>Ga0315290_10001278_pt1 | contig 17306 bp, 14 predicted proteins | sample YL17G12_0_MG_FD_203627 | JGI IMG/M metagenome (GOLD analysis project Ga0315290, IMG submission 203627) | Sediment microbial communities from Yellowstone Lake, YNP, Wyoming, USA - YL17G12_0 | ecosystem: Environmental > Aquatic > Freshwater > Lake > Sediment | place: USA: Wyoming | collected... | reverse complement strand
CGGGCAAAACGATTGCGCGGGACGCGCGAACGATCGTCATCCATACCCTTGAAGTGGAGGCGATTCAGGGGCGGGATGTGACGTTGCGCGTCGTCTGTTCGAAGGGGACCTATGTGCGGACGCTCTGCGCCGACATTGGAGAGGCCTTAGGTGTCGGCGGCCACATGTTGGAGTTGGAGCGAAGGCGAGTGGGTCCCTTGACGATCGATCACGCGCTGACGGTCGATGAGGTGGTCACCCGTCATGCCCTCGGTCGGTTGGGAGACGATGTGCTGTCGTTGGATCGTGCGTTGGACCAACTGGGGATTGCGGTGGTGGATGAACAGACCGCCGACCGCGTGCGACATGGGGCTCCGGTGCCTGCGGTCAAGATCCTTCGTTGGGAGGGGGCGGCCGATGGCGAGCGAGGGTCACAAGCGCCGGTCCGTATCCACGATACCGACGGACGCCTGGTGGCGATTGGAAAGTATCCGGCCAATTCGGGAGATGCACTCAAGGTTGAGAAGGTGTTGATCGATCAGGACGTATGAGACTTCGTTGCGGATGAAGGAAAGGAGCAGGAAGGAAGGAACCCATGGCATTACTCAAAGAAGCAAAGACCGAGTTGATCAGGCAGTACAGGCAGCATGAGACGGATTCCGGCTCGCCGGAAGTCCAGATCGCAGTGTTGACCAACCGGATCACGTATTTGACGGAACATTTCAAGCTCCACAAGAAAGATCATCACTCGCGGCGTGGCCTGCTTCTCTTGGTCGGGCGTCGGCGGCGTTTGCTCGATTATCTTCGTGGCGTCAGCGACGCACGCTATCGTGCGGTGATCGAGCGATTGGGCATCAGAAAGTAGTATCCCGTCTCGCTGTCGCGCCAGGGGGCGCAACAGCGGGCAGTAGTCAGTCGCACAGGTGAACACTGAGATACGCTCTGCAAGCGCAATGTTCAATGATGAATGTTCAGTGAGAGAGTCGCCTCGCATTCATCATTCACCATTGAACATTGATCATTCGTTTTGGAGCGCATCTCTGTGGGCATCTGTGGGGCCTAACCAGAGGAGACCCAGATGGTACACACAGTTGAAATAGAGGTTGCCGGGCGCACCCTGCGACTCGAGACCGGTCGTGTGGCACGACAAGCAGATGGTTCGATTTGGGCCACGTATGGTGATACGGTCGTGTTGGCAACGGCCGTCGCGTCACAGGTCGCCAAGGCGGGTATCGATTTTCTTCCCCTCACGGTCGATTATCAGGAAAAATCCTTTGCAGCCGGGAAGATTCCCGGCGGGTATTTCAAGCGGGAAGCGCGTCCATCGGAAAAAGCGGTGCTGACCAGCCGGCAGATCGATCGGGGGCTCCGTCCGCTCTTTCCTGAGGGCTATTACTTCGAGACCCAAGTCATCGCCTCAGTTCTCTCGGCCGATCAGACGGGCTCGTCCGACATACTCGCCATTATTGCCTCCTCTGCTGCCCTCACCATCTCGAATATTCCGTTCGACAATCCTATCGCAGGCGTGAGGATCGGTCGGCTGGACGGCAAGTTCGTCGTCAATCCGGACCTTGAGACGGTGGCGAAGAGCGAGTTGCAACTCGTTGTGGCGGGGACGGCTGATGCGGTCATGATGGTCGAAGCAGGGGCGAACGAACTGTCCGAAGCCATCATGCTCGAGGCGATCGAACTCGCCCATGCCGAGATCAAAAAGATTGTGGCCAAGATTCGCGAACTGCAAGCCGTCGCCGGCAAGCCCAAGCGGAAGGTGGCGAAGGAGCAGATCGACTCCGCGCTCGCCGCTCAAGTGAAGGCCCTGGTGGCGCAAGGGATCCGCGATGCCATCATGATTCCGAACAAAGCGGCCAGGCAGGAGAAGTTAGATGAGGTCAAGGGCAACGCGGTTCAAAAACTGAAAAATGCGGACGATCCGAATCGGGAGCGGCACGTCAAGTTGGTGTTTCATGAACTGGAATATACGGAAGTTCGGAACATGATCCTGGATAAAGGGTCGCGGGCGGATGGACGTGGTCCGGCTGATATTCGTCCGATCACCTGCGAAGTCAGCGCGCTGCCACGGACACACGGCTCTGCGATCTTCACCAGGGGGGAGACCCAAAGTTTAGCCGTGGTCACGTTGGGAACGTCGGACGACGAGCAGCGGATCGATGCGTTGGAAGGGGAGTACATGAGAACGTTCATGCTCCATTACAATTTTCCGCCGTTCAGCGTCGGCGAGGCGCGGCCGCTTCGCTCTCCGGGACGCCGGGAAGTTGGTCATGGTGCATTGGCGGAACGGGCGTTGGCCCCGGTGATTCCGAGCAAGGAAGCCTTCCCCTACACGCTTCGTATCGTGTCCGATATCCTCGAATCCAACGGATCCTCTTCGATGGCGACCGTCTGTGGCGGGAGCCTCGCTTTGATGGATGCCGGCGTGCCGATCAGAGAAGCCGTTGCCGGGATTGCGATGGGGCTGATCAAGGAAGGCGATCGGGTCATGATCCTCTCAGATATTCTCGGGCTGGAGGATCACCTGGGCGACATGGATTTTAAGGTCTGCGGCACCAAGCAGGGCGTGACGGCGTTGCAGATGGATATCAAGATCGGCGGCATTACGTCGGCCTTGATGCAAAAGGCCTTGGAACAGGCCAAAGCCGGCCGTTTGCACATTTTGAGCTGTATGGAGAAGGCGCTCCAAGCGCCAAGAACCACCCTGTCGACCTACGCGCCACGGATCTTTACGATGAAGGTGAAGCAGGACAAAATCCGCGAGATCATCGGTCCGGGTGGCAAAACGATCCGCGGCATCATTGCGGATTGCGGGGTCAAGATCAATGTCGACGACAGCGGAACCGTCACGATTGCGTCGGTTGACGGAGCCTCGGCCGAGAAGGCCAAAGAGATGATCAGCCGGATTACCGAAGAGGTCGAGATCGGGAAGATCTACATGGGCACGGTTCGGAAGATCATGGACTTCGGTGCGTTTGTCGAGGTCCTGCCGGGAACCGATGGGCTGGTGCACATCTCGCAGCTGGCGCACCATCGAGTCCAAGCGGTATCCGACGAGGTGAAGGAAGGCGATCAGATCCTGGTGAAGGTCCTGGAAGTGGATCGGCAAGGAAAGATCCGCCTCAGTCGCAAGGAAGCCATGCCGGCTCCGACCGGGGCTGGTGCGCCGAATCCGTCCGCCGGGTAACTGTCTTGTATCGCAAGCTCGTTCTGGACAACGGGGTGCGGGTGGTGACCGAACGGATGCCGACGCTCAAGTCGGTCACCGTCGGCGTGTGGGTCAACGCCGGGTCGCGGGACGAGCAGCCTTCCCAGGCAGGATATTCCCACTTCATCGAACACATGCTCTTCAAGGGAACGAGCAGGCGTTCCTCCGCCGAAATTTCGCGCGAAATCGATGCGCTTGGCGGAGAGATGAATGCCTTCACCTCGCGTGAGACGACGACCTATTACGTGAAGGTGTTGGATCAGCAGCTGCAGCGAGCGGTCGAACTCCTCTCCGATCTGTTCCACCATTCCCGTTTCGCACCCAAAGAAATCGAAAAAGAAAAACAGGTCGTCCTGGAAGAAGTTCGCATGGTCCGGGACGATCCGGAAGATCTCGTGCAAGAGCTTCACTCGGGTCAAGTGCTGGGACGCCACCCGCTCGGCCGCTCTATCCTGGGTCGAGAGAAGACGATCAGAGGGCTGCGACGTCAGGATCTGCTGAACTATATTGAGGCCTACTACGATCCGGGACAGACCGTGGTTTCGATTGCCGGGAACTTCGATCAGGCCCATCTTGATCCGATGGTCGCGCGGTATTTCGGAAAAGGCCGAGGGGCAAAGGCGGTCCATGCCAACGGGCGCCGCCCTCCTGACGTGCACGGTGGCGTCTTGTTGAGGAAGAAGCGGCTGGAGCAGGTGCATTTGTGCCTCGGGCTCAAAGGTGTGGCGGCTGGTCATCAAGATCGCTATGCACTGTATGCGCTCAACAGCGTGTTGGGCGGCAGTGTGAGTTCGCGACTGTTCCAGGAAATACGAGAGAAACGAGGACTCGCCTACTCGATTTACTCCTTCTTGTCCGGCTATTCGGACGGCGGCATGATCACTGTGTATGCGGCGACGAGGCCGAAAGAGGTGGATCGCGTCGTGGATCTCGTCTGCCGGGAGATTCGGCGGATCGGCATCAAAGGCATCGAACGGAAAGAGCTTGAGCGGGCGAAGACCCAGATGAAGGGCAGCCTGATGCTGAGCTTGGAGAGTTCCCACAGCCGGATGAGCAAGTTGGCAAAGGATGAGCTCACGCATGGTCGGCACATGTCACTGGAAGGCATGCTGGCTCATATCGATCGCGTGAATGAGGAGCAGGTCTTTAACGTGGGCCGCCAATTTTTCAAGCTGGACTCTCTCGCGATCACCGGGCTCGGGCCTCTCGCCTCGCGCAGTCTGCAGGCCTATAGATAAGAATTCTCTAATAGAAACTCGTCGAGCCCTCAAAAAGTGGATAAAACAAGCTCAACGTGATTGCCTGTAAGATATTGATTATTGAATATATTATTCATTGCATCCGAAGCTATACACAGGGCAAGCAATTTCTTGACACAGTTTCATGATTTCAGTACCATGACCCAACTTTTTGACAACGATTCTCAATCGAAGGGACGCAGTACGAAGAAGAGCAAAGAGAGGTGACCGAAATACCGTCACTCGTGGCTGCATGATCCCTGAAACTGTTTCGTAACTTTCGTCGTCCTTTAACCTAAGGGTCCATCGGTTATTGTTATGAAGGAGGGACTAGGTATGCAAAGGGTCCTACTTATAGCCGCCGTTACTGCGTTTTCTGTGCTCGGCATGCTGACGGCCGAGTTTGCCGTTGCTGACGATGCGCATGGTGTAGCTGGTCCAACTGACAACATCGTCGGTGGGAAGCCCATGAAGGGTGAAGTCACCAAGACTCTCAAGGGCCGGGTATGGTCACAGTGGGCCGACAATCCCGATGGAGAGTTGCTCTTCGGGATTCAATATTGGAACACCGGTGAGCCTGGTTCGGGAACCCCGAATGGCCGTTCGTCTTCCGATCTCGATGTGAAACCGCCGGATCCATTGTTCTCCTGCTGCGCCTGGGGCTTTGTCGGTGGTACTGATAAGAACAGCCCCTATTCCGGTTGGTATCATGCTGCCACGACCGTTCGACTGGCAGTGAAGGACAAAGCGCTGATGGACCAGATCATCAAGGCCTCCCAGGAACTCGTCGCCATGGAAGTGAGCCTGGATGGTCGGACGATCACAGCCTTTAAGGTTATCAAGGAATAGACCTTAACAAGTTTTAATGCTTTCATGTCCTGTTAAGGAGGATGCGACTATGAAGTTTCATATGAAAAGGTGGGCCGTGATGGCCGCCGGAGCGCTGGTGGTCTCTGCGGCCTCCACCGCATTGGCAATCGAATCGTTCCAAGAGCGCTTTGAGTGGGGCGATATGAGCAAGCCGACGACATTGCAGGGTCGCGTGATCGTGCTCGATCCCTACGATGAGGCGGTCTGGATTAACGTGGCTGTGTTCGGCGGCAACGCTGAAAGCGGCTTCTTCTGGCAGAAGATGTTCCCGGGAAAAAATCTAAAGTTTTATGCCGACAAGGGAGCCTGGGAAGAACTGAAGAAGATGGGCCGTCCCCATGCGGGACCGACTGCCGCAAAGGAAGTGCCGCCCTCCAGCACGACGGACTTGATCGAGTTTACTGCAACAGAACCAGAGCAGAATCATCGTGTCATTTCCTCGGTCAAGAAACTTCCGGAAGTGGCCGGTTCCATGGGGAAGCCGCTGAGCATCTCCGGTCTGCGGTTGAAGGAGTGCGCGGGGAAGAGCGAAGTTGAGGCAGGCTGTGCAGCAGCGAAGCAACAGCTCAATACCTCACCGAAGTCTCCAGATGGGGCCGCTATACCCATGCAGTATGATGTGTTGCTCCCGGGCGGTAAGCCCGTTGCAGGGCTGATCCCCTGGACCGCGCAGTACAACACTGGCGCTCCGAGCGCTGCTCACTGAACTGAGCCAGTCTCTGTTAGGAAAGGCGGCATCTCCGAAAGGGGATGCCGCCTTTTTTTATTTCTCGTGATTGTCTTGGCCGGTTGGACCGATCCGGCGCTGTAGGTCAGCGAGGCGATTGAGCGCATCGAGCGGCGTCATGGAGAAGAGGTCGATTTGTTTCATTTCCTCGATGATCGGATGTGGTTGGGGCAGTGAGGGCCGTGGTGGCTCTTTCTCCGAAGTTACGGGCGTGCCCTCGATGGTGGTATCCGGTTGTTCCAACTGGGCCAGGACTTGTTGCGCCCGGGCGATGACCGTTGGAGGGAGCCCCGCCAGTTTGGCGACATGAATACCGTAACTGCGGTCTGCGCCGCCCGGCACAATTTTACGCAAGAAGACCACGTCTCCATCCCGTTCCTGGACCGCGACGCAATAGTTTCTGATCCCCTCCCGTAACCCTTCCAGTTGCGTCATCTCGTGATAGTGAGTGGCGAACAGTGTCCTGGCTCCCAAGTGCCGGCGGTCTTGGATATGCTCCGCAATAGCCCAGGCGATGCTCAGTCCATCGTAGGTGCTGGTCCCTCGGCCGATCTCATCCAGGAGAATCAAGCTGCGGGAGGTCGCACTGTTCAAGATGTGAGCGGACTCGATCATCTCCACCATGAAGGTGCTCTGTCCTGCGGCCAAGTTGTCCGAGGCTCCTACGCGCGTGAAAATCCGATCGACCAGTCCGATGCGGGCCTCGGCCGCAGGCACGAAACTCCCGATCTGCGCCAACAGGACGATCAGCGCGACCTGGCGGAGGTAGGTGCTTTTCCCTGCCATATTGGGCCCGGTGAGGATCACCAGCCGGTTGCCCTCACAGTCGAGGGCCGTGTCGTTGGGTACGAACGTCAGATCAGTACTGAGCTGCTCCACCACAGGGTGCCGGCCTTCCCGAATGAGGATCGTGCTGCTCTCGTCGATGAGGGGTTTGACATAGCGATGTAATGCGGCGGTCTCGGCCAGACCGCCGAGGACGTCGAGCAACGCGACGGTCTGGGCCATCGCTTGAAGACGAGGTACCTCGCTCGCCAAGCGTACGCGCAATTGTTCGAACAGCTCCTGCTCGAGCGCCAGCAATTTGGTTTCAGCGCCTGTGACACGCTCTTCTAACTCTTTCAGCTCCGGCGTCATGAATCGTTCGGCATTGACCAGCGTCTGCTTGCGAATGTAATCAGGCGGGACGCGAGACAGGTGTGTCTTGGTAATTTCGATGTAGTAGCCGAACACCTGGTTGTAGCGAACCTTCAAAGAGTCGATCCCCGTTCGCTCCCGTTCTTTGGCTTCCAACGAGGCGATCCAGCCCTTGCCCTCCGTGCTCGCCTTTCGGAGTTCATCGACCCCGGCATGATACCCTTCCCGAATCATGCCGCCGTCACGGAGCGACATCGGCGCATCCGGCTTGACGGCCCGCTCAATCATGTCATGCACGTCGCGACAGTCGTCCCACGACTCGCGTACGCCGGCCAGCAACGAGGCGCCGAACGGCTGGAGGTGGGACCGTAATTCAGGCAGGGCGCTCACGGACTGTTTCAACGCGAGTAAGTCGCGAGGTCCTGCGACACCGAGCGTCACACGGCTGCTCAAACGGGCGATATCTTGTACGTCACGGAGCGTGGTCCGGAGCGCCACGCGTTGTTGAATCCGGTCTTTCAACTCGCCGACCGCATCGAGGCGAGCTTGAATGGCGCCACGATCGAGGAGCGGTCTGACGAGCCAATCGCGTAACAAGCGGCTGCCCATGGCCGTCGCGGTGCGGTCCAACACCGACAAGACCGTTGGCTGATCCTGTCCCGATCGGTGCTCACCGGCTCCCAATGGTCGCACGAGTTCGAGATTGCGAATCGTTGCGCTATCCAGGTGCATGGCGTCGCCGCTCCAGCGCGTTTGTAGACGGCGGAGGTGCGCGAGGGAGGCGGTCGGCTGGGTCTCGCGAAAATATCGCAGGACCGCTCCGGCGGCTCCGATCCCGGCGGTCAGGCCGCGACAGCCGAATCCGTCGAGCGAGTGCACCGCAAACTGTGTCTGGAGTAGTTGTGCGGCATCTTTAGGATTGAAGGAGGCCGAGGGTTGTGCGCAGAGGCGTGGCCCGCGCAGGTGAGTCAGACACGATCTGGCATTTGCATCGGAATCAGGATGGAGCAGTTCCCGCGGTTCCAGCCTGGCCAGTTCATCCATGAGCTGGATCTCTGCCTGTGCCCCTTGGAACTCTGTCATCCAAAACTCCCCGGTGGAGACGTCCACACAGGCCAGTCCAATGACGGATTGTTCCTTGGCAGATGGGGCCGTGGCGTTGGAGAAGGCCACAGCCACCAGAAAATGCGACTCTCCCGGTGAGAGGAATTCAGCGTCGACCAGCGTGCCCGGTGTATACAAACGAACGACTTCGCGGCGCACGAGACCCTTCGCGAGTTTCGGGTCTTCCACCTGTTCGCAGAGTGCGACGGTCCGCCCGGCCCTGAGGAGCTTTGCGATATACGCTTGCGCGGCATGGAAGGGCACTCCGCATAGCGGAACTGGGTTGGCGCTGGATTTATCGCGAGAGGTGAGGGCAATGGAAAGCAGCTTGGAGGCGATCCGCGCATCCTCGTAAAACATTTCGTAGAAGTCGCCGACGCGGAACAACAGAATGGCGTCGGGATAGCCGCGCTTGATTTCGCGGTATTGCCGCATCAACGGTGAGGCCTCTGCGTCACTCATCGCGTCGGTCTCGGTGTGGTTCGCCGGTCACGGTGGAGGGTGTGCGGCCGGTGACTTTATCGAGCGAGAGGCGTAGCCGTTCTAAGTCCACTTCGGCTTCCTGCAGTGCTTTGGTTTTTCGGCGGAGTTCGATCCGGCCCCGCACCCATGGGGGAAAGAAAAGGATGCCGGAGACCAGCAGCCCCACCGCAAACCCCGCCAGGATGGGTTTATAGATCGGCGTCGAGGCTTCAAAGAGACCAAAGAAGTATCGGAGCGTGACTTCCTGTTCCTGGTTCTGAAGGAAAAAGGCCAGGGAGAGGAGCAGAAGAACTCCGACCAGAATCAGTCTAATCATGACCTCGTTATCTCCTCCCTGTTCAAGCCACGGCGTGGTGCCGCTCGATGCACCCTGCTGGTCTTGCTGTACTGTATGCGCGCGCGGGCGAGGACCTCGTCAGACTTCGGCCCCGTCGCGCTCAACTGAATCGTCCGGCTCCGCGCGGCACGATGGTTCAGCGTAATCTCGATCCGGTCCTGCGGCAGCGCGGCCAGGCCCTTGTCGGCCCATTCTATTGCCGTCACGGTCCGGCCGGAGAAATACTCGATCAGTCCTGTCGATTCAAGCTCGCGGGGCGAGCGAATACGGTACAGATCCACGTGGGCAAACGGCAGGCGCCCTTGATATTCGTGAATCACGACGAATGTCGGGCTTGTCACTGCCGTCGGCGATGCGCCTAGGCCCTGTGCGATCCCGCGAACGAGCGCCGTCTTGCCGGCTCCGAGCGGTCCGTAGAGCGCGATCGTTTCTCCTCCACGAAGCACACGGCCGATCACTTGGCCCACTCTATCAGTGTGCTGGTGCGATGTGGACACCAGTTTCCACGGCAGGCTCGACGTGGCGCTACGGCGAGCGGCAGGCTGTTTCGCCTTGGCTGGCTGGGTCACGTTAGGTCGTTTTGGCCCGCTGGAGCGCATAAGGAATCTGAGCGATCAGGTCACTGGCGAGCATCCCGGCCTGCCCGAGGTGTTGGGCGGCCAAGTCGCCGGCCGATCCATGAAAATAGGTTGCGGCACAGGCGGCGTCCCATGCGGGGACCCCTTGCGCCAGTAAGCCGACGATCATGCCGGTCAAGACATCACCGGTTCCGGCAGTGGCCATACCGGGATTGCCCGTCGGGCAGATGGCGACAAGCCCATCGGGGCGGGCGATGACGGTTCGTGCGCCTTTTAAGACGACGAACACGCCGCGTTCTCGGGCAAACCGTCTGGCCGTGCCGATTCGGTCTGCGTTGACGCTCTGCGTGGTGGCATCGATTTCGAGCCGGGCCATCTCACCGGGGTGCGGGGTGAGAATGGGCGGAGTTTTACATTCGGTCAGCAACGAGGCCCGGCCGGTCAAGGCGTTCAGCGCATCGGCATCGAGGACCGAGGGACGATCCAGATGTTTCATCAACGACTGCACGAGTTCGACGGTTTCGTGATGTGTCGAGAGCCCAGGACCGATGGCGATCGCCGTGCGTGCCTGGATAAAAGCTAAGACACGATCGAGCCCTGAGCGGGCGAGTGTGCGTGCCTTCGTTTCCGGGAGAGGCATCGTCATCACTTCCAGTAACTTCGCTTCCAGTACGTCGTTGACGCTGCTGGGGGTTGCCACGGTCACCAGGCCCGTTCCGACACGGAGTGCGGCATGGGCAGCCAACGCCGCTGCTCCGGTTTTTCCCACGGATCCTGCAATAATCCCCGCATGGCCAAAGGTCCCCTTGTGCGCGGAGGGTACGCGTTCCGGTAGAGACTGAAACGCGCAGTCGCGTGTCAGGAGCAGGATCCGGCTCTCCACGGCGTCTACATAGGCAGGCGGAATGCCGATATCCACGATGCAGATTGCGCCGGCATGGTCAATTCCTGCTCCGACATAGAGGCCGAGTTTCGGGAGACCGAACGTGATGGTCAACGTGGCGCGGATCGCTCGCCCCAGGATGGCGCCGGTATCGGCATGGATGCCGGACGGGATATCAACCGCGATGACTGGTTTCCCGGCATCGTTGATGAGTTCGATGGCCTCACGATAGGTTCCGGTCACTTCGGAGGACAATCCAGTACCAAGGAGAGCATCGACGAGGATGTCGCTGGAGGCGAGGAGGGTCCGTGCCTGGTCAGCAGACCGGAATCGAACGATCGCTGCTCGTCCCGCAACCCGAACGAGCCGACGATACATGGCCGCGGCATCGCGACTCAGGTCGGTGATCGCGGTGAGGAGCACCACGTGAACCCGAGCGCGTCGGCGGTATAGCAGGCGTGCTGCAACCAATCCGTCTCCTCCGTTATTCCCTTTTCCGCAGAGGATGGTGATGGTCTTGCCTCGCGCTGGCCCACAGTGCTCCTCCAGATGCCTGACGATCCCCTCGCCGGCCCGCTCCATCAAGACAGCACTAGGGATATGCGCCTCGGTGATCGTGCGGCGATCGACGGCCTGCATCTCGGTTCCGGTTACAATCTTCATCGGTGGTTCACCACAAGGGATCGACTGCGCTCGTGGGGCTGGGTGAGCGGGGGGCGGAGAGCAATCTGTTTCTTCCGTCGCAATGTCATGACCGGGGCACATCGCGTTGTCCACGGAGCACAGGGTGCCGCACCGGCGCGATGGTTCAACTCAGCAGCGCTTTCATTTCCCTGACGGCCTGGTCGAGGCCCACCAGAACCGCTCGGGCAATGATGCTGTGACCGATGTTGTATTCAACGATTTCCGGAATGTGCAGCAACCGCGTCACGTTGCGATAGTCCAAGCCGTGTCCGGCGTTGACGCCCATTCCGAGTTTGTAGGAGAGCTTCGCGGCCTGTGTAATAGCCTCTACTTCCGCATCGGCTTCTTTCGAGCGCTTGGCATTCGCATAGCGGCCGGTATGGAGCTCGACGAAATCCGCTGAGACTCTGTGCGCGGCTTTGACCTGTGCCAAATCCGGTTCGATAAAGAGACTGACGGGAATGCCGCCCTCGTGGAGCAGGGTCACGACCTGCTGGATACGATCTCTGTGGCCGGCCACGTCCAGGCCGCCTTCAGTCGTGAGCTCCTGACGCTGTTCCGGGACGAGCGTGACCATGTCCGGTTTTATGGTCAGGGCAATTTTGGCCATTGTCTCATCGGCGGCCATCTCCAGATCGAGCTTGGTGCGGATGAGTTCCCGCAAGAGGCGAAGATCGCGGTCTTGAATATGTCGCCGATCTTCTCTGAGGTGGACGACAATGCCGTCGGCGCCAGCCAGCTCCACCAGCATGGCGGCGGTAAGAGGGTCCGGGTCGGTTCCACCACGGGCCTGCCGCAACGTGGCCACATGGTCGATGTTTACCCCGAGTCGTGGCACGGATCCTCCGTTCTGGCTATGTGAATCAAGGAGAAACCGAGTTGCATGATGAGAGCGAAAGGCGTTGCAGTTGTAACAGAAATCAACAGGGTGGGGCAAGGACCGGGAGAGGAAGCAGGTGGCCGGTTGTCCTAGTGAGTCTGAAGGGTCGGAATACCGAACCCCACAGAATCACAACATAATTTGACTCGATACGCCCCCCGCCATTAGAATAGGCCCCCTGATGCGGAGGAGGGCGGTCTCTCGACGCCTCCGTGCGTGTGAGGATTACAGGCAGGGGACCCGATGGGATTGGGCGACGGATTTTATCGCATCAAACGGCTACCGCCTTATGTGTTTGCCCAGGTGCAGAGCCTCAAGCTCGAGGCTCGTCAACAGGGTGAAGACATTATCGATTTCGGAATGGGCAATCCTGACCAACCGACGCCGAGCCATATCGTCGAGAAGATGATTGAGGCGGCGCGGAAGGGAAAAAATCATCGCTACTCGGCCTCGCGCGGGATTACGAAACTGCGACATGCGATCGCGGGTTGGTATAAGCGGAATTACGACGTCGATCTGGATCCTGAGACCGAGACCATCGTGACGATCGGTTCCAAAGAAGGGTTGGCGCATTTGGCGCTGGCCTTGATCGGGCCCGGCGACGTCGTCCTGACGCCGACGCCGACCTACCCCATTCATATGTATAGTTTCATCATTGCGGGGGGAGAAGTCAGAGGGATTGAGTTGCGTCCGGACAGTGACTTTTTCGACGACTTACAACGGGTCTATCGCCAGACCTTTCCACGACCCAAGATTTTGGTCATCAATTTTCCACATAATCCCACCACCGCCGTGGTGGACATCAAGTTTTTTAAGAAAATCGTCGCCTTCGCCAAAGAGCATAACGTGATTGTCATTCATGACCTGGCCTACGCTGACTTGGTGTTCGACGGATATAAGGCACCGAGCTTCTTGCAGGTTCCCGGGGCCAAGGATGTCGGCGTCGAGTTCTATACCCTCTCCAAGGCCTACAACATGCCCGGGTGGCGCGTGGGCTTTTGTTGCGGTAATCGCGAGGTTGTCGGGGCCTTGGCCAAGATCAAGAGTTACCTGGATTACGGTATTTTTCAGCCTCTGCAGATTGCCAGCGTCATTGCCCTCAATGGACCACAAGATTGTGTCAAGGAGACGGTGCTGCGCTATCAGAAGCGCCGTGATGTGCTGGTGAGCGGACTGAACCGCATCGGGTGGCAGGTGAACAAGCCCGTGGCTACCATGTTCGTCTGGGCCAGAATTCCGCTGCCCTATCGGTCTCAGGGGTCGTTGGAGTTTTCGAAGCTCCTGCTCCGCGAGGCTAAAGTGGCCGTGTCTCCCGGGATCGGGTTCGGTGAAGGGGGGGACGAATATGTGCGTTTCGGCCTCGTCGAAAATGAACATCGCACGAGGCAAGCCGTGCGAGGCATTCGCAAAGCCCTGAAGCTTGAGGGGTCGGAAGAATGATCTCGCGCGTGGGCGTTGGCATCATTGGGTTCGGAACGGTCGGGACGGGTGTCGCGAAGATTCTCTTGGAGAATGCCGCCTTGATCAGCCGCCGGGTTGGTGTGCCGATCGAGATCGTTCGGATTGCGGACCTCGATGTGACACGTGACCGAGGTCTTACCCTGCCGCCCGGCCTACTCACGACCGATGCGAAGCAGATTCTCACCGATCCGTCGATCGACATCGTCGTTGAGTTGATCGGGGGCTGCGATTTTGCCAAACGCATCATTCTGGAGGCCATTGCGGCAGGCAAGCATGTCGTCACCGCCAATAAGGCCTTGCTTGCGTTACACGGAGAAGAAATATTTGCCGCGGCTTCCCGCACGGGCGTCGACCTAGGTTTCGAAGCGAGCGTGGGAGGGGGGATTCCCGTCATCCAGGCATTGAGGGAAGGGCTGGCGGCCAACACCATCCAATCCATTTATGGGATCATCAACGGGACGGCCAATTACATTCTCTCGCGCATGACCCATGAAGGCCAGAGTTTTGAGACGGTACTCGACGAAGCGAAGCAGGCCGGTTATGCCGAAGCGGATCCGACATTCGATGTGGCCGGTATTGATTCGGCGCACAAGCTGGCGATCCTGGTGGCGCTGGCCTATGGAACACCGGTCAATTTTAAAGATGTGTACACCGAGGGGATCACCCACATTACGCCGCTCGATATCGCATACGCCAAAGAGTTCGGTTGTACGATCAAGCTGTTGGGCATTGCCAAGCTGGTTGGCAATGAAGTCGAAGCCCGAGTGCATCCCACGATGCTGCCCTCCTCGTCTCCGATCGCCCAAGTCGAAGGAGTCTACAACGCGATTCAACTCGTCGGCGATGCCGTGGGCGACGTGGTCCTCTATGGCCGGGGCGCGGGATCCCTGCCGACCGGCAGTGCGGTGGTCAGCGATCTCATCGCCATTGCGCGCAATCTGTTGAAAGGAGCGGTTGGGCGCGTGCCGCCCGCCTCGTTCCAGCAGGACCAGCGTCGTCCGCTTCGGATGCGGCCGATGGAAGAAATCAGCTCGCTCTATTACCTCCGCTTTATGGTGCTGGACCGTCCCGGTGTCTTGTCGCAAATCGCAGGGGAGCTGGGCCGGTGCGGTATCAGTATCTCGTCCGTCCTCCAACAGGGACGACGCGAAGGGCAAACGGTTCCGGTCGTGATCAAGACCCATACCGCCACGGAGCGCGATGTCCAAACGGCATTGCGAGCGATCAATCGCATGGCCTTCATCTCCGAGCCCACCACCTTGATCCGGGTCGAGGGCAAGGACGAGTAATGCGATGAATCGCTGGCGTGGTGTGATCGAAGAATATCGGAAGTTTCTGCCGGTGACCGAACGCACCCCCGTGGTGACGCTCGGTGAAGGCAACACTCCGCTCATCAGGGCGACGCGGCTGGCCAAGCAGATCGCTCCCGGCATCGATCTCTATCTCAAGTTCGAAGGCATGAATCCCACAGGATCGTTCAAGGATCGCGGCATGACGATGGCCATCTCAAAGGCCGTTGAGTCCGGCGCCAAGGCGGTGATTTGTGCCTCCACGGGGAATACATCCGCCTCTGCCGCGGCCTATGGTGCGCGGGCGGGACTGGCGGTCTATGTGTTGATTCCTGCCGGGAAGATCGCAATGGGTAAGCTGTCCCAGGCCATGATGCACCAAGCCACAGTCATTCAGATTGAAGGAAACTTCGACCAGGCCTTGACCATCGTCAAAGAATTGTCGGCGACCTACCACATCGAGCTGGTCAACTCGATCAACCCCTATCGGATCGAGGGGCAGAAAACCGCCGCGATGGAGATCTGCGATCAGCTCGGCGATGCCCCGACTGTTCATGTGCTGCCGGTTGGGAATGCCGGCAACATTACCGCCTATTGGAAGGGATACCGGGAATACCGTGAGGCCAATCAATCCACGAGGCTGCCTCGTATGGTCGGATTTCAGGCGGCCGGTGCCGCGCCTATCGTGCTCGGCCACATCGTGGAGAATCCGCAGACGGTGGCCTCGGCGATCCGGATCGGTAATCCGGCCAGCTGGGAAGCGGCCTTGAATGCCGTGAAGGAATCCGCGGGAGCGATCGATTCGGTGACGGATGAAGAGATTCTGCAGGCTTATAAGGCGGTGGCAGCGACGGAAGGGGTCTTCTGCGAGCCGGCGTCCGCCGCGTCGGTTGCCGGCGTGATGAAATTGAGCAAGCAAGGCGGACTGCGTGAAGGCGAAACAGTGGTCTGCACCTTGACCGGCCATGGATTGAAAGATGCCGACACAGCCATCAGTGTATCGGCCCAACCGAAAACCGTTAGAGCGACGCGGGAGGATGTCGCTCGTCTTTTAAGGGTGTAGACACCATGCGAGCAGGGCTTCGATGAAACACGTGATTCTCCATGCCGATGGGATGGCAGGCCATCCCCGGCAGGAATTGGGCGGACGGACTCCTCTTCAAGCGGCTTCGACCCCTCACCTGGATCGCCTTGCGCAAGGTGGGGAGCTTGGGCTCCTGGCCGCGGCGCCTGAGAACGTGCGACAGGGGAGCGGTCTGATGGGAACCACCATCCTCGGATACGACCCCAAGAAATACTACCAGGGCCCTGGTCCGCTCGAGGCGGCCAGTCTGGGGGTCGCCGTCGGCGAGCATGATGTGGTCTATCGCTGTACGATGGTCACGTTGCGGGCAGACGCCCAGTCCGGGAGTAAAGGCGGATTGAACGAGATCAAGAAGCTCGGACCGCACGTGGTGATGGATAATGCGACCGCCGGGCTGATTTCGACAGAAGAGGCCCGCGAATTGATCGAGGCGATCAATGAACAACTCGGGTCGGAGATGATTCAGTTCTATCCCGGGTTAGGCCACCGTCATCTCATGGTGTGGGTCAACGGGAAGTCGCGAGCGGTCTGCACAGATCCACAATTATTGGTTGATCGACCTATCGCCGATGCGTTGCCGGCGGGAGACGGATCCGACATTCTTTGGGAACTCATGGACGCCTCGTTTCAGATCTTGCGCGATCATCCCCTCAACGATGAACGTCGTGAGGCGGGGCAGAAGCCGGCCAATTGTCTCTGGCTCTGGGGCCAAGGCCGGGCCATTCTCTGGCCAAGCCTCTCTGAGCGATTGAAGATGTCCGGTGTGGTGGTCTCACAGAGCGATGTCCATCGCGGACTCGGCATCATGGCCGGGCTCGAAGCGGTGGACGGCGCGCGATTGGCCGGTGCGGATCTTCGTGCCCAAGCGGCGGTCGCCCTGGAGGAACTGAAGAAAAAGGATCTTGCATACGTGCATGTGGAGTTACCGGACGAGGTCGTCTACGGGTCGGATGTCGCGGCCAAGGTGAAGGCGATCGAAACGGTCGATCGCGAGCTGGTAGGGCCGCTGCTCGAAGGGTTGGCCAAATTGGGCTCCCATCGCATCGTGGCCATCTGCGACTCGGGCAGCGTGCATCAGGGACAGGCGGCGGAAGGTCCGGGGTTCTTCGCCTATCGTGACAGTGCGGCAGCTCCCGCTGTCGGGGCCGGACGGAGATTTACCGAGGTTGATGCTCGGGCCTCGACCGTGCCTCCTCGTGATGCGACGAAGTTCGTGGTGCGACTTTTCGCAAAAGGATCCTGACGGACGTGGCGCTGATTGTCCAGAAGTATGGGGGGACGTCCGTGGGCACGATCGAGCGGATCCACTGTGTGGCCGCCCGCGTCGAGAAGGCTCACAAGGATGGCCATCGCGT
>Ga0315290_10001275_pt1 | contig 17342 bp, 15 predicted proteins | sample YL17G12_0_MG_FD_203627 | JGI IMG/M metagenome (GOLD analysis project Ga0315290, IMG submission 203627) | Sediment microbial communities from Yellowstone Lake, YNP, Wyoming, USA - YL17G12_0 | ecosystem: Environmental > Aquatic > Freshwater > Lake > Sediment | place: USA: Wyoming | collected... | reverse complement strand
TATATATACGCGTGCCTGCCGTTTCAGATCGAAACCGGTTGGGCGCGTGCATGAGGATTCTTTTTAATAGGCTTGAAGGAGGTGAGTGACCGGATAAAACATAGCGTCCGAACATTTCGTACGTAAAGTTCTTGCCTATTCTCAGTTTATCTATTGAAGCAAGTGAGGAGAATCTCTAATGAAGAAGGCTAATCTGATCGTATGTGTCGTGATGGTTGCGACCATGCTTCTCTCGGCCTGCGGTGGTGGTGGGTCGAGCGAAAAAGTCAACCTGGTCTACTGGTCGATGTGGAACAAGACCGAGACCTCGGCCATCGCGATGACCGAAATCATCGAGAAGTTCCAGGCCGCGAACCCCAACATTACCATTGAGGCGGTCTGGAATGGTCGCGAGAACCAGACCAAAGTCCGCACCGCCCTCAGCGCGAACACTGTGATCGATTTAGTGGACCACGGTTCGTTCGAACTCGCCGGCGGTTTGTTGCAAGAAGGCCTGCTGCTGCCGCTGGACGACATGCTGAATTCCAACGCCCTGGATGAGGCCGTTCCCTTCAAGGATGTTTTCAACCCCGGCACGCTCGACCTGAATACCAAGGACGGCGTTCACTATTTGATGCCTTATGACGACAGCCCGGTCATGTTCTGGTACAACAAGGACATCTTCACTGCGGCTGGCATAGCTGCACCGCCCGCCACCTGGGATGAGTTCCTGGTCGACCTCCAGAAGATCAAGGATGCTGGCTATGTACCGCTGGCGGTTGAATCCGATGGCGGCGACTACAATATGTGGTATTTCACATACCTGGTCGAGCGCATCAAGGGCAAGGGCTTCCTATTGAGCGCTATCGAGGACAAGACCGGCGAGTTGTGGAAAGACCCGGTGTTCACCCAGGCATTGACCATGATCCAGGAACTGTGGGACAAGGGCTTCATTCCTCCGGAATCCCATGGTTATACCTGGCCGGCTGGACAGCAGACTCTGGCCACCGGTGTGGCTGCCATGGAACTCTGTGGCGGCTGGCTCCCCAACGAACTGTCTGACATGGCTGGTCCCGATTTCAAGTGGGGCGGCTTCAACTTCCCGGCTGTAACCGGTGGCGCAGGCAAGGCGACCGATCTGCAGCAGTTCCTGCTCTCCATGGGCGTGCTTAAGTCTTCTGCCCATCCTGAGGAAGCCAAGGCGTTCATGAAGTTCCTTATGACCACTGAATCCCAGACCCGAATGGGTCAGGCGATGCGGGGGTTGGTCCGCAAGGGCGTTGATTGGCCGGCGAGTATGGCCGACGGCGCAGTCGCCAGCACTAATGCAACCACGGTTCTGGACAATGCAGATGGCGGTAGCGCCCTGTATGCCGAGTTCACCAAGAACGTACTGTACTACCATGTCCTGAATGTGTTCCTTGCTCAGACGACCTTAGCCGACTTCCCGGCTACAATGTCGGCCGCTGCCAAGACCTATTGGGATTCCAAATAAAGTATTTTGATGTAACCGGATTGGCTGTTGAAGGGAGGGGAACCCCTCCCCTCCCTTCACTGGCATGCCGGGATCCGGTCCGTTGAAACGGATTGTTGGAAGGAGTGTCTGATGAAAACACGAAAGAGGCTGATCGCGTTATTCTTATTGCCTGCCAGCCTGATCTACCTGGTCTTTTTTCTCGGACCGGCCGCCTGGGCATTGTATTACAGCTTTTTCAACTGGTCAGGTTTTGGACTAAATATGAAGTTCAGGGGTGTGGGGAACTTTATCGAATTGTTTCGTGACCCGATCTTCCTGTTGAGTTTAAAGAACACGCTCTTTATTTTGGCAGTGGGTGGCATCATTGTCTTTGCGCTGGCATTCCTTCTGACCGTCCTGCTCAATTCGGGTATCAAGGGCAAGAAGTTCTTCCGGGCCATGATCTTCCTGCCCAACGTCATTGCAACCGTTGCCCTGACGACCCTGTGGGCATTCATGTATAATCCAGTCTTTGGTCCGTTCAATTCGCTCTTCAAGCTCATCGGCTGGGAGGCGGGAGCCAAGTTCACCTTTACCAGCATCGATCATATCTTTTACGCCATGGTTGTAGCCATGATCTGGATCGAGGTTGGCTTTTACCTGATCCTGTTGATTGCCGGCATGGACAAGATCCCAGCCGAATATTATGAGGCAGCCAGGATCGAAGGTGCCAGCCAGTGGCAGATGTTCACCGGCATTACCGTGCCGCTGCTGTGGGATGTCATCTCTGTGGGAGCGGTGCTTTACACCATCTTTGCTTTGAAGGTTTTCGAGTTCCCGTATGCCTTCAGCGGATTAGAACCTCCCGTAACGACTTATACCGTGGCCATGTACCTGTACATTGAGGGATTTGGCAAACGCGACCCGATCTACCGGTTGGGATATGCCACTGCCATTGGTGTGGTACTCCTGCTGTGCGTGGTCGTCCTGGTCTTATTATTGCGCCGCCTCATGCGTCGTGAAGTTGTTCAATATTAGGAGGCCGGGATGAGCGCTGACACTGTTGCATCCACCCAATCCCATATCCGGCAGCGCCGGATGGATCTGGTCAAGAAATGGACCGGCCACCTCCCAGCCTATCTCATCCTGGGGCTGTGGTCGCTGTTTACCCTTTTCATCATCCTGTGGGTCATGATGAGTTCCCTGAAATCGAATCATGAGGTTTTCAGCGGTGTCTGGGCACTGCCGAACCTGCTGCACTTTGAAAACTACGTAAAGGCATGGTTCGCAGTAGACATGAAGCGCTATTTCTTGAACAGCCTGGTGGTTGTGCTGCCCTCGTTACTCGTGATCCTGATCGTTTCCGCTCCAGCTTCTTATATTTTGAGCCGCAAGAAATTCAAGGGCAGCAACCTGATCACGATGCTTTTCATCGCCGGCATCGGCATCCCCCTGCCCCTGCTTTTCATCCCGCTCTTTATTCTCCTTAACAGCCTCAAGATCAATAATACCCTGTTCGGCCTGGGCGTCTTGTATGTAGCCCTGTCACTGCCGTTCACTGTTTACATGCTGACCGGTTTTTTTGGATCCCTACCGGTGGAGTTGGAAGAGGCGGCAACAATTGATGGCGCCAGCGACTTCCAGGTTTTCTTCCGGGTGATGCTGCCGTTGGGTCTGCCGGGTTTGATCACCGCCGCGATCTTCAATTTCATCGGGCTCTGGAATGAGTACCAATTGGCGTTGGTGTTCCTTAACAACCCGAATAAGAGCACCCTTTCGCTGGGATTGTACAGCCTGTCGAACAGCATGGAGTTCACTGGTGATTGGGTCGGCCTGCTGGCAGGTGTGGTGATCGTGATGATCCCGACCATCATCCTCTACATCTTTCTTTCGGAGAAAATGATCTCAGGCATTACCATGGGAGCCGTCAAAGCATAGGCAGATTGCCTGCTCATTCTTATGCTGCCTGGCGCTTATCATGAAAGGTTAAACAGGGAAAATTATGACCAACGGCATTTACACCCGCAATGAAATTGATCAACAGTCGAAGACCTGGGCAGAGATCCTGGCTGGTTTTTCCCGGCAAAGAAAGACTCTGGCGCAAGCCCTGTCAGGGTCGGGAAAGCAGGCCTGGCTGGTCACCGGCTGCGGATCCACGCACTATGCTTCGCTGAGCGCGGCATCCCTGTTGCGCCGGTTAGGCATCGCCGCCTGGGCCTATCCGGCTTCAGAGATCGTCTATTTTGGTGACATGCTTCCGACCACTGACGTGAACTTGTTGACCATCTCACGATCCGGCACCACTACCGAGACGCAATGGGCAGTTGACCGTTTCCGAAAAAGGTACCCCCACGGCAAAGTCGTTACGATCACCACCCAGCCTGAGTCTCCTCTGGCGAAGGCCTCGGATTTTGTCCTGTCTGCAGACGCAGCCCAGGAGCTATCGGTCGCCCAAACGCGCTCCTTCACCAGCATGTTCATCCTGTCCCAATGTTTGGCGGGACTTTTGGGAGGCGACCCAGGGCTGGCCGACCGCTTGGATAAATTGCCCCCGTTGCTCGACAGCCTGATCCTGCGCAGTGGCGAATTACCCCGTCATCTGGGTGTGGATGAGTCGCTGCAGCGCTTCTTTTTCCTGGGAGGCGGTCCGTATTACGGCCTGGCCTGTGAGGCGATGCTCAAGACCAAGGAGATGACACGCTCTTGGGCGGAGGCTTTCCATCCGCTCGAATTCCGCCATGGCCCGATGTCGGTGGTCGATGACCATAGCCTGGTGGTCTGCCTGGTGTCGGACAGCGAGCAGGAGGCGGAGGCACGCGTCGTGCGCGATATGCAGAAACTGGGCGCCCGCATTCTCGTCCTGACCGACGATGCCTCCCGGACGGATTGGTCAGGGATCGAATACCTGGTCGAGCTGCAGAGTGGGTTGAACGAGTGGGAGCGTGGGGCTCTATATTTACCGTTCATCCATTGGATGGATTATTACCGCACCTTGGCGAAAGGACTTGATCCTGATCAGCCGACGAATCTAACCGCAGTGGTCGAACTCTAAGCTAACGATGATCCTGGATTGTCACGTTCACCTTCCTTCTCCTGGTCTGAACTTGGAATGGGAACCCTGTACCCCCGGAATAGAGGCTGCCGTGGCATACTTGAGGCGTTGCGGCGTCACGGGGATTATAGCGAATTCGATGCGCGCTCTTATAGCCCATACTCCCGATGAAGTTGCTGTCGGGAATGACGAAATGGCGCTCACGGCTCGCGCCATCCCGGGTTTTGTCATCCCTGCCTGCCAGGTGAACACAAATTTCCCTGGTGATGCGATTGCCGAATTGCGCCGTTGCCATGAGCAATTGGGCATGGTATGGCTGGGCGAGTTGTGCGGCTACATCGGCGGCTACTCCTATAACACGACTTCCTTCGGAGACGTGCTGCAATTGGCAACTGAAATGGACATGCTTGTCCAGATCCATAATGATTCGGTCGGCGACATGACCCGTTTATGCGCCGATTTCCCCCACACGACATTTGTGCTTGCCCACTTGGGCGATTCCCCGGAAGAAGTGGAAGAGCGCATCGGGTTGGCTGCTCGCTTTCCCAACCTTTATCTGGACATATGCGGTCATGGCTATCAGCGCATGGGTGTCCTGGAGTTGGCGGTCCGCCAGGCTGGGAGCGGGCGGGTTCTCTTTGGCAGCGATTACACCATCAATGATCCGGCGGGAGTGATCGCTCGCATCCAGGCTGCAGATTTCGACGCGCAGACAAAAGCCGGATTGCTCGGCGGCAATTGTGCCCGCCTGCTCGGAGAACACGGTTGGAAGGTCTGAAAAGGAAATATGTGATGAATAAAACATTGCAACCCCCTCACCGGGTCGATACCTTTCGTTGGGAAGGACAGGGTTACCAGCCGTTTGTTTCCCATCGGGGCTGGTTGGTCGCTTTGATGAACTGGGAGCCGCGCTTCGACCCGGCCAATGTCGGCAAGGTCGAGCGTCACAACCAGACGGACGAGGTCTTCGTTCTGACACGGGGACGAAGCTTGCTTTTTATCGACTCGGATGAGACCCTCCTGGCGATCGATATGCAGCCGGGGGTGATCTACAATGTCACGGGCGGGACCTGGCACGGGGTCCTTGGAACCGAGGATGCCTCATGGCTGATCGTCGAATCGAGCGATACGAATGCTGGGAACAGCGATTACCGTCAGTTGAATAAAAGTGAGTTGGGCACTTTAAGGGCGCAATTTCCTGCCTGGCTCAAAAGTTGAACCGGGTGCCACTTTTATTGGAGCGCAATGATGGATAAGAGAACTGTGATGAAAATGGCGTTGGAGTGGAAAACGCCCCCTTATGTACCCTGGAATATTAACTTTACGATCCCCTCGACCGATAAGCTTCAACAGCATTATATCGGCCGAGACCTGGAAGAAGTCGTTCAAAACCACATGGTGAATGTCGGTAATGAGATCTATTTCTTTCACGATATCGGCAACGAGTGCGTCCAGGATATTTTTGGGGTGGTCTGGGACCGCAGCCTGGATAAGGACATCGGCATGGTCAAGGGCCAGGTCTTGCCTGAGCCGTCTCTGAACGGGTACACCTTTCCCGACCCCCTGGCTCCTTACGTGTTCGAGCAAGTCCCCGCCATGCTAAAAAAATATGGAGATCGTTACCGCATCTTCGGGATCGGTTTTTCCTTGTATGAGCGCGCCTGGTCGATGCGAGGGATGCAAACCCTGCTGATGGATTTCTACGACCACCCTCAATTTGTCCACGCGCTCTTCAATGCTATTGCGGACTACAACATCGCCCAGATCCAGGAAATCCTGAAATATGACATCGATGCAGTTACTTTCGGGGATGACTGGGGTCAGCAGCATGGGCTTCTAATGGGGCCTAAATTGTGGCACGAATTCATCTACCCTGTATTGAAGCGGATGTACAGCGTGGTGACCCGTGCGGGCAGGAAAGTGTTCATCCACTCATGCGGGGATGTAGATGAGTTGTTCGATGACCTGGTCGGTATCGGGTTGAGCTGCTTCAATCCCTTCCAGCCCGAGGTGATGGATGTTGCCACCCTGATACCGCAATATCGCGGCCGCCTGGCCTTCTACGGAGGCATGTCCACTCAGAAAACGCTTCCTTACGGGACGGTCGAGGACGTGCGCCGGGAGACTCAACAATTGCTGGAGTTGGGAAAGGATGGCGGTTACATATTCTCACCGGCCCATGATGTGCCCAGGGATGTTCCGCTGGAAAATATGCTTGCATTCATTGATCTGGTACAGAACCAACCCGGATATGTCAAACAGTCATGAACGGGTTGGTCTGGTCGGTGGTAATTTTGCTGATCGATCCTTAAGGGATGGATCAGCCTCGCACAAAGATCCGGCATCGGTGAAGAGCCTAGGTTGGTCAAAAATTAGATTCAAAGGAGAAAAACATGGAACCCATATTTCAAGAGATCTACGACGGGATTTTGAACGGCGAATCGAAAACCGTCGAGGCCAAGGTCCGGGCTGCCTTGGAGAGCAAGGTGAACCCCAAGGAGATCCTGGATCAGAGCATGGTAAGTGCCATGGCCGAGGTTGGTCGTCGGTTTGAAATCGGCGAATATTACGTCCCCGAGATGCTCATATCGGCGCGTGCCATGCAGGTCGGCATGGCCATTCTAAAGCCCCACCTGAAGGATGCCAATATCGCCGCAGCCGGCAAGGTGGCGGTCGGAACGGTAAAAGGTGATCTGCACGACATCGGCAAGAACCTTGTGGCCATGATGCTGGAGGGGGCCGGTTTCGAGATCCTCGATCTGGGGACGGATGTCGATCCGGAGAAGTTCGTTGCCGCGGCCGACCAGGTGGATGTGATTGCCCTCTCCGCCCTGCTCACCACGACAATGCCAAACATGAAGGTTACCATCGATGCTTTGAAAACTGCCGGTAAACGCGACAAGGTGAAGGTTATCATCGGCGGAGCGCCGATCACCGAGACCTATGCCCTGCAGATCGGAGCGGACGGGAGTGCTCCGGATGCCAGCCGCGCCGTTGCGATCACCAAGGCGCTGCTCGGAAAATAAAGGATGCGTGAACTCCCGGGCTTGTCCACCCTCTTGATCTGGCGCCGCTATAGATCCTGGCGGTGCGCTTACCTGTGGATCTGCAAGGAGGACGGCGCAATAAGGAGTGACGATGAACGAAAGAATCCGTATCGGGACGTTCCAGGGTCCCATCGTCGACAATGATTTGGATTGCAATCTAAATAAAGTCAAGGAAGTCCTGAACCAGACAAGCGAAAAAGGTTTGGACTTCCTATGTTTTCCCGAGGTCTATTTATCCGGTTATTCTGATCAGGCTGTCCGGGAGAGCTCGATCCTCATGAACGACCCGCGCCTGCTGGAATTTATCCGTTTCTCGACCCCCTTCGATACCGTCATCCTGGTCGGGATGAGCGAACGTGATGGCGAAAAGATCTTCAACACCCAGATTGTCGTGTACCGGGGTATATTGCTCGGAAAGTATCGCAAGACGATGCTCACGGATGAAGACAAGCTGGTCTTTGCTTCGGACCTGGAGTTTCCGGTATTTGAGGCCAAAGGCATCAAGTTCGGTGTTGTGATCTGCGCCGATACTTCTTACGTCGAGCCGGCGATGTTGCTGCGCTGGAAGGGCGCCCGCCTCCTCTTTACTCCCCATTACAACGAAATCCCCCCGGAAGGCATTGATACCTCGGATGGAAAGGTCACCTTCTGGGAGCACCGCACCATGGTGTTGAATAACCAGGCGGCCTTGGCGACTTTATTGAAGATGGTGGTCGTTCGCTCGAATGTGGTCATCGTCCGGGAGGATCACCTGGGAGCTGGGGATGCCGGCATCTGGGATATGAATGGGGAAGTCGTTGCCCGTGGTATACCGTTCACTGAGTGCATTGTCACGGCAGAATTTGACCGTGTCATCTTTGAAAAAGAGAATTGGATCAACCGGAAGGAAGTTCCGGTTGAATTGTTGGACCGGATCGCCCAGGCCGCGCGCAAGTATGAATAAGCTCGCCTCTCTACCGGCAGAAAAGTCTGGATGGTCGGGATGTTCTCCCTTATGAAGCTACTATTTGAATATCATATCCTCGTTTATGGGCGATTGCGATGATAAGGAGAAAGCATGGATTTCCGCACGCGCATCAATGCAGTTCTGCACCATGAAACCCCCGATCAGATCCCCTTTGCCCCTTACGACAACCTTGTTCCGAGGGGTGATTTTGAACGCACACTGAGAAACCGGGGCATGGGGTTGTGCGTGCGGCGCTCTTCCATCTGGGAAGAAACGCCTCACGTTTCGGTGGAGACAAAAAATGAAGGCGATATCGCCGTCAGGATTTATCACACCCCCAAAGGCGACTTGACGACCCGCAGCAAGACCCACGTCGGCCGGATCAAGGACGACGATATCGATCTGGATGTTGAAGGCCTGGTCAAAGGTGTCGAGGACTACGCAGCCGCCATCTTTATGATCGATGATACGATTTTGCACCTTGATGGAGGTATCTTCGCGGATGCAACTCGTGACATCGGCACGGACGGGATCGTCCGGGATACCGGTTTACAGCCCCCCTATGGTGCCACCCGCTATTTATATGGAAGCACGACCGGGCTTTTGAACTGGGCTCAGGATCAGCATGATCATCCAGGGGAATTCCAGGAGCTGGTGCAGGCCGTCATCCGGCGGGAGGAAAAACGCCTCGAATTGATCGAAAGTTCGCCTGCCGAGTTTATCAGCCTGGGAGACCTGGATGGTACCTGGGGCCCGGATAAAATCCGCAGGTATGACCTCCCGCTCTATAAAAAATGGGTTCCCAGGCTGAAGGCCAAAGGGAAAATTACGGCTTTGCATGCGCACGCCAACAACTTGAGTCATTTCATAGGGCTTGTCCCGGAAATCAGTTGCGATGTGATCGAAGCCTTTACACCGACTCCCATCGGGGATACCTCCTTGGTCGAGGCTCGCGCTGCCTGGGGCAAGGACACCATCATCTGGATCAATTTCCCAGAGACGATCTTCTGGTCCGGGGCGGAAGCGACCCGCCAGTATACGCTCGACCTGATCCGGAGCGACCCGCCCGGGAACAGGCTGGTACTTGGCTTCACCGAGATGGGCACCTGGGGTGCGATGACGGACGAGATGGAACGCACCTTCAAGGATGGGACACTGGCGATTTTGGATGCCATTGATGAGGTTGGCCGCGCACCAGGGAGATCCCGGGTAACGGCTTGATCTGGCCAGGTGACCCGGGATGCATTTTTGAACCGGTGATATGGATCTTCCATTTCGGGTCTAAGGGAGCTGATCGCATTTATCTGTAAGGAATATTGATGTATTCGCCTGGAATATTCAGGTATACACATAAGGGCTTTCCTGTTCCCATAATACGATGCGAGTCAACGGAAATCACCCTCCTCGTTCGACCAACCGCTCTCCCATTGCCATGTCGAAGGATCTGCTCAGGTCCAATGGGATATATTCCAGAATATCATTAAGGAGTCACTAGAATGAACTTCCAAGATCGGATCAATGCTGTCCTTCATCACTCCGACCCGGACCAGGTTCCCTTTGCGCCTTATATAGAGTGCTTCCCCAGCGGAGAGTATGAGCGCATGCTGCGGAACAGGGGCATGGGCCTGGTGGTTCGGAAACCCACCATCTGGGCTGCCACCCCGCACGTACCGGTCGAGAAAACGGTCGAAGGCGATTTGTCGGTCACCGTTTATCACACTCCCAAGGGCGATGTGCGCGCCGCCTACAAACAGCACGCCGGCAGGTTGTACATCGATGAGGCCGGCATTTGCGTGGAGGGTCTGTTGAAAGGTCTTCAGGATTACGAGCCGATCTTGTACATGATCGAGGATACCGTCTTTTCTGTAGATAACAGCCTCTATTCGGATACTGTCCGCGACCTGGGAGGGGATGGGCTCTTCACTGAGTATGGCTGTGCACTGACACCTTATGGACACACCCGCTACATTTTTGGAGAGTCTTCCGGCTTCGATAAGTGGATCTTCGAGCAGGCTGACCACCCAAAGGAGTTCGCCAGATTGTTCGACACGATCATTGCACGCGAGGAGCGCAGGATGGAGTTGATCGCCGGGTCGCCTTCCGAATACATCCGATTTGGGGATATCGACGGCAGCTGGGGACCGGAGGTCGTCCGGCGCTATGATCTGCCATTTATCAAGAAATGGATTCCTTACCTGCAGTCGAAGGGCAAGATCTGTTGCGTGCATGCCCACGCCATCAACCTGGCCTTCTTCAAGGACTTGATCGGCGAAATGGGATTCAACGTCGTCGAGGCATTCACCCCTCCGCCGGTCGGCAACCTCTCCATCCAGGAAGCCCGCGCTGCCTGGGGGAAGGATACGATCATTTGGGTGAACTTCCCTGAGACCGTTTTTTATCAGGGGCCGCAGGCTACCAGGAAATACACCCTTGAACTCCTGGCGAGTGACCCTCCGGGCAACCGGCTTGTGATCGGGTTTACCGAAATGGGGTTGTGGGGAGCGTCCGACCCCGAAACCGAGCGCCTTTTCAAGGAAGGCATCCTTGCCATTGCGGATGCGATCGACGAGGGCGGAAAATTTCCCATCCAGCCTCGCAGCCAGTCGAGCCACCTCAATCCATAGCGAACGGAGAGATAATATGAACGAAATTTTGATTGAGATCAAAGATGCCATTATCGACGGGCAGAATGCCATCGTCAGGGAAAAGGTGGAAACAGCCCTGATGCAGGGACTGGATCCGGTGGACATCCTCAACAGCGGGATGGTGGACGCCATGACCGAAGTCGGCCGTACCTTCGAGCGGGGTGAGTCGTTCGTCCCGGAAATGATGCTCGCCGCCCGTGCCATGCAGTCGGGGCTGGCCATCCTCCGGCCATCTTTGGTGAAAGTCGATTTCAAATCAACCGGGAAGGTAGCAATTTGCACGGTCAAGGGTGATCTGCACGACATCGGCAAGAACCTGGTCAGCATGATGTTGGAAGGAGCCGGCTTCGAGATCCTCGACCTGGGCACGGACGTGGCACCTGAAAAGATCATTGCCGCGGTCAGGGAAAGCTCCCCTGACATCGTCGCACTCTCTGCTCTCTTGACCACCACCATGCCGAACATGAAGGTGACCATTGACGCCTTGAAGACTGCCGGCCTGCGCAATAGTGTGAAAGTAATTATCGGTGGCGCGCCTGTCACAGAGGACTATGCCCGGCAGATTGGCGCCGATGGGTTTTCGCCCAACGCGGCACGCGCCGTCAACGTGGCCAAGCGCTTGATCGGAAAAAGTTGATTTATTCCGATCTTCCGGAGTGTCGAAATCGAAACCGGTGAGAGAATTTGCCTCAATAAATAAATTATCTTCAGGAGGTGATCCTATGGTAAAACCCAAGATCGGATTTGTCGTCTACGGCGTCCACAAGGACGGCCTTCAGGACCCGATCGGCCAGCCGTTCATTGACGACGCCGTTGTCGCAAATGCCAGGAAAGCCCTGCTGGCCTCTGGGGCGGAGTTGGTCGTGGAAGATCTGGTCATCGCTTCCAGGCAGGAGGCCCGGGAGTGCTTTTCCAGATTAAAGAAGATGGATGACCTGGATGCCCTTATACTCTTTTCTGGAACCTGGGTCTGGGCAGCCCATCTCATTCCGGCGTTGCGCGATTTTGCTTTCACCGGAAAGGGTATCCTGCTTTGGACCAATCCGGGTTCGCAGGGCTGGCGCCCGGTGGGCGGGTTGGTCATGCACGGCGGGCTAAAGGAAGTGGGCATCCCGCACCGCTTCGTCTATGGAGCCTACGATGATCCGCGGACGCTCGAGCGCATCCTGGCTTATTGCCGGGCGAACCACGAGAAGAATCTATTGAACATGAGTACCGCGGGCGTGTTTGGCGGGCGCGGCATGGGTCAGACCTGTGGCGTGGCCGATCCCTCCCAATGGTTGAAAGTCTTCGGCGTGGATATCGATTCGCGCGACACCACTCACCTGCTGGAGTCATCAAGGCAGGTCACCCCCGACCAGCTTCGACAGGCTCGCAAGGAGATCCAGCCGCTCTTTTCCGTGCCTATCCCGGAAGGCGAGGTGGCGGACCGTTCCATCCGTCTGTACCTGGCGCTCCAGAAGGAGATTGCCAGGGAAGGCTGGGATTTCTACACGATCCAGTCCTTCCCCGGACTGGCTGATGACTACAGCGCTACCTGCTTCGCCCAGAGCCTGATGCTGGACCGTCACATCGGGACTTCCACCTTGAGCGATTTCAACACCCTGATGACTGTCAAGTTGTTGACCGACCTGAGCGAGGAGCCGGTCTATTACGGTGACCTGCAGCACATCGACAAGGCCAACAACGAGGTCAAGATTATCGGCGACGGGGCTTGCCCGCCCTCTCTGGCTGGCAAGATCGGACCGGCCAGGTTTGCCGAGCACGGTATCCCCACCGAAGGTGAGGCAGGTGGCCTCTCAGTCGACCTGGTATGCAAACCAGGCGAGGGCGTACTTGCCCGCTTGGGTCGCAACAACGGTGAGTTCGAAATGGTGATTACACGCTGTACGGTTTTCGAACCGTCAGCCGATCAGCTGGAACAGCGCCGCCTGGAATGTGGCATTCCACGCTGGCCGCACGCCTTCATCACCGCTCACTGCGATATCGAGAAGCTCCTCGAAACCTGGAACAATGAATATGCTGTTTTGGGCTACGGGGCGCACCTGTACGAGGAGTTGTTGGCTTTCTGCGAGCTGACCGGTATCAGGGCCCTTGCACTTTGATCCGGTCTTGCAGAGCCGGAAGGCAGCTTAAGGAGGTACCATGACTGATCTATACAGACGTAAATGGACACGCCGCGACCTGGCGCGCTATATCGGTTCCATCGACCAGGTCGCCGGGATCAAGCCCCTCGAAGCTGCCGACGGAGTCGAGCGGGGTGGGCGGGTGTTTGAAGTCTGGACCGGCAGCGGCCTGAGTTTTAATATCCTGGCAGACCGGGCGCTGGACATCTCGGCCTGCCAGTACAAGGGCATGTCGCTAGCCTGGCGTTCTTCCGTGGGCGATGCCCATCCGACCTACTACGACCCCTCCGGCTTGGCCTGGCTCCGCTCCTTCCAGGGCGGCTTGCTGGTCACCTGCGGGCTGGACACCTTCGGCCGGCCCAATCAGGACGGGGAGGAGCAGTACGGGCTGCACGGCCGCGTCAGCAATACTCCTGCCCGGGAAGTGAACTATTCGGGAACTTGGGTGGGGGACGAGTACCGCCTGGAAGTCTGTGGGGAGGTCCGCCAGACGCGCGTCTTCGGGGAGAATTTGGTCATGCGCCGCCGCATCTCGACTGCCATGGGCTCGAACCGCATCCGGGTTGAAGACGTCGTCACCAACGAGGGTTTTAGCTCCAACCGGCACATGATCCTCTACCATGTCAATTCCGGTTTCCCACTGCTCAGCGAGAAGGCGCGCCTGAAGTTTGAAGTCCTCGATACCATGCCAAGCGACCAGGCATCGCGCCAGGGGATCAAGGACTGGATGGTCTTCCAGCCGCCTACACCCGGCTACCTGGAGCAGAATTTCATCCACGTGCCGGTCCCGGACGAAAAGGGCTGGGCGATGGCCGAACTCGAGAATCCTGAGCTGAAGCTCGGGCTGCGCCTCTCCTTCGACACATCCACGCTGCCTTACCTGAACGAGTGGAAGATGATGGGCGAAGGCCTGTACGTCCTGGGCATTGAGCCGATCAACTGCATTGCGAATAAAGACAACAGCCCGGCGCACGAGCAGAAGCTCCTGCCCTTCCTGGAAGCCGGGGAGAGCCGCAGTTACGCGCTGGAGATTGAGATCATAGAGTATCCGTAAGTACCCGGCCAGACCGGGGAAGACCCTCCGACCCCGTGTATAGGAGATTGAACAAAATGAGTTTGCTGGGATTGGATGTCGGCACTACCGGTTGCAAGGCGGCCGTGTTTTCCACCGATGGACGCTTGCTTGCCCTGGCTTATGCGGAATATGATCTCCGCTCGCCTGAAGCAGGCTGGGCGGAGCTGGATGTTCAGATGGTCTGGGATAAGGTCAAGACCTCGATCGGCAAGGCTTTGGCTGGCTCCGGCCCCGACCGTGTGACCGCCCTGGCTGTCGCCTCCCTCGGGGAGGCGGTCGTCCCGGTCAGCCGGGATCGCTGCGTGCTTGGTCCGTCGATCTTGAATTTCGACGTGCGCGGGCAGGAATATTTGGATGGCCTGGCTTCCCGGTTGGAGGAAGCGCACCTGTATCAGGTCAATGGCAACACCCTTGGGAACCATTATAGCTTGACCAAGCTGATGTGGATCCGCGACCACCAGGCTGAGCTTTATGCCCGAACCGATCATTTTCTGCACTGGAGCAGTTTCGTTGCCTTCATGCTCGGGGCCGATCCAGTTCTGGATTACACACTGGCCAACCGGACGCTGCTCTTTGACCTGGACCGGGCGGTCTGGTCGGAGGAGCTGGTCGAATCGGCGCAGATCGACCTCCAGAAACTACCTTGCCTTGTGCCTTCCGGTACGGCGGTCGGGACCGTCTCGCCGCGCATCGCACAGGAGCTCGGCCTGCCGCCGGATGTCACCATTGTCAGCGGATCCCACGACCAGTGCGCCAACGCTGTGGGCTGCGGGGTGGTCGAGGCAGGCCAGGCATTCTATGGCATGGGAAGTTATCACTGCATAACCGCCGTGATGGATCAGCGCGCCGATACACCCGCCATGGTGGCGCGCGGCCTGAGCACCGAGCATCACGCTGTGCCGGGGAAGTACGTCAGTTTCCTTTACAACCATGGGGGTACCCTGGTCAAATGGTATCGTGACACCTTCGCTGCCGTGGAGCACCGCCAGGCTGGGAGCGAGGCAATGGATATTTACTCCGCCCTGTTCTCCGAGATGCCGGAATGCATTAGCAGCGTTCTCGTCCTTCCCAATTTTGCCCCTACGGGACCCCCGGAATTCATGGCCGATACGTGCGGGGTCATCTTCGGGCTCCACCTCGACACCCCCCGGGGTGACGTTTTGAAAGGTATCGTGGAAGGGATCGGCTTTTACCTGCAGGCGTGTATCGAGTCGCTCCCGGCAACCGGCATTACTATTAGCGATTACCGGGCCGTGGGTGGCGGGAGCAAGTCCGATGCCTGGATCCAGCTCTCCGCCGACCTCTTCGGACAGCCGATTGCCCGGCCGGAGATCACGGAAGCCGGTGCCCTGGGCGCGGCCATCATGGCCGGAGTGGGCAGCGGCGTCTTCCCCGACTACCCGTCCGGTGTGCAGGCGATGGTCAGGCTGGAAAGGACCTTTGTCCCCAACCCGCTCCGGCAGGAACGTTATCAAGCCCGCTTCGCGGAGTACCGCCAGCTTTACGCACTGCTCAAAGGCAGCCTGAAAGCCTTCCACCGGGCCGACCATTTGGGCGGGGTTTGATACCTGTCCGGTCAGTGATCCGTCTTTACACCCTGGACCCCTTGCCGGATGGAGCGGTGTTTCTTTCCGCCTGGAAATCCAGATGGACTTGTTGACAGTGTCATCCAAAGGAGTTGGTCATGAAATCCCTGATGGACGGTCCGCGTTCGATCAAGTTTTCTCCTCTTCTTTTCAGGGGCAATACCAGTTTAGACGACCTGGACACCCGCCTGCTCACTCCAGAACTGGCTGCGATCCTCCCGGAAGCCCCGCGTGGCTCCTGCGTCGGCTGGGGCATCCCGTTCGAGATCGCCAGCGTGGCTCTGCTCGCCCGGGAACCGCTTGAAGTCGCCTTGGAGCCGGTCAAGGCCAGGTGGTTCATATTCATGCACACCTCGGATTATGTCCCCACCCAGCTTGGCAGCTCCTCGCTGACCCAACCGGTGAAGGGTCCGGGGCGGGACCGGGAAGTCGCCGCCCGCTACACGCTCCGCTACGCAGACGGGACTCAGGCAGCTGCCGACATTTGTCGCAACTACCAGGTCGGTCCCTTCCAGCGTCACTGGGGCATTAGCTGCTACAACGCCGTGGCCCACCACAAGCCTTTCCCGGTGCATGCTCATCACGAGCAGCCCGGTCGGCTGTGGGGGGAAAGCCAGGCGCGGGTGAACCCCGGCGACTTCAGCTCGCTGACGGAATGGTTGTGGGCTTGGGAGAATCCCCATCCTGAGAAGGCAGTTTCTGGCCTGTTACTCGAGCCGGTCAGCGGGGTGCTGATCCTCTCGGCGGTCTCGTGCGGGGACACGGCCTCTTATCCGCTGCGCTGGCAGTCCCGCCGGAAGGCGCTGCTCAAATTTCCCGCCGGGGAAAAATTTGATCCGCACCTGGACGACGACGGTCTCTTCTCCCAGGTCCAGCTTGACCTGGGCCAGGTCATCTCGGTCCAGGCGCGCCCGGTCTACCCGCAGGCGGACTGGGAGCAGTCCTACGACAACCAGCTTCCTATGCTGTCTGACTCGGAAGTGCTGGTGGAATACACCGCCCACCCAGAGGCCTGTTTCCATCTGGCGGGAGATGTCACCCTGCCTCTTGAGGATGTGGAAGCCGACCTGGCAAAGCCCCTCCAGCCGGTGAGCACTGCGAACCAGCGCGTGACCCTCAGGGCAGTTGATAAAGCCTCCGGTCGGCCGGTGGCGGTAAAGCTCCATGTCCACGGACAGGCCGGGGAGTACCTGGCTCCCCTTGACCGGCACCGCATTCTCAACACCGCCTGGTTCGAGGACTTCAGCGCTGACTTCAGCCACCAGCACTGCCATTCCTGCACTTATATCCCCGGGGAGACGCGCCTCGACCTGCCGCTCGGCAAGGTCTACGTGGAGGTCTCCAGGGGGTTTGAGACCCGCCCGGTGAAACGCATCTTAGATATCAACCCAGCTACCCGCCTGCTGGTCATCGAGATGGATAAAGTGCTG
>Ga0315290_10001274_pt1 | contig 17354 bp, 20 predicted proteins | sample YL17G12_0_MG_FD_203627 | JGI IMG/M metagenome (GOLD analysis project Ga0315290, IMG submission 203627) | Sediment microbial communities from Yellowstone Lake, YNP, Wyoming, USA - YL17G12_0 | ecosystem: Environmental > Aquatic > Freshwater > Lake > Sediment | place: USA: Wyoming | collected... | reverse complement strand
ATATTATAGAGTTTCTTGGATTCCCGTTGTCGATACATGGTATCATATAGCATTTGTTCGGTCAGGGGCAAGTGTCTACATATTTATTGATGGAGTTAGTCAAGCATTGATTCCCGTTGTCGGAATAACAGTCAGCACAAGTTTTCCAAATCTCGCAGCGACATTTAAAATTGGATTCGGCGCATATACTAATTATTATATTAACGGTTGGATCGACGAATTTAGAATCCAAAAAGGCGTAGCGGCATGGACTGCCGATTTCGATCCTCCTATAGTCCCTTACGCACAAGACAATTATACGGGCATAACCGGAGTATATCACTTCATTCGTGAAAACGGACAACTTAGCGGTTATTATGTAGTTGATGAAAATGCCGATAATATAGGCGACGAAAATGGGAATTATTTAGTATCCGAAGGTTCTGATATAATAGTTGGAACGAGCGACGGAGACATTATAAAAAATTATACTGAAAATCTAAAAGCAGATTTAACGGCTAATCTAAAGTATTATTTTGAAACTTTCTATGATGAATTATATATCACAAACGGAGAAGACAAACCTCAAGTTTATGGTAATAATTTAAGTTACGCTTGGGATATGGGGTCTCCAAAACCTTGTGTCGCGGCTTTAGGCGGTGACGGGGGTGCGGTTACTTCAGGGACTCATTCTTATAAAATAACTTTCGTTACGGCAAGCGGAGAAAGTTCTGGGAGTATAGCATCTAACGTAGTTACTGCGGCAGAGGGAAACGATAGTATTGATTTAACAAGCATTGAAGTCGGGCCTACTGGTACAACTCAAAGAAAAATTTATCGCACAGCAGCGGGAGGTACAGCATATTTATTGCTCGCAACTTTAGATAATAATACAGCTACGACATATACGGACGACATAGCAGACGGTTCTTTAACTGATGCAATCCCAACAACAAGCCTTGCGTTCCTTCCTACAGACTGGCAATCTGACTGGCCAAAGTATTTCTTAAAGCACGGGCGCGGAGTACATAAAAGACTTTGGGCTTATGGAGTTGAAGGACATCCAAATATGCTTTATGCTTCGGCTAACGGACTGGCAGACTTCAGTAATACTAACACTATACTTATTAAAATAATGACAAATAAGATTACCGGATGTGTAGAATTTGGGGGTAATCTTGTAATCTTCAGCAGGGATAAAACCTTCATATTAGACGATGTTGCAATAGGCGTTATGAATTGGGGTTATCAGGCAGCTCAATGGGATGGAGGCGCGGCGCATCAGAGGCTCATAGTTAAAACTCCCCGTGACGTTGCCGTAATGGACGAAACCGGAAACATATTCTCAATTATGGCAAGTCAGCAAGTTGGAGATTATCAAATAGCATCCCTCACAAAACCTACACATATAGATAAATGGATTAAAGAGAATGTAGATTTATTAAAGATAGATAAATTCCACGCGATATATGATTCTGAACTTAGAGCCATTAAATGGTTTATGATTTCTAAAGATTCTGACAATCCTGATATTTGTCTTGTGTACTTCATAGATTACGCAACATGGACTAAACATACATTTAACTTATATCATTTATGTTCTAATTCTGTTAAAGTAAACGAGTCTTTATGGAAAATTTATACAGGTGGATTTAGCGGCAAGGTTTTCAGTTTAGAATCTGATACTCTATTAGACGATGGGACGTATTATAGAAAATATTTCAAAACTCCATTGATACATATAGATAATCCAAGAGCGAGCAAGATGTTCGATCGATTATCTCTGATCGTAAAACCTCAAGGCACTGAATTATTAAATTACAAAATATCAATCGATAATAGAGAGATAGGGACTTTCAAAACTACACTTCCCGGTGCGAGTGATTTTATGCAGAACATAATTTCATATATCGGAGCTACTGGATTAAGACTACAGCTTGAATTTTTCAATAACGATAACGATGATTTTTTCATCAGTGAGATTATGGTGGATTATCAGTTATTAGGCAGTGCTGACGAATACGCATACGCTACGGCAGATTTGGTTTCAGAATGTGGGTATGTGTACTTAGGATTCTCTTCGTTCTATACACAAGACTGTGAAAGATATAATCCAATAAATAATTCTTGGACGATTTTAAATGACCTCCCACTACCTTATAGGGCGTATAGTTCGGCTAATACGATTTTATCTAAAAGTTATATTTGCGGAGGTGTTTATATTATAGGAATGACAGTAGAAATTTTACAAGATTGTGATGAATATGCACCTTTAACAAATAGTTGGGCTTCCAAGACGGATATACTAAGTGCCAAAACCGTATTTTCTGCTTCTACTATAATGGATAAAGGATATATTTATGGCGGTTGGGATGATAGTATTGAACTTCAAGATTGTGATAAATATGATTCAATAGCCGATAGCTGGACTGCTAAAACAGACATCCCCACACCCGGACGAGGCCAATCATCCGCTACAACTATATTAAACAACGGATATATTTTCAACGGTACAAATTTGAACGGAATGGAAATCTATGCAGATTGTGATTCTTACAATGTATCCGGTGATTCGTGGACAAATAAAACAGACATGCCGACTTCAAAATTCGACTCGAAAGCTTTTACAATTGCAGATAAAGGATATGTTGTGGGGGGACAGAATTTAATTTCCGGATTATCGGATTGTCTATCCTATACGATAGGTACTAATGCATGGACAAGTAAAGCCGTGACTTTGAATAATAAATATTGTTGCTCGGCATCCGCGATATACGACAAGGGATATGTTTATGGAGGATCCGCGACTTCGGAAACAAATGCGTATTGTGACGAATATTCTGCAAATATTGACACATGGAAAAGAAAAGCGAATATGTCAAGTTCAAAAGCTTATACAGCAGCATCTACAATATAGAGGTTAATTATGGCGAACAAACAAATTAAAGATTACACTCAAGTTTCGGATTCTACTTTAACAGATAAATTGTTATGTCAGCAATCCGGAGTTACTTATTATCAAACTGTAGCGCAGGTGCTTGAGAATATTGAAAACTTGACAACGGCATCTACACTTGACGGAACTGAAACTATATTTTGCAGAATATCTGGTGTAAATTCAAAAGTCACCGTTGATGCTTTAGCAGAATTTATAATAGAGAACAGCTAATGACAATACGCGAAATTGAATATTATTCAGCAGTAACCACACCCGCAGTTTCGGATGAATTTCTATGTCATAAAAACGGGATTACCCAGAAGACTACAACTACTGAAATTTTAGATGCTATATCTGATTTTACACAGTACGCTAAAAATGATTTAATAGCCAGCGGTGTAGTAATGGGTACTCAAACCGCTGATCAAGTTCAAATTTCCTTAACACAGATTATAGCTTATGTTAAATCGATAGTTTACGGTATGCTTTATGGAGGATACACCTCGGTAGGAGTAATAAAGACTTGCGTATCATACAATTTTGCGGCTGATTCTTATACTGCGCGTACAGACTTGACAACAAAGACTGCCAGATTGGCGGCTTCATCTATAGCCAACAAAGGGTATATTTACGGAGGGTATACTACTGTAAGTGTACAAACTTGTGAGGAATATGCTTTTGGTGCGCCGGGTACATGGACTGCCAAAACAAGTTTTTCTTCAACTGCAAGAAGTTTTTTATCTGCTTCCACTATTTTAGGTTTAGGATACATTTACGCTGGATATACGTTAGGATCAACGACATATTCAGTAGGTTTATGTGATGAATATAGCCCAACCGCTAATTCTTGGGTTGTAAAAGCACCATTATTCCAGACAAGACGGCAGGCGTGTGCTTCTACTATTTTAGATAAAGGTTATGTTTTCTGCGGTTATTCGGGAGGGGGGATTTATTTATCGTCTTGCGAACAATACAACTCGCTTCTTAATGTTTGGACGAACAGGAGTTCCATATTATCGCCGTCAAGATATTCGGCAGCATCGTTCGCTGTATTGGATAAGGGATATGTGACGGGAGGTTATGCTACAGCCTTACTTAATGATTGCGATTGTTACGATGCCGCGGCAGATACTTGGTTAAGTAAAACAAATTTAATACAGGCTAATGAATCACACGCCGCAACAGCTATATTACAATACGGTTATATTTTCGGCGGCACTGGACCGGGTAATAGAATTGCACATGAGTACAATCCTATTACAAATAGTTGGAAAGTAAAAACGGCGGGGAGTCCGACAACATACGATTTAGCTTCATCAACTTTACACAGTTAAGGAGATTTATGATTAAAAAATTACTCGCAGACCACAGATGTTTTCATTCGGAATTTCAGATGGATAATTTCATTACGATTAAACAAGGCACAGTTTACGCTCAGTATAAACAGGCATTGAGGGAATTATACAAACGTATTCGAGGACTTCGAGAGTCTAAATGCGACCGTGAAAAACTATTAGTTGAAATTGAAGAGCAGAAACATCTATCGCAGAAAGGATTTGATAAGTTTAAACGTAAATATGCGGATATTGAATATAAACGTAAATCAATGCAATTAGAAGAATGTGATAGGGTTATAGTTGATACGGAAAGAGAGTTTAAAAGATTCTATGAACAAGCCTGTGCATTAAAACTACAAGTAGGAGAACTGACAGAAGAAAGTGTAAATCAACTTGAAGAAGAAATGTACATATTCAAAGTAAAAGAAATGATGGTATCGGATTGGCTATGTATAGGCAGATATTCTCCGCAAACGCATGAACTGCTAAATTCGTTACCGTTACCTACAAGAATTAAACTCATCGAAGAGATCGCCGATCCAGATAAACAGAAACAACTAATCGAACAGCATACGACAGAAGATAGGAACTATTTCGACAATATAAATAAATTAGAAATGGACGTCCAGAAATGTTTATCAGACCTATGACAACGGATGAATTTTCGGAAATAGTAAATATGCTTATTTCGGAAGGAGACAATAGACTGACATATTTAACTCCTAAACATACTTTCGTATTCGATGGTAACGGCAAAATTATAGGATTTTTTACTTTAAGAATTAACAATAATATTCCAACTTTATGGCATTTTGTGGTGAAAAAAGAAAACCGCAATTTTAATACTACAATGATGATAATAAAAACACTGAAAGCATTTATAAAAAATTTAGGGTTTCCGACGTTCACAGTAGCAGTTAAAAAAAAATCTTTAAAAAGATTTGTAGAATATTTCGCAAAAAGAAAACCGTATGCCGTAAAAGACGGGATTAGTTTTTATTTGGTGGGGGTTTAATATGTCATGGTATGATCCGAGGACTTGGGATGCAGAAAATGTTTTAAGTAGTGATTATGGTTGGCTTCTTGATCCTGGTAATTTATCTGGAAAAACGGGCAAGGGTGATGTCGAAACTCCCAAGCCTTCCGCAGAAGAATTAGCGTTGATGGCTACTCAAAATGAATTACTCCAAACACAGTTGGATTATACTAATCAGATGATGCCCGTATATGCTCATCAGATGCACTATTCCGTAGGTGCAGATGGTGAATGGATTCAGATGACTGATAATGAATGGTATAACTCCTCAATGACTACAGATCGTCAGCGTCAGGAATGGGATATCGCAGGGAAGCAAATGAAAAGATACGAACAAGCACTTGCTGGTGAAATTCCTTTAACACAACAGATGAAAGATCAAAAACAAACTGAATTTAGACAATTAGCTGACGCAAGTGGCATAACGGGCGATACGGTAGAAAATGCGCAAGCTGAAGACACGATAGGCGTGCAAAAGTTGGGTGAATTTCAAAAACGGTGGGGCTTAGTTGAAGAAGCGCAGAGATATGGAGAACTCGGAACTGCCGGTCAAGCGGCACTTCAAGGTTCAAGTCTTACCGGAAATTTAGCAACACAGAAAGTTGGAACATTGAGCGGGATAGGGCAAAACTATGGTGGTTTGGCTAATCAATTTGGAAATCTTCTTCAGCCTTATCAAATGTATAACCAGATGGATTATCAGGCATCTGCTCAAAATCAAAGTAATCAAATGCAACAACAAGGTTCATTATTAAATCTTGGCGGCATGTTGGGTGCGGCATATCTTATGTCCAGTAGAACTTACAAAAAAGACATTAAAGCTAAAACTCCCAAAGATGAAGATAAAGCATTAAAGAGCATAAGAGATACTAAGTCTTACGAATATAGGTATAAGAACTATATGGGATTCGGTAAAGATAAAATGTTAGGTGCTATAGCCGAAGAATCCCCGGACGAAGTTACGACTCCGGACAAGAAAGCCATAAATCTTGGTAATAAAATAGAGCTTGTATCTATGGGACTAAAAAGTCTTGCAAGAAAGATAGATAAACTCGAAAGGAAGGTGTCATAATGGCAATTCAATATGGCAGTATGAATCCGTATGCAGGTCTGGCAGATAGCGTAGCTATGGGTATGCAGTTAGGAAGGATGAACAGAAGAAGCGAAATCGAGGTTTCTGATCCCGATGAATATATTAAAAAAACAGTTAAACCAATACCAACTTTCGATACTACCGGATATACTAAAGATACCGAAAGTCAGACTGAAAAATATTCTAAAATAAAAAAAGATATCGAAAGTACATATTCAGATAAAAATAAAAAAGATGAAGCATACACTAAACAAATATCCGACCCGTTAGTATTGGGCGCGGCCAAAAACGGGATCAATCCAAAGATGATAGAAGGATTGAACAAAGAAATTAAGCAGGGTAATTTTAAAGAAGCGGACAATATAGCAGGTTTGCTATTAGACAAAATAGGGAAAGGAACTCCTGAAGGTCAGGCATTTGCCAATAAAATAGTGCAAATGAAAACTGCATATTCGGATTATATAAGTAAGACAAAGGTAGCCAAAGAAGAGCAATCCGAAATTGTAAAGTTTGCGTATAAAGGAGCTTTGGATACCATTAAAGAAATAAAAGACGAGCCATATAAATGGTTAGACCCAAAATCGGGAAGGCCGAGTGAGAGTGTTGTTAATCTTTTAAAGAACGAAGCTAAATATATGTCGGGGTTGGGGCCTGCTGGATATGTGGAGTATATGGATGAAAGAAATAAAAAGACTCCAACAAGATCAGGAGCAAGTAGGGGAACCCGAAAACAATATATCGATACAATCAATAAATCATTTGAAAATAATAAATGGACTAACGCGGAATCAAAAGCCTATGAAGAATTTTCTAAATTCCTTTTATCAAAACCAGCGGGAGATTTTAACCAAAATGATGCAAATGCGTGGGCGGCAATTCAAAAGAAATGGAAAATAAATTCGAGTCTGCCTGCTGAAACAACTAAATCTACAGAAGGTTATGGATTTTAATGATTAAATGGGATGAGGTTATCCAGAAACCGGCATATCTTGAAGCCGATGAAACTGAAAGAGCAAGAGTTAAAGAGTCTTATTTTAATAAGGTTTTAATTCCCGAAATTCAGAAAAACGGTGACGACCCGAAAGTCATTAAAGATAAGTTTTATGCTCATGCCAATAAAATAGAACCCATTACCAAAGCCAACGAATTAAAATATCAACAAAAGCAATCTGTTAAAAATCCTTCGTGGGGTGCGAAAAGGCTTAGTTCCGATCCGTCAGAATTAGCAAAACTTGTAGATATTGAAAAAATAAATTCAGATATCGAAACTGAATACCGCAATAAAACAAAACTATTACGCGACAAAAAACTTACGGGAAAAGCAACTCCGGCAGATATCACAGAATATGAAAGATTAGCAAAAGAAAGAGACTTAAACCGTCAGGGGCTTCAAAAATCAAAAGATATTCTGCAACCTAAGGATGAAGATGTTATAGGAAAAGATTATAAGACGGGCGCAATGGAAGAAACATTTACTCATCCGGCAAATGTAATCGGCGTTACTGGCATAGGGGGCTTGGCTACACTCGCAACGAAAGGCGCGGTCAGGGGCGGTGCAAAACTTTTAGCCAAAGAAATGATCGAAGATATAACATGGGGCGGTAGTGCTTTATTTAAACACGCAGTAACGGGAGTTCTTAATAAAACAGTTAAAAGTAGAGTGTTAGCCAAAGAAGCATTAGATGAAATGGTTATAAATAACTCGACAAATAAAGAAGCCGTTAAAGGTCTTGTCCAGAGTTTTGATGAAGCTGATATGGCATATCAAAAATCATTACATAAAACATGGCAAGACCGGAAATTAAAATTTTCCGAAAATTGGAATAGCGAAATAGCAGGGGTGCGTCAAGAATTAAATACACTTTCTAAAAAAGCGCAGGCCAAAATTAAAGCGGGAATTGTGCCTACGGAAGAACTTGAATCTGCTAAATACATTAAAAAACAATCCGAATCAGTATTATACCATAAGGTACTTTCGAGGGGTGCGTCCCATAAAGTAATGAATACAATGGATGCACTCGATAAAGATATATTTAATAAACTCGAAAGTAGCGATGTGGCATTACTTGGCAGATACCGCGAAGCATTAAGGTCTTATGAAATCGCGGGACGTGAAACCACAACCGGGGGTGTAATAAAAATACGGGGCAAAAAAGAAGATTATGCAGACTTTATAAAATCAGTTGAAAGTTTACCGCAGGCGGGCATGGAACCGGCGAGACATAAATTGATAATGGAATCAGCTCAAAAAATAGATTCTGTATATGCTAATCAGGCACAAAGATTAAAAGAAAGCGGATTCTTTTCTGACGATAATTTTAAGGCTTTAATGGAACAAGGCGTACATTATAATCCGCGTCAAGTAATTGAAAAACTCGATCCCGACATTTCTGGGAAGGGTATAGTTAGCGGATTGAAGCGTCTTGAAGGGAGTGAAAAGGAATTATTGAACGACCCCCGTTTCTTAATGGATTATTACATGAAGCGAACCGAAACCATGATGTATAATAATACCGCAGGTAAGGAACTTTATAAGTTAGCACAAATTCCCGAAAACGGCATTGTGAGAATAGTAGAAAAAGGACAAACTCTAAAAAAGGGAGATGGTACTATAAGTTGTTTTATCGATGGTGAAGAAAAACAAATGATTACGTCTGAATTATTTGCTAAAGAATGGGCCGGACTCGATCCCGCATTAAAGCAAGATGTTGCTAATTTTTTAGGTCAAGTTACGGGAACTAAGGCTTTAAAAACTATGGCTACCGGAGTCAACCCGGCTTTTGCTCCACGTAATTTAATTAGAGACTTCCAATACACGATGATGAGTCCCGAATACGGGAAATTCAATCATAAGGGATTACACATTGAAAAGGCATTTTCTTTACCTATTTCAGTCGGTCAGATGGCAAGGGATTATATTTCGGTATTACCAGATGTTTTGAAACATAAAGGATTGGCTAAAAAATATATCGACCTCGGCGGTGGTATGGGTTCGGAGGGGGTTACAAGGGCCGGTACATATTCTCAAAGTTTGACAGATAGGGCTTTGACTTTAGCTGACAAGAAAGCTAAACAAGCATTAGATTGGGGTTCTAAACTTGGAGATTTATCGGAATCGTGGACAAGAACGGCCCACATGAAACGCGCTTTAAGGAATGGTAAATCCGAAGTGGAGGCGGCTTTCACGGCTCGTGACGCTTTAGACTTTGCGGATATGGGGAACAAGGGAAGGATGGTTAATGCCGTTGTACCGTATTGGAACGTCGGTGTAAGAGGTACGGTAGGTATGGCGAAATTTGCAAAAAAAGACCCCGCGCTATTCGCTTTAAAGGTAGCTCAATTAGGAGTAACGGCCGGTGCTTTATACCATTATACGGTTAAATATTTTAAAGAAGACCATGATAAACTCAGTCCCCGCGATAAAGCCATGAATTGGAATATCCCCACACCCTTTAAGTTTAAAGATGAAAGGGGCGAGATGCAAAGATATTTTTATAAAATACCGAAAGACCATACACAAATGGCATTTACCGCGATTTTTGAAAACCTTACTGCGTGGGCTTCGGGGAATCCGGTAGATAAAGAACAGATAGAAATGGGCGCACAGGCTTTTACAAGTATGTTCCCGGATATCGGCGGTGTTCCTATAGTGCGGGCTTCTGAAGGTCTTTTCGATAACAGGGATGATTTTAGAAATCGCTCAGTATGGGATGAAAAAAGGTCGAAAGGCCCTGTTAATGCGGGTAGCGAGTGGGACGACAGAACCCCGGAAATATGGAAACTATTTAGTAAAGTAAATCTATCCCCCGAAAGAATGAAATTTGCTACCGAACAATTCACCTCTTCCAATAATATTTTTGCTAACGCTTTTGGTGTAGGTTTAGAATTGGTTTTAAGAGAACAGACACCGGAAAATAGGCAACTAATTCAGGATAAGATATTAAACGAATTATCTTTAGGTATGTTTAAACGTACCTTCAGAGAAGAGGGTGCGATAAGACGGGCAGAGGAAGTAATACAAGAAGAAAATACTGTAAGATTCGAGAGAGAAAGAGAAGCTACTAAATTATTAAAACAGGATAAAATTTTAGAAGCTATTGACTTGATGCCACCCATGATGAAATCGAGATTAGGCCGGAATTATGGGAACATGAAAAAGATGGATGCTGTTTTGAAAATAATAGGGCCTAAATACATAACTCTGTTTTGGGCTTTAGGAAAAGCGGCGGATCCGTTTGATGCGGCGGCGGCGTTCCATGAAGAATTTAAAAAGAAATCAGCAGAAGAATATAATCAATACAAAACAAAGGCTTTCATACTTGGAAGCGAAATGACTTGGGGGCAGAAATTCAGAAAGGAATTTGGAGCCGAACTTGCGGGATTAGAAGCAGAATATAAGAAATCTAAAAAATCAAAATAATATGTGATAGAGGAAGTTCATGTTAAATAATGGGATATTAAAATGCAAAATGATAATAACGGGACGCTTATTGGCATTATCAATCTTATTGTTGGGATTGCTACTGTGCTTGTCGGGAGTTATTTCACTTTCGTCATCGGCAGCATCCGCCGTGAAATGAGTGCTTGTAAAGAGAATTGTACCGGCAGGATGAACAAGGTTGAAAATGAATTAGTAGATTTATCGAAAACTATTTATATTATTAAAGGACAACTCGAATGAATCTTACAAAAGACATATCTTTAGAACAATGTGTAAAGAGTGATTACGCCATCAGGCATGGCATAGACAACACCCCGGACAAAGATCAGATAAATAATTTACAATATCTGGCTGATAAAATTCTTCAACCTCTACGCAACCATTACGGTAACGATATTTTTTTTAATTCTGTTTATCGGTGTAAACAGATCAATGACGCAGCAGGAAGTACGGACACATCGCTACACTTGATAGGGTGTGCGGCAGATATCGACAGCAACGGCATATCATTAATGGAGTTGCTATCTACAATTTATAATTATATGCCGTTTACTGAATTAATCGCAGAATACATACCGACAGGATGGATACACGCGGGTATTATTTTAGGCAGAGAAAACGATAGGAAATTAAAATTAAAAGATAAGGATAATAATTATAGACAAGTCAGCTTAGATTTTATACTATCATTATACGGAGAATAAAATGAAAAGAGCATTGCCACACAAAGACAAGACCATTCTACAGGCACTCAAGACGATAAGTAATCCATTCGATTTACTTGCGTTTTTGTTTACTTATCGGTCTAAAGAACTTCTAATAGTTCTGGCTATCGGATTGGTGGTGATTATGGAATATCCTCAACTAATCGAACTGTTGCAAAAGTTATACAAATGACGGAAGGACTTAAAAGAGTTATGGAAAATTCGATCTGGTTAGCAATCGGAATTTTACTGATGTATTTTACAGCTCCGTACCTGTATAAATCCGAACCTGAAATTGTAGACAGAATAGTCTATAAAACTAAATGGAAAGTTAAGCCGGAGACTACAACTTTTGAACAGGCTCTCGGCTGTCTCGAATCTCCGATAGTGATTGAAGATTCTATCAAGGGTGAATGGATTACCATTAAGGCTCACGATAACTGTAAAGACAGTCAAATTGACATAAGAATTAAAGGACAGGCCAAAGGCAACTGGCAGACATACGCAACCGTAGGAGGATTATGTCTCGCCGGAGGCGTAGTTGCTACTTTATATTTATTAAAATAAACTTGACAAAGACATAAACTTTAATTACGTTGTGTGTATTGACATTGTATAAACCTCCGGGTTAATTTTATGTTGCTTGACACTCCATAAAATCTCCTATCCCCGGAGGTTTCCTTTTTAAGAGACTGCCCTATAAACCCTCTCCAGACGCAAGGAATGGCATCAATTTAAGGTTTTATTCAATTAGATAGACATCTTTGCCTCCCTTTGCAATAATACCGTTAATCGTCCCGACGTCGGGACGATTCTACCGCCTCTGATACAGATACAATATTTTTTAAAGTTTGTTTATCATATCCCGTTTCCTCGGCGATATCATCATACATTAAAAGTAGGAAAAAAAAATAATAAAAATTAAAAAAAGTATTGACAATATCCGTAATTATTCCGTATATTGTACGTATAGCAAATAAATAAAAAGGAGGTTTGAATGTTAATACGTACAGAAATTTTATGCACACCGGAAATAATAAAACGACTTAAAGTTATTTCTAATAAGCGTAAATTATCAGGAGAAAATTGTAGCGTCTCTGAGCTATTCAGAAAAGGTGCGATTCATATCATAAAACAAGATAAGGCGGTGAAGTAATGAAAGCAGAAAACAAAATGAAGGTTGTTGAAAAAATTGTGCGCATGGCGGAACTCAATCACGAATTGAGCGGACTACATCAGTTATCTTTGGCGGGACGGGATAGGCTGGGAAAAGAATACGACCAGTTACAAGATGATCTGAAAAACATATTCGACCCGGCCATACCCGACAATGAGAGGAATTACGACAATATTTTAAAAAGGGATGTACCGAAATTATTGTTTGATCGGGTAAATCAAAATATTTCCGATCAAATAAAAGATTTTAGGGAAGGTGAAATATGAACTCATCTACATTTATTCATTCTGGAAAAAACCCGTATGTATATAAAGCCGAACACGAAGTAAGAGAAGACGGGACAGAATATGATTCACTTAAAATATTTGATAATGATTCTGAATTTGTATTTTTCTTTAAAACTAAAAAAGATATTGCAAATCTCATAAAGGAGTTGATAATAATACTATGATAATCGGGCAAATATTCAAAGGCGTAAAAAGGATGATAGAATTTAAAATGCTTGCGGCGGAAGACAGGCAAGACTTGGCTACATGGAGAGAAAATTTAATATGCCGATTGACCGTGCAATCACGAGAGGCACAAGACCAAATAATTAAATCGATTAAAGAAATCGACAGAATATTAAATTAAGGAGAATGAAATGCAATCAGAACAGATAAACGAATTAGTCAAAGCCTTAGTGTTAGCACAGGCGGAATTTAAGCTTATAAAAAAAGATAGTCTTAATCCATTTTACAATAAAAAATATGCAACTCTGGACTCGGTAATTGATTCGACTGGTGAAGCATTAAGAAAAAATGGATTGGTTGTAATCCAGACCATGCAAGACGATTCCCTCGTAACTACGCTTGCACATACAAGCGGTCAATGGATATCAGGGATAGCCTTCCTTCATGCCATTAAACAAGACCCGCAAGGGATGGGATCAGCGATAACATACCAAAGGCGTTATGGATATTCGGCAATAGTACAATGTGCGCCTTCCGATGAAGATGACGATGGAAACAGTCATATACAAGAAAAGAAAGCAAGTCAAAACAAAAATCCTGATAGCGAAAAGTTGTATTTTGATTTAATGGGAAAGATCGAAGTTAGCCAAAAAACTACACAACTGGAAGAAGTATCAAAAGAAATTAAAGCCAATACACCATCATTAAAAAAAATCCAAATTGACGCTTTACGCGATACTTATGCACGCCGGATGGGTGAATTGAAGTTGCAGGAGGTAGTCGGATGAGCAATATTTATGACACAAGAGAAATTGAGAATCAAATTGAAAAAATCGCAGAGGCTAATGCCGGAGAAATCCCAGATGATATGATATCCGCACTTGTCGAAGCGCAGATGAAAAGTATATCCACGATCACCGGACTATGCAAGTATTTAAAGTCTATTGAGTTATTTTCCGAGGCTTGTAAATCCGAAGAGAACCGGATCGCAGACTTACGCAAGAGGGCGGAGAAGCGGAAAGAATCAATTTACAAGTACATAACGCCTTACGTAGCGCGGGACGGGCGCGTCGATGCCGGAACTTTCAAGTTATCAATTCGTAAAAGTCAACGTGTCGATATCGATGATAATTTTTCTAATCCATATTACACCAATATTGAAGAAGTTCTAAAGATTGATAAAAATAGAATAAAAGTTGATTTAAAAAAAGGCATAGAAATAAAAGGCGCACGGTTAGAATTTTACGATAACTTACAAATTAAATAGGAGGACAATATGGCATATTCTGAAGGCTTTGAATTATTGAAGGATTTTGACATTAAGGCGATGGAGTGGGGATACGAAGAAGAGTGCGGTCATTCAGATACAGCAATAGAGTCGAGCAGGGATAGATATAACAACGCATATAATAAATTATTATTATATATCAAAAGGTTAGAAGATGATAACTTACAAATTAAATAAATCAGAATACAAATGTAAATGCGGTGCAGAAGCGGTGGCGTGGAGCGACTACAAGCTCCCGCCGCCGGTCTGCGGAAAATGCAAAAAGAAAATGGAGGCAAAATGACTGGCAAAGAATTTATGAAAAGATATTCGGAATTATACTGGGCGCAATCATTATGGAAAAGATTATATGGACGTTTTTTCCATTGGAGAGTTTTGAGAAAATATGATAAAAAATGTAAAAAGGCAATGAAGGAAATGAAGAATCGGATCTCCGACTTACGCAAACGGGCAGAGAAAAGAAAAAAATCAATCATCAAATACAATTAAGGAGGCAGTAAAATGAAAAAACTAATCATCATTATCATGTTGTTAATCGCAGGTATGATTTACGCGACACAGCAGAAGGCGGTGTGCTTGGATTGCTTATGGGCTTTGACTTGTTACGGTGATAATATCTGCGGTAGGAATTGTTTTTGTTATAGACCGGAAAAAGCAGATTCCGGAGAATGTTTGAGGAAATAGACTTGACAAAAAAACAGTATGGGTGTAGAAGCATATATTATGTCGCGGAACGGCATAGGAAAAGCGTACAAAGATAAAAAGCGGTTGATGAGAGTTTTTCTATTTTTCCTTGTACGCGGGAAGATAGATGTTCCGAACTCTCGTCAATCGCTTTTTGTTTTTAATATATCGAGGTGAAATAATGGACGAAAAGAAATCTTATTTAGTTTGCGGGTCTTGCGGAAAAAAAACAGATGTTTTAGATAAACACCATATTCTTCCACGTTCTCAGGGAGGTACAAATTTAAAAGAAAATTTAATAAGTATTTGTAAAGATTGCCATTACAAAATTCATCATCCTGATTATGCGGAAGGGGATATTGAACAATTCAATAATGAATATAAAGACGCTATTGATGCAGATATTTTTTCGGATGGATGGGGTATAATCCCAAATAAAATTTTACATGACGAAAATATTTCTCCGGGTGCAAAAATTGTATATTGCGCGATATCTTCTCTGTGCGCTGAGCGTGGATATTGTTGGGCTACAAATACTTATATCGCGGGATTATTCGGAATTTCAAACGCTACCGTATCGGGATATTTGACTCAGTTGGAAAAATATTTAATATTTGAAAACAGAACCAGTTTTAAACGCCGGATTAGAGTGCATACCTTAAATAAAAACGCAAGGAAGGTAAAAGAAAACTTGAAACAACCATCAAGAAAACTTGAAGGTACCCCCCCTGAAAACTTGAAACATAATAGTACAATAGATAATAGTATAAAAGTTAATAATAATACAGTTAATATTAAAAAGAATATCGTGACGGATGAATATGATAAAGAACTCTACGATATATTAGTTAAATCATTCTACGCAGGATATGAAGAGTTATACCACGATAAACCTATCTATACCCCGAAAGATTTCAAGCATATAAAAGATATTACAAATCTTGTTAAAGGCAAGGATGACGCTAAAGATATTCTTCACAATAAAATAATGCTGTTATATCAAGAATGCAAAAACGATAAAAAATTCTGGAAGTTCACGCCGGGAAAATTGGTCTGGGGCTGGAATCAATTAACAGGGAAAGTAAATAATAAACAAGATTTAATCGATAGGACTTTAAATTTAAGAAAAGAATATTTTGAAAGCAAGGGGCTATGATATGACACATGAAAAGTTTTTAATAATGGTTCAGGGATATTTTGGGGAATATCAAAACAAGACAATTTATAAAACTATTTTTAATTATATTTTCGAGAAGGTAAAAGAATCCGATCTTGAATATATTCATAAAATTCTTCTGGAAACTTATTCAACACGATATAAAACTCAACCAGATATCGCCGATATTAAAAAGATAATAACAGATTACAATATGAGCTTGCCGGTTCATTTGCAGATTGGACTCGGTAATGAAAATAAATTAAAAGAAATAGAAAGGATCAAGCAAAATGAAATCAGTAATTAAAAAGTTTATAAAGACAATTACGATGGAATTATTTTTCCGAAAGATTATAACGGGTAGTACCGTAAAAAAGATATTCGATATATTTAAGTTGAAGGCAAGCTGATGGATTTAAGAAATTGGATGCACGGTAAAGGGTGGGAATGGCAGGAGGTAAACAGACCGTCCGGATTGGTAGCTGTCATGTCCTGTCCATCCTGCAAAAGTAAAGATAAATCCTTTGCAGTGTCATTACAGGATGGAAGTTTTAATTGCAATCGAGCAAACAATTGTGCGATAAAAGGGTCTTGGTGGAATTTGCAAGAGTTGATGGGAGACAAGCCTGTTAAACTTGATAACGATAATTCGATTTATATTTCCAGAAAGCCGGTTTATGAAAAGCCGAAAGTCCATGCAGACGCATTAAAGGATGATGGAATTTTATTTTTATCTTCAAGAGGATTTAAAAAAGAAACCTTAAAACATTTTAAGATCGGGCAGAAGAACGGGTCTTTAATGTTTCCATATTTTAAAGACGGTGAATTGACTAACGTAAAATATCGGGATATCAAAGAAAAGAAATTCCATCAGGAAAAAAACGCAGAGCCTACTTTATTTAATCGTGATAATTGCACGGGCGCGGGGCTTTTAATTTGCGAGGGTGAATTTGACGCGATGGCATGGCATGAATACAACATACCGGCGGTCAGCGTACCTTCAGGGGTTGCGGATTTAAGATGGATTGAAAACGAATGGGAATATCTTAATAAATTCCAGAAAATATAT
>Ga0315290_10001272_pt1 | contig 17357 bp, 8 predicted proteins | sample YL17G12_0_MG_FD_203627 | JGI IMG/M metagenome (GOLD analysis project Ga0315290, IMG submission 203627) | Sediment microbial communities from Yellowstone Lake, YNP, Wyoming, USA - YL17G12_0 | ecosystem: Environmental > Aquatic > Freshwater > Lake > Sediment | place: USA: Wyoming | collected... | reverse complement strand
AAGCCGGCCGCGGCTGTGCCGGCCCTCGAAAAACTGGCCGGCGGCAAGGACCCGTCGTTGGCCGCTGACGCCGTCAAGGCCCTGGGCAAGATCGGCGGGCCGGAGGCGGTCCGTGTCCTTACTGGAGTGCTTGGCAAAGCGGGCCCGGGACTCAAGCTCGAAGCGGCGTCGGCCCTTCTCGTCGCGGCCGAAAGCGACGCGGGGGCCGCGGCTATCTACGACAAGCTCATCGCCGCGAACCTTCCTCCGGTCATGCGGCAGGCCGCGTTCAAGGGGAAGATCGAAGCCGCGGGGGGCGCGGGGAAGGAGATCATCCTGAAGACCCTGGCCGGAAAGGACGCTGTTCTCTACGCGCCGGCCATCGCCGTGGTCCCGAAGAAGTTCGGGACGGGCGACATCGGACAGGGCGCCGATCTTCTCTCCCGTCTTCCCGAAGGCGCCAGGATCCAGCTCACGGCGGTCCTGGGCGGCTATCCCTCCGACGCCGTCGGCCCCTATCTCCTTGCCGCCGCGGAAGATACTTCCCTCGACGTGAGACTTGCCGCGCTCGGCGCTATCGGCAAGGCCGGCGGCGCGAAGCCGGTCGCCTTCCTGGCCACCAAGGCCGCCAGGACCTCCGGCGCCGAGCAGGACGCCGCGCGGGAAGCGCTGGCCCGACTCAAGGGCACGGACGTCGACCCGGCGATCCAGGCCCATATTGCCAAGACCTCCGACGACGCGGTCAAGGCCGAGCTCGTCCGAGCGGCGGGCGAGCGCCGCATCGCCGGCGCCAAGCCTGCGCTCATGACCATGGTTAGGTCGGCATCGCCCATACTCAAGGCCAAGGCGGCGGCCGCGCTCCGCGATATCGCAGGCCCGGCGGACATTCCCGATCTTCTCGGGCTCCTTCTCGGCCTCGAGGACGAAACCGCCCGTGAGTCGATGCAGGACACCGTCGCCGCGGTCGCCCGGACAAATCCGAGGGAACTCAGCCGCGCCGGCGCCGCCGAGGCCCTCCTGACCTCGGAAAAAGACCCCAAGAAAAAGGCGGACCTCCTATGCGTCCTAGGCAAGATCGGCGACGACACCAGCCTGGCCCTCATCCGGGCCGCCCTCACGGACCCGGACGAGACTGTGGTCGACGCGGCCGTTCGCGCCCTGGCCGACTGGCCGACCGGGGTGGCCCGGGATGACGTCTACGAAATCGCCCGGACGTCGTTCGCCCTCAATCATCGTGTCCTTTCCGTCCGGGCTTTCATCCGGATGATCGGCCTCGAGCCATTCCGGGCTCCCGACGGGGCCGTCGCCGACCTCCTCAGAGCCTTGGCCGTCTCTCCGCGCCCGGAAGAGAAGAAGCTCGTCCTGGGCATGCTCGTCCGCTTCCCCTGCGTTACGGGGCTGAAGACGGCGGAATCGCTCCTGGCCGACCCGGCCGTCGCTGAAGAAGCCAAGCTGGCCGCTGACCGCATCCGCCGGGCGCTCGGCCGCCACACGCCCTAGGTGAATCAAAGAGGGGGTCAAACCTACGTCTGGGAGCGGATTCTGAGAAGCGACAATCAGAAACGCGGCGGAGCAGCTCGGAGCCGCGTTTCTGGGAAATATCTGAATGGTGTTGATAAGGGCATATAAAACAGGAATGAGCCTTTCTTGATAGGAGGCACCGGATGATCGAAGGACAAGCCTCAGTAACAAAAACGCAGAAGCTCCGATATGGCATGGTCGGCGGCGGACAGGGCGCCTTCATCGGCGACGTCCACCGCAAGGCCGTCGCCATGGACGGCAAGGCGGAGATCGTCTCCGGCGCTTTCTCCCAGAGCTACGAGAACACGCTGGCCACCGGCGACGCCCTCGGCCTTCCCCGGGAGCGCCTCTACCAGACTTTCGAAGACATGATTCGGGCCGAAGCGAAACGTCCCGACCGGCCGGACTTCATCAGCATCGTCACCCCGAACAGCACCCATTACGCCGCCGCGAAGCTGGCCCTCGAGCACGGTTTCGCCGTCGTCTGTGAAAAACCTTTGGCCACGAACTCCGGCGATGCCGCCGACCTGGCTCGACTCGTCCATGAAAAGGGCCTTCTCTTCTGCGTCACCTACGCCTACTCAGGCTACCCCGTGGTCAAACATATCAGGGACATCATCGCCCGGGGCGAGCTAGGCGAGATCCGTTTCGTCAACGGCGAGTATCCCCAGGAATGGCTGGCGACGAAGCTCGAGGACACGGGGCAGAAGCAGGCCGCCTGGCGGACCGACCCCAAACTCGCAGGCGCCTCCAACTGCGTCGGCGACATCGGCAGTCACATCGAGTTCATGGCCGGCCACATGACCGGCCTCCGCATCGAGTCGCTCTGCGCCCGCCTGGATAAATTCGGCCCCGGCCGCCCTCTCGACGACAACGCCACGGTCATGATCAACTACAACGGCGGGGCCAAGGGCGTCTACTGGAGCTCCCAGGTCGCCCTCGGCCACGACAACGCCCTCCGCCTGCGCATCTACGGGACGAAGGGCGCGGTCGAGTGGTTCCAAGAGACGCCGAATACGGCCCGGGTTTCGTTCCTCGATCGGCCGACCGGGACGCTTTCCCGCGGCCGGGATCCGATGTCACCCCGGGCCCAAAGCCTATCGCGCCTCCCGTCGGGCCATCCCGAGGGATATTTCGAAGGCTTCGCCAACATCTACTCGACCTTCATCACGGCCCTGGCCAAGAAGCTCCGGGGCGAGGCGCTCACCGGCGACGACCTCGACTTCCCCGGCGTCGACGAAGCCGTTCAGGGCGTCAGGTACATCGAGAAATGCGTCGAAAGCTCAGCCAAGGGCGCGATTTGGATGAACCTGGATTAGGAGGAATCAATGCCTAGACCTGTAACGCTATTCACCGGCCAATGGGCCGACCTGCCCTTCGAAGAAGTCTGTAAAAAAGCGGGTGCCTGGGGCTACGATGGCCTGGAGATCGCCTGCTGGGGCGACCATATGGACGTTCGCAAGGCCGCTTCCGACCCGGCTTATGTCCGCGAGAAAAAGCGCGTCCTCGAGAAACACGGCCTCAAGTGCTGGGCCCTCGGCGCGCATCTCGCCGGTCAATGCGTCGGCGACGAATACGACCCGCGTCTCGACGGCTTCGCACCCGAAGCCGTCAGGGGCAAGCCGGAAGCCCTGCGCAAGTGGGCCATCGAAGAGATGAGGGCCACCGCCCGTGCCGCCCGCAACATGGGCTGTTACGCCGTCAACGGGTTCATGGGCTCTCCCATCTGGAAGGCCTGGTATTCCTTCCCCTCGACGACCGAGGAGATGGTCGAGGCCGGCTTCCAGAAGATCCTCAGCCTGTGGACGCCCATCTTCGACGAGTTCGACGAGCAGGGGGTCAAGTTCGCCCTCGAGGTCCACCCGACCGAGATCGCCTTCGACGTCTACACGACGAGGCGCCTCCTCGACGTCTTCAACTGCCGGCTGACCCTCGGCCTCAACTTCGATCCGAGCCACCTCCTCTGGCAGGGCATGGAGCCGCACCTCTTCATCCGTGAGTTCTCCGACCGCATTTATCACGTCCACATGAAGGACGTGGCCGTGACCCTCGACGGCAAGGCCGGCATCCTCGGCTCGTTCCTGCCCTTCGGCGACGTCCGAAGGGGCTGGAACTTCCGCTCGCTCGGCCACGGGGACGTCGATTTCGAGGCCATCATCCGTGAGCTCAACGCGGTCAATTACGACGGTCCCCTCTCGGTCGAGTGGGAGGACACCGCCATGGACCGCGATCTCGGCGCCGAGGAAGCCCTCGACTTCGTCCGCGCGACGAACTTCTCGCCGTCCAAGGTGGCTTTCGACAAGGCTATGAAGAAATAGGGACGCGCGGTCCCCTGGTCAGTTGTCGCGCCGCGCCGGGCTGACCACCCGGAACGTCCGCTCCAAACGCCGACCCTCGCCGTCCGTCAGGACCAGCCGATGCTCTCCCGGCTCGGGATTCAGCGAGATCTGATGAAAAACCCTCGTCGAGGCTAAGTAATTCTCGTCGAGGTGCCAGTGGATGGTCGCCCCGTCCTCCCGGTGGACGGCCTCGAAGACGACCTCCCCGGGGCGGCCGTCGAGGCCGATGGGGACGTAGACCGACATGTCCGGTTCCGGGTAGATCAGGTTCATGGCTTTCGAACCCCGCTCGGCCACAAGGCCGCTGCCGCAGTCGGCCCTGAATGGAGGCAGCTGCCGATACTCGGGGTGGTCGGCCCGGTAGTAATATTCCTGGACGGGCGGCAGGACGAACCAGGATTCGTGCTTCATGCGCTCCACCGATTCGCAGCGGCTGTCCACCCGGAAGCGGCCCGCGGCGTCCAGGTGTACCGTCTGATGGAAGGCGCACATCCGGTCGAAGCGGCTCTCCTCGGGCACCCAGGCCGTCTCGGCCGGGCAGAGCTCGGTCGCCAGGAAACCCGAGTCCCGGCAAACCCTGACCTCCTTGAGGCCCGACCACGGCCGCTCGACCCGTCCGCCGCCATCGACGACACCCAGGAGGTCGAAAAGGACCGGGGCGGCAGCCGCGAGCCCGGTCAACCCGGGCTGGCCTTCGCCGTCGGCGTTTCCGGCCCAGACGCCGATCGTGTAGTTGGGCGTCACCCCGACCGCCCAGGCGTCCCTCAGCCCGAAGCTCGTGCCCGTCTTCCAGGCCACCCACTTCGACGAGCTGAAATTCCGCCAGAAGCCTTCCTCGTCCGGCCGGTTGACCGCGGTCAGGGCCTGAAGCGCGAGGTAAGCGGCGGCGGCCCCGAGGTCCTTCATCTTCGACGGCGCCTCCTGTTCGTCCCGCAACAGCCTGACCTCCCGGCCGCCGCCGGCCGCGTTCGAAGCGAGCTCCGCCAGCTTGGCATAAAGCGCCGCGATCTCGACGAGCCGTCCTTCCGCGCCGCCGAGGATGAGCGTCAGGCCGTAGTCGTCGGGCGGCCGGTCCAGGGTCGTCATCCCCCACTGCCTCAGCCGGTTCTCGAAGCGGGGGATGCCGTACTCCCGGAGCTCGCGCACGGCCGGGACGTTGAGCGACCAGGCCAGAGCCGTCCGGGCCGGGACGGCGCCGCGGAAACGCCGATCGAAATTCTCGGGCTTGAACCCTTCGAATCGGACGGGGGTGTCAGGGACGAGGGTCGCCGGGGTGATGCCGCCTTCCTTGATCATGGCCGCGTAGAGGAACGGCTTGAGAATGCTCCCCGTGCTCCGCCGGCTCTGGAGGATGTCGACGCTCTGGCCTTGCTCCACGCGACGCTCCAGGCCGACGTTGCCGACATAGGCGACGACGGCGGCCTCGCGGTTGTCGATGACGACGGCGGCGAGGTTCCGGATATCCCGGCCGAAAAGCCGCTGGCCGTGTTGTTCGACGACCCTCCGGACCGTCCTCTGCAGGTCGGCGGCAATGAAGGACCGAAATGGCGGCGCGGCGCCGGGACGGGCGGCCAACGTGTCGAGGAGATGCGGGGCATCTCGGGGCACGGAACGCAGGCGCTCGGGCATGGGCTCGGCCAGGGCCAGCCGGCACTCGAGGCCGGGCAGCGTCCCTTTGGCCCGGAGCCGCTCCAACAGTCCGTTCCTTTTGAGGAGCAGCCGCGCGCGGCCGGCTTCCGACCCGATGAGCCCCGGGTCGTTGGGCAGTACGGCGAGGAACGCGGCCTCGGCCCAGCTCAGCCGCTCCGGGCTCCTGCCGAAATAGAGCCAGGACGCGGCGTCGATGCCGACGACGTTGCCGCCGAAGGGCGCGTGAGCGGCGAAGAGAGTCAGGATCTCTTTTTTCGAGCGCCGGACCTCGAGCTTCACCGCCAACGCGGCCTCCTTCAGCTTTTCGAGATAGGTGCGTTCCCTGTTCTTCCGGGCCAGGCGGACGACCTGCATGGTGATCGTGCTCGCCCCACTTTTGACTTTCCCGGAGCGGAGGTTCTGACGCACAGCCCTGGCCACGGCCAGGGGGTCGACCCCCGGATGGAGATAGAAGCGGCGGTCCTCGAAACGGACGAGGACGCGGAAAAAGCGCTCGGGGACGCGGTCGCCCGGCGGGAAGCGCCATTGGCCGTCGGCGGCCGGGCGGGCCCCGAGGAGTTCGCCCTCCGCGCTGAATAGCACCGGCGAAACTGGGTTGGAGAAGCGAACGCCGGGAAGGGCGAGCCAGAATAGGATGATGAGTATGAAGCATATGCCAACGGCGTAGAATCTGGGGCGCTTAAGAAGGGGGACACGTACCCGAGGTACATGTCCCCTCTCCCGGCCGGCCTTTGTCATCGTTTGCTTGCCCTCTGTCGCGCTAAGAGGGGTAGCCCCCTTGGCCCAGGTAGAGCCAAAAGGGGCAGCCCCCTTGGCTTGAAAGAAGAGGGAAAGAATGGGGACATGTACCTCCGGTACGTGTCCCCATTCCTGTCCCCGCTTCCGGCCCATCTTGATCATCCTTTACTTGCCCTCTGCCTCGTCAAGAGGGACAGCCCCGCAATCCCAACCGGGGATTTACTTGACGATCTCGATCCATTGTCCTTTCGTGTTGGCGTGGACGGCCGCGTCGTACATGGCCTCGACGCCGACGCCCGGCTGGTAATAGCGGCCGCGATAGGAAGCGTTGAAGACGACGAGGAAGACCTTCTCCTGGCCGGCCTCGAGCTGGAAATAGGTGAAGACGCGGTCGTCGCGGATGTCCTGGTAGTCGACGTCCGCGACAGCCCCCGCCTCTCCGCCGAACCTCGGGTTCTTGATCTGGAAGCCGGCGGCCGTGAGGTGGGTCAGGACGAGGTTCTTGAGCCGCCTCGAGGTCAGGTTCTTGACCCGGACCTCGGCCACGAGGTCGAGCCCCTGGGCGATCTTGTCGATGCCGAAGGCGTTCATCTTAATATCGCGATAGCGGACGTCGATCGACAGGCCCTCCGACGACTCCGTCTCAATGCCGGCTGGGGGCACGCCCCGCCGGTAGATGTTGACATAAAGGGGCGACGTTTCCGTGTTCGTCACGGCGAGGGTCTGGCCCTTCATCGGGAAGCCGGGGAATTCACGCCGGTCGAAGGGCGAGGAGGACTCGACGTCCAGAGGCCTCTCTCCGTCCCAAGCTAAACGATAGCGGAAGAGCTTGACCTCGGCGCTGCCGTAATAAGCGGCGAGGGCCATCAGGCCGAACGAGGTCTCGTGGGTGGAGAGCCAAAGGTCCGAGGCGAGCGTCTTGGAGATGTCCTCGAGCAGGCCCCGCGCTTTATCGGGCCGGGCCATCTGGACGAAGGCCCTGACGGCCATGGCCTTGTCGCGGAAGCCGGAGCCGAAGGTATCGCTGTCGTCGCGGTAGGGTTTGAACTCGAGGCGGGAACGCTCGGCCAGGTCGGCCGCCGCATCGGCCTGGCCGGTCATGTGGAAGGCCGCGGCCAGCATGAGCCCGGCGAGGCCGGGGAGGTCGGGGGTTTCCCGGAGCCGGTTCATGGCCCCGAGGTCCGGGTCTCGGGCCAGGGCCAGCCCGAAGAGACGGAAGGCCTGGGTAAGCTGGGCCGCAGCCCCGCCCGTTACGAAATTATTGGACAGCATCTTCTGATTGGCCCGCCAGCTGTCGAGCATGGCCTGCGGGACATGATAACCGAGACGCGCCGCCTCGAGCAGGAAATAGCCGGCGTAGGCGGTCGTCCATTCATGCCCTTCGCGGCTTCCGGGCCAGTAGGAGAAGGCGCCGTTCGTCATCTGGAATCCGGTCATTTTCTGGATGGCCGCTTTGACATATTCCTCGACTTCCCGCGTCTGCCTTTCTTCTAGCTTGACGAGGTTCTTGAGATAGAGCTGGGGCAGGGCCGTGGACAGCGTCTGCTCCAAACAACCGTGGGGATATTGGATGAGGTAATCGAGCCTCTTTTCGAGGTTGAGCGGGGGCAGGGACGACGCTTCGAGGGCGACCTGGTTCGTATTCTCGAGACCGAAAGGAACAACGTCCTGACTGAGCGTCTGCCCAGGCTTGACCTCGAGGCGGGTCGTCTGGGTAATGAGTGCGTTCGACGCCAGGACGGGTAGGAAGATCGCGTCCTCGACGCGCTCGGAACCGCTCGTCGCCCGGAAGCGGACCTCGCCCTGGCCGATCCTCCCGGTCGTCTTGAGGGCGAAGGATACGATGTCGTCGCCGGGCTGGGCAAACGCTACGGTCTTGGAGCGTTCGCCGACGACCTCGAAGAACTCGTTCGTCTCCACGCTGACCGCGACCTCCTTGAGGGCGGGATTGGTGACGAACACGGCGATGGGCATGACGACGTCCTCGCCGGGACGGACGACCCGCGGCAGGGTGGCCAGGGTCATCAGGTCGCGCCGGACGGGGACCGATTTCTCGGCCGATCCGAAGGCCCCGTCGCGCCCGGCCACGACCATGACCCGGACGGCGCCGAAATACTGCGGCATAGTCAGTTCGTGGACACCGCTCGCACCCGCCTTGAGCTCGAAGGGTCCCTCGAACAGGACGACCGGCGGGAAGCGCCGCGGCTGGCGCGCCTTGTCCTTCGATTCGGCGCCCTCGTCGCCGCCGAGGGCCAGGATGCGGGCCAGCTCGGCTCCGTAGGCTTCGGCGACGAGGTCGAAGAGGTCCCAGGTCGAAACGCCGAGCGCCTCGCGGCTGTAGAAGCCCTTGCGCAGGTCCGGCGTCGCGAACCGGGTTAGGCCGAGGAGCCCTTCGTCGACGACGGCCAGCGTATAGGTCATGGGACGGCCGCCGCTCTCGCGGACCTCGACCCGGAATTTTTCCTTCGGCCGGATCTCGTCGGCCACCTTGAGCACGGGCTCGAGGCGCGTCCCCGGGTCCTCGACGAGGATGGGGATGACGCCGTAGAGACGGATGGGCGCGTCGCTCGTCTTATCCCGGTGCGGCTGGAGAAGGGTGACGTGGACGTAGACGTTGGGCGTCATGGCCGCGGTCAGGGGGATCTCGAAACGGTTCTCGCCTTTGACCGTGGACACCCACATTTTATCGAGGACCGAAGTCCCGTTCTCGATGGATACGAGCGCCCGGCCCTGAACGGCTTCGGGCAAGTAGATGACGGCCTTCTCGCCGACCTTGTAGCCGGGCTTGTCGGAGGTGAAACTGAGCGTTGTCGCTCCCGCCCCTCCTTCCTCGCGGGCCCGTCCGGCCCAGCCCGGCCAGTCGATGTAGACGATCTGGCCCGAAGCGTGGCCGCCGACCGGGTCCTCGACCCGGATGAGAAAGCGGCCCCAGGCGGGATACTTGATCTGGAACGTCCATTTGGCGGCTCCGTTCAGGGTCGAAATCTCAGTTTTGGAGATAGGCCGGGTCTGGACGTTCGAAACGTACTGGGCGAGCGATTCGCCGCTGCGGTCCCACCACCACTTCCACTCGATCTGGTAGAGCGAAACGATGAGCTTGTCCCGGGAGACGGGCTTGCCCGCGGGGTCGACCGTGACGATGTCAACCTGGTGATCCTTGTCGGTCAGGAGCATGCCCCGGGCCGGATCGCCTTTGGGCGGCTTGACGCCGACGTAGGCGTCGTAAGGATGGAAGGGCAGGGAGAAAGTGTCGATGCTGAAGTCGCCGCTCTCCTCGAAGACCCGGCTGGTGAAAGCCGCGTCGAGGACACCCGGGCTGGGCTGGGGAGAGGCGAAGTCGATCCGGGCGCTGCCGCGGCCCTGGGCGTCGAGCACCCCCTTGGCCACGTCGAGTGTTCCGCCCTCGAATTCCCTGGCCGGGTCGTCGAAGACGTAATCCTGGAAGCGATCGAACCGGGTCGGCCGCCGGGAAAGCCGGACGCTCACGTCGAACTTCAGGTCCGCCGCCGGCGCGCCGTGGAGCCACTGCCCGGTGAGGGCCGCCTCGATGGGCATGTCCTTGCGGACAAGGGCCTCGCGTCCGGCGTCGAGAACGATCTTGAGCCGGTTGGGGACGACGGTCTCGATCTTGAGGGTCTTGCTGAAGGTCATGCCGCCGACGAGGACGCGGGCCTGCCAGTTGCCCGTGGGCGCCGTCTCGTCCGTCGTGACCCGGAACGCGTAGAACGGCTCCACGACCTTGTCCGGCTTGACCGTCATGACGAGCTGTCCCTGCGGGTTGGCGATCTCAAGGAGCACGGGATGTCCAGCCGGCAGGACCTTCTCCCGGTCGAATAGGGCGAAGGTCAGGTGGAGCGTATCTCCCGGCCGCCAGACGCCGCGCTCGCCGTAGAGGATGCCCTTGACGCCCTTCTCGGTGGTTTCTCCGCCGACGTCGAAATGGCTCATGGGCAAAGCGCCTTCGCTCGCGACCCGGAGGTAGCCGATGTCCCCTCCGCCCTCCGCCGAGATATAGAACGGACGGTCCTTGAGCCCGAGGAGGGCAAAGCCGCTTCCATCGCTCGTCGCCTCGCCGAGGGGCTGGTTCTGAAAGTTGTACGCCCGGACGCGCAGTCCTGAAAGCGGCCGGGCCGTCCCGATATCGGTCGTCACGACATGGAGCGTGCCGTTCGACTCAAGCTTGACGACGAGGCCGATGTCGGACGAGAGGAAATTGCGGCCGACGACGGCCCGGCCATTGTAGCGGGGGCTGTAGTAGGCGTCGGAACAGGGGTTCTCCCGGTTGGCCCAATCCCCGGAGCTGTATTCGTAATCCTCTTCGGCATAATCCCAGTTCGAATAGCGCGAATAGGCCGAGGGGTCGTCCACGTTCTTGAGCGGCGGCTCGGCGATGACCGGCTTGTCGCTTGCGGGGCAGGGATAGGTCGAGTTGCCGCGGTTGAAGGACAGGACGATGCGGAAGAGACTGCCCGGGTTCTCCTTGAAGAGGGACGTCACATCAAGGTCGTAGCGCAACATGCGGCTGGTCGCCGCGAGGTCTTCGGACAGCACGACGGTCTTCCTCCATAGAAAGCGCCCGACGCGGGCCAGCTCTTCCGATCCCTCGAGACTGTTGACCTGGAAGAACTGGGCCATGTTGCCCGGATAGATCTGGAAGGCCGCGACCTGGATGGACTTCAAATTGACGGCCTCGATGGGCACGGTCAAGCGGTCCTTGCGCGGCAGGATGAGGCCCCGGCCGACGAAGCGCGCCAGGGGCCGGATCGATTCGAAGGCGACCTGCCGGTCGGCCCGGTCCTTCAAGCGGCGGTTGAGGTAATTGCGGATGCCCGGCAGGACCTGGACGGATACGTTGCCGAGGTACTCCTGGGTCGAATACACCCGGACGACGTTGCCCTCGATCTCGAACGTCAGCGGGCGAGTCTCGATGCGGATGAGCCCCTTGAGATCCTGGTTCCCGGCCAGGGCGTCGGAGAAACGCACGAGGACATGCCGCGTCTCCCCGAGGACGGGTTCCACGGAGACGAGCGAGAATTCGCCCAAGGCCGGGATCTCGAAGGCGCGCCGGCCGCTCGTCTCGATGCGGAGCGGGGCCCCGTCCCAAGAGAGGTTGACCGCGGACGCTTCCTCCCGGCGCTCGATATCCCTGACCGTGAAATAGTGGGTCAGTCCTTCCATGGCGTGGCTCCATTCCACGGGAAGCACTTTCCCGTCCTGCTCGGCCTCGAGGACCTTTTCGACCAGGACCTTCTCCTCCATGTCGGCTGTGACGATCCGGCCCCGGAGCGCTTGGGTTTGCGGCCGGCTCGCGTCTTCGGCGAAAAGGCCCTCCAGAGAAACCTCCATGTTCGGCCGGACGACGCTGAACCCGAATTCGAAGCGGGCGAAGGCCTTGGGCAGGTCCAGGATCCTATCGACGCGGAGGACGGCCTTGTAATCCTGGCCGGGTTTGAGTTCCCCCTTGGGGGTGAAGACGAGCTCGCGCGGACTTTTCCACTCCGATGTCCCGTCGATCGCCGGGGAGAATTCGAGGAGCCCCGCGGCCGAGGGACCGGGTGTCGCCGCGTTGTCGACGAAAAGGACCCGGACGGGCGATTTGCGGAAGACCGTCCCGGCCGTGAAGGCGCTGATATAACGATACCAATCCTTTTCCGCCTCGGCTGGAGCCGCAGCTGCGGGCCCCTTCGGCTTGCAGGCGGTGAGACCGAGAAGACATACGGCGGCCAGAATGCACACAGCGATTTTTTTGGTCATGGAATATTCTCCCCAAATCCTTCGCGGCAAGCGTAGCCCGCGGGTCCATAAAAGTCAAGGCCGCCGGCCCGGCATTTCGTTTGACTTGCCGTTCTCCTTTTGCCTATGATGAAAGCGCCATCAAGTAAGGAGGTCCCGATGAAAAAGCCCGCCCGGTTGACGCTCATCTTCGCGGCGGTCCTCGCCGTCTTCGTCTTTCTCCTGGCCGAGACCGTCGTCGTCAAGATCAAGACGACGAGCCTCAGGCGCGACCCGAAATTCACCGCTCCCATCGTCGCCGCCATCAAGGCCGGCGACGCGCTGGAGAAACTCGAGGCCCGCGACGGCTGGGTCAAGGTCAAGACCAAGGCCGGGGTCGTCGGCTGGCTCCACTCGACGGCCGTGGAGGCGAAGAAGCTCGACCTCCTGGCCATGGACAAGACCATGAAAACCCAAGCTTCCGCGGGCGAAGTCGCCCTAGCCGCCAAGGGTTTCAACAAGCAGGTCGAGGACAAATACCGGGCCGGGAACGCGGCTGCCGATTTTGCGGCCGTCGACGCCTTGGAAAAGGCCAAGCCCACGCCGGCCGAAGTCGAGGCCTTCATGAAAGAGGGCAAGCTCGGCGAATTCGGAGACTCCCGATGACCGCCCGCGTCAGGGCCCTCGCGTCGATCGCCATCGCCGTCTCCCTCTCCTTTTCGGGCTGTCAGGCCGTCAAGCAGGGCGCGGCCGACCTCATCGCTTCGACGGGTAAAGTCAGCCAGAAAGACGCCCAGGCCATCGTCCAGACAGCGGAGGTCCTGCGCTCGACCTTCGCCGACATCACCGAGGAGGAGGAATATTACATCGGCCGGGCGACGGCCGCCCTCATCCTGGCCAAGTACAAGCCCTACCGGAACGCTGCCGTGAACGCTTACGTCAACACCATGGGCACGGCAGTGTCGTATTACTCCGATCGTCCTGAGGTCTACGCCGGCTACCACTTCCTCGTCCTCGATACCGACGAGGTCAACGCCATGGCCGCGCCCGGGGGCTTCATCTTCGTCACCAAAGGCCTGGTCAAACGCTGCGGCGACGAGGAAGCTCTGGCCGCCATCCTGGCCCATGAGATCGGCCATGTCGCCGCCCGGCACGGCCTCCAATCCATTAAAAAATCGCGGCTGATCGACGCCTTCAAGGTCATCGGCAACGAGGCCTCCCAAAGGCTCGACTCCGAAGAACTGACCAAGATCACCGGCATCTTCGAAGGCGTCCTCGGCGACGTCGTCGAGACCCTGGTCGAACGGGGTTACGACCGGAAATTCGAGTACGAAGCCGACAAGCTAGGGCTCACGTTTGCCGTCAGGACGGGATACGCGCCCGGCGGCCTGGCGGAATTTCTCAAGAGCATGGAAGAGAACAGGCCCTCCGGCCCGGCGTCGGGCTGGTTCAAGACGCACCCCAGCCCGGCCGACCGGCTGGCCCGGGTGAAGACCGAGACCGCGGCCCTGGGCGCCGCGCCCGCGAAGCTCGACGTCCGGACGGCCCGGTTCGCCCAAGCCGTCAAGAACCTGCGTTGAGCGGGCCCCGGGCTTGGCGGACTCCGGCGCCTTCGCGCCCGATGGTGATGTGAACGGACCATGCTGAACCTGAAGACGAAATCTCAAGCCCGTAAGAAAGCCCTCCGAGGCCTCGCCGTCGGCCTGGCCGTTTTCGCCCTCACCTTTCTCCTGGGCCTCCTGAAGGTCTTCCAGCCACTGGAGTGGAAGTCGTGGGACGCGCGTGTCCAACTGCTCGCCGATCCCTCCCGCGCCGACGCCGACATCGTCCTCCTGGCCGTCGACCAGAGTAGCCTGGATGTCTACGAAAAAGAGCAGGGTCTCGGCTGGCCTTGGCCGCGGCAGATCTACGCCCCTATCCTGGATTTCCTTAAAGCGGGCGGGGCCAAAGCCGTTTTCTTCGACCTCATCCTCAGCGAGGCCTCGACTTACGGCATCGACGACGACAGGCTCTTCGCCGAAGCCATGGCCCGAGCAGGGAACGTCTTCCTCCCCATTTTCCTGAGCACCGATGAAGGGGAACCGGACAAGAGCGCTGAACAGGTCCTCGGGCGGTCGGCTCTCGGCCCCGGGGCCGGGCCCGGAGGGACAGTCCCCTCCTCTTCAGAGGCGGGGACTGTCCCTCCGGCAAGATCCGCGTCCCTTCCGGTCGACGAACTAGCCGTGGCCGCCGTAAAGATGGGCAATGTCCAATTCGTCCCGGACGGCGATTCCGTCTATAGGCGGCTGCCGCTCGTTTTCCGCTACGGGGATTGGCTCCTTCCGGCCTTGCCCCTGGCCATGGCCGAGTTCATCTCCGAAGGAGTAGACCTCCACAAAGTCCCCTTGGATCCTTCGGGAAACATGATCCTCCATTTTTTCGGCCCGAGAGGGACATATCAAACCCTCTCGATCGGCGCCATCATCAATTCCCAAGCCCGCATCGAGGAAGGTCTCGAACCCCAGATCCAGCCCCGGGAATTCGCCGGCAAGACCATCATTGTCGGGACGACGGCGGCCGGACTTTACGACTTCCGTCCGACGCCATTCGGCGGCGTTTATCCAGGGATGGAGATCCTGGCCACGGCCCTCGACAACATCGTCCACAGGGACGCTATCCGCGAGGCCCCCGCCGCCGTCACCTGGGTTTCGGTCCTCGTCTTCGCGCTCCTCGCCGGGATAGGGACGTCGATGCTGAAGAGAACCGGGCATCTCGCCGCCCTCGGACTGTCCCTGCCGGCCCTGGCGGCCGCGGACTCCCTCCTGGCCGCCCGGGCGGGCGTCTGGGTCGAGTTCGTCGCCCCGGCCTTCGCGGCGCTCTCCGCTTTCATCGTGGCCGCGCTCCTCAGCTACGGCGTCGAAGGGCGCCAGCGCCGCTTCATCAAGAACGCCTTCCGTTATTACCTGAGCCCGCAAGTCATCGACCGCGTCCTGGCCGACCCGTCCCTCCTCCGGCTCGGAGGCGAGAGGCGGGAGATCACCGCCTTTTTCTCCGACGTCGCCGGGTTCACTTCGATCTCCGAGGGGCTTTCGCCCGAGGACCTCGTCGGCCTCCTCAACGCCTATCTTTCGGAGATGACGGACATCATCCTCGACCTCGGCGGCACCCTCGACAAGTACGAGGGCGATGCCATCATCGCTTTCTGGAACGCGCCCGTCGACCAGCCGGACCACGCCCTGCGGGCCTGCCGGGCGGCCCTGCGCTGCCGGCAACGGCTGGCCGAGCTCCGCGAGCAGTTCCGCGGCCGTTTCGGGCACGAGGTCCGCATGCGGATCGGTGTCAACTCCGGCCCGGCCGTCGTCGGCAACATGGGCTCGGAGCGGCGCTTCGACTACACGGCGATGGGCGACACGATGAACCTGGCCTCGCGGCTCGAAGGCGCCGGCAAGGTCTACGGGGTTTCGACCCTCGTCGGCGAGGAGACGGAACGGCGGGTACGGGACGAGATCCTGGCCCGGGAAGTGGACGTCATCCGTGTCGTCGGAAAGAAACAGCCCATCCGCGTCTTCGAGCTCCTCGGGGAAAAGGGCGCCGTCCCGGCGGAGGAATTAGAGAAAACATCTCTGTTCAACCGGGCTCTTGAAACCTACCGGGCGCGGCGTTTCTCCGAGGCCGCGGCCATGTTCGAAGCCCTCGCCAGCGACCCCGTGGCCGCGGTCTACGCCGGCCGGGCGCGGCAGTCGGCCTCCTCGCCTCCGCCCGAGGACTGGGACGGCGTCTACGAGCTGAATAAAAAATAGGATAGGACCATGGAACTCAAATTCTGGGGAGTCCGCGGAACGGCGCCGGCGCCGGGGGCCGCTTGGGCTCGCTACGGCGGGCACACGACTTGTTCGTCGGTCCATATCGGACCCGGGGAGTACATCGTCATCGACGCGGGAACGGGACTCCGCGAGCTGGGCGACCGGATCATGGCCGAGGGGGGAGAAGCGGACATCCGCATCGACCTCCTGCTGACCCATTTCCACCTCGACCACATCATGGGCTTCCCGGTGTTCGCACCCCTCTTCTCGCCCCGGACGTCGCTCGTCGTTCATTCCCCAGCCGGAGCCCGGGAGACGGAAAGCGCCCTCGCCGGGCTGATGGCCTACCCCTATTTTCCCCTCGGGCTCGGCCGGACTGCCGCCCGGAAAGAATTCCGGGAATTCGTGCCGGGGCCGCTCGCCGGAGGCATCGGGGTTTCTGCCTGCCGCCTCCGCCACCCCCAGGGCAGCGTCGCCTACCGGCTCGATGCCGGCGCGACGAGCGTCGTTCTGGCCACGGACACGGAGCACCCCGAGGCGGGCATCGACGAACGCCTGGCCGCCTTCGCCCGCGGAGTGGAATACCTCGTCTATGACGCCATGTTCACACCCGCGGAATACGAAGCCGGCCGGAAGGGCTGGGGTCATTCGACCTGGCTGGCCGGGACGTCGCTCGCCGCGGGGGCCGGAGCCGGGCATCTCGTCCTCGCCCATTTCAACCCCGCCCACACCGACGACGCGGTAGACATTATCCTGGGGCAGGCACGCGGGCGCTTTGCGGCGACGCTCGCGGCGGCCGGGGGCCTCAAGCTCGGAAAGGAATGAACCATGGGGAAAAGCTTCTCTCCGGAGTTGACGCTATACGGACAGATCCTCTTCGCTATCTTCTTCATCGCGCTGGCGGGCCTGGTCAGGGCCCTGTTCCGCCGGGTTTTCGTCCGGCCGGCGGCCGCCGGCGGGGAAGACGTGCCCGGGCTGCCATCCCGCCTCCTCCTCCCGGTTTCTCTCCTGGCCGCCGCCGGCCTGGCCAAGCTGCCGGTCCTTCGGACCGCCCTTCCTCTGGGGGAGAAATTTTTCAGGTTCGTCGACGCCGCCTTCGTCTTTTTCGTCATCTTCTTCCTCGTCCGGCTCCTCGACGGCCTCGTCCGCGTGCGGTACGAGAAAAAGGAGCGGCCTTTCCCGCTTCCCCGCGTCCTCCACGGCTTTTTCCTGATCGTCGTCTACATCGCGGCCGCCCTGGCCATCCTCCGCGAGTTTCTCGGCTTCAACATCACGCCCCTGCTGGCCGGCTCGGCCATCCTGACGGCTGTCCTCGGCCTGGCCCTCCAGGGTGTTCTCGGCAACGTCTTCTCCGGAATGTCACTCCACTACACGAAATCCTTCAACCGCGGCGATTGGGTCAAGATCGGGGAGACGGAAGGCCAGATCATGGACACGAACTGGCGGGAGACGCGCCTGCGGGACAGGGCCTCGAACATCGTCATCATCCCCAACACCGTCGTCGCCTCGCAGACGATCGTCAATTATTCCCTGCCGGACAAGCCTTCAGCCGTCGTCCTGCCGCTCAAAGTGGACTTCCTGGCCCCGCCGGCCGTGGTGGTCGACCTCCTTCTCGAGGCCGCGAAAGAAGCTCCTA
>Ga0315290_10001267_pt1 | contig 17405 bp, 14 predicted proteins | sample YL17G12_0_MG_FD_203627 | JGI IMG/M metagenome (GOLD analysis project Ga0315290, IMG submission 203627) | Sediment microbial communities from Yellowstone Lake, YNP, Wyoming, USA - YL17G12_0 | ecosystem: Environmental > Aquatic > Freshwater > Lake > Sediment | place: USA: Wyoming | collected... | reverse complement strand
CCGTGACATCGATCGGGACCAACGTGCCCACCGCAAGATACGACCACACCGCGGTGTGGACGGGCACCGAGATGATCGTCTGGGGCGGGTATCCAACCACGAACACCGGCGGGGGCTACGCTCCCGGGTCCGACACGTGGACGGCGACATCGACCGGGACCAACGTGCCCACAGGAAGGGACTCTCACACGGCCGTGTGGACGGGCACCGAGATGATCGTCTGGGGCGGATATCCGACCACGAACACCGGCGGGCGCTACGCTCCCGCGTCCAACGCGTGGACGGCGACATCGACCGGGACCAACGTGCCCACCGGCAGGTACGACCACACGGCCGTGTGGACGGGCACCGAGATGATCGTCTGGGGTGGGAACCCAACCACGAACACCGGCGGGCGCTACGTTCCGGGGTCCGACGCGTGGACGGCGACATCGACCGGGGCCAACGTGCCCGCCGCAAGGTACGACCACACCGCGGTGTGGTCGGGCAGCGAGATGATCGTCTGGGGCGGGAACCCAACCACGAACACCGGCGGCCGCTACGCTCCGGGATCCGACACGTGGACGGCGACATCGACCGGAGCCAACGTGCCTGTCCCAAGGTACCTACACACGGCGGTGTGGACGAGCACCCAGATGATCGTCTGGGGCGGCAGAGATGCTACGAACGGCTTCTTCACGGGTGGACTCTACTGCCCCTGTGTGATGAGCAATTGGTATCTCGACAGTGATGGAGACGGTTTCGGAAACAGCGCCGCCACCATCCTCGCATGCGCGCAACCGCCGGGGTACGTGTCCGTGGGCGGCGACTGCAACGACGCGAATCCCAACTGCACGTTGGATTGCACGGACGCCGATCACGATGGGTTGTGCGTGGGTCACGACTGCGACGATACGCGCCCGGGTTGCACGAACGACTGCACCGACGCGGACGCTGACGGCTACTGCGCGCCGATCGACTGCGACGACGGAGGGCCGCCGCCATCGATCGACGGCGTCGCGCTCCGATTGTTGAAGGGCCCGGGAGGAGGAGACGTCACCCTCAACTGGACGGGCGGTCAGCCCACCTTCGACGTCTTCCGCTCGGCCAGTCCACAGAACGTGACCGACCCGAGCAATTGGGTGTATTCGTGCACGGAACGAACGTGGTCCGATTCGCCGCCGCCCGGGGGCATCCACTTCTACAAGGTCGGAAGCCCGTGTGTCGTGAGTTGTCCCGAAATCTGCGACGGCGTCGACAACGACTGCGACGGAACGATCGACGAGGCCGGCAGCGCGGTGCTCTGCGGGCTACCCAATGCTGTCGCGGCATGTGTCACCGGCGCCTGCGTGCCCAGTCCGTGCGACGCCAATTACTGGGACCTTAACGCAAACGCAGGCGACGGATGCGAGTACGGCCCCTGCGTCTATCAGTCGCCTACCGACCAACCCGACGTCGGATTCGTCGATGCGAACTGCGACGGCATGGACGGCGATCTCGTGCTCGCGGTCTTCGTATCGCCCGGCGGCAACGACGCCAATCCGGGCACCACGCCAGGGCTGCCCGTGAAGACGATCGCCCGCGGAATCGCGGTCGCGGTGAGCGAGGCGCGGACCCAGGTGCTGGTCGAAGTGGGCAGCTACAACGCGAACCAGCTCACGTTGGTGAACGGCATCGGAATCTACGGGAATTACCAGCCCGGCTTCTCGCAGCGAACGGCGGTGGCCGATTCGACCGTGTTCACGGCCTCGTCCACGACCGCGGTCGTGGCCGCGAATCTCACGACGGAGACGGTGCTGGAGTACATGAAGTTCGCCAGCGCGGACAACCCCGCGCCCAGCGGCTCCTCGCACGGCCTCTTGATCGCGAACACCCTGAACCTAAAGGTACGTTCGTGCACCATCGTCGCCGGGCATGGCGGTGACGGGTTGAATGGAGTCTCGCCGGGCGGAGTCGCGGCGAACGGCAGCCCCGGAAGCCGGGGCCAGGCGGGCTGTGAGGATGGTGACTTGTTCTGTATCCCCACGTGCGCTCGACCGTTGGGCGGTGCGGGAGGCGTGTCGTCCTGCGGCGCCACGGGCGGGGCGGGTGGCAATGCCGGCCATGGTGGCTATGCCGGCGGCGCGGGCACTTCCGGCAGTGGCGGTGCGCTCGGTGGTCCCGGCACCCCTCCGTTGAATGGGGATTGGGACACTCCATCCATCTACTGGGGGCAGGACGGGGTGATCGGTACTGCAGGAGCGAATGGGGTGCACGGCTGGATCACGACCACGGCCACCGGTCTGGATTCGTGCAGCGGGGCGACGGGTGCCACGGGGCAAAACGGGTGGAGCGGCGGCGGCGGCGGTGGTGGCGGCGGTGGCACATCTGGCTGTGACTCCTACGGCGGCGGTGGTGGCGGTGGCGGCGCCGGTGGGTGCGGCGGCGCGGGTGCCACCGGCGGCGGGTCGGGCGGCAACTCCGTCGCCGTGTTCCACTGGCGGAGTTGGGGCAGCGTGTTCACGAACACCCACCTCGTGACCGCGGGCGGCGGAAACGGCGGGACCGGCGGAACCGGCCAACCGAGTGGCCTTGGGGCCGAGGGCGGCAACTGCGGAGGAGGGAAAGGCAACTGTTACGGTGGCCCCAGTGAACAACAAGACGGTTCAAACGGCGGGAAAGGCGGCCGAGGTGGGGACGGGGCGCCGGGTGGTCATGGCGGTGGTGGCAATGGGGGACGTTCCTGGGGTTTTCTGCAGGATGCTTCCAGTGGTTTTCCCCAGAGAGTGAACTGCACGTACAACCTCGGACCTGGCGGGATCGGCGGAACGTCGCAGGGTAACAGCGGTCACGACGGAAGCCGCAGTGAAGGAGGAATGGGATTCTCAGCACCCGCGTGCACCGCTATGTCGCAGGGTGAGGGTGGAACTTTGGTCAACGGTAGCGACGCGCCAGGCGTCTGGACCTTCGAGACTAATGACGACCGGGCGCTGGACAGCGGGATGCTCAACGAACGCGCTAAAAAGGAGATCAAGGAATGAACGCCAAGCGAAGACGGCGGCACCAGACGCTTGCATCTGCGTTCGCCATCGCGATCGGCGCACTGGCGCTGGCCCCGGTTCTCGCGGCCGACACACCGGAGCTTCGAATATCTGGCCTCCCGGCGCCCGCGGCCTCTGTTCGAAGCGTCTCGCAGTTCTCGTACACGATCGATCCTCGGGATCTACCGGAGGGATACGTTCGACTCGGCGACGGCGTCAACATGTTGGACCCCGATGAACCGGTCCTGTCGACGAAGCGTGCTTTCGGGCACGAAAACGTGGTGGAGGCCCAGAGCGGAGCGGCGGACGCGGAACTGGGGGAGTGGGCGCACTTCCAGGTCGCCGACTCGTCCGTCTTCCGGCAAGCGATGAGCGCCAAGGAGGAAGCGAACGTGCTCGAGGGGTACTTCAAAGCCTCCTACGGTCTCGTGAACGGAGAGGCCGCGCTCGAAAAAGCAAGGTCGGAATCGAAGACCCACGAGTCCGTGTACGTGCTCATCGAGCACGAGGGAAATACCCAGAGAATGAACACGAGGAACCTCGAGTGGAACTGGAAGGAGAAGCCGCGGTCCGAGCTGATGAGCGGAGATGCAGAGGTGCTCGCGCAATTTCTTGGCGACTACGGCAGCCACTACGTCAGCACGATTACCTACGGGCTGCGGATTGGGATACGAGGGACCTTCTTGAAAACGAAATCGGAAGAGGCTGACAAATTCTCCGCGTCTCTCAGGGGGAAGTTCGGCAAACTGTCCGCCGAAGGCAGCATGAGCGTCGAAGATGTGAAGGAAATGGAGAGCTTCGGCGCCGACGTGGTGATGGAAGTCACCTCGGGCGGCATGGACCCCCCGCGACCTCTCGTCTTGACGGGATGGAACGACATTTTCGCGCTTCTCGACGACTTGATGACCCTAGACGAGAACGGGGAATCCAAGTTGAGGTTCAGGCTGGCACCGATCTCGGCCAACCTCAAGTCCTACTGGAGCACACTGCCGACAAACTGGGTCAAGACGCGGGCCGCACTCCGGCCTGTGGATGTGTTTGCCGTGGCCGCGTCGCCTTACCCGCACTCGGAGCGAGGCACTGATTAGCCGAGCGGGAAAAGCGCTCGCAACGCGGAGGCCGGAGGTGCGCCGCGCGGCCCAGGCGTCGAAGAATCGCAGCTCGCGCGTCGGATAGGGCCGTCGGTTCGAGGTTCCGGAGGCAGAGGCCGGTCGTCGCCTCGCTCGGGCGACGAGGGCGTCGCTCAGTTTCCTCGCCGGCTCAGAAACTCGTCGACGGCCTCGAGGACGGCCCGCCGGGACAGCGCCGGATACTTGGCGTAGGCCGCCTCGGGGATACCGTTCACGAGCGAACGGAAGCGCTTCGGATCCACCATCCCGCTCGTGACGAAGCTCGAAGCGTCGAGCATGTCCCGGTCGAAGCCGCGGACCACCTTGGACAGCAGCTGAGCGTACGGGTCGTAGTGATAGAAGCTCACCTTCCCGATCGTCTCGATAAAGACATGGCGGCTTGCGCTTCCGGCGAGAGCGGGAACGAAGTCCTCGGGACGCGCGAACTCGATGTTCAACTGGAGACGCTCCTTGATGGCCTGAACGTCGTGGAAGATCGCCTCCGTGTCCGAGTAGAGATCAGCGTCGATCGTCGAGACCCTCCACCCGGCAAGGACCGCCGTGCCTCCGCCGACGAAGAACACGCGGTACGACCCGCGGCGCGGCGCGGAACGCGCGAGCGCTTTCATGAGGTCGTGCAGACCCTCGCGGGTCAGGCTACGGCGCACGTTGGCTTCGATCGAGCCGCGCCCGGCGACACGCATCGGCGAAGGAGGACACCTGCCGGAGGTGGGCGCCGTATCGGGCGTGCGCCAGGTCGCCGGAGCTACGCGAGAGCAGTCCGTAGAGGCGGTCCTCGGGATCCGCGTGAACCGTGCTCAGCGGAACCCCCTCGCGGCGGAGGCGTGATGCGGCCAGGGAGACGAGAAGACTCTCGACCGTGACCTTGCCTTCGGCGAGCGCGGCCAACCCGGTATCGACCAGGTCTCCGCCGGGGAAACCGAGCGCCTCGAAACTCGGGGATCCGAATCGATTCCGAATCCAACGTGCCGTGGCCGCCCGGCGTGCAACGGCCGTTCTCGCCTCCCGTGTCATCCGAGCCGCTCGCGCTTGGCCGCCCGTGCGACCGTGACGCCGGAACTGTTCCCGGACCTTGGTGGGCAGCTTCATCGCCTGAAGTATATGTCTAGGGGGTAAGCATAGGCAATGAGCGCCTGCGCCTCGCGCGTGTGTCGCGTCGCAGTCGCCTCACGTAGACGCCGGTGCCAGGAAGCTCGCTGCGGTTCCGTCACACGAGGCCGGCGCCCGATGGCGACGGGCACGGTGCGGTGGAGCGTGTCTCCCGGGCCCATTGGTCATGCTACGGTTCCCGTCCCATGCGAACCGTGACCAACGAAGATCCCATTTCCCTCGAAGAGCTGCGTCGCCTGGCCGTCGGACGCTTCGGCGATCTGGTCAAGACCGTAGTCGACGTCGAACTGGGGGTCATGATCGTCGACGCGGACCTGCATGCCGACCAAGAGGCCGAGCTTCTCGCCGGGGGCTCGCAACAGCGGGATGTGTGGTGGGGCAACCTCTGCCCATCCTTCGGCAATCGATCCCGCGGCGTCGACGATCCTGCCATCCGCGAGAGAATTACGCGCCTCGTGGTCGGGTTGGTGCGCCGATGACGGACATGAAGCACCGGGAGCTCACCGCCGAACGCTGGTTTACGTTCACGTTGGCCGAGCAGCTCGGGAACGTCGGGAGCGAGGTCAGCCGGACGCTGAAGTGGAGATCCCGTAATCCCGAGATCGCCGAGCGGGCGATGGCACGCGCCCTGGAGCTGATCGACCTCACGCTCGATGACCCGCGCCATCGCGCGTCGGTCGCTCGCCTGCGGGAGATCTGCCGGGTCCGAGAAGTGCTGCTGGACTTCCTGGTGGGGCCCAACCAGTACGGCTCGACCGAGGTCACGCTGCAGCGTTACTTCGACGCGTTTGCCCTGGCCGCCCGGCGCGCGACGGCTTAGGCCTCGACGAAACGCACGTCGCGTATCGGGTAGTGCTTTCGGTTCAAGAGGCGCAGGGCCGTCACCGCGGGCGCAGGCTCTTCGACCGTGTATCGCCTCGCAGCCGCCTCACGTACGCGCCGGTGGCCGGAAGATCGCTTCGGCCCTTCCACAGTCCCGCGATCGCCTTCAGCGAGCTTCTGCGCTTATCGTCGCGATCGGCCCCGTAGGCCTCGGCCAGGGCCTCCCGCACGAGTTCCGAAAGCGAGCGCCCCTGGCGTCGGGCCAACGCGGTGAGCCGCGCGTGGAGCGCATCGTCGAGGTAAATCTCGGTTCGTTTCATGCGATGACCATCGTTCGCGCTAACCGGCGCGCCCCGCAGCGCGGCGCTTGCCTCGCAGAGGACGTGCCGCAGGCGTGCGTCGGGTTGAGTGGGTTGTCAGACGCCGCGTCGACTCTGACAGATCGAGGAGCGACCGTAGCGCCTCATTCACTGCTGCGGAATCGCGAAAGGCTTTGGCGACATCGGGCTCGAGGACCACCACATTTGCGCCTTCTTTGAGGATGCGTCGGTAGTACTTGCCGCGAACCGCCATCGAGTAGTCGAAGTCATATTCGGGACGCATGTCGTCCGACTCTGGCCTTGCCTTAACGCTCGAAGATCGCCTCGAGCGGAATCACCAGACCCGGAAGAACGTCCTCGCCGTCGAGGGATTCGTTCGACTCGAGTCGTCGCGGCGCGAGAAGCGTTCGGTACGTCGTGACCGACTTCCGCTTGGGATCGAAGACCCACACCAGCCGCGCCCGCGCGGCGAGGTAGTCCGCGACTTTGGCGTGCATTTCGCCGCGGCGATTCGACGGCGAGAGAATCTCGACCGCGAGGTCGGGCGCCCCGGAGAAGTACCGGGCGTCGTCGAAGTTCGACAGACGATCGCGGGCGACGAACGACAGGTCGGGTCCTCGTACGGTGTCGGGGTCGCGCGCCAAGACGTACCCGGTGTCGCCGAAGACCTCCCCCAGGTCTCCAGTCTCGACGTGGGCGCGTAGGAGTCGCTCGAGCCGCCATCGAACTCGATCATGGCGGGGCGTCGGGAATGGCTCGGCGACGATCACGCCGGCGACGAGCTCGTGCCGGGACGTATCGTCGTCGAGATTCAACAAGTCCGCTTCGGTCATGTAGCGCTTCGACATCGACGTTCCCATGAACCGAAGATACCGCGGTTCCGGCGACGTGGCAGCGAATTTGCGAACTCTGCGGTTGCCGGCCGACAACCCCGGCGCCACCCCTTCGCCCTAGGTCGCGTCCTTGTGCACGCCCTTCACCGCTCTTCCGCTGGGATCCGCGTTCGCCTTGAACGACGGGTCCCACTCGAGGGCGGCCGCCGACGAGCACGCGACGCTGGGGCCGTACGGAACACACACGGCCGCCGACGGGTGCGGGAACAGCTCGTCGAAGATCGCGCGGTAGACGAAGCTCTCTTTCGTTAGCGGCGTGCCGATGGGGAAGCGTTCCGCCGCTTCCGCCAGCTCGCGATCGGTGACGCGCGCCTCGGCGTGGACTTTCAGCGAGTCGATCCACGAGTAGCCGACGCCGTCGGAGAACTGCTCCTTCTGCCGCCAGAGGATCTCGTCGGGGAGGGCGCCGCGGAACGCGTCGCGCAGAATCTGCTTCTCGATGCCGCCTTTGGCGACCATCTTGTGACGCGCGGGGATGCGCATCGCGATGTCGAGGAAGCGCGTGTCCAGGAACGGGACGCGGGCCTCGATGCCCCATGCCGCCATCGACTTGTTCGCGCGCAGGCAGTCGTACAGGTGGAGCAGGTGCAGCTTGCGCACCAGCTCTTCGTGGAACGCGCGCGCCGACGGTGCCTTATGGAAGTACAGGTAGCCGCCGAAGATCTCGTCGGAGCCTTCGCCCGAAAGGACCATCTTGACGCCGGTCGCGCGGATGCGGCGGGCCATCAGGTACATCGGCGTCGAGGCGCGCACGGAGGTCGTGTCGAACGATTCGATGTGCCAGATCACATCGTGCAGCGCGTCGAGCCCCTCCTGCACCGTGAACTCGAAGCCGTGGTGGACCGTGTCGATCCCTTCGGCCGCGCGCTTGGCCGCGACGAGGTCGGGCGAGCCGGCAAGACCGATCGCGAACGAGTGGAGGCGCGGCCACCACGCCGCCTCGCTGTCCCCCGACTCGACGCGCTTGCCCGCGTAGCGCGAGGCCAGCGCGCCGATGACCGAGGAGTCGAGGCCTCCCGACAGCAGCACGCCGTAGGGAACGTCGGTCATCAGGTGCGAGTGCACCGCGTCCGCGAGCGCCTCGCGGATCTCTCCGGGGTCGACCTCGCGGTCGGCGACGGCGTCGAAGTCGAACCAGTCCCGCGCGTAGTAGCGCACGGGCTGCGGATCGCGGCGGGTCTGGTAGTGGCCGGGGGGGAACTCCTCGATGCTCTCGCAGATCGTGACCAGCGCCTTCAGTTCGGAGGCCACCGCGAGCGAGCCGTCCTTTCGCTTCCCGACGTAGAGCGGGATGATCCCGATCGGATCGCGCGCGATCAGCCAGTCGTCCTTTGCCGCGTCGTAGAGGGCGAACGCGAACATCCCGCGCAGTCGCGAGAGCAGGCCCGGCCCCTCCAACGCGTACAGCGGCAGGATGACCTCGCAGTCGGAGTCGGTTCGGAAAGTCTCGGGCGCGGCGATCTCGGCGCGCAGCTCGTGGTGGTTGTAGATCTCGCCGTTGACGGCCAGCACGAGGTTCCCGTCTTTTGACTGAAGCGGCTGGGCGCCGTGGAGGACGTCCACGATGGCGAGCCGCTCGTGGGCCACCACCGCGCGATCGTTCGACCACATCCCGCTCCAGTCGGGTCCGCGGTGGCGCAACAGTTTCGCCTGCCTGAGCGCGAGGTCGCGCGCGGCGGGCGAGGCGTCTTTCCCGAGGTCGAAGAGGCAGAAGATGCCGCACATGGGGCGGGATGATAGCGCGTGTCGTCGTGACGAATCCGTAGTCCGCCCCGACGTTCTCGTATCGCTCCAGGCATCGGGGCGCGTCGCGCCGCCTCCGGGCGCGTTGGCTGCGCGGTTGCTTTGTCACGGGGACGGAGGTGCCTGCATGAACGGGGACGAAGCGATTTACGACCTGGGAGAAGTCGAACTCGACAAACCGCGCCCGGTCTTCGGGACAACGCCCGTGGTGCCGCGGCCGGCACCGGTTCGTCATGAAATTCAGCCGGAGCCGGTCGGCGCCGGGCCAGCGTTGGCAGGTAGCCTCTCGATGTTCGTTCCAGGCCTCGGTCAGATGATCACGGGTGAGATCGCGTGGGGTCTGTTCTATCTCTCGGGGATGGGCTTTTGCGCGGCGAGTGTCTGGGCGTTGCTTGCGACCCTCGATCGCCTGGTCCCTACGCTGGGCCTTCTCGACGTGCCTCTCGAGGTCCTCGTCGTCGTCTTTTCATCGCTGGCGCTTCTGGCGATCGGCCTCCACTTGGCCGCTGTCGTCCACGCCCACGCTCGGGCGGCGTGGGCGGGAGACCAGGCCGCGCCCCACCCGATCGTCGCAGGGCTCGCGTCGCTTCTGCTTCCCGGCTGGGGACAGCTTCTGGCCGGACACCGCCGCCGCGCGGCCCTCTTTCTCGGCGGCGTCTGGCTTCTGAGCGTGGCCTGGCTTCTGGTGACTCCGGCCGGAATGCGCGTTCTCTTCCGACTGAGCCTCGCGTTGCCAGCCTCGCTGCGCGACGGATGGGGGCCGGTGGTTCTGTTGAGTGCGCCGATCGTGCTCTGGGCGATAGCGATCTACGACGCGGCGGCGGGAGCGGTGGCCGAACGCAACCGCTGACCGCGAGAAAAAGTGCACCCCGCCGCGTGGGGAAGGGGGAGACGCGGCGGGGTGGCGCGCCGACTTGCGCGCTTGTTAGTTTCTGGAAGCGGTCAGCGGATTCCGGCCGTGGCGACGATCGCCGCAACGGGCGCCGCCGCGACACCACCCAGCGGCGGGTGAGAATTCGCCTGCCAGGTCAGGCCCTGGCTCTTCATTCGATAGGCGACGCTCCGTCCCGATTTCACCACGGAGTAGCCGATCAACTCGAGGTTGCCGTCAGCGCCGTGCCTGAAGAGGATCTCCGGCGAGCCCAGCGAGCGAGCCTCGGCGCTCCGCCTGCGGCTGACGAAAAGGCCGATGCTCGACCCCCCCACGAGGATCCTGTGCAGGTTGTCCACCGGAGAAAACGTGCGACTGTCGCAAAGGGTCAGCACGCCGGCCGGATAGAGCATCCCATCGGGAAGCCGGAAGGGCGTGTCCATGTGCGCGGTCACGCATTCCCGGGGGGCAGCGGCCTGAGCGGGCTGAGTCGTGGTCATCGTCACGGCAACCATGGCGGTCAACACGACCAGCAGAATCGGAACCGGTCCCCCGACGAAGGTCGTTCTGTTCATTGCGTGCCTCCTCACCGGCTCGATCGCGACCCGTGCCCGGGACCCACGACGCGCCGCGGCATCACCTATCGCAACTTCGGGACCGCCGGGCCAAGGCGCGGCGCGTTCACCGCAAGTTGTTGCATCGAAGGGGATTCGGGTTGCGCGGCGATCGAGCGAAGTGATTTGGGTGTGTCCCAATTCCGAGACTCAACTCTCAACTCTAAACTGTTAACCGTTGAGAGTTAAGAGTTTAGAGTCCAGAATCGATCAGGTTTCTACTGTGTCCCGAAGCCGAGACATTTCCCGACGATTCACCGCTCGAATCGGAGCCATCGGGAGCAGAATCACACCGTGACGTCGAAGGAAGGTCCCGGCGACCGCTATCTGATTAAACGGATCCTCGGTGAGGGAGGAGCCGGACGCGTTTGGCTCGTCGAGGATCGGCATCGTCCCGGACAGGACTTGGCGCTCAAGGAGCTGGCACCCGCCGGGGCACCGAAGCACGAAGAGGCCTTCCGTCGCGAGTTCGCGACCCTCGCCTGCCTCCATCACCCCAATCTCGTCGACGTGGACGAGTTCGACACGTCACCCGATTCCGGGTTGCCGCGCTTCACGCTCGAGTTCATCAAGGGGCGGGACATCGTCGAGGCCGTGCGCCACGAAGGGCCCAGGATCTTCTTGGATCTGACCGTCGAAGCGCTGCGCGCGCTGGCGTTTCTCCATGAGTTCGATCTCATCCACCGCGATCTCAAGCCCGGCAACCTGTTGGTTCGCGATACGCCCAAGCTCGGTTGCCGGCTGGTGATCGTCGACTTCGGGCTTTCGCTTTCGGCCAGAGACCAGCCCGCGGAGGCGTTTCGCGTCGCCGGAACGCTCCCCTACGTGGCGCCCGAGCTGCTCGCCAATCGCGCGGCGAGCTGCCGCTCGGACCTCTACGCGCTCGGCGCGGTCCTCCACGAGATCGTTTACGGCCTGCCGCCCTCCGTCGTGATGGAAAGCGGCTCGGGCGATGCGGTCTTGGAGTTGGTCGAAGCGCCACGCGCGTTGCCGCCGCTTCCGCCGGGTTATCCCGCCGCGCTCCCGGGCTGGCTCTCGGAGCTCCTGTCCTCGGAGCCGGAGCGGCGTCCGGCGAGCGCGGCAGAGGCGCTCGCTCGCCTCAACGATGCGTGCGGCACGCACTACCCCGCGGAGACCCCGGCGACCCGCACGGCGCGCCTGCTGTCGGGTCCCCCCGCCGAGCGTGAGGCGAGCCTCGCGCAGATCCGGGCGGGGCTCGATCCGTCGGCGGGTCCGCGGTTGGTGTGGGTCTGCGGCGGGCCCGGATCGGGAAAGTCCCGGATCCTTCGCTGGCTCGAGGCCGAGGCGATCCTGCGCGGTTGGAACGTGGTGTCCGTATTCGGGCGCCTGCGCCACAGGCTTGCCGATCTGCGTGACGCGGCGCGAAATGGCCCCACGCTCGTCCTGCTCGACGAAGTGCACGCTGCCGGCGCCGAGACGCTAGAGCTGCTCTTGCGCGTGGCGCGGGAGGGGGACGCCCCGCCCTTGCAGGTCGTGGCCGCGCTGCGCGTCGACGCGATCGAGCATCCCGCGCTGCGCGGTTTGCTGCTCGCAACGGGCACCGTCCCGACGCTACGGCGCGTGGACCTGGGCCGGATCGACGCCGACGGCATCCGCGCCATGGCGTGCCGCGCGACCGGGGGACTGGTCTCCGACGAACGGATCGCGTGGCTGCTCACGGCGTGCGAGGGGTCGCCCGCGTTGGCGGAGTCTCTGCTCGTCGACGGGGCATGGGAGCGCGGCGGACGCGTCCGCGCGCCGCCCGGTGGTGCGCCGGTTCCGTGGACGCGACTCCTGCTGATCTCCGCATCCGCCAAGTCGTGGCTGGAGAGCGTGGCCGTTCTGCGGAAAGGGGTGAGGGAAGCGCACGCGGCGGCGCTTTCTGGGTTCGACCCCGCCTCGGCGCGCGCCGCGTCCGACGAGGCCTCTGCTGCCGGACTCGCTTACCGGAAGGAGGGGCGCTGGTTCCTCGACAGCAGCGCGCTGGTGGAGCAACTGCTCTCGCAGATGGATTCTGGACGGCGGAGCGCTCTGCACCGCGCCGCCGCCGAGTTGCTCGAGGCTCAGACCGAAGACGACGCCGACTTGTCGCTGATCGCGACGCTGTGGACCGGCGCGGGCGAGGTCGATCGCGCGATGGCCGCGGCCCTTGGCGCCGCCGAGGCGCGGGACCGCGCGGGCGATCCGGTGGGGGCGGCCTCCTGCTACGCCGATGCGCTCCGTCTTCTCGGGAGAGGCCGAACGGACCGCCACGCGCTCAGGCGCAAGCAAGCTGAGGTGCTGATGCGGTCCGGGATGTACGCCGCGGCTGCGCGCGCCGCCGGCGCCGCCGTGCGGCTTGCACAAGACGACGATGCGCGCGCCGAAGCGCTCGGGTTGCAGGCGTTCGCCCTCGTGCAGACGGGGCGTTTCCACCGGGCCCTCGAGCTCGCCGGCGAGGTCGCGCGCCGTGCGGTGGCCTCGGGGAACCGTGTCCGGCTCGCGCAGGCGCGCAGGATCGCAGGCGTGGGGCTCGGCCGGCTCGGCCGCGAAGCGGAGGCGATTCCCGTTCTCGAAGAGGCGCGGCGGCTGTTCCACGAGCAGGCCGATGCGCGAGGCGAAGCCGACACGCTCCATACGCTTGCGGCGTGCCGCGCGCGCCTTCGAGACCCGGTGGCCGAAAACGACTTCATCGAGGCGATCGAGATCTACCGGAGGGCCGCCGCGGCGGACGGCCAAGAACCGCAGGACGGGCAAGACCTCAAGGCACGCGTGGGGCTCGCCGTCATGCAGTCGCGTTCGGGCCGCTTTGACGAAGCCGGCCTGATCCTCGAAGAGGTCCGGACCGCGGCCATGGCGCGCGGAAACCTCGGGGCCCAAGAGATCGCGCTCTCGAAGATGGTCATGAACGCGATCGACATGGGTAACCTCGATCGCGCCATCGCGCTCGCCGAGCAGGCGGCCGATCTCGCGCTTCACCTCGGCGATCACAACCTCATCCTCGTCAACCGCTGCGGGTTGTCGGATGCGCGCATCCGTTGCGGCCGCGCGGGAGCGGCCGTAGCGGGGTTGAGGCAAGCGCTCGACATGCCGTTGGCTCAGGTCGAGCCCGAGATCGTGGACCTCGCGCGGATGTTGCTCGCCGACGCGTGGATGGAATCGGGAGGGGGGGACGACCGGGAGATCCGCGCGCTTCTGGCGCGAAGCCTCGCGGGCTGTCGTGAGCGCGGCAAGCGCCGCGCCTGGCTCATGGGGCTCGTCATAGAAATGGAGCGGCGGGCGCGCCCCGACTGCGCCGATCCGTTCGAGCAGGTTCGCGCGGAATTCGACACCGTCATCGGCGGGGAGGGCGAGCCTGTCGAACCGGAGATCCGCATCCGCGCCGCGCTGGCCAGCGCGGCCTACCATGCGGCCCGTGGCGCCACGGACGCGGCGCGCGCTCATGCGATGGAGGCGGGTGCGGCGGCGAGCGCGAGCGGCTCCCTGGCCTTCGAGGCGCGTGCCGCGGCACAGCTTGCGGCCGCTCTCGAGCGGGCGGGCCAAGAGCGGGAGGCCGACGCGGTCGTGGAGCAAGGCCGCCGGCTCTTGGAACGCGCGGCCGCGCGCATCGGCGACGAGGCGATCCGCGCCGATTTCCTCGACCGGCCGGTGTACGCGGGCTTACGCGCCTCGGGCTCGGCGGGCGCGCGCCGAAGCCAGACGCGGCTGGTGACGCTCTACGACATGATCCGCGTGTTGAACTCGGAGCCCGATGCGGACGGCCTGCTGGAGACAATTCTGGATCTCGCGCTGCGCGCCGTCGACGCCGAGCGCGGAATGATCTTTCTGAGAGAGGACCGCGAGGGGCCGGGCCAAGGGGAGTTCTCCGTCCATCTGACGCGGAATCTCGAGAGCGAGACGGTGCGGGATGCCGAGTCGTTCAGCCGCCGCATCGTGGAGGCCGCGGGTGAGGGGCGCTCGCTCCTCGCCGTCGATGCGGGAAGCGACGAGCGCTTTCGCGATCTCGCCAGTGTGAGCCTGTACCACATCCGCTCTCTGATGTGCGTGCCGCTGCGCTCGCGCGGACGGGTGATCGGCACCGTCTACCTCGACAGCCGGAAGGACGGCCGGCTGTTCACCCAAGACGACCTCCGCTTCGTCGAGGCGTTCGCCGATCAGGCGGCGCTGGCGATCGAGAACACGCGCATGCGCGTGCGGCTCGAGCGCGAGAATCGCCACCTCGCGGATGCCGCCGAGGCACGCACGTCGTTTGCCAATCTCGTCGGGAGGTCGCCCGGCATCAAGGCGGTGTTCAGCCTCATCGAGAAGGTCGCCGCGACCGATCTACCCGTCATGATTCGTGGCGAAAGCGGCACGGGCAAGGAACTCGTCGCCCGAGCGATCCACGTGCACGGCCCGCGGCGGCGGCGTCCGTTCCTCGGCGAAAACTGCGCCGCCATCCCGGAGACGCTCTTAGAGACCGAGTTGTTCGGCCACGTGCGCGGCGCGTTCACCGGCGCCGAGCGCACCCGCCCGGGTCTTTTCGAGCAGGCGGACGGGGGCACGCTGTTCCTCGACGAGGTCGGCGACATGTCGCCCGCGATGCAGGTGCGTTTGCTGCGCGTGCTCGAGGATGGCGCGATCCGAAAGGTCGGCGGCGAAAAACCGGTCGCGGTCAACGTGCGGATCATCACCGCGACGCACCGCGACCTCCAGGCGGAGATCAAGGCCGGGCGCTTCCGCCTCGACCTCCTCTACAGGCTGCAAGTGCTCACGATCGAGATCCCGCCGCTGCGCGACCGCCCCGGAGACGTCGCGCTGTTGACGTCGCACATCCTTGCGCGGATCGCCGCCGAGCGCGGACGAGCCGCGTGCGCCATCGACAACGACGCCATGGGCCTGTTCGAGCGTTACGCCTGGCCGGGGAACGTGCGCGAGCTTCAGAACGCGCTGCAGCGTCTGTCGCTTCTCGCGGGCGACCGTGCCATCAGCGTCGCGTTGATCGAGTCCGATCCCGTGCTCAGCCGCACCCTGATCCCCGCCCGCGAGGCGGGTAAGGTTGCCTTTTCGCTCAAGTCGGGCGAGAAGGAGCAGCTCCGCCAGGCGATCGCCGCTGCGGGGGGGAACCGCCGGAAGGCAGCGGGGCTCCTGGGTGTTTCGCGAGCGACGCTTTACCGGAAGCTCGGCAAGCACGGGCTGTAGCCCGGGGACCGCAGCGGATCGCAAAGGCCGGTTTCTCGGCCGAATCTATATTTAGTAATGTCTATAGGATCACTTACGTTGTCGAAATCGCTTGCACCTATATATTCAATTGCGAGTTGCAAATATGACATTCGATACGGAGGCATTGTTGATGATTTTCTGAGGACATCGAGCCCTCGGGGGGGACACATGACAACGACCCACAGGCACCTCACGCACGTCATGATCGCGATCGGAGCGCTGGCCCTGGCCATGGCGACGGCGACTCCCACCTACGCCAAGAGCGGCCACGCTCTGACGATCCGGGCGGTCGCGGTCCGTGGAAATGAGGTCGCGATCACCGTCGCGAATCCCACCGCAAGAACGCAGACGGGCGCCGTCACCACCCGCGCACTCACGATCGGCGGGGAAGTCCGCGTGATGGCCCCGGTCACCGCCGCTGCGGGTCAAACTGTGACGATTAGGGTCGTGCTGCGCGAGCGCGTCCTCGATGAGTTCCCGCTGGGCGTGGTCGTCGACGACGGCGTTCCGTTCTAGGCCGCGCCACCCGACCCGCGCACGCGCTATCTCAGTTGGACGAGATCCTGCCGCCCGTGCTTGTGCCGGGTCTCGCGCATGTCTTCGCCGCGTAGCTCGCGCAGCGCGTAGGTGACGAACTCGCGGACGACGCGCTTGCGCCAGTGGAGGACGAAGTCGGTGTTGTCCATCGGCTTGGCGTGACCGTACGCGGCGTCGGCGGCCGCGGCGATCACGGCGTCGTCCTTCAAGGACTTGCCAATGAGCTGGCCGGCGGCGTCTTGCGCCTCCATCGGGCGTGAAGCTACGGCGCCCAATACGAGGCGGGCGTCCTCGACGACCCCCTTCTTCCCCAGCTTCACCGCGGTGGCGACCGAAAGGACCGGGAAGTCGAAGCTGCTGCGGCGGCGGAGCTTCCAGTAGACGCTCGTCCAACCCGCAGCCTCCGGGAGGAGGACGTGGGTGAGGATCTCGTCGTGGCGGCGGGTGAGGTAGTTCATCCCGTCGTTGCGGTAGAGGTCGGTCAGGGTCAGCTGGCGCGGCCCGTCAGTCTTCGAGGTGAGCGTGACGCTGGCGCCGAGCGCCATCAACATGGGTGCGGTGTCGGTGGAAGAGACCGCGAGGCAACGGTCGGAGCTGGGCGCGACCCAGCAGGTCGTCCCTTCCTTCTTCATGCAAAAGCCGATCGCCTGCCGCCACTCGTAGTTCTGGTCGTAATAGTTGCAACGCGTGTCGAGGCAGACGTTGCCGCCGAGCGTTCCCATGTTGCGTAGGTGAGGCGTCGCGATCTGAGAGGAGGCTTGGTAGAGCCCCGCGTAGTGCTGCTTGATCCGCGGGTCGGTCGCAAGCTCCGTCAGCGTCAGCCCGGCGCCGAGCACCATACCGTTTCCGTTGGTGGCGTGGCGCAGCTCGTCCACGTGGGCGAGCGAGACGACGATCTTCGGGGTCTGCTGCCGGCGCTTCATGTTCGGCAGGAGGTCCGTGCCGCCGGCCATCACCATCGCCTCGCCCGGCGCGTGGTCCGCCAGGATCACGGCGGCCTCGTGCGCCGTCTTGGGTGCCATGTACTTGAAGACCGGGAGACGCATCATTTCAGTGCGGCCTTCTTGCGGTCGGGGTCGTTGGTGGCGTTGCCGTCGCCGCCTTCCCAAGGCGTGGGCACGAGCATCGGATCGGGATAGGCGATGTTCGGGAACGCGCCGGGGCCGTAACGTCCCGGCTTTCCCT
>Ga0315290_10001265_pt1 | contig 17411 bp, 16 predicted proteins | sample YL17G12_0_MG_FD_203627 | JGI IMG/M metagenome (GOLD analysis project Ga0315290, IMG submission 203627) | Sediment microbial communities from Yellowstone Lake, YNP, Wyoming, USA - YL17G12_0 | ecosystem: Environmental > Aquatic > Freshwater > Lake > Sediment | place: USA: Wyoming | collected... | reverse complement strand
TCGAGCACTTCATTGAATGCCAGGGCGAATTCATTTTTCGTCATACTGTCCTGCTCCGTTCATGTCCTTTTACTGCTTTGAATAAAGATGTTTTGTTTATGTCCATTACAAGCAGAAAAGTGGGGGTTGCCCACTTTTCGACGTGTTCGATATTGAATTTCACAAAGATTCTAGCATAGAGGCACTTTTCCCGCAAGGTTCAATGAGGCGCCCTCGTTTCACCAACGCTGTTCGCAGGATGTTAGTCAATGCGAGTTCATGATAATGCTCAATGTTCATTAACATCCCAAAGTAACTAATAATTTAGAGTATAGATACTTCCCACGACCAGGATAAGCCAGCCTGAGAATGGGTAAAAAAAAACGAGCCATTAATTCAATACTTGACGGCTCGTTTTTAGGTGTATGCCTTATTTACACAGAGGGGTTTTTGTCTTCCTCCGCCTCCAGCGCGGCGACTTCCTGATCGGTCGGCTCCTGGCCTTCGATGCCGAGCGTTTCCATTGCGGTATCGAGTTCCTCTTCCGAGAGATCCTCCGCTTTTTTCCCTGTTTGCTGCTCCACCTGCTGCACTTCAGTCGGGGTCATTTTGGTCGCGCTGGACCCGATGGCAAGGATCACTGCACCACCGACCATCATTCTTCTTCGCATCCGCCTGCGCATCGTTCGGCGGCGCCGTCGCATCATGCCTCTTCTTCCAGGACCCATTCCTCTTCTCATGATAGACCTCCTTGTTTTTTTGAAATCACGTGTAATCAATTTCTATTATATTATGAATCCTGCTTTTAGTTATCCATAATTCCTCCACTCTGCCACATCTTGTAACGAACGAGCATCCCCACGACCTGCATGGAAAATAGCCGCGAACAACTTTATTCAGCCTGACAATTATGTAACCAAGTATTTATTCCTTGCATGCTATAATCTCCTTGGTTGGCAAAACAAGAGGGATTCTGTCATCAAACATGAATGAAAAACCTTTTCCTCCAGAAGACTCCAATTCCAAAGTGCCGGGGAAGCCAGATGAACCCAGTATTCTGGATTATTTACTACAATCTCTGCGACACTTTCCCAAATCTTTACGCTCCCGGAACACTTCGACCTCCGCAAGCCTGACTGCCGCATCCTCCCCGAAAGCTGATGTATCGCAGGTCGAATCAACCGAGGCACCAGCGCCAGTCCAACCCTCGTCTGAACCGGATTCCGTAGCCCAGTCCGATTCACACAGGCGGACTCAAATGATAGTCAAACTGCCCTTTGGGGCGTTCGTGATATTCGGCGTTGAAAAGAGCGCTACAAATGCCTCAGCCGGACAGGATGACTCTTTTCAATCACGGGGTGAAAAACCCAAGCGATCTCCCCGACTTCCTTTCATCAACATCAAGGCCAGGCGTGAATATTCATCCCTGACCATCATTTGTAGCCTGTTATTTTCTATAACAGGCCTATGGCTGATTTTTCAAACAGTCCCTGGTCTGTTGCGCTGGATGGAATGGGTGTTACTCTTCAACGGCATGCTGGTATATATCTTTGCTACACGTGTGGGCGAGGATGCAAAAGAATCGCTCTGGGAGTATCTTACCGGGGGCAGACTCGAGTTCGGCGTGAAGGGCTGGCAAAAAATTTGCCTGGCGGTGAGCGTGTGTCTGGCGTTTGTAGCCGCAGCAGCAGCTGGATACGCACCTATTATGAAATATCCTTATTTATCTGTATTGGCATGGCTCGGTGCAATCATCCTGGCTATCGTCGGTGGCTGGAAAAACAACACCTCCCAGCGCGGTTTCGATAAATGGGAAATAATTCTGTTTTTAGCGTTTACCATCGCAGCTTTTGCGATTCGCGCTGTCAATGTGGCCAATAATCCCAATGTGCTGACCGGTGACGAAGCGTCGTCCGGTCTCAGTGCGGTGTTATTCATCCAAGGAAAGATGAACAACATTTTCACGATGGGTTGGTTCTCCTTCCCGTCGTTTTTTAATTTTTTGCAATCGTTATCCATCCGTTTGTTCGGGCAAACCACCGAGGCCCTGCGTCTGTTGTCCGTCTTGGCAGGCGCATTGACCGTTGGCGCGGTGTTTTTGTTTGGCAGCAAGTTGTTCAACCGGTGGGCCGGCGTGTTTGCCGCTCTTTTCCTGCTGACTTTTCACTACCATAACCATTTCAGCCGTATCGGGCTGAACAACATCTGGGATGGATTATGGTTTGTCGTTGTGCTGGGCTTGTTATGGTACGGCTGGGAAAAGGAGGACAGGCTTTCATTCCTGTTATGCGGATTATGCCTGGGGCTGGCACAGTATTTTTACGTATCCAGCCGCGTTTTATTGCTTTTGGTACCACTGATTATTTTGATCCTGGGATTGGTGGACCGGGAAAAAGCCAGTAAACGACTTGCGGATATTATTCTGCTGGCCGTGGTTAGCTTGGTGGTTGTTTTGCCATCCATGTTCTTCTTCGTTCAGTTTCCTCTGGAATATTATGCCCCCATTGAGCGGGTAACAATTTTTGCCAATAACTGGATGACTCTAAGAATGCAGCAAACTGTTCAATCGCCATTGCTGATAATTCTGGATCAGATGCGCCTGAGTCTTACAGGCCTCTTCAGTTTACCTCTGCTCGGACCCTGGTATGAACCTACTACTCCTTTGTTGCGCCCAATTTCAGCCTTTCTGTTTTTTCTGGGCCTGTTTTGGTTGTTGCTCAAATGGCGGGTGAATCGTACGTATATACTGATTTTATGGATTGGGGTGATTGTATTAATGGGTGGGCTTAGCGAGAACACGCCCGCGGCGCATCGTTATATTGCGATCGCACCTGTCGTTGCATTGACCATTGGATTCGGCCTGGCAGAGCTTGGAGGATTTTTGGGGAAAGCCAGACCGCGTTATACGCATTGGATCTTTGCCACCCTGTTGACTATTTTGATCGTTTTTGGCGTCGATGAACTGAAGTTCTATTATTCTGATTATTCCAAACGAGCTGAATTGGGAGGCGATAACGGACTTGTAGCTCAAAGGTTGGCTGATTATTTGCAGACCAAAGATTCCTCATGGCGAGTGGCCTTTTTTGGATTTCCGCGGATGGGTTATTACTCATATTCGACCTTGCCTTATCTTGCACCAAATATCACTGGTGTTGATCTGAATTCACCCTGGGGATCTCCTGATAACCCACCGGTTACGGGCGGCCATTTGATTTTTGTATTTTTGCCGAAACACGAAGAAGATTTGAAAGCAGTCCAGGCCGCCTACCCCAATGGCCGCCTGCATGAAGAAAAATATAAAAACAGAACCCTTTACTGGTTGTATGAAGTTCCTTCATCCTGACCATTGAATTAATTCGAGTTTGGATTTTATCGCCGGCGTCAATCTTTTCCCCGCGGGTTTTTTCTCCAATACAAAGTGCCTTATAATTCTGCACATGGATAGTCCTCGCGACCTTGAAAAAGCTGCTCTGCGCGGCGAGCCTTCATATGTTTGGCGCGCCGGTCAGCAGCGCCGCCTGGAGATGCTGCTCAATGCTGCCGGCGAACGGATCAAAGGGCATATCCTCGAAAATGGCTGCGGTGTGGGGATGTATGTGGAACATCTCGCGCCTCATGGCGGCAAGGTCTTCGGGCTGGAGTATGACTTCGAGCGCGCTCACGATGCGGCTGTACGTTCTCCCAACATTATCAATGCAGCGGGGGAATATCTCCCATATCCCGCATCCGCCTTTGACCTGATCCTCAGCCACGAGGTGCTCGAACACGTCCAGAATGATTCCCTCGCGGTTTACGAGATGGTTCGCGTGCTGCGAAGTCCCGACCTCGCGTCGGGAAAAACTGGCGGGCACCTGGTGCTGTTCGTGCCAAATCGGGGTTACCCTTACGAGACGCACGGCATTTACTGGCGCGGAAAATATCACTTTGGCAACATCCCCCTGGTCAACTGGTTGCCGCGAAAATTGCGCGACCGCCTCGCCCCGCATGTACGCATCTACTCAAGGCGCGACCTTGAGCGATTATTCGCCGGACTACCGGTCAAGCTCATCGAGCGAAAAGTTATCTTCGGCGCCTACGATAACCTCATTGTCCACTTTGGCACGTCTGGGCTGATTCTGCGCGGGTTCCTACAATTCCTTGAGTGCACGCCGTTCCGCGCGCTGGGTTTATCCCATTTTTGGGTGCTGGAAAAAATATAGAAGTCGCCTCGTTTTGAAGTCAATTTTGAAGTCTGGGGATCGGCATAGGTTGGTTGGTCCGTAGGGGGTGGGTCAGAGGGGAGAAGAAATTTACATCAAAAAAAGTCAAAGCACGCGAAGCGTAGTCTTTTATTATCTAATTCAAAAACAGCTCCCGCTTCATCACGGGAGCTGTTTTTGAATTATTGCCATGGTAATTATTGTTTCAACTTCCGCCCGATATCACACAATTTTCGGAGGGGGCAGGCAGGGCAGTTGGGTTTCCTCGCAACGCAGATCTCCCGTCCCAAGCGGATGATGTTCAGGTGTGCCGCGTAGTACGTCTCAGGTGGGAATATTCCTTCTAGATGTCTATGCGCATCGTGCACCGTCATCTTTTCGGGGCGAAGGCCGATCCTCCCCATCACCCGGTAGATGTGGGTGTCCACCGGGAAAGCGGGACGCCCAAGCGAGAAACACAACACGATGGCTGCGGTCTTGGGTCCCACACCCTTGAATTTCATCAGCCAGGCGCGGGCCTCCTCGAGCGGCATCTCCTTCAGGAAGGACAGGTCAAGCCTGCCTCGCTCAGCAGTGATCTCGCGCAGCACCTGCTGGATGCGAGGACCTTTCTGGTTGGCCAGCCCAGCCGGGCGGATGGCGTTCACCACATTCGAGGGTGGGGCGTCGCGGACTGCCTCCCAATTCGGGTATTTCGCGCGCAGCGCATTGAACGCCCGGTCACGGTTGGCGTCATTGGTGTTCTGCGAGAGGATGGTGGAGACAAGTTCATCCACCGGTGGGAGCGGCGTGCGCCAGACCGGTTCCCCGTAGAAAAGAATCAAACGGTGATAAATTTTTAAGGCACGCTGCTTGAGGCTGCTCAAGGATATATGGCTCATGCTATATCTAAGGCGAATTAGTGGGAATAGCTCTTAAGTACAATCCCAAGCGGTCTATTATTTCTTCAACTGGAACGAGGCACGGCTTACCCCCACCGGGACCTTGCGCCAGTTTGTCAACGTTTTCGGTCCAAAGGCCGACAATTCCTCGAGTTGGGATTCATTCAAGGCACCGAGTTGCCGCAGAACTTCAAGTGTGACGATCGAACGGGCACGCGAACCCTGGTCACCATCTGATATTTTCAGTGTAATCCCAAGCGCGGGCGAGTCCGGTCCAAGTGCACCGGGCATCAGGCCAATACCCTGGTAACCCTCCGCGCCTCCTTTGGATAAGATGCGTCCTTTGCCGATTTCCATCAGCCGCGTATCGAATTCCCCCGGGCCGTCGACCATCTCCGGATGAGCCATCATAGACCGGGTGATGCGCGCGCAGGCAGAAGCGCGGACCGGTGCCAGTTGATGCGGATCGCACAGGCGGGCGAAGCTCAGCGCGGCATTGTAAAGTGGTACGGCAAAGTTCGGCGCTGAGCATCCGTCCACACCCAGTTCAACCTTGTCCGCCGGCACATCGGTCATGTCAGCAAACACCTGCAGGATCGACTCTTGAACTGGATGGGAGAAATTGATGTAATCCTGCGTAGGCAGATTGCGCAGCTTGGCATGAGCCAGCATGCCGGTATGCTTGCCGGAACAATTATGTCGGTAGGGTGTGGGCTTTTCGCCGCGCACCTTCATCGCATCGGCAGTGGGTTCGTCATAAGGGTAATGCGCGCCACACATCAAATCACCCTCGGTCACGCCGATCTTCTCCTGCATGCCGCGCACCACGGCAACGTGCTCATCAGTGCCCGAATGCGAGGCGCAGACCATCGCAACCTCGCGCGGCGTGAAATGGTAGTATGAGTCGCCGCCTCGTTCGATAAAGGGCAGCGCCTGGAAAGGCTTGGCAGTAGAGCGCAAGTAGGTGACAACCTGCGGGTCGCCAAAGGAAGCAACCACCTTTCCGTTTACATCCACCACTGCCACAGCGCCAAAATGAATCGATTCAACGATCCGCCCGCGGGTCAGTTCCACGATGGGTTGGTAAGGACCAGCCGACATTATTCCTCGTCGCCTTCGGTGCTGCTTGTGAGATGATAGTGGCGGACGTAATAGCGGTTCAATCCATATCGCAGGCGCTGTGCGAACTGCTTCTGACGGGCAGCAGGCGTGCGGATGGAAGCCAGCATGGGGTTGATCAGCTTCTCCGTCATGGTGGGCGAGGCTTGCCGGTTGGCAAGTTTATCCAGGTCATTATTGGCCTTTTTGATCAATTCAAGCTGGTTGCGGATGACCGTTTCAGAGACAATACCGCCCCGGCTGCTGACGATGACCGCACCCCGGTAGGGCGCCTTGAGCAGGGACTCCAGGGATTCAACCCACGCCGGCAGGTTGGCATTGGCAAAGAAAGGCGGCTGGCCTTTGAGCACCAGGTCGCCTGCGAAAACAATGCGCTGCTCCGGAAGCACGACCCAGATAGCGCCTGCACTGGGACCTGCGTGGTGTTCCATCACCACCGGCACATTGTTCCAATGAATCACCATCTGGCTGGTAAAGGTGATCTCCGGCAGCGCCCAGCGGATGGATCCAATGCCGGGGATGCGTTCCCAGTCGGCGCCGGTCTCGTCTCCTTGAGCCTTGAACGTGTTGGGCCGGCTGCGGAAGACCTGCGCGGTGGTTTCATGGGCGATGACCGAGCAATCCAGGGCGCGCGCGCCAAGTGTCCGGTCGGGGTGGGAATCGAGATTGATTAATACCCGTTCCACACCGCCGCCCAGATTGAGCAGTGCGGCCCGCCAGGCGCGCCCATCTTCCGGTGAGGGCGGCGCGTCGATCTGGATTAATCCATGCGGGAGATTGATCGCCCCCAGTGTGACACCCATGTACTGGTCTTCTATATATACATTTTCAGCAAGTTCCTGCATGACTACTCCTATAAAATATTTACCGGAATAAACAGGTCATTTAACTACCTGTGGGTTAATACAGGGATGAAGTTAGTCCTGATAGACGACCGGCAGGGTCAGGATGAACTTCGATCCCTTGCCCACCTGGCTTTCAACCCAGATTTCTCCATTGTGAGCTTCGACCGCCAGCCGGCAAAAAGCCAGCCCCACGCCGAATCCGCGCGGGCCACCCTGCCGCTTGACGCGCGTATATTTGTCGAAGATGCGGCCCTGTTCCTCGATCGGAATGCCCAGGCCGTAATCCTGGACCCAGATGCGCACCCAATCTCCATCCTGTTCCGCGCCAGCGGTGATCTCATTCTCAGCGGGAGTGTATTTGCTGGCGTTCTCAAGCAGGTTGATCAACACGCGGCGTATCATGTCCGCATCCACCAGCACGGGCGGCAGATCCGGAGCAACTTCCTCCTTCAGGACCTGCTGGCGGCTGTCGGAAATGGAACGGATGGCTTTGACCGCCTCGGCAATTAAGTCCGGCACGGAGGCGGGCTGCATCTCTCCGAGCGGCTGACCTGCTTCGAGCTGGTTGATATCCAGCAGTGAATTGATCAGACGCTGGATGCGGTCAATGGAATGCTGGGCAATGGCGATAACCGACTCCGCCTCCCCGATCTCTTCGGGAGAGAACATGGTTCGGAGAATCTCAATACTCGATACAATGTTTGCCAGTGGCGAGCGCAGATCGTGATAAATCATGGCGGCCAGGTCATTGCGCAGGATGTCCAATTCCTTACGGGTGGTGGAGTCGCGCAGGATCCACTGGATGGATTCGATGTCGTTGAACGCCACCCGGCGCGCCTGGACTTCCACGGGCGTGACCGTCCCGCCCTTGCTGCGCACCTCGGATTCGTATGACACCGGGAACTGACGCAGCAAGTCGAAGTCCGCCCCGGTTTTTTCCAGGTTGATGGCATGGATTTGACCGATCTTCATGGCGCGCAGTTCCTCGCCACTGCAACCGGTGATGCCCACCGCCTGGCGGTTGACCTCGGTGACATTACCCGCCCAGTCGGTGATGATGATCGGGTCCACGCTGTCATCGAACAGGTCGCGGTAACGCTGATGTGCGGTCTGCAACCGCTCAAAGAGCTGCGCATTCTGGATGGTTGAACCCGCCAAACTGCCAATGCCTTGCAGGACGAGCAATGCATCACCGTCAAAGGTTTTGGAGACCGGATTGATGGCTTCGAGCACGCCGATCAGCTGTCCCTGATAATGGATCGGAGCGGCTGCGATCGCCTGCACGACCACGCCGGGAATCTGGTCGCTTGGCGAGAAACGACTGTCCTGGGATGCGGCGGGGATGACCACCCCATGCCCATCGGTCGCGACCCAGCCCACAAAGCCCTGGCCGGGGGGAATCTGCCTGCCTACGATCATGTGTGCATTCTCGCCTGTGGCGGCGCGGTAGGTAAAACCTCCGCCCACCGGGTCCATCATGGCCATGGCGACAATCTTGACCTGCAGGGCTTGCATGGTTTCACTGAGGATCTGCTGGAGCACATCGCCCATACGCAGGGACGAGTTGATGGTCATCGCGCCTTCGGCCAATGCGGTCATGACCCGCGCCTGCCGCTGGCTCTCGGCATACAACCGCGCATTGAGCACGGCGATGCCCGCCTGGTCGGCAATCGCCTGGGCCAGCGCAAACGATTCATCGTCGAAGGCATTGGGCTTCGAATGGACCAGCGTCATCACACCGACCAGTTTTTCACGCGCCAATAGAGGAATGCAAATGGCGGATTTCGCCCCGCTTTGGTCAGCCGCATCGTCGGGGCGCCGCAGCCAGCGGTCGTCTTTGCTGGTGTCCTGAAGCAGCGCTCCCTGCCGGTTGCGAACGACCCATCCTGCCAGACCGCGCTCGACTGTGTCGCGCAGCTGCTGGGGCGTACTTTCCTTGATCTCGGTGCCGTACACGATAGCTGAATCGACCGGTTTTTCGTTGTCGTCGAGCACGATGATCGTGGCGCGCTCGCTGCCCACGGTCTTCAGCGTGGCGAACAGCAGCCGCGTCAACACCACCTTGAGGTCCAGCTGTGTGGCGATCTCGCGGCTGACCTGGTAGAGAAGTTCAACAGTAGAACGTTCGTCCTTAGGCATATTTCCTCGTTCTCAAGAGCGGCAGTTCATAAATACTTCAAACCCGTGCCGGTGTTGAACAGCACGATGCGTTCATCGGGGGCAAGCCAGCCGGTTTCGCGCAACTGCTTGAGCGCGGCAAGCGTGGCGGCGCCTTCGGGTGCTGCAAGGATTCCTTCAGTCATCGCTATTTCCTTCTGGCATGCAAGAATCTCGTCGTCAGTCACCGCCAGCGCCGTGCCTTGCGACTCTTTGATCGCGCGCAGGATCAACCGGTCGGCGAACACGCCGGGGACGCGCAGTCCCGAGGCGATGGTCTGCGCTCCGTCCCAGAACTCCGCCCGTTCTTTGTTCTCCTGCACGGCGCGGACGATCGGTGCGCACCCGGCGGCCTGCACGCTGACCATGCGGGGGCGCTGCGCGCCGATCCAGCCCAGGCTTTCCAGCTCGGCGAAGGCTTTCCACATGCCCACCAGCCCGGTCCCACCGCCGGTGGGATAAATGATGACCTCGGGCAAATCCCAGCCGAATGATTCGGCCAGCTCAAGGCCCATGGTCTTCTTCCCCTCGCAGCGATATGGTTCCTTGAAAGTGCTCATGTCGAAGAAGCCGTGTTTCGCGGCTTCTTCACCAGCCAGTTTGGCGGCGTCCGAGATCAGGCCGTCCACCAGAATCAATTCAGCGCCGTGGCGCTGGACCTCGACCTGGTTGGCATGAGGCGCATCTTTGGGCATATAGACGTGCGCCTGGGCGCGCCCGCGTGCAGCATAAGCCGCCAGCGCTCCGCCCGCATTACCCGCGGTGGGGATGACAAAGTCATGAATGCCCAATTCCATCGCACGCGAGACCGCCATCGCCAGTCCGCGCGCCTTAAACGAACCGGTCGGGTTGGCGGATTCGTCTTTAATATACAGGTTCTTGAAGACGTAGGTCATCCCCAAATGGGTGGTTTTAAGCAGGGGCGTGTCGCCCTCACCAAGGGTCAGGCGGTGCGCCGGGGCGTGTACGGGCAGAAGTTCCGCCCAGCGCCAGAGGCCTCTCGGTCGCGCGGCGAACAGGTCACGGGTGGTCTGTGACCGGACACGCTCGAGATCATAGCGAGCCAGCAGCGGGGAGCGGCAGTCCACACAAAAGGTCTGTACTTTATCCGCGTCAAAATGCGCGCCGCATTCCGGGCATTCGAGATGAGCCAGCAGGCTTTCGGGAAAAATCATCGGTTTTAGTATAGCACAACAGCTAAATTTGACCAGATTTTGAGTGGGAGAGGGTAAAATTGTCACTATGGAGCCATCTGAATCCATCTCAAAGAACATCCTGCTCTCCTGCGGTGTGCTTTTTCTGACAGCCGGGCTGATCGTCAGCGTGTTCATTGCAGGCGCCGCCCTGTTCGTGGTGTTGGGGGGATAATGCCGCTGGACCTCGACCGGATCAAAGCCCTGTGCTTCGACGTGGACGGGACACTGAACGATACCGACAACCAATTTGCCGATATAGTGAAGTCGCTGCTGAAACCACTGGATGTGCTGCCCTTTGTGGACAGGAGCCGCATCGCCCGGCGGTTTATCATGTGGGCGGAAGCGCCCAGCAAAGCACTTTTGGGCTATGCCGACCGCATAGGCATTGATAATAAATTGGACCTCCCATCATTCACTCGGGGCACGCTCATGGAATATAGTCAGGCGGGCGGTTACTTTGATTTCGAGGACCCATTTAAGGCAGCTTGATTCGCCTGCTTGGCAACGGTCTCCTGACCACGCCGAGAATTGACCGAAAGGTCTCAGGAGCAGGATTGATTCAAAACCAAGACCAGTGGTCAAAAAACTGGGTGGGGTCAGGAGACCCACGCCTTGCACGAAGGTCCGTTCGCAGAATTATGACGGGAGAATGTAATTCGTGGAGCTCGAGCTGTTGGAAAATCTTTTAGAGAAGGGCATTGCAGATCGCGGGGGTTTATTTGACGCCCGGCATGAAACCGCCTTTCGGCTATTTAATGGTTTCACTGAAGGCTGCGCTGAGCTGGCAGTTGACCTCTATGCGACTACTGTGGTCTTGCACAACTACGCTGATCCTCCACAACAAGGTCTTCCTTTAGTCCAGACGGCTCAGGAGATACTTCGGGGCCACTTGCCATGGCTTCGTGCCGGTGTGCTTAAAATACGGCACAGTTCTCGTGCCGATGAAAAGCAAGGTCGTGTATTGTTTGGGACGACGCCGGATAACCGGGTGCGGGAAGATGGGGTCTGGTATGCGATCGATGTGTGTCTTAATCGAGACGCCAGTCTCTATCTGGATACGCGGAATCTTCGGCAGTGGGCGCGCCGTCAGTTGCGAGGCAAAATGGTTTTGAACACTTTTGCTTACACTGGGAGCCTGGGAGTGGCCGCTCAAGCAGGCGGGGCGGCCCGGGTGGTTCACCTGGAACGCAATCGGAAGTATTTGAATGTAGCGAAGACCTCCTACACTTTGAACGGGTTTGCGATACAGAAATCGGATTTTCTGGTTGGTGATTTTTGGACGGAAGTCAGCCGGCTCAAGCGGGCTGGAGACGGGTTTGACTGCATCTTTCTCGATCCGCCGCTCTTTGCCCAGACATCAAAAGGAGTGGTGGATTTGGTGCACGAGAGCGCCCGGGTCATCAACAAGGTGCGGCCGTTGATCAACGATGGAGGATATTTGGTAACGATCAATAATGCCATGTATGTGAGTGGGCGGGAGTATATGGAAATTTTGGAGCGGTTATGCGGGGATGGCTATTTGGATATGAAGGAACTGATACCGGTTCCTCAGGATTTCATTGGGTATTCTACGGCACAACCTGGGGAAGTGATCGCAGACCCTGCACCTTTCAACCATGCGACGAAGATAGCGGTATTGAGTGTGCGGCGCAAGGGAGTGCCTAAACCGTAAAACCGCCCAAACACTACATACATTCGACTCGGTAACGGTCTCAGGTGAATTTTCCAGAAGTTGATTGTCACCTAGGGCGATCACATCAGATTCCAGGGTTTTGAACAACCCAATGATATGGAACAGTGTCCGCCTTGATGACAGGTCGGTAACTACTTGCCGCCGCCCATCCAGGCTGGCCATTTGCTAGTCGACGGCGGGTTGACCTTGTCAATGGCCTGCCGAACTTCATCGCAAAACTTTTGTGTGATGGGTTCCGGACCCATCCCGATATAGCCGAGCGTCATTCCTTTTGAATTGCCAAGCAAGCCCGAGATCTGCAGCCCTGTATCCGTGACAAACAGCGAAGCAAAGGGTTTAACGCGAATAAACCTGAGGTCCGCGGCGTTCACATTTATACTGGTTTGCTGACTGCCTCGCGCCCAGACCAGGTGTGTGGAGGTCAGAAGCAAGGCAGTGTAAACCAGCGGTTCAACCTTACCGCCCAATAAAGTGGTCAGCCAGCCCATCTCCTTTTTCTCTGAAACGGTTTCACAGCATAATAACGTTTCAGCTTCAAGGTCGCCGAGGCTGTTCTTTTGGAAATATTCTTCGAGCGCGAGATGCAGTTCGGGTCGTACCAGGCCTACAGAACATTCACGAGTGGAGCGGGTATAGTCGCCCATTAGACTCACTTTTCATTCGGGATAACGGATTTTCTGGTTTGAATTATAGTATCGCTATTCGGCAGCGTCTCCCGACCGCCCCGAAAATTGAGCACAGGTCTCATGCTGTCTTTTGCGACGCTAATTCAAGATCATTGATCTAAAGAGAATTAAAAATGGGTAAGGGTGACGCATGCGTCGTCCCTACCCATAAATGTTTATTAGAACTTGCGCCTAGAACAATCCGGTGATATGGAACCAGCGTCCACCCGGCAGGAGCGAAACGCTGATAAGCACCACCAGCACGGAGGCCAGCAGGAAGAGAAAACCGTTTCGGTAACGGATGGTATCCCCCTTGTCCTTGCCCAGGCTGGTGAGATGCGCCAGTGCAACTGCAATGACCATAAAAACCGTGTGTGTGATCCGGTAGGATGGAAAGCCGGCGCCTATCAGGCTGCCAATCACCAGGTAAAAGCCACCGATAACCAGCTGGATATCCAACAGCGAAGTGTAAGCCACCCGCAGCCCTTTGGCGGAGTTGTCATAGGGTTTTTTCCCGAGCCAGCCGATGGCAAATTTGATCAGGGCAGCGATGGCAACGATGACGGTTGCCCAGCGCATGATTGAGTGCAGAGTAAGTACAAATGGCATGGGGATCTCCTGAATGTACAAGGGATGATTACATCTATGTGATTATTATACTTCCAGAGATGAACGCCTGCTATTTTCACTTATAATCAAATGAGTCAGGCGGAGGCGATATGGCAACCACCTCCATTTTGACGGAAAAACGCGGATGGGTGGGGTTGATCACCCTCAACCGCCCCCAGGCGCTCAACGCCTTTAATGTTTAGCCCGGATCTACAATTCCAAGCACCAGCTTTCTTTGCGGGACTCCGGCAATATCGAAGAATTGCAGTCGGCGCAATGGTGCCAACCCGCTGGTTCCATTGTGTGCGGTCGAACTCATTGAGTATTGTATCGGGGTTGAGGATGGCAGGATCATGGGATTGACAAACCGGATACGCACGATGACAAAATTCAAACCGTGGCTGGACAGAATTCTTCCTTTCGCAATCCTGGCGGGTGTGGCCGTTCTGGTGTTCGTGACGCAGAATCGGGTGGTGGGCTGGGAGCCCGGCTACAATGAATTTCAGCCAGGCCATCACGGTGCGGTCACCTCACGCACGCTTGCTATCATCAACCATGCGACGCCGGCGAACGGATTCGTCGGCTATGTGTTCCAGACCATTGATGAGAATGGGAAGAAGGATTACGACTATTTCGATCGCTACCCGGTTTTCTTCAGCGCGGGGATGCATGCTCTCTTGTCGCTAAAGACGAAGATATCCACGCAGATCTATCTAGCCAAGCAGGCTATGAACGGCATCTTTATCCTGACGCTGGTGGCCGCCTACCTCCTCGTAAGTCGCCTGGTGAAGCATTGGGCCATCGGTCTGGCTGCGGTGCTGTTCGCCGTTTCAAGCCAGTACCTGCTCTTCTACAAGGACATGGTCCACTTCGACCAGCCGGCCTTGATGGGGTTTATCTTCCTGATGGTCGTCATCGCTGTCCACATGAGGCGTGCCAACCGCTTGTTGTTGTATGGGACCGCACTTGTCGTGGTCGCCCTGGGACGAGGCTATGCCTCCATCTTTGTCATGGGAGTGTGGTTCCTCCTCGAGGCTTTTCAGATCCTACTCCAAAAAGGTCCGTCGTTCCTGGACAAGGTTCGGCTGGTCCTCAAGCATGATTCCCTCTGGGTCATGGTGATCTCGGTCATCTGGGCTGCCTCCCTGCTGTCCTACAACATCGTGACGGAAGCTCACAAGCGGCAGATTCCACTGGTGCAGACCAGCATCATCCAGTCGGCCGAGAATCGACTGTCCCTGGATGAGAGCTTCAACCAACAATATTCAGGCGTTCTGGATTGGGGAACGTTCCTGCCTGGACAGGTCAACCAGCTTGTGCGCTGGTCTTTCCCAGTATGGAACTACGATGGAATCACGTGGCTGGATATGATCATCGTTTTGGCGATGCTGGCAGTCATCGTTGCCTTTGGCGCACGAGTTGACGTGATTGACCGCAAGACGTTGGCCCTGATGGTTCTTTCAGGAGTGGTGTGGTTGATCGCCATGCGCAACCTGTCGGCATTCCACGATTACACGACCATGTACTACCTGGGTTTCACACTGGTCTTCTACGCCTCCGCTTTCTCCCTGCTGCGGACTCCTCCCAAACTCGCGGTTGTTGTGTTGATCTGTGCCCTGGCCGTCTTTGCCTATCGCAACCAGAAGGTCCAGGAGCTGCACTATCAAATCGGGTCGCCTTACAACAATTTCACCTACGATTTTGCCCGAATCCGCGAACAGCTCCCCGACGGAGTAATCACCGTCTACCTTCCCGAGGGAATCAAATCTGCATCCACGTCCGCTGCCATTGCCTATTATCTTCCGCAAGCTTTCCTCGCGCCAAAAGACAAAGCGGAGTATGTCATCACCCCTGACAAAGAGTTCCTGACGCAGACCCTGACTCCGGACAACACCAGACTATTCCTATTCAAGCAATAAAATATCTGAGCAAAAGCTAGGCGCAATTATGATCGCCCAAGCCTAATTGCGTTATGCTCGGTATTGGTCTCGCTTGCATTGCACCGAATGCAGTGCGGTGCAAGAATCGCCAAGCATCCGTTTTAAGGCCGATCATGCCGAATCTTAACCAAATATCTCAACTGCATTGCCCACATTACGAAAATGCCAAAACCTGCCGTCAAAAACTAGACAGGATGCCTCGTTAAAACCCGCGCCTAGCGGGATACATAACCCACACTCTTAACAACAATCAGAAAAGTTTCCTCAACCGTCTTTGCAAATCAGGTCCTGCAACAAGGACAATCCGGTAATATGGATCCAGCGCCTCCCGGCAGCAGCGAAATCCCGATATACACCCCCAGCAGAAACTGTCAAGCATTTTAACGTATAATCTAAACAGACAGGCGGAGGCGATATGGCAACCACTTCCATTTTGACGGAAAAACGCGGACGGGTGGGTTTGATCACCCTCATGCGCCCCCAGGCGCTCAACGCCCTTAATGCTGTGCTGCTCACCGAATTGACCGAAGCCCTGACTGTGTTTGATACTGACGATGATATCGGCGCGATGGTCATCACCGGCAGCGAGCGGGTTTTCGCCGCCGGCGCCGATATCAAGGAGATGGCCGACGCTTCGGTAAAGGACATGATGGCACGCGGTTTTGTTGAATTGTTCGACGGCATTCGCAAAATCAACAAACCGGTCATCGCGGCGGTTTCGGGCTTCGCGCTCGGCGGCGGCTGCGAACTGGCGCTCTCCTGCGATATGATCGTCGCCTCCGAGACGGCCAAGTTCGGACTGCCCGAGGTAACGCTTGGCGTGATCCCCGGCGCAGGTGGCACCCAGCGATTGACGCACGCCCTCGGCAAGGCGCTGGCGATGGAGGTCATCCTTAACAATCGTACGTTGTCCGCTGCCGAAGCCCAGCAGTTCGGGTTGGTCAACCGCGTCGTACCCGTGGAACGTGTGTTGGACGAGGCACTTGCCCTGGCTGCGGAAGTGGCCGCGCGCGCACCGGTCGCTGTGCGCCACGCCAAGCAGGCGGTCAATGCGGCTTTTGAAATGTCATTATCTGAGGGGCTCACCGATGAGCGGCGCCTCTTCTATTTATTATTCGACACCGAGGATCAGAAGGAAGGTATGAAAGCCTTCCTCGAAAAAAGAAAAGCTGAATGGAAGGGAAAGTAACCGCGTTTCCGTTTGACTATGACCACTTACGCTGAAATCAAGACCGCTTTTGACAGTCTCGGCCTGAACGATATGCCGGTCATCGCGCATATCTCGCTGAGATCGTTCGGCGAAGTGGAAGGCGGCGCGCCCATGGTCGTGCAGGCGTTCATCGATTCATTTGCCGCGGTGATCATGCCTTCCCATACTTACAAGACGATGATCGTCCCACGCTCCGGCCCCGAAAACAACGCCATGAATTACGGCGCACCGGACCCGTTCAACGCTAACCCTGAGTTCTTCACCCATTTCATGCCAGCCGATGTACTGATGGGTGCCATCCCCGAGGCGCTGCGCCAACGTTCCGGTGCAAAGCGGTCCAACCATCCGATTCTGTCCTTCGCAGGGTTCAATGTTGATGAAATCCTTGCCGCGCAGACTCTCATGGATCCGCTCGCGCCGATCCAGGCCTTGGCGGATCAAAACGGCTGGGTGGTGCTGGCTGGCGTGGACCATACCGTGAACACGAGCATGCACCTGGCTGAAAAGCTCGCTGGCCGCCGACAGTTTATCCGCTGGGCGCTGGTGAGGGACGCGCTGACCAAGCCCGCTCCTTTGAAGATCGCCGGGCGCAGCTACGCCTCGACAGCAGTCAACGAGCGGATTGTTGAATGCCCCGGTTTTCCGGGGTGCTCGGCAGGATTCCAGGCCATCGCACGCGACTTGCAATCCTTCACCCGGCGGGTTACAGCTGGTAAATCCGCCATTCAGGCAGTTCCGCTAGCCGCCCTGTTCCATGCGGTCATCAGCAAGATCAACCAGGACCCCAAGGCGCTGTTGTGTTTCGATCCATCCTGCGCACGCTGCAATACGGTCAGGATGTCGTTATAGAAAACATGCCCCCACTCTAAATCGAGGAAGGGGCAATAAATTAGTGAGAGGTGAGCGGCAGAGCCGCTC
>Ga0315290_10001263_pt1 | contig 17413 bp, 9 predicted proteins | sample YL17G12_0_MG_FD_203627 | JGI IMG/M metagenome (GOLD analysis project Ga0315290, IMG submission 203627) | Sediment microbial communities from Yellowstone Lake, YNP, Wyoming, USA - YL17G12_0 | ecosystem: Environmental > Aquatic > Freshwater > Lake > Sediment | place: USA: Wyoming | collected... | reverse complement strand
GTGGGGGCAACGCCAGGTATTGGGGATGCCATGATGCAAGGGACGCCCAGTTTCTCAGCCGCATGATAAGCACAAAAACCCATCAGTGAATAGATGATGAGCTCCGCGTCCTGGCAAGCCAACCATGTTCTTTCTGCAATTCGCTCCGCCAGGGGTTTCATTGTGCGGAGAACTTCCGAAAACCACAACAGGAGGTTCTGGTCGGGGGCTATTCCGCCTGTTCCCAGCAATTTCTGCGTATCCACGCCAAGAGCAGAAAAGTTCAGGCCGTATTCTCTCGCAAGCGATTCGAAATTATCAGGTGCAGCGAAGCATATTTTGTGCCGGCCTGTTTGCTGCAGTCCTACCGCTAATGCAAGCAGAGGCTGCACGTCACCGCGTGAACCAATTGTCAAAACCGTAATGCGCATTGCGTTCCTCTCTTCCTGGCGTTAATGTACGATGTTTCATTTCTTACTTGCCACCTTTGTGCCTGCACCACCGCCCAACGGTTTGGTGGTATGCCCCTTCGCAGTACAGGTCAGCAGGATTGGCAATCAGCCGATGGCATCAAGCCGCCATCGGCTGTATCGGTGATCGCACAGCATCCCTGCGGAACATGAGTTGCCGAAGCCTCCCTTTCATTATCGCGCCAATTCCCTGCCTGCAGCAGACGAGAACCAATCGCATCAATATTCGAGCGGCAATTTTCTTATCTTCTATTGACGTGTTCATCGCGTCTAGCAATTGACGATTGTTTTGCGCCTCAGTATCGAACTACAGTACCGATCAAATCTTCTGCCTGGTTCACACCCAGTGTATGACCCTCGTTGGGAAAGAACCTGGCAATGGCATTCGGGATTGTTTTCGCCTGAATACGCCCCTGCTCAACTGGAACGAGCTTATCCTGCTCACCGTGCCAAACATGGACAGGCATGGAAATATCTTGCAATGCAAAGCCCCATGGGCGCGCTTCCAGCTTCAAGTCGAGGGCCACCCCGCGTACACCCTGACGAAATGCCTCAACCGGGATGTGTTCAAATGCCAGTTTCACATCCGGTCGAGCGACAGTCAATCGATCCGACTCCGAACCATTGAAAAATGAGAGGATGATGGAAGGATCTTTAAGCATGGCGCGGGCGGATTTCCCAAACATCAATCGGAATAACCAGGGGGCTTTGTTGGCGAGCGCGCGCGTTTGCAAATCCTGTTTGCTCAAGGTTTCTTTTACACCAGGCAGGTTAATGGGGCAATTGCCGCTCACGATAGCCGCGGTGGTCAAGCGCTGGGGGATCTTCCACGCACAGGCGGCTACAAATTTGCCTCCACTGGAAGCCCCCATTACAGCAAAGCGACCGAGGCCCAGTTTATCGGCAAACTCAGTCACGATGTCAGTCCAACTGATGATGGTGTATGGTTTGTAATCAGAAAGCCCAATCCCGGGGCGGTCGGGAGCGATGATGCGGGCATGAAGCCGGGAGGCGACCTCATCCACTGCCGGGCGATTATTATCCAGCCGCGAACCGGGGCAGCCGTGGAAGTATAGGATCGGTTTGCCTTGCGGATCGCCATATTCGGCGTAGCCTAGAGAATACCCATCATCCAGCTTGATTTGGTTATCGGTTCTGATGGTCATGATCGCATCCTTTCCATGGAATGGTTTGGCGGTGTATATTCACCGGCAACCTGATTATCTGTCGTTTGGTTTGCATGATCAATAGGGCAGCCAAGTTCGATGTTCTGATCGTATTACTAACTGACCGCCATCGACCGAAACCCCTGCTCGATAATTGTGATGAGATGTTCTTCTTCTTCGGGAAGGCTCACATCCACAAAGAAATTGGCCGCCATAATTACTCGCCAGGCGAAAAATGAATTTCTTTGGTCAGGTCGCAATTGAAAATAAGTTTTGAGATAAGTCTCCTGAAATAATTGGCGGATCCATTCCAGGAGCCAGCGCATTGGTGTTCGTTCCGGGGCTTTTGCCGCTTCGAGGATGATCGAAGCCCTGGCCACATCCCCGCAGCCGACACCCTTTGATGCAGTCATCCAATCGATAATCACGGGGCCTCGACGAGTTACGATAATATTGCCAGGATGAAAATCACCGTGGCATAACTGGTTTCCTTCAGGCATGGAATCTAACAAAAGAAGAACTCTTTCTTGTAAATCCTTCGATAACTTATTCGTCTCAGGGATGCCTCCTCTTGCCCATTCTTTTTGAGTCTCAAGATCCGGCGGTGCAGTAACATCATGAACCCGGGCATGCAATCTGGCTAGCAATCGTGCACAACGTTGAACAGTCCATGGTTTTCTGGCTAATACGCTTAAAAGTGATGGGCCTTCGATCCTTTCATAAACGATACCTTCGCGATCATTCAATTTCAATCTTTGGAAAACTTTGGGGACAGGTAATTGCCTATCCTGAATAAATCGACCGGTATCCACTTCTTTATCAATCCAAGGTTGGGGGATGGTTGGAAAGAAAAGTTTGAGAACTTTTCCATCCTCAAATGGAATAATCTCGGCAGTTCGCCCAACGGCAATCGGTTGTTGTAAAGGATTCATTTTACTTCTCACTCTTTCCAGGCGGCTGAAGCAATATTGGCCGAAAAGCAGCGCATCTTATCCCTTGCGGAAGAGCAGGATGGAGCAACAGGCAATGATAACCACATCGATGGCAATAAAAATCGCCCCGAGTAAAGTTGGGGTTGTGAGCATGCCCACTACTGCGAGTAAAAGACCCACCAAGGGCACAATCGCTCCGAACCAGAGTACGGCCTTGCCTGACCGGAATAAAAAGAGGGCAATGATCAGGTAGGCCACCCCGAATACCACCGTGATGATGGTACCAGAATCCAATTGTGCCAGCAGCAGTTGGATCACATGGAGAACGCCCGTCAAGAGCAACAGGACAGCGGCCAGGATTCGAATAGATTTCATGATTTGCCTCCGAAATATGGTTTTATCCAAGCGTACACCGCGACCGTTTATTAATCGTTTCCAAAACCGTTTCCAGGACTATAATCATTGTATGAGCCACTGCGCAATTTTCGCTTTCGGATCTCTGCGCATCGAGTTGGATGGCAGACGTCTGACCACCAGCCGGCATAAGGCGCTGGCGTTGTTGGTTTACCTCTCCATCAAGAAAGAAAGTTGTCGCCGGGAAGAGTTAGCTGCGTTGTTCTGGCCGGATTATGAGCAGGCCAGTGCGTATGCCTATTTGCGGCGCACCTTGTGGGAGATCAAAACCATGCTGGGGGAAGGCTGGTTGAAAGTGGACCGGGAAGAAGTGGGGATCGATCCGAGAGCCGAGGTATGGCTGGATGTATCGGAATTCCGCAGGCAAGTAGCCTCCCTTGACGGGCATCCCCATCCCAGAAATGAAAATTGCCCACAATGTGTGGAACCCTTGCGCGCAGCTGCCGGTTTGTCTCGGGGCGATTTCCTGGCCGGTTTTAGCCTGCGGGATAGTGCGGCTTTTGACGATTGGCAGTTCTTTCAGGCCGAACAGTTGCGGCGCGAGGCTGCCGGAGCGCTGAAAAGATTGGTGGTCACCCTGCTGGGGAACGGATCCTATGATACAGCCCAGGAATATGCAAATCGCTGGCTGGCTCTAGATCCCTTGAATGAAGAAGCTCATCGTCAGATCATGCAATTGTTTGCCCTACAAGGCGAACGAAATGCTGCTTTACGTCAATTTCAGGAGTGTGAGCGCATCCTTCAAGATGAGTTGGGGGAATCGCCAGAGAAAGAAACCATTCGGCTTTATCACCAGATCCAGGCTGGCTCCACCGGGCTTGAATCTGGCAAGGTGGGAATGGATTCGTCCGTGATACCGCTTGGTTTCACTGTCTCCTGGCTCGATCAAGCCTTGTCGGTACCCGGTGGCATACCAATCCCCCATAATCTTCCGCCGCAGTCGACGCCCTTTGTGGGCCGGCAGGAGGAGTTGAAAAAGATTGCGCAGACACTTGCTGATCCATCCTGCTGGCTTTTGACTTTGCTGGGACCGGGTGGAATTGGGAAAACCCGCCTGGCTATCCAGGCTGCCCTGGCACAACCGGAAGTTTTTGCTCAGGGGATCTACTTTGTTCCGCTGGTCTCGGCCGACTCGTCTCTATCCATTACTTCTGCGATCGCCAAATCCCTGGGTCTGGATTTTCGCCCGGATGGACCATCCCCTGAACAGCAAGTATGCAACTACTTGAGTGATAAGAATATATTGCTGGTGCTGGACTCTTTCGAACATCTGGTTGAGTGGGCTGGGTTGCTGCAGCGAATTCACGTTCAGACTGGTAGTGCAAAATTCCTGGTTACCTCCCGTCACCGGCTCCAATTACAGGGGGAGTCGGTGCTCAATATTCGAGGCATGAAACATCCTGCTAACGTGCCGAAAACAATTGAAGAAATCAAGGCTTATAGCGCGGTCGAGCTATTCCTTCAGACTGCGCGTCGGGCTCGTGCAGACTTTCAAGCAAACGAGGATGATCTATCTGCAATCACTCGCCTCGCCAGACTCCTGGATGGACTGCCGCTCGGCCTGGAACTGGCCGCGAACTGGGTAAAAGTGCTCTCATGTGAAGATATTTTTGCTGAGATTTCTCACAATCCTGATCTCCTTGAAACCCAACTGCGAGACTTTCCGACCAGGCATCGAAGTTTGCGGGCAGTCTTTGATCAATCCTGGATGCTGCTCAGCCTGCGTGAACAGCGCCTCTTTTCGCGATTGTCCGTCTTCCGGGGCAGCTTTTCCCGCCAGGCTGCTGAACAAGTGGCCGGAATTTCATTACAGGAATTAGCTGAACTATCGGATAAATCGCTGGTACAGAGGGCATCCGGCGGGCGCTTTGTGCTCCATGAGTTGGTTCGCCAGTATGGGAACGAACGATTGAGTAAATCCCCATCAGAATATATCGAAACTTACGATCGTTATAGCCAATATTTCTGCACCTGCTTGAACCAGTGGGGAGTTATGCTGAAAAGTCCACAACAGGGTCGGGCTTTGAAGGAACTAGAAGCCGATCTTGGAAATGCACTCTCTGGCTGGGATTGGGCAATTGATCATTGTCAGCTTGACCGACTGGAGTCTGCGATTTATGGGTTGGGTACTTACTTCTTGCGTTCCATGCGATATCTGGATGGCATGGAGGCTTGTACAAAAGCAGCGGCGGCCCTGTTGAATATTGATTTGCCACCAGCCTGGAAACTACGCTCCAGCCTGTTGACATGGCAAGCAGCTTTTTGTTTGAACCTGGAATGTTTGGATGAAACGAGTTTGCTTCTGGATGAAAGCCAGGCTATTTTAGATGGGTTTCCCGCTGACGAAATCCAGTCAGAGAAATCTTTGTTATGTCTGGTCAGGATGGTGTTTTATTTCCTTGGCGGCCAGGCTGAACAGGCTGCCGATTATTACGAGCAGAGTTTGTCCCTGGCTCAGAAGTCTGCAGGGCATACGACCCCCTCCATTCTTTTCTTCTGGAAACTGCTGATGAATGCCGGGGTTTTTTCGACAAGACTCTGGAGCCTGATCGAAAGAACACTTCCATACAAGCGTAAAGGTGGCGATCTTTTCGAAACAGCCTGTTTGTACCAGACTCTGGGTATCATTGCAGGGTATCACGATAACGATCTGATCAAAATGGAAGATATGCTGGGGGAAAGTATTGCTCTATTTCAACAACTGGATGATCCAATCAGTCAGTCTTTATTGCTGGATAGCTTCAATACAGTGATGAACATTCGCGGCCAATTTTCAGAACTTCTGACCATTCGCCAGAAAAAGCTGGCAGTTGCGAAGGTTTTGGGTGATCAGCGGATGATAGGATACGCACAGGCTGAAGTTGGAGAAACCTTGTGCCACCTTGGAAATTACGAGCAGGCGGAAATCAATTTGCGAAATGGGGTGGCCACATTGAAGGAAAGCCATCCCTATGAACACGCCTTATGGCAGCAGCACCTGGCCAACGTATTGCTTGCCCGTGGACGATATAACGAGGCGTATGAGTTATGTCAGTCAAGCCTTGTGTTTTTTCGGTCAGTTGGAGAAATGGGCTGGGAAAGCACCACGCTGGCGAGTCTTGGCCATGCAGAATTTTCGCTGGGAAAATCTGTGGAAGCCTGGAAACACGCCCTTGAATCCCTGCACTTGTTAGCGGAGATCCACGCCTTTTCCTTTTTCATCCCACGTTCATTGGCCATGCTTGCATTGCTTTATGTAGATCGAGGAAACAATGATATGGCAATTGAACTCCAGGCTCAAATCAGCCTCCAGCCGTTCTGGGCGAATTCCCACTGGTATGCGGACCTCTATGGAAATCCTGTCAGGAATGCTACAACCGGTGTATTCCCTTCCGATGAAACTCCAGTCAGTCGAATCGGATCCACAAAAGATCTCAGGGAAATTGCGGGGATTGTGTTGGAAATAGAAAACAAACGATGATTGGTGTTCCGTGTCAGAGCATGTGAGGCAGAAAAGGGGTAAAAACTAAGGTGTACTTTCTTGGCCAGGATGATATTGCGAAAGGAAAGTGCAAGTACCCCTCTCAACTTACTATTATCCCTTTATAAAGTATCCCCTTGGGGGCACAGGACCTGCCAATCAGGCAGGGTTTTGATTCGTAGGCCCTTTCGCCCCTTTCAGGGATATGAGGCCAAACAGCGGTCCCCACGGGGGGATGAAATTCGAGTCCGCTTGGGGGCACAAGAACATATAAACCATATTTTCCATATGTTGCATTCTTGTAAAAAAAAACGCTCTTTGGCAAGAGCGTTTTTTCGTTGGGTTTCATTTCTTTTTTACAAGACGATCCGCTTGAGCACCTCTTCCAAAACCTGGCCTTGCAGATACTCGATTGGAAACTGGTTCTCCAACATCAAATACGTGAATCCGTGAACCAAACTCCAAAGCTTGATAGCTAAATCTTCCACCCTGCCTTCCGGTAATTGCCCTTTGCTTTGACAAAAAACGATGATCTCTTCAAAAAGCCCAATGGTCTTTTGGGAGATAGCAACAAATTCGGGATGAGCCCTTTCCTCTTCAAGTGCGCCGGAAAACATCAATTTAAACTTTGCTGGATTGGCCAGCCCAAATTGCAGATAAGCCCAAGCAATATCAGAGATGATATTGGAGGATTGGATCTTGGATTTTTCAAACGTATCCAGCAAGAGTTGATGCAAATGCTCATGCCCGGCGGTCGAAATTGCAGCAAGGAGTCCCTGTTTATCAGAGAAATGGTTATACGGGGCCGTATGGCTGACGCCTACCATCCTGGCCACTTTCCGCAAGCTTAACCCTTCCATCCCCTTTTCGGAGAGGATGTCCAGCCCTGCTGTGATAAGGGCTTCCTTCAGGTTCCCGTGATGATAAGTATCGGACGGCATAAAAGTATTATATCACAATGTTGACAGCGTTAACATTGTGATATAATATTGACAGCGTAAACATCTAGGTTCCGCCAAAAACCAGCTGAGGCGCTTCATGCCTGTTCCCCACCTGACACAAAGGAAGGAATCGCCATGCAAAACGATCAACACCAATCCCCTCAACTTCCAATCACATCGCGTGAACGTGTACAGAAAGCCTTACGCCATGAAGAAACCGATTGCCTGCCCATAGATCTGGGGGGCATGCCTTCAACGGGCATCATGGCGATCGCGTATGCGCGGCTCAAAGAGCATCTGGGAATCACGAGTGGGGAGATTCGCGTCTTTGACATGGGACAGCAGCTGGCGGAAGTGGAGCCGGAAGTGTTAACCCGCTTTGGGGTGGATGTTATTTCCCTGGGGAATTCGCTGGGTGAAGCGCCAGAATTATGGAAACCGTGGACACTTCCCAACGGCGTGGGCTGCAAAATCCCCGCTGGCGTTGACTTGCGCCCCGATCAGGAAAACGACGGCTGGTTGATCTGGGAAAATGGGATGCCCATGCAGCGCATGTCGCCCGGCAGTTTGTACTTCTCTGAAGCCATTCACCCGCTGGCGGGGTTGACCACCCAGGAAGAGTTGCAATACGTCCCAAGACCCGTCATCAGCGATGAAGAGTTGAAATTCCTTGAGATGCGCGCCAAAGCCCTGTATGAAAATACCGATCTTGCCATCATGGCGAATTTTGGCGGGAACATTTTGGAAACGGGCAACAGCCTGCGCGGGTTTTCGCGCTTTATGATGGACCTGGCAAAGGGCGGGGCGTTCACGCAAGACCTGATCGGCGGGATTGTCGAGACCCAACTTAAAAATTTATCCCTGTTCCTGCAAGCGGTTGGCAACCATGTGCAGATCGTCCAATTTGGAGATGACCTGGGGATGCAAGATCGGATGATCATGTCCAAGAGCATGTACCAGAAGAACATTTTCCCCGGACACCAAACATTATTCCAATATGTTCACCAAAACTCTGACTGCGCCGTTTTTCTTCACTCATGCGGCAGTATCCGCCCACTCATTCCAGATCTGATCGCGGCTGGCGTGGACATTCTCAACCCGGTGCAGACCAGCGCCAAGGATATGGTTCCCAGGCAGTTGAAGGAAGAGTTTGGGAAGCAGATCACTTTCTGGGGCGGCGGCTGCGACACCCAGCATGTGCTCCCATTTGCCACACCGGATGAAGTTGCCCAACACGTTCAGGAGCAAATCGAAATCTTTGCGCCCGGCGGCGGGTTCGTGTTCAACCAGATCCACAACATCCAGGCAGACATAAAGCCTGAAAATATTGTCGCCATGTTCGATACGGCGCGCGCGTTCAGGTATGAAAACTAAATACTGTTGAGAAAAAAGGAAACCCAGCAAAGGGAATCTTATGCCTGTGACACAAAAAATTTTCGATCAGAATGTTTTTTCAACCGAAACCGGTCACCTGCGCCCCGGCGAGTCTGATTTCCGAAGTGAAATCTGCCTCAACGGGCGATGGGATTTCCAGCCGGTTGATCTGCCTGACGGTTTCATTTCCGGAGAATCCACCCCCGAACTACCTCTGCCAAAACCGGATCAATGGGAGTCTGTGAAACTAAAAGTGCCATCTCCCTGGAATATCAACGGATTTGTGGATGGTGATGGCATTCCGGGCGGCGATTTTGTCTGTTATCCCAGTTATCCTGATCATTGGAAGCAGGTCAAAATGGGTTGGATGAGACGCACGCTCCGTGTACCGGAAGGTTGGACGGGGAAGAAATTCCTTCTGCATTTTGAAGCGGTGTGCGGTCACTGCCAGGTATATATGGATGGCAAAAAGGTGGGTGAGCATTTTGACAACAGTATGCCGCAAACCTATCCGGTAGACAATTTTGTGACCCCAGGCAGTGATCATGAGTTATGGGTGGGCGTCCGCGCTCCGGAACTTTTCAATGTAAATAACGATTCCGCCAAATTTACCTATCCAACCGGTTCTTTCTTTAACTTGAATACTACTGGAATCTGGCAGGATGTGTTTCTGCTGGGGGTTCCAAACGTACATATCAAGGATGTCTTTGTACAACCAGATTTATCAGCGGATCAATTAAGAGTTCAGGTAACTATTCAAAACCGGAGCGAACAGCCAGCCCGATTAACCGTAAATGGCATTGTCAAAGCGCTGAAACCTTTCTCATTTCCAAATGATTGTGTTCAGGTTGTTCCCCATTACAAACTGGAAGATAATCCCAGCATTGAATTTCCCGGTGAACCAATCACAGTTTTCCCAAATGCTGAAACCGTTCTTACTCTTACGGCAACCCTATCCGGGAAACTCCTTAAATGGGACATGGAAAATCCCAACCTGTATGCGATCTTGGTTACGCTGGAGCAGGATGGGAAAACCATTGACCGAAAATATACCCGCTTCGGCTGGCGAGAGTTTAAGATCAAAAATGGGGATTTTTATCTGAATGACCGCAAGATCCAGATCAAAGGTGACTCCTGGCACTTCATGGGCATTCCACAACTCACGCGTCGGTATGCCTATGCATGGTACAGGACGCTTAGGGATGCCGGTGGGAACGGGGTTCGTCTCCATGCCATGCCCTATCCCACTTTTTATCTGGAAGTCGCAGACGAGATGGGGGTATGTGTTCTGGATGAAAGCGCCATTTGGGCGAGTCTTTGCCAGAATAATTACGATGAGCCAATCACCTGGGAACGTTTTTATGAGCATGTGTCCCGGCTGGTAAAGCGTGATCGCAATTATCCTTCCGTGATGGGTTGGAGCGTTGAAAATGAAGTGCGGATGGCGCTAGAACAACCATTTGAATCTGAAGAAACAATCGCACGTGTAGGGGAAAAAATTTGCAAACTGATAGATATTGTCAGGGAACTTGACCCCACCCGCGACTGGGTCAGCGCCGATGGTTCCCGCGATTGGGGCGGTCGCTTTCCAACCAGTATCTTGCATTATGAAAACAAGGAAAACTACAAAGATATAAAGAGCAAAGCCAATAAACCTGTTGGCGTTGGCGAATGTACGATCGCGTATTATGGTACGCCGAAACACGCCGAGGCGTTTATCGGTGATCTGGCGTACCAAAGTATGGATGATCGGATGAAAGGGGTGGCGATCGAGACTCTTGGTCAACTGAAAGCCCAACTATCCGCAGATTTCAGTTACACCAGTGTCTTTAACCTGGTCTGGTATGGGTTGAAACCCTTGCCGCTCGGGCATGCGCATCAGGAAAATGCCCCGACAATCCAGAATGGCGTTACCTTTGGCGAATACCGGGAAGGAAAACCGGGCGTACAACCTGAACGATTGGGACCTTACTGCACTACTATAAATCCGGGATACGATCCCAGTCTGCCGCTCTACGCTCCCAACCCCATGTACGCGGCAATCCAGTCGGCATTTTCTCCCGAAGGTTCTTTGCCAGCGCCTTATGAAACGATACAGACTTCCCCGCTCCGCAAACCGCTTCCGATGATTGATCAGCCAGTGCCGGTGGTCTTTTTTGGGAAAACGGATGGTGTTCATTATCAAGGCTTGAAAACAGCCGGGATTCAATTCAGTCAAGATCAGGCGGGAAACTTTATTTATGCTGATCTGGCATCCATCTCTGCGGAGCTGGAGAAAACCTTGAAAACCAGGGTGGAGGCTCTCAGGTCAGGCGGGGGCACAGTCTTTTTGTCTGGGCTGACGCCTGCGACTGAACGATTGTTGGAAAATATGACTGGTGAAAAAATCGAGATATTCAAGCGGGAAGCCTCTTCGCTGGTCTTTGCCGGTGAATATGCCAACACGGACCCCCTGGTTGACCACTTTTGGCTGAAAGAACTCTACTTTTCTGAAGACGAGGATTCTGTTATTCAGCGGTATGGCATCCGTTGTCAGAACCTTGAAAAAACCACAGTGCTCCTGAGGGCTTGCAGTTGCGACTGGCGCATGTGGAATCATCGAAGCGAAACTTCGAAAACCACCGCGCTCTATCGGAGTGAAAAAGAATTGCCCGAAGCAAATGCCCTTGTAAAGATCAATAGCGGCAGAGCCAGGATACTGCTTTCCACGATCGAAATGAGGGAACACCGCTCGGTCTCAGAGCAAAAGAGGAAAGCCTTGTGGAACAAACTCATGAAGGCGGCTGGCGCCCAGATCGCTGATGACAGCATGCAAGAAGAGCGCTTCAGCACCCAAACTCCCGCCGGGCAAATTCTCAACAACCCGCAGGCAAAAGCCACTGTGCGGAAGTTTATTCCCATGGTCGCCATGCTGACGGAGGATATGATCGCCGAAATCAGCGCGTTCAGCATACGGGAACTTGCCAGGATGTACGCTATCCTGCTGAGGTTGAGCAATGCAAAACTGGACCAGATCGACCAGGCGCTCAGTAAAATCTCCTTTGAAGCGGAAAATTCCACAAGTGTGAGCAGTAACGGTGTTGATGAGAATACCCATGTTTTGAAAGGGGATCAAATCGTCCAGGTTCTGGCGGCGGGATTTTTTGCGGGAAGCGATTGCGCCTCCATGTTGAACGAAGATTTTTTGGGTGGAGAAAATAACGCAAACCCTGTACCCGGAGACGAGATTGTGCAAGACTCTTTTTCAACCATCTGGCAGGTTCAAAACGCCGGGCTTGATGGTTTTCATTTGAAGGAAATGCCGTTTCACGGAAACCAAAAAAACTCGGCTTGCTGCCTGAGTTTTTATCTCAACAGCCCCCGCCAACTGGATAATTTACTGATCGAACCCAACGTTCCAAAACTCTATCTGAATGTGGAAACGGGTTGTTGCTTCCGGGTCTGGTTAAACGGAAAGGAAATATTCACCCAGGGGAAAATTTCCGCAAAGCCGGTCAACTCGCAAATTCCGCTGCTCCTCGGAAAAGGAAATAACCATATCTTGCTGAAAGTTGTGAACACAGAAACGGATGATTTTGTAAAAGCGTTTCTTTCTTCCTCTCATACGGATTTTATCGAAAAACTCGTCGGCACGGTTGAACGGAATTAAGCAAATACTATTTTTTTTACATCTCAGATCATCAATCCAATTTCAGATAAAAGGAGATTGCAATGAACGATATAAAAGCATATTACAACCTGAAACGAAAGATTCTCGTCAATCTGATCTCCGCCGGATCAGCCCTGCTATGGGTGATCGTCTCCAGCTCATTCATGAAATTCTATACGGATGTGGTTGGCTTGAGCCCCGCCATGTACGGCGTGGTGTTTCTGATCTTCAGCATCTGGAACGGCATCAACGACCCCATCATTGGCTACTGGGCAGATAAGCGTCCCTTCCTGACAGGTCGGGGGAAATATCTTCCCCTGATCCGCTGGTCGATCCCCATCATCGGCTTCTCAGTCATCGCCCTTTTGTTCGCCTCCCCAGGTTGGAATGAGCTCGTAACCGCAGCCTATCTCGTGATTCTCCTAGTCATCTACGAGGGCGCCAATACCTTTTTGGGGGTCAGTTTCATGGCGTTTACGGTGAACACTTTTCTAAGTACGAGTGAACGCACCAAAATGCAGGTGATCGCAAGTTATGTCAATCAGATCCCAGTGTTGTTAGGAGGCATGATCCCCGTCTGGTTTCTGACGGGTGAATTCAGCCGTATGAGCGTGGTGGGGATCTTTTCCGGCGCGTTTCTTTTCGGTCTCCTGCTGATCTGGATCGGGTCTCGGTTTATCCGGGAAGAAGAGACTTTCTACAAGAACTTAGAGGTTACCCAAGGTCTCAAAGAACTCCTTTCGCTCGCAAAAGACCTGTTTAAGGATAAGACCTTTGCCCTTTTCATATTCGCCTTTCTCTTCATTCAGGCAGGCACAGGGAATTATTTCTCCGGTTACCTTTATTATATGGACAATGTTCTTGAAGTTTCCGGATTGCAAGCCACAATCCCTGATGTTCTCACCGGTGTCGGGCAAATGTTGCTTTTCCCTTTCATTATCATAATGGTGAAGAAATATGGAGCCAGGGATGTTTTATGGAAAGGATTCCTGATCGCAGTTGCGGGGCATCTTGTGCTGACATTGCCGATCAATTATTGGATCGCTGCTGGAGCCTATATCGTTATTCTTTTGGGCTATGGGTTTGGTTCAGCCATCAACCCGGCAATGATCGGTTTGGCGGTCGATCATATCGAGCTTAAAACTGGAAAACGTCAACCAGGCGTGGTAAGAGGCATCCTCGCCATCCTGATGGTGCCTGCTGGCAGTATGCAGCCGCTGATCTTGAGCGTACTGCTCAGCGCGACGGGATATATCGGTGATACCAAGCACCAAACCGCTGAAGTGGTCCAGGCGATCCGATACGGCACCGGACTTATTCCAGCGTTGATCATCATCATTGGCATCATCCTGTTAGCCATGGTGCCGATCAACCATAAGCGCGAATTGGAAATCCAGGCTGCGATTGAAGCCAAGCACGGCAAGCAAGTCGTTGATGCAAATTGAGAAATTTGGTACACGGATTACGCGGATTTACGGTTTTTCACGGATAAACTCAACAAAGAATAATCCGTGTTTGCCCGGGTAGTCCATCAAATTCGTTGACTAAGAATGAGAACAACCTACATGCAAACACTCCACATCATCTCACACACCCACTGGGATCGCGAATGGTACCTGACCTTCCAGCAGTTCCGGCTGAAACTCGTCCATCTCATCGATAAATTGCTCGATCTTCTTGAATCGGACCCCAACTTCAAATACTTCATGCTTGACGGGCAGACGATCGTGCTGGACGATTACCTGGTCATGCGCCCCGAAATGGAATCTGTCCTGCGCACACACATTCAAAGCGGACGTATCCTGATCGGACCCTGGCATATCCTGCCGGATATGTTCCTGGTCAGCCCCGAAGCACACGTTCGCAACCTGCTGCAGGGGGCGCGCACGGCACGCAAGTTCGGACCCAAAATGCCCATCGGCTATATCCCCGATCCCTTCGGGCACCCCGGACAGGTTCCGCAGATCCTGAACGGGTTCGGCATCCAGGCTGCTTCTCTGTGGCGTGGATTGAGCGACCAGCCCGCCGAACTGTGGTGGAAATCGCCGGATGGCTCAACAATCCTGCTGGCATACCTGCGCGACAGTTACAGCAATGGCGCGAACCTCCCCGTCCACGATCCCGAATTGTTTATCGAGCAAATTGCCACCGCGGGTAAATCCCTGTCAGCCCACTCCGCCGTAAATGACCACCTGATCATGCTCGGTACCGATCATATGGAGCCGTCACCGCATACATCGGCATCCATCGCATGTGCCAACGCCAACCTGCCCGATACTCGTGTAATTCACTCCACCTTACCCGAGTACATCGAGAGCATCAAAGCACGGATCGAACAACTGGAGCAAACCATCCCCACCATTCAGGGCGAATTACGCGCCTGCGACCGTTCCAATCTGCTGCCCGGCGTGCTTTCCACGCGCCTGTGGATCAAGCAGCGCAACCAGCACAGCCAGACCCTGCTGGAAAAATGGACGGAGCCGTTCAGCGTCTTTGCCGAAACCATGCTCCCCAAGCAGGGCAAACTGACCATGCCCGCGGAGATCGCTTCTGACCGCATCCGCAACGTTGCGCCCATCGTCCACCAGGCATGGCGGTTGTTGATGGAAAACCATCCGCACGATTCCATCTGTGGCTGTTCGATCGACCAGGTACACGATGAGATGAAACCGCGCTTCGACCAGGTTGACCAGGTCGGCGAAGAGATCACCCGTCAAGCGCTGCAGGCGATCTCCCGAGCGGTGGATACCCGTGCCGATGATGCGGTCTCCGCCATCCTGCTTTTCAACCCCCACAGCGCCCCCCGCTGCGATGTTGTGGAAGTCACGCTCAATATCCCCGAAACAGTCGCTGCCTTTGAACTGCTCGATGCCGACAAAACCGTCATCCCGCACGAGTTTATCAGCGCCAGCAGCCAAGAACTCGCCAATCTATTGCTCCCCAAGAGCAGCCTGCGCGACACCATCGGCGCGATCAACGAAGGACGAGTTGCCGGGGCGGCGATCGTCAGTGTCAAAGTCACCCGCCAGGGCACCACCGGCACCATCGCTGCTGTTTTGGACGATAAGGGGCAGCCCAATATTCCTGAATGGCAGCAGGCGGAAGCGGACATCGCCAGGTACAACGCTGACCCTGGTGTGACCCATTTCCGCATCATCGCGCACACGCCGCGTACTTCGCGGATCCGCTTCATCGGCCCGGAAATCCGGGCTCTGGGTTGGAACACGGTTTGGGTGCATCCTGTGGAGGCTTCCGCTTCGCCTCCTCCCGTTGCCATCAACCCATTGCTCAAGCTTTTCCTCCCCCGGGCATTGCGTTTCGCCCAATCCGAACTCGGCGGAAAACTACTTGCCAAACTTAATGTTGGCGACGAAACCAAACCGCCCTATGTTATCGAGAACGGATATTTCCGCGTCGAAGCCAACCCCGATGCCACCCTGACCATCACCGACAAACGCACGAACACGATCTATTCCGGATTGAATCGTTTCGTGGATGGCGGGGATGCCGGGGACGAGTACAACTATTCCCCGCCCCAGAACGATTCATCGTTCACCCCCAAACTTGCCACCGTTAAAGTGTTTCGTCACCAGCTGATTCCTGCTCTCGAAATCCGGGCGATACTCAACGTTCCCGGGCAAATATCACCCGATAGGAAAAGCCGCTCTAAAGCGTCCGTTGCCATTCCCATCACCAGCCGCATTTCGCTTGCCCCCGGTGTTCCGCGCATCGACATCCAGACCGAAATCGACAACACTGCCAAAGACCATCGCCTGCGGGTGCATTTCCCCGCGCCATTTGCCGTGGAAGAAGCCGATCACGATGGTCACTTCGAAGTGGTGCGGCGTCCCATCGGCGTGCCGGAGAGCACCGAAAAATGGGTGGAACAGCCCCACCCTGAAACGCACCAAGGCGCATTCACGGATATTTCCAACGGTAAAATCGGTTTGATCATTGCCAATCGCGGCTTGCCCGAGGTGGAAGCGCTCAACAATGGCGAATATACCGAAATCTCCCTGACACTCCTGCGCGCGGTCGGCTGGCTTTCACGCGATGACATGCCTGTCCGGCAGGGCCACGCTGGACCCGGCATCGAAACCCCAGGTGGTCAGGTGCAGGGAAAATCGGTCTTTGGCTACTCCATCATTCCGCACGCGGGCGGTTGGAGTGAAGCCTGCCAGCAGGCATACGCCTTCCAGACCGAACTCCGCGCCATCGAAACGGAAATCCACCCCGGTGAAATCCCCGCACAGGGAAGTTTTGTGTCCTCTTCGCCCGAATCATTCAACATTAGTGCCATCAAAGCCGCCGAAAACGGTAAAGGCTGGCTCGTGCGGGGGTATAACATCTCATCCGATACGATCCAGCTTGGTTTGAAACCGCTGCACCGATTTCCGCATGCTGCGCTGGTTAATCTGGCAGAGGAAGAATTATCACAACTCCCTGTTGCGAATGACGGGAGCGTTACCATTTCCGCCGCCGGGTATAAAATAATCAGCGTGATGTTTTTTGATTAGGCCCGCAAAATTGGCATACCACTGATTTGGGTGAGTGTACGATGAAACAAGCCAATGATTCAGTTTGTCTAGAATCAAGTTGAATATAACTAGTAGCAAGATAAAATACACTCTGCATACCCTCTCAACTTACTATTATCCGTAGTAAAGTATCCCCTTGGGGGCATCAGTTCGAACGGCTAATACTTTAGTGAGATGATTCCCCGGATTTGATCCGGGGAACGCCGTTTAAGCCCCTCATATGCCTGCAGCGTCAATCATTGATGAACATCGAACAAAATCAACATTGTAGAATAACATTAATATACAACTGCAAGCAGGCTTTATCCATTTCTTGTTCCTGACCCGAGGATAAAGGGGGCATGAAGTGACTTTACTGATCAATACCAGCTCCCCAGGGGAAGTTATAATCCACATCATGAAAAGAATCACAATCCCGGTCAAGCGCGGCATAAGAGCGGGTGGTATCCTTGCAACATGAGGCGAGACCATGGATAGCTGGGAACCCGTA
>Ga0315290_10001261_pt1 | contig 17415 bp, 12 predicted proteins | sample YL17G12_0_MG_FD_203627 | JGI IMG/M metagenome (GOLD analysis project Ga0315290, IMG submission 203627) | Sediment microbial communities from Yellowstone Lake, YNP, Wyoming, USA - YL17G12_0 | ecosystem: Environmental > Aquatic > Freshwater > Lake > Sediment | place: USA: Wyoming | collected... | reverse complement strand
TTCAACGTGACGTTGCTGGCCTCGGCCGACGGGAAGGTGGCGGCCGGGCTGCCCCAGGCGGGAGTGCGGGTGACGTCGATCGGCGCCGGGGACACCCAGTCGGTCGACGTCCGGCTGCCGTTCGAGGTCACCCAGATGGTCCGCACCCCCGACGGCAAGCCAGCCCCGTTCGGCTCGCTCCACGTGCTGGTCGACGCCACCCGCGAGGTGGCCGAGGTGAACCGGGCGAACAACGGGACCAAGATCACCCCCGCCGACGTGCTCCCCGTGGACCCGGCCGCCTTCGAGGTCGATCCCAAGTCGGTCCCCGCCGGCGGCGAGCTCATCTTGGCGGGCGAAGGCTTCGGGCCCGAGCCCGGCAAGGTCCTGGTCCACCTCGGCGGATTGGAGATGGAGGCGGAGATCCTCGGGTGGTACGACCTGGGGGTGCGCCTGAACGTTCCGCGCCTGCCGCTGACCGGGGCCACTGGGGCCGACTTGATTGTGGTCCGCGGCGACGGTGCGGCGGCCAACCCGATCCAGGTGACCGTCACGCCTCCGGCAGCCGGCGGCGCCGCGCCCGAGCCCCCGCCGGCCCCCAGGCTCGAGCCACCCAAGCTCGAGCCGCCCAAGCCGGCGCCCCCCGCGTCGTTCTGAAGGCTGAGCCCGTCCCGCTGACAAAACGGGGACAGGTCTACTGCACGTCGAGGCGGTCGAAGGTCAGCGCCGGGTAGAGGCGGCGGCAACGGGGGCAGGACGTAACGGCCTGGCCCGCCTTGACCCGGCCCACGCTCTCATGGGCACGCAGCGACACCCGCTGGCTCCCCCGGGCAGCAGGCACCGCGACCAGCTCGAACTGCCCGCACGCGCAGGAGAGAAACCGGCGATGCGGGTGGCGATATTCAGTCTCCATGCCTCCAGCGTAGCCAAATCGCCAGGGCCGTCAATCGCAAGAATTGGGCCACCCGACTTCCCACGCGAACCTTGCAGGCCCGATGGCCGGCGCCCACAATGGCATCCGGGGGTTTGCGTTCTGGCCCGCGTTTCTCACCGCCCGGGGGAGCGGGGCGCAGAGTGTTTCTGTGGGACGGGTTGGTAACCCGTCCCGCATAAGGACGGATTGACAATCCGTCCTACGGCAATGAGAAATGCGGGCTGGCGGGTACCTCGGCTCGACTACCCACGGGAGGTGCAACCATGGACCGACGCGGTTTCTTCAGGGCCGGGGCGCATGCGGCCGTGGCCGGGGCCATCGTGGCCGGCCCAAGCGGGCCGGCCCAGGCAGCACCACGGGCCGGGGCCGGCACGCCGGCCATCCTCGCCGGCTACTCGGCGGCCGATCACCGCCGCCGCCTGGAAAACGTCGGGCTCTGCCAGCGGGCCATCCGCACCTGCATGCGCAGGCACTTGATCACGAGCTACCTGCCCGCGCAGTGCTGCTACAACCTCGGCGAGTACCCCTGCCGCAAGCCGTGGGACCCCGACGAGTACGACGAGCGGGAGCTCGACAAGCTGCGGGAGCACGGCATCCAGTTGATCCAGGTCTTCGACGAGTGGAACGATTCGCTCCGCCTGTTCGGCGGCCACAAGCTCACGGCGCTGAACGCGGCGGGGTTCCGCCGGTTCGTCGAGATGGTCCATCGCCGGGGGATGAAGATCATCACCTACCTCTCCAGCGGCTACTTGCAGCGGACCGATCCCGACTTCCGGCCCGAATGGGCCCGGGAGGGGGACGTCGTCGTCGTGGGCTACTGGAACATGGCCCGGTGCTCGCCGGCCAGCCCGGGCTGGCGGGCCTACCTGCTGCCGCACGTCGGCCGCATCCTCGACGACTACGGCCTGGACGGCCTGTACAACGATTGGGGTTATCTCCCCAACAAGCAGGGCCGGCCGGCCAAGCCGACCAAGGACGAGGTCCCGGCCTTCGAGGAGAGTCCCGCCCTGGACGGAGCCGTGGCCGATCTGCTGCAACTGATCTACGCCGAGGTCCACCGCCGCGGAGGCATCGTCAAGCTCCACGCCGACGGCGCGAACCAGCCCATGGTCGGCGGGGCTAAGGTCTACGACTACCTCTGGGTGGGCGAAGGCGTGGGCAACGCCGAGGGGCTCCGCGAGGCCGTCAAGAACCATCCCCCCTACGTCGTCCCCTGCCTCGACATGACCTTTGCCAAGATCCAAAGCGACGACGAGCCCTATCTGCACGCCATCCCCTACATGCAGTTCCCCGTGCTCCAGGCCGGCAGGCCGTTTACCGGCGAGCGGGGGATGATCCCCGGCGTGCCATACCCCTTCGGGGACAAGGACTTCTGGGTCCAGCGGTGCCAGACGATCTGGAAACACTATCAGGCCCACACGAACGGCCCGTTCACCTACGGCGGATGGGACGCAGTTCCGGGCCGGGCCGAGACCCGGCCCACCCATGCCCGATGGCTCCGCCAGTACCTCCCGCTGGCCGAAGAGGGGACCTGGGCGTGGCTGGAGATCGGCGACTCGACCGTGTTTGCCCGGCCGCTCCCGGCGGGGGTCGTGGCCTCGGCGTTCGCCAACCGGGAGGTGTACCTGGTGCTGGCCAATTTTGGGCAGGCGGCCGCCGAGGTGGCCTGCTGCGACGCCTACGTGCCCGTGGCCAACCCATCGGCAGCCCCGGCCAGACAGTGGAGCCTCCCCCGGCGATCGCTCCACATACTCCGCCGAACGGTTTGAGGTGGGCTGGGCTGAAATACCACCACCAGTGGGTATGACTTAATCGCACAGAAGTACCTATCGAATATTATATCACACCACCATAACGAGCGGTTTTCTTGCCAAATCCCAAGATTCCTCGGGTGGCCGACGAATTGCGACTAGTGCTCTGACTTTCCTTGACAGGCGGGTTGGGCCATGCCCATCGAATTCCGATGTACCCGGTGCGAGAGGCTGCTGCGAACGCCCGACGGCTCCGCAGGCCAGTTCGCGGTCTGCCCGGAGTGCGGTGCAACGGCGCCCATCCCCGAGCTGCTCCCGAACGGGGCCGCGGGCCCTGCGTGGCAGTCGGCGCCGGGGACCGCCTCGCTTGGCAGCGGCTCGGCATGGGAGTCCGGCGTCTCGCGTCCCCTGCCCGACGCGCCGGGCAGGCCCGCCCTCGACCTCGGCGTCGTCTTCTCCCGCACCTGGAACGCCTTTGTCCCGCAGTGGCCCACCGCCATCCTCGGGCCGCTTTTGGCCCTGGTGGTTTGGCTGACGGGCCTGGTCGGGTCTGCCCTGCTCGGGGCCGCGGTGGCGCTGGGGGTGTATCTCTTGGTCGACAACCGCCCCGAGGTCTTCATCTCCCTGGCCGTGGCTGCCGGAGTGGCGGCCTGGCTCGCGATCAGCGCCTGGCTCCACGCCGGGGTGAGCCTGATGGTGCTGAAGGTCGCTCGGGGCGTGCGCGCCGAAGTGGCCGACGTCTTTGCCGGCGGGCCCTACGTCGTGCGGATCCTCGTGGCCCAGGTCCTGATCCTGGTGTCCGTGCTCTTCGGCCTGTGCCTCTGCATTTTCCCGGGCGTGATCTTCTGGCTGATGTTCTCGCAGAGCACGATGCTGATCGTCGATCGGAACGTCGGCGCGGTGGAGTCGCTGGGGCTTTCGTGCCGGGTGACCCGGGGCAACAAGCTGGCGCTCTTGGCGATCGTGCTGATCGCCTGGTTGGCCAGCACCACGGTTTCGTCGATGACGGCGGCGTTGGCGACCGTGCTGGTCGCCCCGCTCCTGCGCGTGATGTACGCGGTGATCTACCTGATCCTGACCGGCCGGGCTACTGCGTCAGCGACCACAGCCTGAACGTGCGGGGGAACCCCTTCATCTTGACGCGATCGTGCCGCTGCCATTGCAGGCGTTTGTGCTCTGCGGCGCCGAGGCGGTCGATGTCCTGTTTCGCCGGATCGCTCAGCCAGATCTCTGCTCGCTTGATGGCCCCGACCACGCGGGCGGCGAAGTTTACGGTGCCGCCGAACACGTCGCCCTCCTCCACGTGCATCGGCCCGATGTGAATGCCGGCGCGGATCCGCACCTGGGCATGCCCGGTGTCCCCTTGGAGCGCCCGGGCGTAGTCCAGCGCGGCGTCCACGCTCTTGAACGCCGCCATGAAACTGTCGCCAATGGTCTTGATCTCCCGGCCCTTGAACTGGTCAATGAGCTTGCGGCTCTGGGCAAAGTGTGCCCGGCGGACTTCGCCCATGGCGTGGTCCCTGAGTTCCTCTCCGAGTGCCGTGGAGCCGACCACGTCGGTGAAGACAATGGCCAGCGTGACCCGGTCGCCTCCAGCCCAGTGCTGAAAGCTCGCGGTGCTCGTCTCGCCCTTGGCCGAGAAGACGAAGGCATCGAAGTCCCGCTGCCGGTCGGCCGATCGGTCCATGGCCTCGAGTTCCGACCGGAAGGGGATCCGCTCGATCGGCTCGGCCAGCGACACGGTCCCGCCGCAGGGACAGCCGAACGCCCGCTTTCCCTTGTCCCTAAGCCGCCTCACGTAGCTGTCGGGCACGGGGTCGCCGCACTCCGGGCACACGAAGAACCGCACGAGATCCAGGGTGCCATCCAGCGAGCGGCGCCGGGCGTGGGCCAGGACGAATTCCTCAAAGTGGAACCGCGTCTGGGGGCTGGCGTCCTGGTCGAAGAAGAGGATCAGGCGGCCGCGGGCCTCGGCGAACTCGTGCAGGAACAGCCCGCACTTGCCGCCGGCCGTGGCGGTGAACACGGCGGCGTTGCGCCACATCTCCGCCCGGCGCGTGGTGAACAATCCGCTGTGGCCCAGGCGCACCGCCAGCGTCGCGTACAGGCTCTGGACCGGCCCGTCGAAGGTGATCGCCACTGCCTTGCCTTTCGGCTCGGGCGCGTCTTCGTAGTCGCGGTTGAACTGCGAGGGAAAGACCAGGTAGCGCCCGTCGTCGGCGTTCTCCCGCAGGGCCAGGTCGTGCCGGACGAGCTCCTCGACCGTCGCGTGCAAGAGCAACTGCTCCTGGCCGGGGTCCTTGACCCTCTGCTCGTCCGGCACGAAGAATTTTCCGGCCAGGGCAATCTCTTCCGCCATGGAACCCAGTCCGTCCGGCTCCTCCTTGGCGGTATTGACCATCGCCGAGGCGTAGGCGTCCAAAAGCTCCGGCTGGAGGAGCACGTAGCCGCCGAACGTCAACCGGCGGATCAGGTCACGGTTCTCCAAGCGCCCGATGCAGGTGTCGAACTGGTCGCGTAGGTTCGCCACCTTGGCCACCGCGTCGGGGTCCTGGCAGGCGAAATCGTCAAAGAGCTGGCCCGCCGGGGCCAGGAGCCGGCCCGTCTTCTTCACCTCCAGGAGGAACGACTTGATGTCGGCGAACAACTGCGAGGACGATACCACCGGCAATTGTTCCCATTGGACCGCCTTCTCGATAGCCGCCCGCAGCTCCTTGACCTCCCACCCCTCCTTGGCGCTGGTCTTGAAGTAGCCGTCAAACTTGAATTCCTCAAGGATTGCTTGCAGCCGATCCTCACCGATGGACACGCCGCCGCGATCGTTCCGGGCGGAGACCAGGAACTTCTTCATGGGCACGGCCGAGGTGCCCTGACGCTGCTGCGCCAAGCGCAGCGCCCGCTCCCAGTGGCGGACGCCGGCCAACGGATCAATCTCGCTCCGCGCGTCGAACACCACCAGGGCGACGGCCACTTCGCTCAAGTGCAACTGGTGGATGACCCGATAGCCCGGCTGCCCGGCCAAATCCCACAAGAGCGTCTCCTGGGTCTGCGTCACATTGCCGCCGACTTCCACCTCCCGCGAATCGAGCGTCCAGACGTGCCGCCCCGCCGTGGAGTCGGTTTCCTTGTACGGCTGGTTGTTCAACACCAGGCTCAAGCCGCTCTTGCCCACGCCCGTGTCGCCCAGCAACACCACCTTGGCGTTCACGTAGTGGGCGCTTGGCTGGGCCGCTTGGCCGAGGAGGACAGCCAAGTCGAGTTCATAGATGTGGATGACGCGGTCGTGGTCGCCTTCCGAGGCGCCGGGGTCCGAACCGACTGTGGCGAGAAGCGGCAGACCCGGGTGGAACGCCAGACCAGACCACCAATTATGTTCGTCTTTTTCCTCGGGGATCCTAGCGACTGTCTCCCAAGTGTCGCAGCGCCAGAAGAGGACGGAATCATCGTTACTCTTAGAGGCAAGCAGACGACCATCGCAGGAGAACTGCACCTGGTGAACAGCACCAGTGTGCCCCTCCAAAGTGCGCACAAGTCGGCCGCTGACGGGGTCCCAAAGGTCTAGGGTGCGATGGCATCCACTGGCGAGCATGCTTCCAGCCGCATCAAAGGCGACGCTATAGACACGGCCGCCGCGCCGGTCGGCCGCCAGCGTGCGGAGAAGCTTGCCGCTGGCCGGCTCCCACAGCTTGAGCGTAAGGTCCACAGCCCCGCTGGCCAGCGTGCGGCCTGCCGGATCAAAGGCGACGCTAGCGACCAGGGCCTCATGCCCTTCGAGGGTGCGAATCACCTTGCCAGTAGCCGGCTCCCACACTTTGACCGTCCGGTCCTCACTGCCGCTGGCCAGGGTGGCGCTAGCCGGATCAAAAGCCACGCTAACGACCACGCCCCAGTGCCCTTCCAGCGTGCGAAGGACCTTGCCGGTCGAGGCCCCCCACACCTTGACCGTATTGTCCTCGCCCCCGCTGGCGAGCGTGCGGCCTGCCGGATCAAAGGCCACGCTATTGACCCCACCCTCGTGCCCTTCGAGCGTGCGCAGGCACTCGCCCGTCTCGGCATCCCACAGACGGATCGTCTGGTCCCGCGAGGGCGACGCCAGCATCCGCCCGTCCGGCGACCACGCGATGCGCCCAATCCAGTCCGTGTGCCCCCGCAGCGTGCGGACGAGCTTCACGCCCGGGGGGAGGTTCTTGCGCACCTCGTCGTCGGCTTGCCGTCACTGGTCTTCCTGGCTCTGCTCGGGCATGCGATTGCCGCTATCCTTTCTGGCTCCTCGACAGTACCTGTGGGTGAAAACCGGCTTCCCGGGGCTCTGCCCCAGACCCCGGCGTTTTCAAGGCATCGCAGGGCAAAGGAATGACCTCCAAGGAGACCTGTGTCTTCCGAGGATTTCTCCCGTGCGGCGTGCTCCGGTGGCTTGCTTCAGGCAACGACGTGGACCTTGCCGCCCAAGGTGGATTCATCACGAAACTCGGGAACCGAATGCCAACCATTCGCTTGCCCTGCGATGCCTCAAAAAACGCAGGTCGGAATCGTCGATCGGCCTGAATCCCACCTACGGATTCCGTCGAGGAGCCTCCTTTCCTGGGGCTGGTAGTGACGAAAGGACAAAGGGCCCGGGGGTCTTGGTTCGGGCAAGGGGCTTTCTTGAGGTTTATCCTACCAGGGGCCATTCCGATCGGTCAACGCCCAGGGGGGTGTGGGGCTGCCAAGAGCGTAGGGTGCGTGCTCTGCACGCACGCGCCCCGGTGTCGGCTGGGTGCCACGAAGACGTAGGCAGCGCGTGCGTGCAGAGCACGCACCCTACGGGCTACGGGCTACGGCCGTTTGGGCCTGGAGAGGGCGGCACGGAGGATCAGCCCGACCGTGGTAAGGACCATGAGGCCCAGCACGGCGCCGATGGCGCCGTAGAGGACGTACGGCTGGTTGTGCTTGCGCCAGACCTCGTTGCGATGCTGGCGCACCGCGAGCTTGACCGCGGCGACCACGGTCTCGGGAAGGTCCCCGGCGCTGGCAACGCGGAAGACCTGCCCGCCGGTGGCCGTAGCGATCCGCTCCATGGCCCGGGCCGCGGGGTCCAGGAACGTCGAGCCCTGCTTGGGGGTCAAGAGCGGGTACATGTGTACGGGGTCGAGGTTCTTGGCCACCCGGGCGACGTCGTCCAGGGTGCGTTCCTCCCAGTCGGGGTCGTCGGGGGGCTCGTCGCCGATGGGGAAGACGATCTTGGCCGCGCCGGGGCGCCAGCCCATGGCCATCTTCTGCCCGCCCACCGGCTCGTTCATGGCGTACATCAGCGCGCCGTACATGTCTTCGTTGCCGCCTTTGCCTAGGGCCAGGTTGGTGATGCTGATCGCCTGGATGTTGCGGCGGATGGTGGCCACGTCGGCGGTCAGCGGGTTGCCCTGGATCCAATTGGCCTCGTCGTGCCGGGTGTAGGTGACCAGGCCGACGCGCAGGTCGATCTTGTTGGCCTTGGCGAACTGGTCGAGGGCCTCGAGCGTAGCGTCGCACTCCTCCTGGACGGCCTTGATGTCGTCGGCCATCGAGCCCGACTTGTCGATGCAGAGCACCAGGTCGAGCATGCCCTTGTCCTGGGGCGGGGGCGTGCCGCGGGCCACAATGCTCAGGACCTCGCCGCTCTTCAACGGCATGGCGACGTAGCCGCGCGGGGCGGCGTCGGTGCCCGGCGACGGGGCCTGGACGCTCTGGAAGATCACCTGAGGGGCGTCCCATTGCACGGCGAGCATGTTGAGGGTCTGCTCGACGCCCTTGGCCGACTTGGGTCCGGCCTTGGGGTCCAATTGGAGCACGTCGAAGACGAAGAACGCCTGATCGACTCCCAGCTTCCAGGCTTCCTTGTCCTGGGGGCTCAGGTCGGAGGAGTCGATGGCCTTCTTGAAGACGGTCTTGGTGACGGCCTCCAGCGCGGCCGCCTCGATGTAGGCGACCGAGCCTGCGCAGGTGGCCTTGGTGACGGTGACGTCGGGGAAGGGGCAGGTGGCCGCCGCGACGTAGACCGCCCCCACGTTCACCGGACTCGACGTGAACTCCTCGACGGAGCCGGCCACAATGTCGTCGGCCCAGGCCCTGGCCGTGGCGAGCATCTGGGTCTTGTCCGAGGGAGGAGCGTACGGCTGGGGCAGCACGGGGGGCGGGCCGCCCTGGGGGGTCGTGGTCCGAGTGACCGTCGTGAAGACCTCCGGCCTCTGGCCGAAGCTCTCGCCGATCGTCCCCCAGTTCCCCAGGGGGACCTGGACTCGCGACAAGGAGACCTTCGGATAGCCGTCGTCGATGACGCCGACGGCGTAGACCTGCTCGGGGGCCTGCGTGCACAGGAAGACGAACGTGTACACGCCCGGCTTGGTCAAGGGGGTTTGGCACGTGTGGGAGAAGGAGCCCTGCGGGTCCACGGGAAGGACGATGGTCTGCTCTTGGAGGGGATCCTCGACGCCGACCATGACGCCGGGGACGGGCTTGCCGGCCTTGTCCACGACTTTGCCGGTGAACTTGATCGGCTTGCCGCGCTGGACGACGGCGGCCTCCGCGTCGACGATCATCTGGACGTCGGCCGGCGGGAAGGTGACGTTGTAGGTGAAGGCGGAGCCGTCGGTCGAGTAGACGCGGAGCACGAGCTTGTCCACCCGTTTCTGGAGGCGCAAGTCGATGGTGCCGGCGGCGTATTGGGGGGTGAAGGGGATCGGGTTGCCGGCCTCGTCGAAGACCTCGGCCTTGAAGGCCTGGCCGGCCGCCTCCTTGGGCCCCTGCTTGACGGCCACCGAGACGCGGCTGACCTGGCTGCCGGAAATGGGGAAGTAGTCGTCGCGATCGACGCCGCCGAGGTAGCAGTCCTTGCCCTGGAGGGCCTCGGGTTTCAGGACCGCACCACAGCCGTCGGCGCTGTTGAGTATGGCACGGGCCATGCCGAGAAAATTGGTGGCGTCCCTGGGATAGGGACCGTCGGCGTTCGCAGGCACGCGGGAGAAGGCCCAGTCGATCACGCCCGCGGCCAGCGTGATCGAGGTTTCCAGGTGCGCGCGATACTCCGGACCCGTGGGCTTTTTGTCCGCCCAAAGGCCTTGCGAGGTCTTGGCGGCCTTGAACAGCGCCGCGGTGAGGTCCTGGTTCTCGAAGGCCGGGTCTTTGAGTTGTGGCCGTCGGTATTTTCCCTGGTCCAGGATTCCCGGTCCTCCCCGGTCCTGGCAGACCCTGCTTCTGACTCCCTCGGGGTAGAAGCTCAGCAGGGGCCTCAGCGTGCTGGGGGCCGAGGCCGCACGCCCGGCGAAGTACTCGTCGCCCGCGTCGTCGAACTGGCTGTGAAGCAGGATCGGGTTCAAGCCGAGCTCCACCCTGGGCTCGATGATCACGGACCAGAGGTCCCAGTCCGTGTGCCCGGGAGAATGCAGGTCGCCGACGTAGTGGATGGCCGAGCCCAGGGCAATGGCCGCGTCGGAGAGCTTCCCTTCTTTGGCCCTTGCCAGGGGAACGAAACCCTCGAAGGGCGAGGACCCGGAAGGGTTGGAAGCGGTGGAATCGGCGGGGTCACGGCCGTTCAAGTAGAAGAGAATCGCGCTGACCGAGTTGTATCCCTTGCCGTCGATGCCCTTCAGGCCCACACTCCCGTCTTTCCCCTCCACGTACTCCTGGTAAGTGCGCCTCTTGGTCGGCAACAGGCTCTCGGATCCGATGAGGCGCTCTAATATGGCTCCCTTCAGGTAGTCGAATACCGCCTTGGCGACGATGTCCTTGACCAGGTCGCGGAGTGGGCCGGCCGCCAAGGTGTTAAGCCCAGGAACTCTCCTCATCGCCTCTTCGGCGACAAGGCCCGCGATCGCTCCCAAAGTCCTGGCGACGTCTTCCTTGGTGCCGTAATCGTCAGCGCATCGGGAGGGATCCGTCGGGTCGAAGTAGTGATCAGAGGAGTTGAGGGAATAGGGGAAATACTGCGGCAGCGTGGCGAGCCAGGGCCACCTGCTCATGATGGCCGACAAGGGGATCTTTACCGTCATGTCGGGGATCCTCATGTCGGGGTCGTGGATCCGCACCTCAAGCTCGGCAGGCAGAGTCTCGGGGACATGAGGAAAGGTCATTGCCGCATCGGGATAGACGGCGGCCTTCAGCCAGCGGCTTTGCCATTCCTGCCACGGGATGGCGCAGCCGCACTTGTCATCGGTTGCCATCAGGGCCAGGAGAGCCTGTTTGTAGATCCCGCGATGTCCCTGTTCGCCGAAGGCCAGGCACGGCCGGGCGGAACAGGCAAGCAGAAGCAGAGCCGCCGCTGCGATCAGGGCGGCCGTGGTCGCTGGTTTCCCGGTCGGGCGCATCATGGTGATCCCTCCTCGCGGGTACCGAGGTTTTGCTGCAAACAAGCCGTTGAGCCTTGAGCCTCGGGCCGGCAGGCGATTGTCGATGCCCGCCGCTGGCTCGCTACGGTCCCGGCGGCGGGGGCGGGGAGACGGAGGCGAACAGGGGGGCTAGGTCCGGGACCTGGCCGGCCGCGGCCCAGTTGTCCATCCCCTCGCGCCAGACCAGCGTGGCCGGCTTCACTTTGGCGGTCAGGATGTACTGGCGCATCTGGTCTGGGGTAAACGGCCCGGCCTGCTTGCCGCCGCTGGCCACGTGCCACGCCGCGGCCGCGGTGGGGAGCGGAGGCGGCCCGGCCTGCGGGGCACGCTGGCCCGCGGTGAACTGCTGCGCCATGGCCATGCCGGCCCCGAGCGAGAGGCCCTCGGCCATCACGCCCCCGCCGGGCTGCTGGGCCGCGTCGCGCAGGGCGTCGGCCGCGGCGATCGACTGGTAGCGCTGCAATTCGCCTTGATCGAGGGCCCGGGACGCCGCGGCCCGGCCAATCGACGCCTGGACCTCCTCCGGCAGGGTGATCGCGTTGACGATCATGTCCACCAGCTCCAGCCCGTACTGGTTCAGGTCGTCGAAGACCGCCTTCTTCAGCGACGCCGCGATCTCCTTGTAGTGCACCGGCAGCTTCGTGACCGTGGTCAGCCTGGTGGGGAGCACCACGGCGAAGCTCGAGAGCACGACGTCGCGGACGAACAGCTCCACGGCGTAGGTCGTCTCCAGCCCCTTCGAGCCGATGATCGTGCGCAGGAAGACGCTCGGGTTGCCGATGCGGATTGAGAACGAGCCGTTCGCCCGGAACGGCACGTCGCCGTACTTCTCGTCGTGGAACAGGATCGGCGTGCTCGTGCCCCAGCCGAGGTTGGTGAACGTCTTGAGCTGGAGGAAGCAGACGTAAGCCCGAAACGGCGACTTGGTGCCGTAGGCGGGCAGGTTCAAGAGCTTGGTGATCACCGGGAGGTTTTCGGTGGAGAGGGTGTAGCGGCCGGCGCGGAAGGCGTCGGTCGGTCGCCCGTCGCGGAAGAAGACGGCGATCTGGCCGTCCTGCACGATCAACTGCGAGCCGGTGACGAACTCGCCGGTCCCCTGCTGCGGGACGCGGCCGACCATGATCTCGCCGCTTTGGTCCTGGAACTCGATAACGGACGGCATGGGGGTTTCCTCCTCACGACATCAGCGCGCGCTCGCGGCGGCGAGCCGAGGTCAAGATGGCCTCGGCCTGCTCGCCGATTCCGCGCAGCGCCTGCGGCACCTGGTCGGAAGCGGCCTGGGCGAGCCCTCGCGCGAGGCCCGCCAGTTGGTCGATCTGCTGCTGGATCTGGGCGTCCATCTGCCGGAGGGCGTCCTCCCCGAGGGCGCGCTCGGAGACGATCGCCCCCTCCAGGGCGCTGCGCACCGTGTCGACCTTCTTGCCCGCCTGGTCGGCGGCCACGGCGTGCTCGGGCAACCGGCGCCCCAGGTCCGCCACGGCGCGGATCACCTGCTCGATGTCCGGCACGGAAATCTGGACCCGGCTCCGCTCGGCCGCCAGCGCGCGGGTGGCCCGGCCCACTTCGATGTCCTTGCTGTACATGAAGTACGCGAAGGCAAAGAAGAAGAACGTCAGGATCAGGTCGATGACCAGGATCTTGTCGGCCTTGATCGTGTCGGCGCGCTCGGGGTCGACCGACAAGGAGGCCGCCACGATCGTGGCCACAAGCCAAAGCACGATCATCCCCTGGACCTGGAAGCGGGTCGCCGTACTGACCTCGCCGCCGCGGGCCTCGGCCACCTTGGAGTGCGCCAGGTGCGCAAAGAACACGAATTCCGCCCCGATGACCAAGCTCATCGCCCAGCAGAAGGTCATCCCCCGATCCGGGCCCGCGACGAACACGAAGAACGCCGCGGCCGTGACCGCCGCGGCCAGGAAAAACAGCACGCACAGCCACAACAGCGTGGCTGCCACGGGACGAGGCTGAGCCATGGCTCTCTCCTTGACCGTGCTAGTTGGTCAGCGGTTGCCCGAACGCGTCGCGGTTCATTACGCCGACTAGAATCAGAATCCCCTCGACGAGCCCCCACATGCCCATGCCCGCGGACATGAACATAGACATACCGCAAGTGGGGATGGCCAAGATGAAGCCGACGATAAAGAGAATCAGCATCAACGCGCCGATCCCCGAGAAGCCCAGGTAGAAGCGATGGACCCCGAAACAGCCCAGGAAGATCCCCAGGAGCCCCGCGACGATCTTGGACTTGGGCGCCCCGGCCATCTGGGCCGGCCCGGTCGTCTGGACGATAATCGTGGGCCCGGGGCCCTGCGGCCCGGCTTGCGCCTGCTGCTCGTAGTTCACGTTGCCGCACTTGGGACAGGGGGCTCCGGGTTGCGCCCCGGCGAAACCGCATGTTCTACAGGCCATGGATGCACCATTCTGAAACTTGGTTCTTGGAAAGAGGTCCAACCAGCTTGGCGGCCATTCCACCCTCGTGGCGGAACGCTCGACTGCCAGGCCATAGCCTAGACGGCCGGCCCCCCCCTGTCAACTACCCCGCGATTGGGCTCCGCACCGCGCTTACCCGCATTCTTCACCATCCGGGAGACCGGGGCACAGGGTGTTCTTGTAGGACGGGTTGGTAACCCGTCCCGCACAAGGACGGACTATCCATCCGTCCTACCGGCCTACGGGAGAAGACCGGGTAAGGTCGTCCGATGCGAATCGCGTTTCGTGGCGAGGGCTGCCACGGACTGCTCCGCGTGGCCGAAGGGACCGCAGGCCAGCAGGCCAGGTGTTCGGCGGCAGTGCGGTGCTGTCATGGCCATCCCCGCGCCGGGCCCGTACCCGCCGCTGGGCGAAACCACCGCCGATCCTTCCGCCTCGCCGGCCCAACCCCCTCTATCGAGGCATGGCCGGAGGGCACGACTGCGGCCACGGTGTTGGGACGCGCTTCGCTGCCGGCTCCCGCCAGCTTGCGACGGGTTCGTACGATGACGCTCAGCGGCCGATCGTCCCTTCCAGGGGACTGCTGGCCGTGGCATAGAGCTTCTTGGGGATCCGGCCCGACAGGTAGGCCAAACGGCCGGACTCGACGGCGAGACACATGGCCCGGGCCATGCCCAGGGGGTCTTTGGCGTGGGCAATGCCGGTGTTCAACAACACGCCGTCGACGCCCAGCTCCATGGCGATGGTCACGTCGCTGGCGGTGCCAACCCCGGCGTCGACGATGACGGGGTAATCGGGGTCGCCTTCCTTGAGGTACTCCAGGCAGATGCGAATCGCGTTGGGGTTCAGCACGCCCTGGCCCGAGCCGATGGGGCTCCCGGCGGGCATCACGCTCGTGGCCCCGGCCTGCTTGAGCCGCCGCGCGACGATCGGGTCGTCGCTGGTGTAGACGAGGACCTGGAACCCGTCGGCCACGAGTTGCCGGGTGGCCTCCAGGGTGGCGACCGGGTCGGGGAGCAGGGTCTTCGTATCGCCGAGGACTTCCAGCTTCACCCAATCGGCGCCCGGGTTGCCCATCTGGGAGAGGATCTCCCGCCCCAGCCGGGCCACGCGCACGGCGTCGTCGGCCGTGAAACACCCGGCCGTGTTGGGCAGGATCGTGTACCGGGAGGCGTCGAGGTAGTCCAGGAGGTTCTTGCCCGAGGCGTCGATGAGTCGCTCCCGCCGGACCGCCACGGTAATGCACTCCGTGCCGGAGACGTCCAGGGCCTGCTGCATCAGCTCGTAACTGGCGTACTTTCCGGTGCCCACGATGAGCCGGCTGGAAAAGGCGTGGGAGCCGATCTTCAGCGGATCGCCGGGGCATGGCCCGTCGAGCATGGCACGATCCTCCTCATCCCCCTCCGACCAGGGTGACGATCTCCAGGCGATCGCCCGCGGCCAGCGGGTGCTCCGCGTGGCGGGCACGGGGGACGACCTGAAGATTCACTTCCACGGCGACGTGCCGCCCGGCGAGCCCCAACTGCGCAAGCAGCTCGGCGACCGTCGTTTTCTCGGGGACCTGCCGCGTTTGACCGTTAACGAGAATCTCCACCGATCTCACTCGTCTCGGATCACGGCGGTGGCAAACTGATCGGCGGTCCAGAGCGAAAGCAATGCCCGGTAGGGGGCGCCGGTGTTGTGCCGGTTGGCCGACCAGGGGACCATGTAGGCCAGGACCACCCCGGTGTTGGCCTCGACGACGTAGACCAGGCATCGGCCGGGGGCTTCCCCGGCAGCGGCCAGGCCGCGGATGTCGAGGCTCCCGGTGACCATCATGTAGCGCGGGGTTTTGGGGGCTTCCGCGGTCCCGCCCGCACCGCGCCGGCCGGGCTTGGCGGCGCTCGTCCCCTTGATCACCCCGAGCAAGTCCGCGTTGACGTTGGCCTGCCACATCGACTGGAACGCACTCCCTCGGCGCTGCCGGGAAGGGACCCCGCCGATGAGCGTCCCGGTGAGGGAATCGAGAAAGAAGATCGCCTCGACCTGATCGTCGACGAACCCCGTCGCAATCGTGATGTTCTCCGCCCGATCGGTGGCCACGGCGTGCAGCGGCACGTGGGGCCACAGGCCGGCGATCATCAACCCCACCAAGAGTCCCAAACCCAACCACGCCAGCGGACTGCGTTTCAGCAGGCATCCCATGGGACGAGCTCCTTGCACGGTTCCTTGCACGATACCCTCAGCGTACCGACCCCCAGGCCGCTCCCGGCGGACCCCCCGCCAGGACTTCCTGCGACGCCGATGCTCCATCCGTCATCTTAGCGGGTCTTGCCAGCGGTTGCCAGGCGAGGTGGGCCCAACTTGCCCGCGAAAAAAAAGTCGGGGTGGGGGTACTTGCGGCCAGCAAAGAATCCGCTATAAACGCCCAAGTACCGGGGCAAGATCGGACTCAACGCCGTTTTCCGCTCTCGAGGGAGTCCCCAATGAAAACGATCAACGTGGCCCTGATCGGGCAGGGCTTCATGGGCCGTTCTCACTCGAATGCCTGGGGCCAGGTGGCCAAATTCTTCAAGACGCCGCTTAAGCCCGTGATGCACACGGTGTTCGGCCAGCCGGAGGAGAACCCGGCCGCCTTTGCCGAGAACTGGGGCTGGGGCCACGCCTCGACCGATTGGGAGCAGTTGGTCAAGTCCCCGGAGATCGGCCTGGTCGACGTGGTCACGCCCAACTACATGCACGCCCCGGTCGCCAAGGCGGCCCTGGCGGCGGGCAAGCCCTGTGCCTGCGAGAAGCCCATCGCGGGCACCCTCCAGGAGGCCCGCCAGATGGCCGAGGCCGCCAGAAAGGCCGGCGTCAAGACCTTCGTCTGGTTCAACTACCGCCGTTGCCCCGCCGTGGCCCTGGCCTACCAATTGGTTAAGGCAGGCAAGATCGGCGAGATACGCCACGTCCGCGCCAGCTACCTCCAGGACTGGGCGGGTGAGGATGTCCCCCTGTTGTGGAGGTTCGACAAGAACCTGGCCGGCTCCGGGGCCCACGGCGACCTGAACGCCCACATCATCGACATGACCCGCTTCGTCACCGGGCAAGAGATCACCGAAATCGTCGGCGCCATCGCCGAGACGTTCATCAAGAAGCGGAAGGTCCCGACCGGGGTTTCGGCCGGGGGGATCGCCGGCGGCCGCTCCGGGGCTGCCGAGTTCGGGGAGGTGACCGTCGACGACGCCGTGCTGTTCCTCGCCCGCTTCTCCGGCGGCGCCGTGGCCACCTTCGAGGCCGCCCGCCAGGCCACCGGCAATCAGAACCGCAACCAGTTCGAGATCAACGGCACCAAGGGGGCCTTGAAGTTCGATTTCGAGCGGATGAACGAGCTCCAGTACTACGACGCCACGCTGCCCCGGGCGGTCCAGGGCTGGAGCACGCTCATGGTCACCCACGGCGGCGACCACCCCTACGTGGCCAACTGGTGGCCGGATGCCCACATCATCGGCTACGAGCACGGGTTCACCAACGAGGCCTACGACATCCTCCGGGTCCTCGGCGGCGAGCCCCCCACCGTGCCGATCCCCGATTTCGAGGACGCTTACCAGACCCAACGGGTGCTGGAAGCGTCGCTGTTGTCGGCCAGCCAGCGCCGGCCCGTCAGCCTCGACGAAGTCAAGTAGCGCGTGAGCGGCTCGCGCCGCCACGAGGGCGAGTCGTCCGGCCTAAGGCTCGCCGAGAAGGAAACGTCGCGACGTAGGGCGCCAGAGGCATACGGAGACTGCCTTTGGCGCCCACTTCTTTTGGTTCATCCGACTCAAGAATGCGCAGATTCCAGCAGTGACGGTCCTTGGCAGAGACTGTGGGCCAAATCGGAGATGATTGGCAATGGGGGCGTGCGTTTTCTAAGGCATGGCAGGGCAAGTGAATGGGTATTCCAAGAACGCCCTGGTGGCCGAAGCTACCAGGCGTCACCACCATCATTCATTTGCCCTGCCATGCCTTAGAAAACGCATCC
>Ga0315290_10001260_pt1 | contig 17418 bp, 22 predicted proteins | sample YL17G12_0_MG_FD_203627 | JGI IMG/M metagenome (GOLD analysis project Ga0315290, IMG submission 203627) | Sediment microbial communities from Yellowstone Lake, YNP, Wyoming, USA - YL17G12_0 | ecosystem: Environmental > Aquatic > Freshwater > Lake > Sediment | place: USA: Wyoming | collected... | reverse complement strand
GTCATTTACACTAATAAATAAAGTCGCTGCGTCAAACGTGACCACGTTCATATTAAGGGTACTTGTATTAACCGCGATTGTTTTAGTACATGGTGTAGTGAATACATTACATTTAAAATTCGAGGTTCCGTAAGACATAGCTCGCATCTGTACTGCTGCGTCAGTACCATAGCCGAATAGATATTTAACGTCGTTGGAATTACTGCCAGATTTCGACCATATAATCTGCGTGCTTGTGTTCTCGCCTGTCGGTAAGCCTGTCGGTGTTGTATTACTAAAGTAAGTGTTTGCATCTCCCGCAAAACATGGCCCGACTGCGCATTTAGATCTATTAGTTACGTAAGGTACATAAGTGCCGGCGGAGATAACCATATTATTCTTTTGAGGGCTACTATCCAAGAGTACCGCGCCATGCATGACTAGACTATAATTTACCCATATATCCGTCATATTCCTGCTTCATACGTTACCTAACTCTACTTCGAATGGCACGATCATCGTATCGTTAGCGACTGCATAATCGTTATATGCATTGTAATATACGCTTATGTTGCTTGTATTGCCCTGGCATCTACTCCATATATACTGGACTTGGGTACTGCCAGAGAAAGATATACCGCCACTGCCATTAATAGCTACTGGCGTATTGTAACTAATCAAACTGCAATTTACCGGTATTCTAGCTGCGTATTCCGGTAAGGCCCAGGGAGAGCCAGCTTGCACAGATACAGCTAACAGGACCAGCATCATACTTAGTAATACCCAGGGCTTAACCATAATCTTGCGCTCGTGACGGTTTGGCGAATAGTGCCAGCATATCCAATATAAAGATAACTAAAATATATTTTGGTAAGTTCGAAAGTATATGATCGGTTATCGGGAAACTTAATCTCGTCGCTCCGAATACTGCACTTGTCGAATAGCTAGTCCATGCATTAGATAGCGGGCCTGCTACAATAATTATAATTATGCCGACGAGGATATAAGCGAATATGAGAGCCGGCGAAATGCGCACATACCATGACGTGACGAGTGTACCCATAGCGAAAGCTATAAACACGCCTAGTAGTATATAATCAAACATGGACGTACTTTCTTTTGTTCCGGTTATAACTTTCATTGTAGCAACACTGCTATTAAACTCCGAGAGAGTTCCGAATTTATCGAATACCTGATTTGTCATATAGAAAGCTGCGAATAGGAATATACCGCCCATAAATAGAATTGCTGATATTGTGATTATATCTTGTGCTGCCATCAGTTGCGCCTCTTGCTCAATGGTAAAAATAAACTTTTGCCCAGGTTCCCTTTGCGTATCCTATCCCATTCCAGGCCGACCTGCGATAAGTTCACCATCTCCCCGAAAGCGTCCTTGTTGCGCTTGATGCCATACTCATGCTTAACCACGTCGAGATGGTCCACTACTCGCTTGGGCAGGTACATGATTCGGCCTCTTGTCATTTTCTTTTAAACCTCAAATTCGGAATCTGTGTCATCATCCGCGCTCTTGGCTGCGGCTTTCCAGATATAGTATATAATAAAGTAAAAGATAACTAGAACTATAAAGATGACCGTAACCCATACGATGAACAATACATTCGAGCTTAACTCGACATTGTCATAGTATCTTGTTAATACCGGTAAGAGCATAAGAGCTGTCCCGATAAATGAGATAAAGGAGAATAGGATAAACGCCAGCTTCAGCATCTTATGCTCTGGTGATATGATCGCTGCTGCGATAATAAGGATTATACTTAAAAAGCCAATCGCTAGAATGTACGCTGCTAAAGGCGCACCGTCCATATCAGGATCAGGGTATAATTGAACTGAGAAACCATCGGATATAAACCCTGCTTCCTTTTGGGTACTGTTGCAATATACTATATATGGATAATATCCGGCGATACCGGTTATATTTGTCCCAAGAGTAGCTTCAATATCCTCCCTTTCGTCAGAGTACATATTAGAAATTAAAACATGATTGTTAGTATTATTGTATATATGGATAGTACAATTAATTTTATTAGAATCTAAAATAAAATTGCTGCTATTATAAACGTGGAAATGTAAGTCTATCACACCTGAATCTTCTAACAGATAATCGTTCTTAATGTTTATTATCTGTAGTCCTATACCGGTTGGGGCTTGTGTTGGTAAGTGCGTGCTTACAGCTAAGACCATACAAGAAAAGAAAACAATAAAAAAGATAGCTGTGACTATCAGTTTACTATTGTACCGCTTGCTTTCTTTGCTTCGACCAGTAATTCTGCTACCTCTTTTAAACTCTTGACCATCTCGTCTATCTTGGGTATCTGATTAAATAGCTGCATGAACAAGATGATTATACCCATTGTAGCGAGTGCAAGCATGATATAAGGTAGATAATCCCAGAGGGTTTTCTTGCCGAATAGATTTTTTTGTTTTTGATATTCGTATATGGACCAATTAACATCTTCCTCGGTGACTTCTAGTTTAACGCCTTCTCGGTTGATAGAAGGCCGAATAAAACTATAATCCTTCTCTCCCCACCTAATCATATATATTAATCTTTTGCCTGAAGAACTTAATACGCTCGGAATTAGCTCGATTTTAAGTCCGACCCCTGCCTTTTTGAGCCAAAGACGCTTATTATTGGTGTAGTCATCCACGAATATACCCGCATCGTCCACCTCTTGCGTGACGTTTCCGAATCCATCTAACGCCCATATAATACATTTATATTGCTGGAATCGCATATAATTGCGTACCCATTTGAAAATAGCGAATCCCGCGCCACCGACTAAGGCCACAGCTACGATAATATATCCTACGCTTAAAGCTCCCTGTCCAAAACCGGTTAAATCGAGACCTAACAAATCCATTAATACCACCTTTTAAAGTTTAACGCCATCCGAGCATACCCTGGATCCCGCCCCCGCTTTTCTGTTTTGCACCGTCCATGATATGCCTTATCTCGCTTGTGGCCTTACCCCAGAATCCACGTTCACCGTTCTTATAAGGCCGCTTCATACAGATATGCACAGCACAGATAGCGATAGAATATATCTTGGTTCTATCGCTGCGGTTCCTGATCTCGTACCTTTTATTATTTATCATTAAATCCTGAGCGAGACTATCAGCCATATAATTCCTAAGTCCTTCAATGTCTATATCTTCCAGATTGCTCATTATCGTAACTTGGTTTACTATGCCTTGTATCTGGCCCATGATAGATTTTATACCTATTTCGTTAAGAAGGGGCTGGCCTATTTGGATAACTGAGCCTGTCTCGCTGCGTATCTGGCTGCGCAAAGTTGATTCGATATTATCTAGAATGATCTGTGGGTTTGTTAGCTGCTGGATATTACTACCATACGAATCTATCGGCATCTGATAGTTTCCAGATTGACGAGTAGCCTGCGCATCTATCGCAGCCTGATTCTGCGCTGTCTCTATTTCCCACATTTTATAATCCTAATCGGTTACTTGTCTTTGACCTGTACTGACCCTTTTTAATCCTTTCGGCTATGATACTGCTTTTAATCCCATATTGTATTCTATCTGATGTTTTCTTAGTACGCTTACGAGGTTTCTCACGCGTGGCTATCGGGCGTACTGATAGACCGGTTATATCACTCTTGCTCTGTCGGCCTCGTATATTAAACTCTAACGCGGTGATACTTGGGATATATCTTGTGCTAAATTTCGGGGGCCTGCCTCGGCCTCGCTTCTTTGGCGTTTCCTCTATGTCACCTATCATAAACCCACCACCAGGGATTATTATAGGTGGCGGTGGAATTGGCGGGGGTGGAATCGTGGTCGTGGTCATACCGATAGAATTAAATGAACTATGTGTCTGTGTTGTCCTTTGGATTGAACTTATCTTTTGGTCTTGGGCTTGTCCTAATTTGGTGTCCATACCCATCATCGTTGGCTGGATTAGCATCGGGCTTAATATCATCCTCTGAATATTACTTAGAAATGGTGTCTGCTTCATGCCAGTAAATACCTTAGAGGCTTGTCTTTCTTGGGTGATTCTCGATTGCTGATTCATGAGCGGGCTGAACATAACAGGGATAAATCTTAATCCTTGCTGCATACCCTGGACCGATATTAAACTGCTTTTAGCTGTTGCCTGCGTACTGATTACTTTGGCTACTGCACCAAGCTGGCCTCCAAGAGAGGTATCTGTCTTTGGATTTATAGAAATCTGTTTTGCCTGAATTACCTGCTGCGTGGTAGAACCTTGCCGGCCTTCGTTACCTAAATTTAATGTATGGAACTCTCGGAAATCTTTAAACGCTGTGCCTTTAATGTCAAACTTCCTGTCGCTGATTATCAGGCCTAAGTCCGGTGGTGATTCTCTAATAGCTGGCGAGGACTTAGCTGTCTTTAAATATATAATCTGATCTTCAAAAGCCACGTTAGTGCTTTTGGTTAAACGCGAGCTAACCTCTGGCCCGATGGGTGTTAGGGTTGTTCGTCGCATCTCTGTTGCTGTCCCGCCACCTAGTATATCATACTTGCGGCCTGCGTATATCTCTGTACTAAAATCAGGAATATCAAAAGGTTTACCGCCCACTTTCTGTTTTATTATCGTCACGTCCCTTAAATATCGCGTATCGAAAAATCCGTATTGCGTCTTGCCTGTTACTCCTGTGGTTATCTCCTGGGTTTGTAAGTTAAGGCTTTTGCCCTTTTTAAAGTTAAATAATTCTATTGCACTTGTAGAAATTGTCTCGCTTGATCCTTGCGGGCCTCGGATATATTGTTCTATAAGCTGGCCTTTGCCTTTGATTCCCTGCTTGCCTACCATACCGGATATATCGAATGTACCTTTTGATATGCTGCCTCTGGGTGTTTTGGTTATATCGCCATACTCTATAAAAGATGCAGTCAGTTTGGCCTTACCGACTTTGGGTATATCGGCTCTGAGTATGCTTGGCCCGCGCTTTGCAACCTGCGTCTTGCCTTGTATGGTCCTACTTACCTGCTCGATATCGGCAGTGAAATAAGAGGGCTGCTTTGTTGATGCTATGGTCTTGGATGCTCGGCCCGCTGGCACTAAATCATTAACGATCTTTATGTTAGGCATCTTGCTGCTGATAAACTCACCACCGACTGAAAGGGCCAGACCGCCTAATAGCTCACCCGCTACCATCCCTAAACCCTTTCCTGGATTAGTAAATATAGTTTTAAATGCTATGTTTGGATCTGATCTTGCCTGTTCGTCCATCGTGACTAAGACGGAAGGATTTTTTATTATTGCTATTGGTGTGTCCCATAAACCTGTAATGCCCTGGCCTAATTCAGAATAATATTGGCCTGCTACTCGTACCTTTATATCCTTGCTGGCCTGGGACTGATAGCCGATATTACTTAATGTCTCGGTGGCGGTCCATCGGTCCGGCTGCCTATGTATCGCTGGCTCTAAATCAGTATAATTCTTTTGTTGCGCGGGCTGCACGCCTATGCTTGTGATCTTCTCGGATGTATAGACTGTTGTGTCGGTCATGCTGCGCGCTGATGAATCCTGCGGCTCGGCTGCTAATCCTCGGCCCCATTCGGAATAAGGCACGATGCTGCTTCCTCTATGTTGGAGTTCAGTCACCAGGCCGGTTACTCCTTTACTTAAATTCACCGTCCCGCGTTCTGTCGTTACCGTCGATCCGATTTCGATCCCAGTCCCGCGCGGGACGAAAGATTTATTTGCGGTCGGGTACTCGCGCCCGCTAGATGTTACTACCGACTGCTTATTTAGATCATAATACTGCGTGTTCTCTTTTGGTACGAAATCGGGGTTATTAGTAGGATACGTCTTACCCGCGTCGGTAGTAACTACATATTGAGTTTTTATAGTGCCATACTTCTTTTCCGACCAAGCCGCGTCATTCTCCGCTACTGCGCGGTTACTTGTAGTCTCACCAGTAGATAATGTATATCTAGGTGGTGGTATTGCCATATGAAATTTATTTGATATGACCTATAAAAATCTTTTGTATAGTTAAATTTATAAAGAATATATCTCTTATGCCACTAAATGGAATCTTACCAGGACCGGCAGCAAGCCGAGTTTAATATGTCCTTGTCCACTTTGGAAAGAATAAACTCTATGCTGGTCCTGGCGAATAACGCTAAAATCCAGCATGACGGTTACGTTTGGGTTTGGGCTTTGGCGACTGCGCGGACAGAGCTATCGCCGCACATGAATGATAATACCCATCGGCAATATCTTAAAAATAAAATTAGGAATCTGCTTATTGACGTAAATACCTGGGTAACGCGCCGGAACTCCTCAACTGTGCGCGGGATGCCGATCACTCTCTGGAACGCCTGCGACGATTTCCAGGAAGATATTTTAATCGAAATGAGAGCGCGCGGGCTGCTGATGAAAACAACAAGCATGGACGAGCTAAGATTGAAATGATAGAATTAATTTTGGTGGCGATCTTGGCTATGGCACTTGGTTTTTATTCTGGAATTCTATTTTTTGTTATTGTCTCAGTCATAAGCGGAGGCCAGATACTTGATAAAAAAGAATATTTATATTATATCAGGCTCAGAAAGTGGCGGGATGAGTTTATATTTAATAGAAATAATCTAATTAAAAGATAAAAATGGTTATCGTTTACCCTGGCAAGCCTTATCAGTTCTCAATGGATGGCGGTCTGTATGATCAATTGCAGCGCATGAGGATAGCCATACGCGACAACTGGGATTTTTTAATTCTAATCTGCGGGCCTGAGCGCGCGGGCAAGAGTACGCTCGCGATGCAGATACTTAAAGTCTTAGATGAAAACTTTTGCATAAATAATATTGCGTTTAATACCCAAGAATTAGAATATTTATTTAAAAATATGCCATCCGGCTCAGGAATCTTATACGATGAAAGCTACGCGGACACTTCAAGCGGCGCGGTAATGTCCGCGTTAAGTAAGAAAGTGGGCGATATTATGCGGCGCATCGGCTGGAAAAACTATTTTATGGTGTTTGTCGGTGTTGATTACTTCGATTTTAATAAATATATCGCTACGAAACGCGCGTCTATGATGATAAAAGTTGATGTTACCCCCGATTTTAAGCGCGGGCATTTCAAAGGCTGGACAGCCGGCAAACTTAAACGGTTATATCGAGAGGGGCGCAAGCAGTACGATGACTATAATGTGGTGAATCGTGACTTTTTCGGCACGTTTCCCAATGTTTTCTTTTTAGATCAGGCTGCTTATGACCAAAGAAAGCAAAAAGCTTTTAATAAAATTAACTTACTTAGCGCGGATGATGAGATTAAAGAGCTGGCCTACAATATTATGTTTGAGCGGAGCATGGAGATGGTATCCGAGGGCCTGATTTCTGATATTCAGGCCAGATATTTATTAAAAATGCCAGAGAGTACATACTTTAATAAAAAAAAGAAGTATAAAACTATCGAAAATGATGCTTTAAAGGGGGACGTATATGGTTTTACCCCTCCCACAGACCTTATTAAACAAAATAACAGCATAAAGGATTAAAATGGATGTCCCGCCGCCCCGCTCGGATCTGATTATTGACATACCCCTGGGCGGGATTGGATGGCTTATGGGCCGGTCTTTCTATCTAATAGTAGGCCTTATAATACTTGCTGGCTGCCTCTATACTCTATACAGAATAGAGGACGTACAAAAAGCCAGTGATCTTAAATGTGCTGCTTTCATTAAGGCTTATTGTCCTGACCAAAAAGAATTAAACGATTTCCAATATATAAGTATTGCAGTGAATGAAACAAAAAATAGGAGGGGATTAAATGCTATTAGCGATTTTAATAACAACACCGATAGGTCAGGCTAGCGGAGTTATGGCCAGTTTTACTAAATGGCTATTACTCGGCAAAATGAAAATACAAAATAGAATATCTGTTAATGCTGAGGATAATAAACTTTTATGGATTGTAGATACAGATACCAGGAGGAGAGAAATTATAATTAAAAAAATCCTGGCTATGAAAGGAGCGGCCAAAATGGTAATAGATAGCCATGCTTTTAAGATTGCTATGCGGGCCAGTAACACCACACCGGAAACGGTTGCTATAGTTCGAGATATGTTCAACAAGAAAACCGATATAGAGTTTATTAAATCCTCTGAGATAAGTAAATATGAGGCTATGCTCAGACAGGATTAAAATAAAATAAAAAATGAGGATAAAATTAATAGCGCGTCTTTCTTTTTTTTGGGGTTTGCGTTCGGATTCGGCTGCGCGGTAGTGATCTTTGCGCGCTTCAATGAAAAGATATTTAAAATCGTGGCCGCTATCAAGAGCATTAAACTTTAATTTTATTTTTATTTATCTATTTTCGAGGCTCGCGCATGGTATCCCAGATAATCCGGTTTCTAATGTTGGGTATCCCCTCCGCTTTTGTGGGTCTGGGCTGCGGTATCTATTACGCAAGTACGGTTAGTCATGGCTCGGCTTTTGAAATTGGCTTGATCTGTACGATAATTATATTTTATGGCGGCTGGCTATGTACCGCGCAATGAATAAACGACCGTTAAAATCAAACGCGGATTGTAATTTGATTTTATCGGACTATTTCAGGGAGGGTTTGAAATTTGAGGATTGAGTATCTACATCCCACGCATCCATGCTTATTTTCAGGATTTTTATATTTGCAATCCACCCCATCAAAATAACATTCAAAATCCACTATTGACCGATATATCTCCCCTTTCATCTTTCCACCCCACGATTCGATTACTTTCGTCCCTGACTGGCTTTATATGTCCCTTATGCTTATTCCCCTTCTTGTCTGTGGTTCCGCATCCGCAATTTAAAGGATGTCTGCCGCCTATCTTACCCCATGATTTCGCCCTGGCCAGCCCCAAAATTGTCCGCTCCCTGATTCTTTCCCTTTCATAGTTCGCCATAGCTGCGATAATATTGGCAAACATCCGACCTGCGGCATTACTTAAATCAATACCCTCTTTTAAACTTATCATCGCTTTGCCGCTTTTTCCAAATTCTTCCAACTCCAAAACAAGCTCCGACATCGATCTGCCCCACCTATCCAATGACCAGAAGGCAACACCATCTATCTCTCCTAATCTCATTTTGCGCAGGACAGCTTCTTTTTGTGGTCTTGTATCCTTGCTGCTTATTTCATCAATATATTCTCCTTCCACTTCATACCGCGCAGCTATCGCCCATCTTCTTAACTCTATTAACTGATTTTCAGGATTCTGTTCCAAAGCTTTTGATACCCGCGCGTATAAAGCCACTTTTAATATTTTATTTTCTATTGACATTAACATTCAATCTCTTTCTTTTTGTATATCGCGCCACACTTCGTGCAAACGTAATTCTTTTTATGCATACCTGCCGATTTGACATATACCCTTTTACCGCACTCATTCGGGCACCAATACCCGCGTTTTAAATGGTTTTTTTCCATTGTAGAGTTATCTCCTGGTTATCGTCATCTAATAGTAAATATATATTGATATAAAGCGCGGACGCGGCATAAGGCAATATGATCGCCATAAGAATGACCATATTATCTTTTACGTCCTGGTATATGTCATAGCTTAATTTATGATTTATCATAGCAATGATCAAGAGGATTGAAGCTATCTTTAATAAATCTTGTTTCATCTTTTCTCCACTTCGATGTAATGCCTTCCTTCTCTGACCAATCTGAATACTGGGTCAATATCCTTATGCAGTTTATTCAAAAAGTTAGGGTAACAGATTTTTTTTAATATTAACATCAGTCATCTCCTTTGCTTTCTTTGTCGTCTTTGGGCTTTATGATTTGTAGTCTTCCTATACAATAACCAACTCCTACTAATGCAGCAACTTTAATAAATTCAACTAATGAATCAGTCAAAAACTTAAATAGATAATATGAAAACATTGTATCAGTCATCATCAGTCATCTCCTTTGCTTTCTTTGTCCATGGTTGTATCCCTCCCCGTCGTATATCTTGGGAATGTGAGCTAAATCAATCTTGGGCCTGCAAATCCGGCAATATAAAACATTATTCGTACCGCTACCCTTACTTAACGTGTATCTATCACCGCATAAGCTGCATCGTCGCTGTATGTTGTACCTTACTGCCTTGTATTCCACGTTTTGATACCCCATTGACAACCCAAAATATTAAGGCGGGGCTGTGCTTGCCCCGCCGGAGATATACTTCACCTCGTCGGCCCGCGGCTTTTTATGCATAGTATTTGCTTAGTTTTACGCTAAAAAAGAGGTGTCCGCAGCCTCGGTGTTCAGTCTTGAAGTCCCAGGTTATAGGTTGCTTCAATGACCCTGATTCAGCTTATACAGCTCGGCGTATATCGCAAATAATAAATTTAATTCTATCCATTGGCCTGCCTTGTCCGTATCCTCTGGGCTTATCGTGCCATGATACTGCTGCAAGTAAAACACCAGGGCAGCTTCCGGTAGTGTTGGAGCACTCGGTTTAGAATCCATTCTGGCAGTAAGGTTCGGCTGCCCTGGTAATGTTATGTTCGGCGTGATAGTGTTTACCGTCGGCTCAACCGGAATCGGCGCAGGGTCTTTCTTCTTGAATAGGCCCATCTTATACCACTATCCTATCGTTTGCGAATTTTTCGATCATAAGCTGGCTTTCGATAACTGCTTTAGTCGCTGGCGAGATCATGTCGCGCTTAATGTTGATCTGTAGCGAGTTATGGCAGTGCGGGCATTTGCCCTCTCCGGTGTACCAAAATTGCTTTTTCTTTCGTCCCATGTTTCAATCACCTATACTTCTTCTTCCATTCGTCCAGGGCCGCCGCCCGCCATTCCAAAAGCTCATCTTTGGTTAGGGATTCCAATATTATTTTTATTGGGGTATTGCATCGGGGGCATCCTATGACCATATCCCATAGAGGTAGAATATCCATATATATATTTTATTGTGATGAAGAATATAAATAAAATATAAATCAAATTAGTTCTTCGGGTATTCCTTTCTCGACTTTATAGATCATCGTGGGGTTATGGCCTTTCTGGCCTACTTGCGAGCCTTTGAATGTGACCTTAACCAGGTCGCCCTCTTTGCACTGCGATAAGCGGGCCTGCAGGACCTTATGCGATGGCATCCTGATAATATGGCTATCCGTATCAATTAATGCCACAGCAAGCCCATAGTCCCCCTCTAGGTCCATCTCACTAATAACACCGATCACGAAATCGCCTTCGGTTGTTGGTTTCCAATACTCACCGTCTGCCTTAACTTCAATCCAATTTACCATTTTATTGACCCTCCTTTTCCATAGCAGCTTTTCGCAGATTAAAATTAATTAATTTTAAATCGTTGATTTCATCCGAAAGCTCATATATTGATATTTGCAATAAGCCCCTGGCATTATCGCATTTCGCGAGAGCATCTAAAGCCGATCTAAGCTGCATCCTTACCTCGCCGATATCTAAACCAAATTCAAATACTTTCGAGGCTTTCATGCCAGACGCTTTCCATTTGTTATATATTGCTATATCTATCAAAGTTCCCACAGTTTTTTTGCCGTTTTCTATTTTACATCACCTTTCTCTTTGATAATATGTAATTCTTTATAAATATTTATATTATATATACTCACCATCCATAAAATTGTTTTTTATTATCACTTTTCCGAACCACTATTTTTTAGAGCACTATTTTTCGTGGCACTATAAATTATAATAAAACTCACAATCGTGTATATATAGAGCAGTCAGGGCTTGCGTGATGAGGGCAGAAAACACAACCAAATATGGAAATACTAAATAAAATATGGAAATGGAGTAGCATGAATGTTCCAAACTACTCTACATATACACTATTATAGAGTATATATATATATATTAGTTATATATAAGATATATATATATATACTATATAATTATATGTAAAAACATATGAATAAGGGGATGTCATGCAGCACAATAAAAAAACAAAATTAAAAGAATCAGTGGCCTCTGACGATCATTGTCCGGCCTTTGGTCTTGGGATGCTCTTTCTGCAAATGCTTATCGAGCCTCTTAACGTAATCCTTGCTACCCTTTATGATAAGTTTTGCCATCCTATCCCCATTCCTCTTTGGATTCGGGCTTGCCTTTCTGTTTGCTTGAATATGATCTGACTGCTTTATGTTTCTTGGTTTTAGCCATCTTGTTTAAGCCTCCTTCCGTATAAGACTAAGGCGGGAGGCGGTGGAAAAGTGGTAAAACCACCGTCTCCCATTTGGGTGTATATCAATCAAAATAAAATAAAAAAAAGGTTTACTTCCTCATACCCTGGCCGCCAAATGCGCTTACCAGCATACCTAGCAATATTGCGAATACGCCAACGATGATTATTATCGGGTAATAATCTTTTGTTATTGGCGTAAATGCGTCTCTTGCAGAGAGGCTGCTTGTCGTTCCTGGCGTGTCGTCCCAGGCTGTATAATCAGCCTGATAGGTTCCGGCTACCGGTACGTTCGCTATCACCTGACAGATATTCGTATGGTTAAAGGTTATATTGAAAGTGGTTAAGCTCCTGGCTGTACCGTTTTCATCCCTTACTGCACTTAGGGTTATACATGGCGTGTTTGCCAAAACTCCCGCGTGCATCTTAGGCCATACTCCACCTGACAGAGTGAAACTTTCGTTCGTAACGACGGTCGTGGATCTAAACGTCGCGCCCATCTTATCGAAAAGCAGAACTCCGATTGTTGCTAGAACAGCCACTAGGACTAGGACAAGCACCATATTCATTAATCCGTTTAGCTTTTCTGTTCCCATTGTGTCCTCACTAACTCAGACAAAAAAAACAAAAAAAGTAATCTGATTTACTTTCTACCTGTTGGGCCAGCAAATGCATGGACTAGCATACCGAGAATAACCGCGAATATGCCTATGATCACTATGATAGGAAAATAGTCCTTAGTGATTGGGCTAAGTGCGTCTCTCGAATAGTTTGCTGATAGCTGCGCTGCGCTTGTCAGTCCGGTTGTCTGTCCCATCTTGTCCAGGAGCAGCACGCCGATTGTCACTACAACCGCGACGAGCACGAGCACCAAGACAAACTGATAAAGGTCTCCTACGTTCATTTTATTCATCCTCCTATTAGGTTCTTACGCCCCTAATGATTGTATTGGTATATATATATTTCTTAATAAAAATCAAGGAAAATGTTAAGATTTAGTATATGATAACATAAAATATATTAATATAAAGAATAATACGCCCCTTGATTAGCTAAGGGGCGGTTTAGTTTATCTCTTTTTCTTCTTTGCCATGCTGCGCACCTCCGAATTTAATTTTAATCGCTTGCCCAGGTAAAGAGCGCGCTGATCGCAAATATGATCCATACGATTATCGGGCCTGATATATCAATCAGATCAGCGAAAGCCAGCAGCATCCCGAATATACCCATTGTAAAGCACGTTACCAGCCATCCCTGCTTGAAATCCCATCCTTTTAGGCGTACTAGCATAATAATAAATATCACTACATACAGCATAGTCCCGAATTGGCCTCCGGTAAATAGGTTCGCGCCTTGCACTAAACCCAGGGCGTTATGGCTACCTAGAATGGTCGTCATGTTATAAAACGTCATTGGCTTACACCCCAGGCCCTAAAGATAGCTAAGAGTATGAAAATCAGGAAACTCAAAGATAGCATGATAACTACTAAGTTCGGCAGCCAAATTGGTAGGCCGAGCAAAGAGGATAAAGCATAAAACGAGCTTATAGGTAGGAATATCAGAGAAGGCAGTTTCTTTAATAGAGTAAAACTATCCGTGACTAAACCTCCAATCCCCCCTAAATTCGAGACTGAGCTACTATTCGCGCTATAAAAAGAATTGTTTAAGGCTTGCGTCTGCGAGGCGAGATCGTCGTAATAATTTAATGAGTTGAATATACCATAAGCCGGACTTTCGATGATAAAGGTTTCATCCGTCCGGCCTAATTCGACTAACATAAACGTACCCGCCATCATTATACCCACAAAGATAACCAGGCCAGGAAGATACGTCCTTATATCAAATGCCATCAGTTCCGCACCTTATAGTTTAATAATAATCCGATAGCTGCTGCCACGCCGATCATCGGCCAGGTTATCGCTGCACTCACACCTAAAAATGAGATTACCCATAGGCCAATAACCGTCATCGTGACTAAGAGGGCAGGGCTGATAAGGCCAGCTACGATCACCGTTAAGAATATACCTATACTCCAAAACATACCATCTTGTTCGTCGATAAAAGAGTTTATCTGCGTGCTGTTCCATTTGATTGAATCGCTGCCGATAAGTTTTCCATCCGCCCATTTATATATGATTCCTTCGCTGTTAAGTAGCGATAGATCACACATCCATGTACCGTTATTCCCTGTTTGCGTTATGTTGCATGGATATATATTCTGCCCAGCGCTGCCAGTATGCGAGACTAAAAAGTTTAAGGTTCGGGTTACGTTCATCGAATCATACCAAGAGTAAGTGATGTTTCTTGTCGTCTGGTTTATCGTATAGTTGCTTACTAAATGCCCGCCTTCTGTTAGCATCTGATAAGGATATAATAAAGCTGTTAAGTCACATAGGCCCGCTGAACACTGGAAGGTTAAGGTATTTGTGGTCTTTAAGAGATGGTTCTCTACATCGTAAAATTCTAATTTATAATCCAAGTTATCCTCTATCACATTAAAACCTACTGTTCCTAAGTCCGGCGATCTCTGCATTTGCACTATTCGCCATACATCCTCAGAAGTATAGTATTGCAGTAGCTTAACATAAACATCAGCGTAATTACTATAATCAGTACCATGCTGCACATTGAGAATGAGCCTGCTTATGCCGGTTGTCGTATTGAAACCGTATAGAGTATCTGTTCGTTCTGTGGTCGATATACTGAAATTATTTAAGTACCATCTATGCATGAATCCGGTGAGGCTTTCGTATTGTACGTATATATCCGCACTGGGGTTTAAGCTGGCGTTACTGATGCATATACTGAAATTCTGCACTGTATTTAGATGCTTGCTGGTAGTTACGTTTACGGTTCTATCTGAAAGCCAGTAAGTAAACCTATAATCCACATTACTACTAACTGGCAGAGTAGGCCAGAACTGTAAGTTCAAAAGTGCGGTATATACCTTAACGCCTGCCGGACATTCGATAACTGAAAGATTATTCACTATCTGACTACCGACAATATTTAGCGTATCGTTTGCGTTCCAGGTTATGTTTGTCGATAAGTTAAAACCCCATCTATTCGAGACGGTAACGGTCCTGTTTAAGACTGGTGTGATGAATGTACTATTAAGCATGAGTTCAGTACTATTCACGTAGTTCACTCCCCAGGTATATTGGGTATTATTCCAAATGAAAGCTGCCTGATAGACAATAGGCGGTAAACCTGGGTAATAAACCTTGATTAGATTAGTTTGTATCTGTGTCTCGAATACCACCGGCGTTGTGGTTGTAGTGACGTTATACGTATAGAAGAAAGTGTCCATCGTTACGTTATTCAGTTCACCAATACTATTGAACCGTATTATTTGGGCCTTGCTGCCTGGATTGGTAACTGTAATTCTAGCGGTCTTAGGTCCCTCTTTTGTTATGGTGACTATCTCCGTGCCATCCTTATAGAAATCTAACCAGTTAGTCCCCGACACAATCCACGTCTTATATATACTGGTAGGCTTGTTTATGATATATAGAGGCTGTTCTGTAGTCACCATGAATGTATAACTGGATAAAGCCTTTGTAGGTGTATATGCAAAGGTATAACGATCTACCAGCTTCTCGGTGTTCCAGGGATTTTTTAAGTTTAAATCCTCGTCGGCTGCGTTTATGTTTATCTTGTTAGCTTTTGTATTGAAGGTTAAGGTATTCGATAATATTTGTTTACTCACATCGTAAGTCGGAATGACGTTACCAGTATGCGAATCCCACATGATCAGTCTTAATGAATGATTGCCTAACCCTAACGTGCTTGCGTTCACAGAGAGATTATAAGCGAATGTAGTAGTATTTATATCTCGAATGTCGCTTAGGTTTTTACCGTCTAAAGTTACGTTAAGCCAAAATAGATTGTTATCGCTGAAATTAAAGCTGCCTGTGACCATGCTTCCCCATACCCAGGCCTTACCCTCATACCAAAACGTGAATAAGTTTGGAGGCTGATTATCGTAAAACCTATCGGCTGACGATACATTAAACGTGTAACCGTCGCTATCATTAACATAAGTCCACATCCTAAACTTTACGTTAAAAAACGTATTGGTCGGCGGGCTGCAGTTCATTACAGCTACGTATGGCGTGCTTAATGTTGTGTTGCTGCATAGCAAAGCACCACCATAAAACGACTGCGTAAAGTTACTTATTATCCGCGTTGTAGCTGTTCCGATTCCGGTATCTACCGTTACATTGACTGTAAAATTGCTGTTTATCGCGTATTGGGGGGGGTAAACAGGGGTAATGTTGGCTTTTTTGAGGGAGACTGAGGCCTCTCCGATATGGCCTAATGAATCATTTGCATATACCTTGATAACCCATAACCCCTTATTGGTTAAGTTTATGGTGGAGTTCTGGCATCCCACAAAAGTCGTATTGCCCAGGCTGCCGGTTGAGTTTATTCGTTCATACCAGCAGCTATCTATGAATCCGGAAGTGGTATGCATGGCAGTATAATTCAAAGTATTCGCTACGGTTATAGTTCCGGTTCTGTTTATCGGTACTTGTATAAAAACGATTGGGTTTCTATCCTCTAAGTATAAAGAATAGTTCCCTGACGTGAAGCTGGTGTTATCCGCTAGCTGACCATAGCAGTTCCAGTTATAAGCGTTGTTTATAACTAAGGTTGTACTAAGGTTGTAAGTGCCATTTATCTTTGTATTTGCGGTTAAGTTCAATAGTCTATAAAACCCCGCGCCTGGTGCTGCAGTACGGTTATATATGTTTACGTTTACCTGTGTGAGATTAGAATAAGTAGTGGTTAGATTGCATCCAAAAGTGATCGCAGTTTGGTTTAAGATACTACCATTAATGGGATTATCGTTAATAGCTGTTATCGTGACTAAAATCGCGTCCGGTGTCTCGCTAGGTAAAGCATCGGCATACCCTTTTAAATTTAACACGTTCAGGTATATCTGTGTTAAGGCCATTGTACTCATATTATCATTGTATATCCTGGCCTCGTCTAATGTATCGAAACCGTACGAGCCACTTAAAAACCAAAATTCGTATAAGGGATTTGGAAATGAGCCTATTCTGAGATTGGTATTTTTTGTATTTAAATCGAAAGCCTCACCGTTATAAATTCCGGCATTTACACTAATAAATAAAGTCGCTGCGTCAAACATGACCACGTTCATATTAAGGGTACTTGTATTAACCGCGATTGTTTTAGTACATGGTGTAGTGAATACATTACATTTAAAATTCGAGGTTCCGTAAGACATAGCTCGCATCTGTACTGCTGCGTCAG
>Ga0315290_10001259_pt1 | contig 17423 bp, 11 predicted proteins | sample YL17G12_0_MG_FD_203627 | JGI IMG/M metagenome (GOLD analysis project Ga0315290, IMG submission 203627) | Sediment microbial communities from Yellowstone Lake, YNP, Wyoming, USA - YL17G12_0 | ecosystem: Environmental > Aquatic > Freshwater > Lake > Sediment | place: USA: Wyoming | collected... | reverse complement strand
CTCGGCAAACCGCTCCCGATAGCCCGGATGGTGCAGGACGCCGTAGACGTAATAGAAGACGTCCCACTTGGTGATCCGCTTGTTTCCGTAATGCTCGCGGAAGTGCTTCAGGGCCCAATCGGTGACGTTCTCGCGGCGGTTGCCGCCGTCCTCGTCGTACAGATAGAAAGGAAAGCACTGGCCGGCCCGACCGCCTACCGCTTCGTTTGCGATCCGGTTGCTCATCAAGGCCGAAAACGGGACCTGCGAATGGTTGGTGCAGCAAATTACGGCGTTCTCGGCCTCTGCCACAGATGCTGGGAAGACCAGGCGCAAGATCCCGGGGCGATCGTTCAGGATATCGTCGTAGTAAAGGTGCTGCTTTGTGTAGGGACGGTAGAGGCACGTGCGGATGCTCGCCAGGTCGTACTGGGCGTACGCGCCTCGCTGCAGGTGGCGTTTCAGCGTGCTGCTCCATTTTACGGTCTCGTATTCAACGAAGGCGTCGATGCGCTGGCCCTTGTGGCGTCTGAGGTACCGGTCTACCTCACGATTGTAGTGCTCCGCGAATGTTTCAACGCGCGCGCACAGAGCGGCGCGGTCGAAGCCATACACGATCTCGTCCCGGTTGCTCTTTGCGCCGGTGGAGTATCTAGCGAAAACTGTGCTCTCATCCTTCTTCCCGATCGGAATGAAACGGCCGAACTCCTCGGCGCCCCGTGGGGCTATCCAATCGTAGCGGGAATCCGACGACAATCGTTTCCACTTCACTCCGGAGAGGGTCTTCATCGTCGCGAGCCAGGCCAACTTGCGCTCCTTGCGCCAATCCTCGGGAACACGATGGTACGTAATGCGTCGCCGCTTGTGCGCGGCTCTGCAAACGGCAAGTGTGATTCCAACTCCCACCTGGATTCCAAAGACATTGTGCGTCGTACCGCTGAGCTTCGGGTTGCGGCGGACATTACCGTGCAGGTCAACGTGGTAAATAAGCGTGTACTCGTTCTCCAGCACCTTTCTCATGCCCTCAAAAGGCGGACCGTCAAGAACGAAGCTGTTGTTGGTGATCATGCAGACAATGCCGTCACGTCCGTTCAGCCTATCCGTTGCCCAACGGATGAACTTTACGTACGGGTCGTATAGTTTGTTCTTGAGTGTCGCGGTGGATTCCTTTGCGTACGTCATCCGGATGCGACCGTCGACGATCTCATACTTTCGGTTCTTGTTGTTGTCGTTCTCGTTGACTTGATTCGCGTTGTACGGGGGATTTCCGACAATCACGGTTATCTTGGCATCCCTTTCGCGCTGAACGCGAGCCACGTTCTCCTGGGTCATGAATCCGAGCGTTCCCTGCTCGCCTTTCGCCAAATCGAGCGTATCGACGAAGCACATCCCCTCGAAGGGCTCATAGGTGCCCGTCCGCTCGTAGTAGGCGTGCTCGATGTTCAACGAGGCGATGTAATAGGGCATGAGCATCACCTCGTTGGCGAAGAGCTGCTCGCGGTACATCCGCGGCAGGTCGCGCTTGGGGATGCGGCGGATGAGGTTGACGATGAAGTTGCCCGTGCCCGTGCAGGGGTCGAGGATCTGCACCCCCTCGTCGCCCAGGCCCTTGCCAAACTCGCTCTGGAGGACCTCGGCCACGCTGGCACACATGAAATCGACGATCTCCTGCGGGGTGTAGACGATCCCGTGGGTGTCGGCCACTTTGACCGAGTAGCCCTGGAAGAACCGCTCGTAGACCGAGTTCAGAAAGTGCTGCTTCTCGCTGAAGCTCTCGATCGTCGCCGCCGCCGACTCAATCGCCACGTAAAACCGGTCCAGCGACTTGAGGAACTCGTGCCGGTTGAACGACTTGCCGACCAGGGCGTCGATGACCCTTTCGATCTGGGCGGCGATGACGTTGCGGCGGGTGAAGTCCTGGTTGTCGAAGATCGTGCGGATCAGCCGCTCGGTGAGCAGGTGCTGCACGAGCATCTCGTCGACTGCCGCCACGCTCAGGCTCGGGTTGAGCGAGGTGCAGCACAGCTCGTAGAACCCCGCAAAGGCCTCCTTGAAGCGGGGATTGTTCTGGTGGGCATCCTGGATTTTCTTGACTAGTCCCCGGGCCAGGTCGGGCACCCGGCCCTGGAACTCGCCGATCGCCTTGCCAAAGTTCTCGTGGGCCGGCTCGGTGTAGGCGAAGAAGGCGCTGAGCAGGTCGGCCAGGGCCTGCGCCTGGGTGAGGTCGGCCTTCATGGCCAATTGGCCGTTCTGGTACAGATACCCCTGCCGGGTGTCCTCGAAGATCGTGTTGCCCAGGGGGTAGCCCTTGGCGATCTTCCGCCGGATCTCGGCCTCGAGGTCGTCGTGGGAGTCCTTGGCCTCCCAGTGGCCGCGGGTCATGTAGTAGTCGTCGTGGAAGGTTCCGTCGGGCCGGAGGGTCTTGCCTTCGGTGGTCTCGGACAGCTCGGGGATCAGCGTCCACCCGACGTGGCGGCCCAGGTCGTCCAGGAGGTTCTGAAAGGCGGAGCGGAGGGCGGATTCGTGGCCGACCTCCTGCCGCCCGTACCTTTGCAGGGCTTCGTAATAGGTCCTGAGCGCCTTGTGGCTGGGCTTGATGAGATGGGCTGCCGCCATGGTGACGTCCCGTGTCGCGGACCGGCTGAGGGGTTCCTACCCGGTTTCCGGCCAGTGTACGGGCCGGCCGAGGATTGTCAATGGCCGCTGCGGTTTCGCTTCTTCCGTAAGCCGCCGCTTCAACGGAACGCCACGGAGGGCGTTCCCTACAGGCGATCCTCCCCGGATCACGCACGCTTAGTTACCGCGGCGGTCTGGGCGTCTCGGCGAGCATGGGCTTGAGCTCGTCGGCGAAGTCGTGGGCGTCCTGGAACCGCCGGTAGACGCTGGCGAACCGGACGTAGGCCACCTGGTCCAGCTCGCGCAGGCGCTGCATGACGAGCTCCCCCAGGTGCCGGCTCTCCACCTCGGACTCGAAATTGGCCTCGACGTAGTTCTCCACCTCGGCGACGATCGCCTCGATTTGGGTATCGCTTATGGGGCGTTTCCAGCAGGCTTTCTCGAGTCCGAGCTTGATCTTTTCGCGATCGAACGGGACCCGGGTCCCGTCCTTCTTGACCACCTTGACGTTCCTCCGCTCGACGCGCTCGTAGGTGGTGTAGCGCCGCCGGCACGCCAGGCACTCCCGCCGCCGGCGCGTGACGAAGCCGTCCTCGCTCGCCCTCGTGTCCAGCACCCGATCGTTGTCTGCTTGACAATAGGGGCACTTCATATGGATTCTCCTCTCCCGCTTCCCAATCCGCGGCAGAACGCTCCGAAGGACTTGCAGGACGCTGCAAGTTGGGCTAGCATCGGGGTCAGTATAGCCACTTAGGGGGGATCGTCAAGGGCGCTCGGGCGGAGAACCGCATGAACCCGGGCACCGAACCCCTCCGACGGGCTGCCCGGGATGGCGGTTGACCCACCTCAGTGATATAAACAAGGGCGGTCCCACTGGACTGGCTCCAAGGAAACCAGACCATGCACTGCTCGCAATGCGGCAATCCGACGCAGCCGAACTCCGCGTACTGTCCCCACTGCGGCCACCGGCTCGACCGTCCGCCCTCTGCGGAACGGGGCGCGGTTGACAGCGGGAGCTCGACGGTCGGCAGCGGGGAGGCGGCGGGCGCCGGGTCGGACGACGAATCGCTCGCGCTGCCGCCGGGCGCCGCGCTGTTCGGCGCCGGGGAGAAATCGCCCCCAGAGACGCAGGCAACGAAGGCCGCCGACGGCCAGACCCTTTGGGAAGGCCGGTTCGACTGCCGCGGCATGATCGGCCGGGTGCTCCTGAGCGCGCTCGTCACGTTGGGCCTGATCATGCTGAGCATTTCCTGGTCGTGGCTGCGCGGGCAATGGCTGGTCGTCCTGGGCATGGTGGTCCTGCTTTGGGTGTACCAGTACCTGGTGTACGTGGCCCGTCATTACGGGCACCGCTATCGGCTCACCGGGCAGACGCTCGTCCACGACTCGGGGATCCTGGTGCGCTCGTCCAGTCCGATCGAGATCATCGCGATCGACGACATCAGCTATCGGCAGACGATCTTCGAGCGGGTGCTGGGGGTGGGGACGATCCGGATCGTCTCGGCCGACCGCAGCGACCCGGTGCTCGAGCTTCATGGTATTCGCGACGTGGCGGCGGCCTTTTCCACGATCGACCAGGCCCGGCGTGCGGAGCGTCGCCGCCGCGCGGTTCGGGTCGACAACGTGTAGGGGCGGCGTGCGTCGCGTGTTCGACGTGCAGTCGAGTGGAGTCGCAAAACCTTCCTTCAAAAACGAGGTGACCAGCCATGCCGGAAACACCCAGGCCCGCCGAAGGCGGCTTAAGGGCATCGGGCGCTGCCCCCGCGCGGCCGCCGCGAGCCGCCAAAGTCCCCGAGAAGATCCTCTTGATCCCGTATCCGAAGATCGTTTTCCTCTACCCGACCCTGATCGCCGCCTTCGTCGCGGCGTGTTGGCTCGGTTTTATCGAGGGGCCGCTGGAGCGCGAGAACGTGGCGGCGGTCATCCCGTCGGTGGTCTTCCTGGTGGTGCTGGCGTTGAACCTGGTGGTCCTGGCGTTCGACTTCCCTCGCACCACGTCGCTGACGATTTTCTTCCTTCTGGTGGCGCTGGTCCTGGGATGCTGGCTGCTGTTCGTGACGCGGCCGGAGCTGCTCCCCCGGGTGACGGCGGTGCTGGAGCAGTTTCGCCCCCTGGCCAGCACGACGTTCTACTGGACGTTCGCCGTCGTGTTGGCCCTGATCATGGTGGCGGCGCGGATCGAGGCCCAGTTCGACTGCTGGGAGGTTCGGCCCAACGAGCTCCTGCACCATCACGGCATCTGGGGCAACCTGGAGCGGTTCTCCGCCCCGGGGCTCCGGATCGACAAGGAGGTCAACGACGTCTTCGAGTACCTGCTCTTGGGCTCCGGGCGGCTGATTCTCCACCTGTCGGGCGAGCGCCGCGCGATCATCCTCGACAACATCCCCTTCATCAGCAAGAAGGAGGCGACCATCACCCACATGCTGGGAACCCTCCAGGTCGAGATCCAGTCGGACTCGACGGGGCCGTTTTGAGTCCGTTGCACCAGCGCCATGGCGGCTCCGCAGCCCTGACTTGAAGCCGAGGAGGCCACCATGCGAATATGTCCCAAGTGCCGCAAGCAGGCCGCCGGCGAGGGGAAGATATGCCGGGCGTGTGGTGCCATCCTGCAGGAAGTGCCGGACGACGGGGCGGAAGACATGCCGGGCCAGACCGCCGCGGCCGGCGCGTCGCGGGCGAGAGGCCCGCGGCCCAGGCTCGCCCCGATGCCGCAGCCCTCCGCGCCCCACGGGGCCCTGGGGCTGCCCAGCGGGAGCATCCGGGCCCTCTTGACCCTGTTGATCGTGGCCGTGGTGGTCGTCCAGGTGGCCCGGGGGCAGGACGTCGAGCTGCTCTGGACCGAGACCCTCATGATTGCCCTTGCCCATTACTTCACGTCCCGGCGCCTGGTGAAGCTTTCCCCCGAGGTGCTCAGCCGCCTGGCGGAGGAGGGGCACGTCGAGACCGAAGCCCGTCCGCTCTACCTGCCGAAGCACAGCATCCGGGCCCTGGTGATCCTGGCCTTCGCCGGCCTGGCAATCTACCTCTACCAGCACGACCAGCTCTTCCAGGCCAATGCCCTGCCGATTCTGGGCGTGGTCGCGGCCTACTTGCTGGGAACCGTGATACGGTTTCGCGGCGTGCGGGGCTGGGAGGATCTTAAGGCGGCCGTCGTGCTCGTGGTCCTGCTGTGCACCGCCGGCGCCTACTTGCTCGGTCATGCCGATCTCATGCCGGCCTGGGTCCGCAACGCCACCCTGGCGTTGGTGCTCTTTTACTTCGGGTCACGGTGAGGGGCCCCGGCGTCGCCGGGTGGCACGGGCATCTTGCCCGTGCTTGGCTGGGCCTTGGCATCGCCTGGAATCCCTTGTTTTCCGGCCGGGGGCTTGCGGAGCTTCGGTTCGGGGTTCTTCGGCGGGAGCTTATACTGCTTCTCCCAGTCCGGCCGGACCACGGGGACCAGGCGATACCCGCCGTCGTCCTCCCGAAGCCATGCCCCCGCCTGGACACGCCCCTGCTCGGTGATGTACAGGCGCAGCCCAGACATGAACCTGCGCAAGGGCAGTTGCGCGGGAAACGCCGACCGATGCGTGCGATCGTCGAACTCCGGCGCCGCCCGCAGCGCCACCCCGCTGCGAACGGAAAGCACCTTGAGAACCTGAGCCAGCGGCGTGGGCTGGAGAAAATCGAGATCTACCTTCACGTCCAGGCGCTTGTCGTCGGGAAACAGCATCTCCCAATAGTCCGCCAGCCGGGTCAGCCGTTCGTCGGCGTCTTCGGCGACGGGCGTGCCCGGGTAACGGTTGAGCACCTGCTCGAACCGCCGGGCCGCATCGATCAGCTTGCCCTGCTGGAAGTAGCACTCGCCCACCAGGTAGTTCGCCTCCTCGGCGATGGTGCACTTGGGAAACCGCTTGGCCACGTCCTCGAATACCCGGACCGCCTCGTCGTAGCGTTTATCGTGGAAGTTCATCTGCCCCAGACCAAACTGTACGTAACCGGCGTAGATGGTCTCCGGGTACTTTTCCAAGAAGGCCTTGAGGGCCACGACATCTGCGTCCTTGGACCGCCTCCAATAAATGTGGCCCAGGTAGACCAGAAGGTCCCGTTCGCGGAGCCACGAGTAAGCGGCACTATCGGCCCCAGAGGGCTGCTTTACAGTGATACGAACGGGCGCGGACAACACCTTCGGCTCGGCAGTCTCCCATGCGGTGGCCGAGCCACGAATGTCGAGCGTTCCTGCGTGAAGAAGCCAATCTGCCTTGGGATGGCCGAAGACCAGCAGCACTTTGGCCACCCGCTTCCCACCCGGCCGGATTTCGGTTTTCGCCGGTGGCACGTCGTATCCCCCTCTCGTCCGGTAGGGGGTGTACGGCGCGAAGGGGTGGCCCGAGGAAGAGCACTCGATAACCAAGTCCGGCACGTCTCTTGCCCGAAGGTAGGTCCCTCCGCGAGCGTACCACCCGAAGCTAATCCGCCCAACCACGGGCTTGTCGTTGGGGTTGGCCAGCTCGGGATAAACCGCAATCGGCTGGCCCAACACGTAGGTCGCTTGATCCGTGCGAATCGTGAGCTTCAGCCGGGAAAACGGCAATTCTCCCTCGGCGGCCCACAGCGGGAAAGTCCGCCCCAGGGCCACAACGACCAGCATCGTCACGAAGGGCCCTGGTCGGCGCGGCAAGCCAACGATCGCCGGCCCAATCCGTTTGTGCAGACGAAGGTGGTTCATAGAAAGTTCTCCGGGCATTTCAGTTTCTCCACGATTGGCCTCTCGCCTCCTCGACCAACCCTCCACTGGTCACGCCTCCTACGGGGGCGGCGGGCCGTCAATATACCGCCCCCACGTCCGAATCCAATCCAACTGGTCGTCGTTGAATTGCGAGTACTTCGCATTGTCGAAATCGGCGGGCGGGGCGCGGTGCATCAAGCTGGGCGCACTGCCGAATCGATCTTCGACCGTGAAGCCGTGGGCGATCTCATGGGCAACAACGCGCTGCTTGAGCACCTCCAATTGCGTCTCGCTCAAACCCACGAAAGCCGCGTAGTCCCTGGTGGTCTCCAGGAATACCATGGATCCCCACGGCCATTCCCCCCAATTGTGGAAACCCAAAAAGGCGCCTTGTGCGGGACCTTCCTCGTCGGGGTCCATGTCCCCCGCTGGGTCTGCCTGGTAGCCGGCCTGCACATAGCTGATCCAGTAGCTATCGCTGAGGTTGTCTTTCGACTCAAAGGGGTCCTTGATCTGGGGCGCCACGCCTTCGCCTTCTTCGCCCATCACGTTCAGCACGAACTGCACGTTGCTCTTGTTGTTGGCCAGATCGCCTCCGCCGTCGAACACCGGCAGGATGAACGCCTTGCCGTATGCCGCCTCCATCAGCCCGGTCTTGGGCATCTCCGGCATGACCTGGGCGTCGTCGTCTTCCAGCGTAATAAGGCCCTCCTCCGGCGCCGTGCCATCGGGCCAGTTGAGAACGACGACGGTGTCCAGGGTATTGCTGAGAATACCGAACGGTAACCACCGGGCGTCGGTGAGGGTGCCGTTCTCAAAGCGCATCATGTCTTCCCCTGGGAGAGGCACACCCAGGAAGACTTCACTCTGGCCTCCGGCGAGAGGGTCCACGTACACGGCGGCATTGAGGCGGAAGTTCCCTTCCACCTCCCCCATCGAGTCGGTCTCGACGTGGAGCTTGCGCCAGACGGTGAGCACGGGAGACATGCAAACGGTCTTGAACCTGGTTTGGAAAATGGCCTCCTGCTGGGCAGGACCGTCATACTTTTCATTCTTGTTCTTGTCATAGAACATGCTCTCTTGATGGCGGGCCAAGGGCCACATGCGCTGAAGGTACGTCGGCGCGGGACCGCTCGCACGGTGCACGCTCGCCCCGATCCGGTAGTTGTTGCCCGGCTGGACCCACTCGATGTGGAAAACCCCGCGCCCGACGCCGTTGTTTTCGATGGCCACCGTGTTCGGCGGCCACATCACCTCCGGATTCCAGTTCGTTTCACGGTTGTCAGAGTTGTTCCTGTGATTCTCCGGCGGATCGTCATCGACCGGCGCCACGTCGCTGCTCGGGTCGTCCACGTCGAACCAGCGAAGGTCCACCACGATGCCGGATCGGTTCTTCGGAAGAACCTTAATTTCCACGTCCACCTTGTTGCGCATCTGCTCGCCTGGCGACTGCGCGTCAGGGAAGAACCTGAGCCCGCTCCCCGGCACCAACTCCCCGCCGGTCTGCGGCGCACCGGGCGGATCGGTGTGGAGCTTCCATTCAACGCTCTCGATGGTAAGGACCCCCTGCTTTCCCGGAGCGGCCGCCATGGCGCAGAAGGAACTCTGGTTCGGCAGGACCTCCGAGTAGAAATGGAACTGCGGCATCACCGCCCACTCGTCCAGGCCGGGATTGCCAAACGCCGGGCCGTCGCCCGCCTCGTTCGTCGCAAACGCCTGCCACGGGAGCGTCGGATCGTCACGCTCGTCCCACGGCTTCTTGACAAAGTCGATCCGCGAGACCGTGGGCGAGCCCGTGGGTAGAGGCTCGGCCGTCCACCGCAACTGGTCCTCCACGTCGCACCAGTCCTCGGTAAGGGCCGCCCAGGCGTCGTCCGGGTCCAGCCATTCAACCGTGTACCCCCCGGCCTGGACCAGCGTCACGCTGACGGTGGCACTGGCCGTGGCGCCGTAGCTGTCGATCACCGTGTACTGGAAGCTGTCGCTCTCAAAAACGGACGCGGGTGCGGTGTAGCTGACGGCGCCCCCGCCCAGGGCCACTTGCGCGGTGCCGTGCGCCGGCTGGGTTACGGCCGTGACCGTGGGACGCGGCCCGTCCGGGTCAAAGTCATTCTGAAGGACATAGATGGTCACCGGCTGCCCGATCTTGCCCGAATAGGCCAGATCGGCCACGGCAACCGGGGGCTGATTGCCGCCCCCGCCATACCCGCCGCCCCCGTAGCCCCCTCCGCCGTATCCGCCGCCGCCGTAGCTCATGGTTGCCAAGCCGCCCCCGGGATCGCCTTCCACGGGCAATTCGCCGCCCGGCTGGCCCGGGTCCCCATGGCCCTGATCGCCCGCATCCCCCTTCGGCCCATGGCCCTCCGGCGTCGCATGCTCCGCGCCCTGCCCTGCGGTCGGAGCCTGGGCGATCCACCACATTCCGCCTGCGGCCAGCGCCGCCGCCAGCTCTTCCCACGGCAGCACGTGCGGGCCAGCGTCCGGGGACTCTTCCCCGCTCCAGGGCTCGAACGTCCCAGCCAGCCAGCCCGCTGGCTCCGACTCGAGGTCGCCCGCGCTCTCGACCGCCAGCCACGCGCCGATCGCGACAGACGGGACGGTCGACTCAACCGCAGTCTCATCGCCCGAAGAAGGGGCCACCACGATGTTCAACCCGTGCAAGGTTTCCCATGGGTCTTGGTCGGGCGCCCAGCGAATCACGAGGCGGCCGTGCCCGGCCTCTGGACCCTCCAGCGGGCCCCATCGTGCCTCACCGGCGTCGAGCATTGGCTGCTCTCCGCCGGCAAAGGGCATCAAGACCGGCACGCCGAGCAGGACCTCGAAGAATCCCGAACCCCGGCGCAGCCCGGGGCTCCAGGGCCTCGGGCGCGGCCAGCCGCCGCCAGCGACTCGACCGCGACGCCCTACCTGGACTCATTCTAACACCACGACGACTCTGACGCTGAGTTTTCCGCGAAGACATGAGAAAGCCTTCCAGACGAACGCCAAGGACGAAGTCCGGCCGAACGGCCATTGGAACCACGAAAATCACTCCGCGTCTCACCCATTTCGGACCCGCCGTGCCCGCACCTTCCAGCCGTCTTTTTATTGGTTCTGCGGCTGTGGAGAAGATGGGCTTACCGTGGCAAAAACGGTCGAGACACCCTCAGGATAATGCTTTGTTCAAATATGTCAAGGATTTTTTGGGATTGCTATCAGGGGGTATAAATACCACACATTGGTGAGTACTGGCCACCCGATATACCCCCCTCGCGGAATCACGGTTGGCCAGTTGGCATGTCCAGGCGACGAGACTCGATTCTCTCGCCGGGGCTCTCGGCGACGTCAATGCCGGCGGCAGCGAACGCGGCAACCTCACCCGGTGGCTCAGGCGGTGCGGCACTGCTGGGCAGCCAGCGCGGCCAGGGCGGCCTGCGTGCCCGAAACCGGGGCCTGGCAGGCGAAGTGGTCGCAGACGTAAAGCGTCGGCCCCGCGCCCACCGGAGCCTTGTCGCGGAAGAGGCCGGCCAGCGCGGGCGAGCAATAGCCGTTCGGCCGCGTCAGATCGCGGAAGGCGACGAGCTGGTTGGGCAGGTAGCGGCGATGCACGCGGCCGAGCACTTCCGCCGTACTGGCGCGGTCTTCCGAGCCCAGCAGGACGACCTCCGGCGCCGGGTGCAGGTACGCGTCCAGGGCCAGGAGCATCTGGCCGGAAGCCAGCGGGTATTGCTCCATCCACGGAACGGCCGCTCGCAGGGCCCGCTCGGCGGCACCGAGGAAATCGTCGCGTGCGCACAGCCGTCCCAGGCGGAGCAAGACGGCGGCGGCCAGCCCGCCCCCGCTCGGCGTGGAGCGGTCGAGGACGTCCTTCTGGCGGACGAGCAGGGCGGGGTGGTCGGCCGCCGCCAGGTAGAAGCCGCCATCGACCGGATCGGCGAAGCGGGCGAGGATCTCGTCGGCCAGCCGGACCGCCTCGTCGATCCAGCACTCCTCGAAGCGCGTCTGGTGAAGCGCCAACAGGCCGGCGGCCAGGGCGGCATAGTCGTCCAGCAGCGCGTAGACGCTCGCCCGGCCCGCACGCCAGCAGTGCAGCAGCCGGCCGTCATGGCCTCGCAGGTTGTCCAGGAGAAACCGGGCGGCCCGGGCCGCGGCGTCCGCGTAGCGCGGCTCGCCCAGCACGGCGCCGGCCCGGGCCATGGCCTCGATGGCCAGGCCGTTCCAGCCGACCAGCACCTTGTCGTCGCGCCGGGGGCGGACGCGCTTCGAGCGGGCGGCAAGGAGTTGTTGGCGAGCCCCCGCCAGCTCCGCCCGCAGGAGATCGAGGTCGCGGTGCAGGATGTTTTGGCCGTGCTCGAAGTTACCCGGCCCGGTCACGTCGTAGACGTAGCCGAAAACCTCGGCCGCCTCGCGGCCGAGCACGTCGCGGACCTCGTCGAGGGTCCACCGGTAGAATCGTCCCTCATGGCCCTCGCTGTCGGCGTCCTCGGAGCTGCAAAAGCCGCCGGCCGGATGGGTCATGTCGGAAAGGAGGTAGTCGAGCGTCTGGCGCACCACCTCGGCGTACTCCTCTTGCCCGGTGGCCTGGTAGGCCTCCAGGTAACTGCCGGCCAGCAGGGCGTTATCGTAAAGCATCTTCTCGAAGTGGGGCACCAGCCAGCGGGCGTCGGTGCTGTAGCGGTGGAAGCCGCCGCCCAGGTGATCGCGGATGCCGCCCGCGGCCATCTTCCGCAGCGTCAGCTCGGCCATCTCCAGGCACGAGGCCTCGCCGGTTCGGTGCCAGCGGCGGATCAGCAGGCACAGGCCGGCGGGATGGGGGAACTTCGGGGCGGGGCCAAAGCCGCCGTATTGGCGATCGAACGCGCGGGCCAGAGAGCTCGCAGCCCCTTCCAGCAGGGTCTTGCCCCCGCGGTCCACGTCCCCGCTCCCGACCGAAGCCGCCGACTGCCGCAGCCGCTCGGTCAGCGTGCGAGCCCGGTCGACCACTTCGCCTCGCCGGGCTCTCCACGCCCCGGCCACGGCGCCGAGCACCTGGCCAAAGCCGGGCATGCCCCCGCGGGCGCGCGGCGGCCAGTACGTCCCCCCAAAAAACGGCTCCAACCCGGGCGTCAGAAACACCGACAGCGGCCATCCCCCCTGCCCCACCAGCATCTGCACCGCCTCCATGTAGAGCTGGTCCAGCTCCGGGTGCTCCTCCCGATCCACCTTGATGGCCACGAAGCCCTCGTTGATCAGCCCGGCGATCTCGGGGTCTTCAAAACTCTCCCGCGCCATCACGTGGCACCAGTGACAGGCCGAGTAGCCGATCGACAGGAAGATGGGTCTGTCGAGGGCCTGCGCAGCCCCCCATGCTTCGGGTCCCCAGGGGTACCAATCGACGGGGTTCTCGGCGTGTTCCAACAGGTACGGGCTCGTTTGGCCCGCAAGGCGATTTGCCACCGGACAGGACCTCATGCTCCATGGAACGGGGAAGCTGCCCAAGGGCTGGCCTCCGTCGAGCATTGTAGACCCCGCCCGGGCAGAAGGGACCCTCGGTGGCGCACGCGCCTTGGGGTGCCGCGAGATGGGCAGCGCGCTTGAGGTGGACAGTCGTTCTCGGCAGACAAAACCCTCTGGCCACCGGCGCTGAAAGCGGTTATCCTGGTACTTCGGGGGTAAGGAGTGCCCCCTTCGCGCCCACGAGTTCGCCTTCCGGCCTGCTCCCACCCAACCTACGGCTGCGAGGTCCTCGCGATGTCCCGCCTTCGACCCTGGCGTGTTGCCCCGTTGATGCTCGTCGCGGTGGCCGTGGCTGGCGCCGATGCGGCCCGGGCCCAGAATCCGTGGCGGCCCGGAATGCAGAACGCGCCGCCCAAGCCGGCGCCTTTGCAACTGTCCGGCACGCTGACGGACGTCAGGCCCGGCGTGATCCAGGTCAAATCGGACGCCGACAAGCTTTGGCTGCTCCAGGTTCCTCGCAATGCCCGGGTGCGGCTCACCGGGCAGGCCAGGGTCGAATTCCTTGCCAGCGGCCAATGGGTCGAGCTGGTTGCGGAGGTGGACAAGCGCCGGGGCACGGCGAGCCAGCCGATCGCCAAGCTGACGCTCTTCACTCCCACGGAGCGGAGGCAGCGGGGCGTGGTGCCCGACCAGGGGTTCGGCTTCCCGGGAGACAGCCTGGCGCTCGACGGCAAGAAGGGCGACGGACCCAAGCGGCTGCCCGGCGCCGGAGCCGGCCGAATCCCCGGCGCCGGGGCCGAGCCGGGGCTGGGGCCCGGGCCCGACAAAGGACGCGGCGGGCGTCGCGCCGGCCCGGGGGCCGGGGCCAAGGAAGCCCCGCTGAGCACGCAATCCTTCGAGATCCGCGGGCAGATCATCTCGATCAAGGCCGGCAAGATGAGCCTCCACGCGCCCAATCCCTACTTCAAGTCGCCTTTGAAGCTGGAGGTGGCCGAGGAGGCGCAAATCGGCGTCGAGCTGGTCGGCCCCGAGGCCCTTTTCCTGGCGGATCCAGGCGACAAGGTGACGATCCTGGGCGAGCAGCTCGGCGAGACCGTCGGGCGGATTGCCGAGCTGGAGATCGTGGCCCGCGAGCCGCTGGGCGGCGTCCCGGCCAAGAAACGCGCTGCCGGCAAGCCCGACCGCCCAAGCCGCGCCGCGCAGCCTGCGCCGAAAGACTCGCCGCCGGACGCCGCCCCGGACGCCGCCCCGGAACCGAAGAAGCCGGCCGCCAAGAAGGGGCGCAAATCGATCGATGCCCCGTGACGGCACCCAGAGAAATCCGAACTAGCCCGCATTTCTCACCGGCCGGGGCAGCGGGCCACGGGGTGTTCCCGTAGGACGGGTTGGTAACCCGTCCCGTATAAGGACGGATTGACAATCCGTCCTACGGCGGTGAGGAATGCGGGCTAGCAGCTCTCTCGCCGACCTCGGCGAGCAGGTCCAACGGCAGGGGCTCCTCCGGCGCGAAGAGGTCTTCGTGCTGCGTCTGCGCCAGGCGGATGACCAACAGCTTCTGCTCGATCTTGCCCTCCCGGTGGACGGTGAAGAACCGGTGGCCGAGACTGCCGGGCCGGCTGGTCAGCGCGCCGATCACGAGCATGTGTCCGGGGCTGAGAGTCACCCCGACGGTCATGTCGTCAAAGGAGCACTTGGGTCGGGCGGAGGCCATGCGGAGCATGCCGTGGCTGCCGGTGAACTGCACGCGGAAGTCGCCATGCTGGACCTCGGGAACCAAGCGCAGCCGGACCCGGCCGTCACGCTCGGCCGCCGACTCCACGGCCAGCACCCCTCGTGCCTGGTCAAGGGTTTTCCCCCAGACGCCGCCCCGCGGCTCGCAGATCAGCAGGGGGAGCTCGTCGTACACGTCGGAGCAGAGGAGCTCCTTGCGCGAGCCGGCGCGGAGCTGCCAGCGGCTCCGCTCGACGCGCGATTCCGTCTCCAAGTCGGACGGCTTCAGCTCGTGCGCGTGGCCGTCGGGGACGGGCTTGTCCCGGATCTCGAGGAGCCTGACCAGCGCCGCCGGCACCTGCCCGGCCGCCACCCCAACGCGAAAACCGTTCATCGCCAGGCGCTGGCGCGCCTCGCCATCCACCTGTTGCTCGTCGAGATCTTCCCACAGCGTGACGTTGGCCTCCGGCTCCCCGTAGGGGAATCGCACGAAGAAGATCTCCAGCACGGAGCTGTCGGGGGACATGCGCACGGGACGCAGCGGCGAGCGGCCCGACAGCCGCATCACCGGCTGGCATCCCCCACCCGTGAGCATCGCCAGCGCCGCCGCCGCGGCCGGCACCATCCAGGCGAATCTCCTCGGCCACTGAGACATCGGCACCCGCTCGCCAGCTTGATGTTGGGGAAAGAGGCGGGAAGGGTAGCGGGGCTCCGGGCAGGAGTCAAGAGGGACGACGCGGAAAAGGCAAAATAGGAGAAATGGATAATAAAGACAAACCTCACACTCGCCGTTGAATCCCAGTCAGCCCGCCCTGCCGGGCGAAGCCTTCGGCGATTCCTGCCTTCGCATCCGCCGGCTTCTTGTCCTTGTCCTTGGTGGTGCTCGGCGCGGCCCCACCCTTGGCCCCGGGCTTTCTGACCCCCTCTGAAAAGGGGGCCAGGCGGCGGGGATGGGCGTCGAATCATTAGAACCGCTGTTGCACACTGTGCCGTACCTGGTATGCTACCGGATGCCATAGGGGGGTGGCTGCTGGAGCCACCTTTCCCGCCGTAGGGCCCCAGCGTGCCGAGCACGAACGTCGCCGGTAGGAGTGGAGAAGTAGATGTCGAAAAAGCTTTTTGTGGGCGGTCTGGCCTGGAAGACGTCAGACGACGCGCTGCGCGTGGCGTTCGAGCGATTTGGAGAAATCGTCGAGGCCAAAGTCATCACCGATCGGGAGACCGGTCGCTCCCGGGGTTTCGGGTTCATTACCTTCGCGGACGACGAAGCGGCCGAGCAGGCCAAGACCGAGATGGACGGCTCGCAGTTGGAGGGTCGCACCATCAAGGTGAACGACGCCGAGCAGCGGCCCTCGCGAGGCGGCGGCCGCTCCGGGGGGGGCCGCTCCGGTGGCGACCGCTACGGCGGCGACGACTTCTGAGTGGCTTGGCGGCGTTTGACTCTCCCCTCGGGTCCGACTAGGATGGGCCCCAACGGCTCGATGCCCCGCGGCGTCCTTCCTGCCGGGGGCCGGCCGATCGCTTGGGGAGACCACCGATGGCCAACGACAAAGACCGGCCAGACGGGCTTGCCCGCCGGCAGTTCCTCACCACCGCCGCAGCCGCCGGAGCGACCGCCATGAGCCCGGTGCTTGCCCTGGGCAGCCAGGCCAACTCGGCCGTCGAGCTGGGGCTGATCGGCTGCGGGGGGCGGGGCGGCTGGATCGCCGAGCTGTTCCGCAAGACCGGCAAGTTCCGCTTCGTCGCCTGTGCCGACTACTTCCAGGACCGCGTCGAGGCGGTCGGTGCTCGGTTAGAGATCGATCCGGCCCGCCGCCACACCGGCCTTTCCGGCTACAAGCGGCTCCTGGAGGGGAAGCTCGACGCCGTGGTGATCGAAACCCCGCCAGCGTTCCATCCCGAGCAGACCGCAGCCGCGGTCGACGCCGGCCGCCACGTCTTCGTGGCCAAGCCGATCGCCATCGACGTGCCCGGCTGCCTCTCGATCGCCGACTCCGGGCGCAAGGCCACCGAGAAGAAGCTGGCCGTGCTGGTCGACTTCCAGACCCGGGCCGATCCCCTGTTTCGCGAGGCCGTGGCCCGGGTCCATCGCGGCGAGATCGGCAAGCTGGTCTACGCCGAGGCGAACTACCCCTGGTCGGGTGGCGGCCCGGGAATCCCCACGCCTACCCCCGAGCTCCGCCTGCGGGCGTGGTACCAGTGGCTCGACGTCTGCGGCGACGTCATCGTCGAGCAGGACATCCACGCCCTGGACGTGGCCACCTGGATCCTCGGCGCCGACCCCGTCCGCGCCGCCGGCACCTGCGGGCGCAAGAGCCGGCTTTACGGCAATTTCTCCGACAACTTCTCCATCTGCTATTGGTTCCCCGGCGAGGTGGTGCTCACCTTCAGCTCGATCAAGTCGATCCCCGGCGTGCGCGACGAGATCCGCTGCAAGGTCTTCGGCACCGCCGGCGTGATCGACACCGACTACTTCGGCGAAGTGAACATCCGCGGCCAAAAACCCTTGGAAGGGGGCAAGACCCAAAACCTCTACAGCACCGGCACGGTGACCAACATCGAGGATTTCCACCGCGCGATCACCGCCGGCGACTTCGCCAATCCCACGGTCGCCCCCAGCGTCCGCTCCAACCTCACCAGCGTGCTGGGCCGCACCGCCGCCTACCGCCGCCGCACCGTCACCTGGGACGAGCTGCTTAAGGCCAACGAGAAGATCGAGCCGCAGCTTCAGGGGCTGAAGAGTTGACACGGAGTGCAAATTGAAAAATGCAAAATGAAAAAGGCAAAATGGGTCGGATCACGACGGTACGCCGTGGGCGGCTTTCGCCTGACTTCCAGTCACTGAAGGACACCGCCATGGGCACGTCCGTTGATCGTCGCGAGCTGTTGCGTCTCGGAGCGGGTGCCGGCCTGTGTGCCGCGCTGGGCGGCGCGGCAGCGGCCGGGGAGAGCAAAAGCCCCTTGCGCGTCGGCGATCGGCACCGGGGGCCGGGGC
>Ga0315290_10001256_pt1 | contig 17436 bp, 16 predicted proteins | sample YL17G12_0_MG_FD_203627 | JGI IMG/M metagenome (GOLD analysis project Ga0315290, IMG submission 203627) | Sediment microbial communities from Yellowstone Lake, YNP, Wyoming, USA - YL17G12_0 | ecosystem: Environmental > Aquatic > Freshwater > Lake > Sediment | place: USA: Wyoming | collected... | reverse complement strand
CCTCTAACCGAAATTCCTTCGTATAACGTTTCTGCTTTGCCATAACGAACACTCCTTTCACTGTACTTCTTGGGCGGCATTATACCCTCTCTTCGAGTGTCCGTCATTCGTTTAGCACCTCATTGCAACTTCTTCTCTTTCTGCCCACCTTCCCTTGTTACCCTCTCAAAAGACTCATCCATTTTTTTGAGCTTGTCCTCTAATGTTTTATATCGTTTGTGGAAATCCTTGGATATCTCAGGCCTAGTCCAGCGACTGAAGGATATAAATCCCACTATAATTATTATGGCGGCAATGATCGTCGTAACCCATGGAAGAGTTGCACTTGTTGCTTGTCTTGTTGAAGAGAACTCGCTTAAACACCACCTTAAAACTGCCACAATCAGAGTGATGAAACCAAGCGTGGTAAACGTAAGAAGAACTATCCGTGGGAATATGCTGGTTTCTACCTCGGCCTTGATTCGTGGTGCTATTTCGCTGTCAATTCGTCGAGCCAGCATGTTGGGAAGCTGCGCCAGCAAGTTAAACGGCTTGCCGTACTGGACTGCGGCATCAACCAAATCATCCTCACGACAGGACTCTTGGTCGACATCCTCTTTCTTCAAGCGAGTCCCATACTTTAATTTCTCCAAGTCTCGCAGGCTTTCCATACCTAATCCACTCATTCCGATCATATGGTTCTTTGTGTCAGTATGTTTCGCTTCTGACCATTTATCTGCAACGGTCTCTACAAACCCATGCCAAGCCTCGCTGTCATTGAATAACTTCAGAGCTTCGATCTGATTCCGCTTGATATCTTTGACCGATATTTTTCCATCTTTCACACAATAATGATTGTGAAGGCGATTCTCTTTACAAAAAGTGTTAATGTCCTCCGCCCAATTCACAAATTCTTCAAGAATTTGTACCTCTACCCAAGTCTTTAATTCCTCTGGGCGCCACAAATCCACATCACTTGGCGATGTAAGTTCATAGAACAGGAGTGTTGCGAATGCCTCATCAGTATTTAGCTCAATAGTGGTTGGGGACGCATTCGTTATTGTAACACCCAACTTACCATACCACGTGGGATCAATCTTTACCATGCTCTGGAAGATGCCCTTGCGAACCATATTGAATCTTGGCCAAATTGTCGCTGCATACAAGTGTGGAATAGCAATAAGTTCCTTTGTGAGGACAACGACTGTTTCAGCAGGCTGCAGTTGATAGGGTAGTTGTTCGAGCTTCCCTTTTTGTATAGAATATATTTCTTTGCCTAATGAGAGATCATAGGAAAATGGTGTTAAGTTGTAAGATGAAAACGGCGATATGACCAGCCACTTGCTGGAGGGAATACCATCATCCAATCCCTCAGTCTTTTTCAATTTCTTAATCTCTTCCCACTGTCGTTTGCGAAAGAATTCTAAATATGTATCTTTTTTATCTTTCGGTGCTAGTACCCTATAACATTTGATTTTGTTATTTGTCATTCCCGCGAAAGCGGGACACGAAGCGAAGAGCCACGATAGCGAATCCAGGCTGTTATAAAACGTATAGCGTTTTAAGAACCTACAAACTCAAATGTTACGATGTACTAGCCGTTCACGGATATCTTTTCCGCTCAGTAATCCCCCAGTGTATTTTTCCAATTCCTCGACCCGTTTCGTCAGGTTTTTCAGCTCTTTATTGTTTTCATCGCTCATTTTGCCCGTCCTAATAGTCAAAAAGAGTAAGTTGCCTTATTGGCATTCTTAATATCTGAATATTGCGAATTCTCCCGGGAGGATCAAGTTTTATATAAGCTTTTTTCTGAAGCGCCGTCAAGTGCTGACGTACTCCATTTACGCTCTTTTGTCCTGTCAAGCTTGCCAGTTCCCGCCGAGTTGGCGCACGCCCATTTTGCTCAAGAAAATTTGCAATCACTCGCAAGTATTTCTCTTGAATAGCCGTCAACCCATCCATGCACAACCCTCACTGCTTGAGCATATACTCACAACATACTATATGCTCAAAATTCGTAGGTCAACCATAATTTTTAGAAAAATTTCTGCCCGTATTCCAACAATTCTATTGGCAATAATCGTCGATCCTATATCTTACACATCTTGACACCAAAACTCATCAAAACATAGTGCAAACATACTACAAACCACATACAAACATAGTGCAAACATAGTACAAACCACATCACTTTTCATCAGAATTCATCCAAATTTCACCGAATTTCACGGTTTTTTCTTACCTATCTTACCTAATCGTTATAATCGTTACGCGAAAATAAGCACTTACAGCAATTCCACCAACACAAAATAAGCACTTACGTCAATTCCCAACCACCAAAAATAAGGACTTACATCAATTCCCCACAACGAAAAATAAGCACTTACAACAGTTCCAAACACCGCAAATAACAACGAATTGCAGCAACACAAACAGAACAATTTCTCAAAAACATCCTTAATGTCATAATCACAGCTAAGAATATTTAACCGCTCCCAAACCACCCACCGCCCCAGTCGAATATGCGTATCTCCTTAAAAACACGCAACTTACAAAAACAAAAATCAGCTCCGGCAATCTGGATTACCAGGATTTTAGAGGATTCTTTTTTTGAATCTGGCTTTATCTACGCAATGTGGTATAATTGCTTGGTGGTAAAGTGATTGCGATTATTACACAGCATCAGATTTCAAACAGTGTATAAGTTTTATAACTATAGGTATTACAATGATTTACAGTGATATTATGTTAGCTTTCGGTTGGCCCGGTCCCACGGAAATGATACTGATCGCAGCGGTAGGACTGCTGATTTTCGGTAATCGGCTTCCGGACGTAGGAAGAAGCCTGGGAAGGGGTATCGTCGAGTTCAAGAAGGGCATACGCGGAATCAAGGACGAGATAGATGAGGCCGAAACGAAGAAAGACGATACTACCAAATAGCAATTAATCTATTGCTAATCAATGACTTATGAGTTGTCGATTTTTCCCTAAGCCTGCTCTTTTGCACGTGCCGCCTTGGCCTCGAAAGAATCGCTATGGACCGGAACGACAAGTAAAAAACCGCAATAGGAACAGCGCACGCGCGAGCCGCGCATGGAGGTGGGGACTATCAATGTCTTACGGCACCTAAGGTTCGGGCACATAAGAGTTACCGCTGTTTTTTTCTCAAGTTTTTGTCCCATAAGGCGTTAACAACCCTTAAAAAACTTCTAATCCTTCTGCCACAAAGAACATATCGTCAGATAGAGATAGGCGGGTTTAGTGATATCCGCAGGTTTTTTTGGCTAACAAAGGTATTTTCAACACGTTTCAATATATCCCGTCTTCTCCGGGAAAATCTGGTCCAACTATGCAATTGGTCATAGCGAGTCATTTTTAACATAGCGCCGCTTAGTCTTCATGAAATTCCACACCACATATACAATAAGAAACACAAGCCCCGCAGCCACCGGCCAATGGCCCAGGACGCCAAAAGTGGTCCGCTGGGAATAGACAGGCACCTCGGCTACAATCACACCGGGCCCTTCCTGGAAATGATCACGACAAGCCAAAACCCTGCCCATCGGCGAAACAATAACGCTGATCCCATCGGCAGCGGCGCGTACGATAGCATAGCGAGATTCGACGGCACGATAGATACTGTTCTGCAGGTGAGCGTTTTTGACCGTTGACCAGTCGAGTGTGGGCACCGCCACTACCGCCACCGACTGACGGCTATAGTCGCGCGATAATCGGGTGAAGTTGTCGTCCTGACAGATCATTCCGCCAACACGAACACCGTCAATATCTATAACCTTTAACGTTCCATCCCCCCTGTTAAATTTTTCAAATGGGGTCAGAAAGGTCTTGGTGTATTCCGCGGCAACCTGTCCCTGGGGCGTCATAAAGAACAGGCGGTTTTCCCGCTGTATGGAATGGAAATATCCGACAGCCAAGTAAACGTTGTGGCGCCGGGCAACCTGGCGAAAACGTTCAAGTTCTTCGTTATCTGCCATCCAAAAACCTATTTCAGGAGAAACAATAAGCCTTGCGCCAGCCTGGGCTGCCTTCGCCACTGGCTGAGCAAAGAGCATATCAAAATCATCCGTCTGCGGATCGCCACTGGTAGAGGTCCAACCGATGGCTGCTACCTTGAGTTTGCCAATTGGTTGTTGATAGCGCACAGTCAAATTCATTACCGTTAAAACAAGTATAATCGCAACGGCAGCGGTAATCCGCCGGGGGCGCTGCTGCGGATGGACTATTATGGTGACCAGCAAGGCCTGTAAAGTGCCCAAGGCAAAAATAATACCTGTCATTCCCGTAAAAGAAACGAACAGTATCAAATTCGGATAGCTCGACCAGCAGCGTACAAACGATTGAGCGGTACCCCAGATGGGAAGGGTTGTAAAGTTGATCCAGTCGAGCAGTACCAGGAACGCGCCTGTCGCAAAAGCACCCAACATAGGTGAACTACGTAACAGACAGGTCGAACCCCAAGCCAGAATCACCATCATAACGATAAGCCACACCAGCAAAATCAGTGTTATCGGTAATGGCAGTAACAACAAGACAAGTTGCGGGAGGGTTTAGGCAAGGCCCATATACAGGCCCGCGGCGAGCATAATTCGGCAGCGTATTTTTGAAGCTGCCCCCAAATAAAAAATTGGCACCAGCGCCAAGGTCTGCAATGGCGCCAAGGGTGACCAGAGGTTAGGGGCCATCAACAGCAAGCCGCTGATTATCCCGGCCAATTTGCAATACCATTCCTGCCTAGCTGCCATGTTCTAAACGTTCTCCGGTATTGTGAGTTTCTTACGAGTAAGACTGTGCGCAAAATGGTCACGAAGTATTTACTTCAGTATAAATTCTCACGTAACCCTATTTGGTTCCAAGCCCTTGCCTGGTCAGGTTGTGTCTTATTTTTTCGAGCATTTTTATTAGTTGTCGCTGCTCAGTTTGGGTAAGAGCGATTGCTTTTTCTATTTCTTTCATGTAAAGCGGTTCGACCTGGGCCAGGAGCTCTTGTCCGTAGGGGGTCAGTTTGATGATATTGTACCGCCGGTCGGCAGGTGCGGCGGTTCGGACCACCAGATCGGCTTTTTCCATCCGGTCGATCAGTGTAGTTATGTTGGCCCGGTTGACCAGCATCATGTCGCTGACCTGGGCCTGGCTCAGGCCGCCTTGCGGATCGGCCTGGTGGGCCAGTAGCATTAAGACATTGAACTGGACATCACTAAGGTCTAACGAGCGGAAAAATTCGTCAGCCCTTTTTTTGATGGAAGAAGCTGTATAGTAAACACTTAGCATCGCCTCCCGTGCCAGCGGTGTTATAGAGGTTTTTAGAGACAATTCCTGCTGGAGTGACATGGGCAGCTCCTGTTTCACATATTAACTATTCATGTATATGTCATATATCAACAAATCAATTTGTCAAATCCTTTTTTGGTGTTTTCTGAAAAATCAAAAGGCAAGACGACCGGTAGTCTTAGTTTATGCCCAAGGAGATAAACTGTTTCCCAAATGATTGATATCGTGTAAAATAGCCGCCCATGCAGGATTATTGGGTTGCCTGCGAAGGTTGTGATGTGTTTTGCGGACAGAAAAGATGGTTTTTAGACACCAGCGTCAAAAGGATTGTGAAACGTTGATTCTGATGCCAAAACAGCGTTTTTAGGCGTGAATATCGACTTTTGACGCCAACACCTTTTAAAAGAAAAGAAATTATTATGCGAGTAATAATCGCCGGAGCCGGTGAGATCGGCTGGTACATCGCCGATCGGGTTTCGAAAGACGGCCATGACGTCACTATAATCGAGTGCGACCAGGAAAAAGCCAGATTGGTTCAGTCCAACCTGGACGCCCATGTAATAACCGCCTCGGCGGCCTCAGCAGCGGTGCTGGTTGGGGCCGGCGTGGCTCGGGCGGATTTGTTCATCGCGGTTACCGGCAGTGATGACACTAATCTGGTCTGCGCTTCCATCAGTCGGAAACTAGGAGCCGCCCGTGCGGTGGCCCGTGTCGATGAGGTGGTCTATCGCAAAGCTCCGGAGATTTCCTACCGTGATCATTTCGGCATAGATGAGTTACTCAGTCCGGAGATGCTCGCGGCGTTGGAATTGGCTTCGGTAGTACGTAACCCGGGATCATTGGCGGTGGAGCATTTTGGTCGCGGCGCGTTGGAAATGCAGCGGATGGTAGCCGGCAGAGGCGCTGAAATGGTGGATAAGCCTTTGCACGAACTGGAGTTTCCCGATGGGGTACGGATCGCCAGTATCGAGCGTGGTCAGAAATTTATCATTCCTATGGGCGATGACATTGTCGAACATGGTGATTGGGTTACCCTTATCGGCCAGACGGAACAAGTGTCGCGATGTCGGAGTTGTTTTGAGACAGAAAAACCCAAGATACAGAAAGTGGTCATCATGGGCGGCGGACACACCACTATGAGCCTAGTCCGGCGATTGCGTGTTCAGATGTTTCGGCTGACGGTTATCGAGCGTAGTTCCGATCGCTGCAAGTATCTGGCTGCCACGCTTCCACATGCGACGATCCTCAACGGTGACGGCACGAACCTGGCGTTTCTTAAAGAAGAGCAGATCGACAACGCTGATGTTTTTATCAGCACCACAGCCAGCGACGAGGCGAACATTATGAGCGCCATCCAGGCAAAAAACCTTGGTGTAAAAAAGGTATTGGTAGTGATTCACCGACCGGATTACGCCGATCTGGTGGAAAAAATGGGGATTGACAAAGCTGTAAGTCCCCGTGTGGTTATGGCCGACAATATGCTTTCGCTTCTGCGTAAAGGCAAGGTTTCTACTCTGGTCACGTTGGATTACGGCAAGGCCGAGATATTGGAACTGGTTGTCGAGTGCGAGGATTTTGTGGGCAAGGCGCTGCGTAATTTATCGCTGCCCGGCGGGTCTTCCGTGCTTACGCTGCAGCGAGGCCGGGAGGTAACGGTGCCTCATGCCGATACGGAATTTCAACTGGGCGATACGATACTTGTCATTTGCCGATCCGAACAGCGTAAAAAAGTCATCCGCCTCATCGTGGGCAGTACCTGAGTTAAGTTCCGTTGTGGCACTATTATTTGCTGACAAGGGTTTAATTTGAATTACAGACTGGTTATCAAGCAATTAGGTATGCTGGTGCTTCTGGTTGGCACGTGCATGGCTACCAGTTTGTGGTGGGCCTTTTGCGACCGCGATCAGCCGGGTTCGGGTCAGGTTATTTACGCGGTGCTGGTTTCCATAGTGATTTGCCTGACGATTGGCCTGGTCTGCATCTGGCGCCGTCGCGGTGACGATAATATCGAGCAGTTGTATCGTAAGGAAGCCATCGCGGTAGTTGGATTGGGATGGTTGTTGTGCGGGATACTGGGCGCACTGCCATATATTTTTTGCGGAGTGTTGCGGGCGTATTGTGACAGTTGGTCTGGTGTTGTTTGTTCGGCAATTTTTGAAAGTGTCAGTGGTTTTACCACCACCGGGGCCAGCATTTTCCCTTCACCGCAGGACCTGCCCCGGGCGATTTTGTTTTGGCGGAGCCTGACCCACTGGCTCGGCGGCATGGGGATCATTGTTTTGTTTGTGGCGGTTCTGGGCCAGACCGGCTCGGGCGCGAAATTTTTGTTCAATTCGGAGGTGCCCGGCCTTTTGTCCGAATCGCTTCGACCGCGAATTCGTCAGACAGCTATGCTGCTATGGAAGATTTATATCGCCATCTCCGCGGCCGAGATTATTTGTCTGCGGTTACAGGGGATGAATGCTTTCGAGTCGCTGTGCCACACCTTCGGCACCATGGCCACGGGTGGTTTCAGCACCCTCAACGGCAGCATCGGACAATATGACAAGCTCGGCATCGAGATAACCATTACCGTGTTTATGCTATTGGCGGGGACCAATTTCACCCTCCACGCCGCCCTGCTGCAGGGCCGTTGGCGGGTGGTATTACGTAACAGGGAATTTCGAGTTTATTTGCTTTTGCTGGCAGCGGCAACGGCTATGATCAGCATCGATTTGATGTTGAATCTGCCTCAAAAGTATTCTCCCGGCTCGGCGCTGCGCCATGGGAGTTTTCAGGCCGTGTCTATTATGACCACTACCGGTTACGGTAGCAACGATTTCAATGCCTGGCCCACTTTTTCACAATGGCTGTTGGTGATACTGATGTTCATCGGCGGCTCGGCCGGCTCAACCGGGGGCGGCATTAAGGTGGTACGCATTATGCTGTTTGTTCGCATAGCCCTGATGGAAGTGGAACACATGTTTCGGCCTAATGTGGTGCGGCCGCTGAAGATCGGCGGACAGATCCTGGACGATAATCTCCGTCGTAATGTCGGTTTTTACGTGGGGATGGTGCTGGTGATCTTTTTTGCCTCTACCGCCTTGCTGCTGCTGCTGCAAAATACAGCTCATATCGAAGATACCCAAAACCAACTGGACATAGTAACAGCCAGTACCGCGGTGGCCGCCACTTTGAACGGTGTCGGTCCGGGTCTGGCCAGGGTAGGCTTGATGGGAAACTACGCCTTTTTCACCAACCCGGCAAAATTACTGCTTTCACTTCTGATGATCCTGGGCCGACTTGAGGTGATGGTAATTCTATGTCTGTTCGTGCCGAGCTTCTGGCGGCAGAATTGACGGGAACGAAACAAAAAAACGAGGCCGAAACCTCGTTTTTGTTGACCGTACAAAAGCGCAAAGCCCACTATCCAAACATCTCACTCAAGCGTTTTGTCCCGTCTGTACGGGGGATTATTCCACCTGAGCCTGCTGCGGTTTCCAGTCCCGTTTGAGTGGTTTTACGACCATACCGTTGCGGATGGCCTTGGCCGAGGCCCTAATCCGCACCACCTTACCGTCCACCAAAGCACGGACTTTCTGGATGTTAGGTTTGAACTTACGTTTGCTAATACCCGTAACCTTGCGACCTACGCCGCCGAGGTATTTGGCCCTACCTCGCCGTGAGATAGTGCTGCCCACATGGGTACGCTTGCCGGTAAAATAACATACACGCGACATAAAATGACTCCTCAGATCAATAACAGGGCTGATTAAAAGCCCATTGTTCGCCTCAATCTACATCAAAGACCACCCAGTATAACGTTATTATGGGTGATTGCAAGTAGTTTTTTGATAAAAAGTAACAGCCGATGATTTTTTATAACCTCTTTCAAATCAAAAAGTTATAGAAAATGGGTATATATCGCGCGTAATATACGCTGACCGACATTGTAGTTTTGGCAACACGTTTTTTTACCAAATTTTGGCAATATTTCGCCCGGTGGGCCGTTGTATAGGGTAGAATAGCTGGTTATGAGTAACGATTCGCTGGCGAAAATCATAAATCGCTGTCAGCAAGGCGACGAAGAGGCGTTTGGCTGGCTGCTGCAGGAATATGGGCCGAGACTGTACCGGTATTTTCTCCGGACGAGCGGCTGTGCCGACGACGCAGAGGATCTGCTGCAGGATTTATTTGTCAAGTTGCTGGTAAAAATCGGTGATTATCGTCATGAGGGCCGATTTGACAATTGGCTGTTCTGCGTAGCCGCTAACCTGGTTCGCGACCATTTTCGTCGGCGGCAGCGAAGTGTCAGAACAGTTCCGATGCAGATGGACGGCAGCATTGGGACGGTCTCGCCGGCGGAGGCGGTCTCCAGTGGGCCGAGGCCCGAGGAGCGACTGGAAACAGAGGAGCAATTAGACCGGCTTCAAAAGGCATTAGGGCGACTGGAGCCGCATGAAAGTGAGATTATTTTGCTGCGTCACTATGGCGGGCTGAGCTTTAAGGAAATCGCGGAGCATTTTCAGGTGCCGCTTGGTACGGCACTGGCGAGGGTACATCGAGGTCTGAAAAAACTAAATAAAATGTTGGAAGAAAAAAAATGAAAACACCTGACAAAGAACTGGATAATCTGCTCAAAGAGTTACGCATTGATCGGCGGGAAGCACAAAAAATCGCTGATGATATCCGCATCGGCCAGGAGCTTCTCAGTTGCCAAAGCGAACCGTCCCCATCCCCGGCATTGATGGCTCGCATTGAGCAGACAATAAAATCGAACCTGCGACAAAGAACCACCATAAACAACCGGGGCCGGCGAATCGCGTTCGTAGCCGCGGCGATAGCTGTGGCGGTGTTGGCGAGTTCGCTGTTTTGGCCGGGCAATAACCACCGACCGACCGATACCACTGCTGTGCTGGCTACTCACAATGGTATCGATCCCTTCGATAACGAACTTAATCTGTGGGATTTGGCTCTGACGCAGGGCGATGACGATGAAATAGATGAATTGGTTATAACTGAAGTCTCATCGTTGTGGGATGAGGCGGATAACGGACCGGATAATATTTTGGGAAAGGCACAAGACCATGAAAACTTCTCTTAATGTATTTTTGACTGTACTGGTATTGGGTTTGTTCAGTTGCCCGACTGTTTTAGCTCAAAGGGCCGCTGAGGGTTCTCAAGATGAATGGGATATCGCGCTGGGCGACGAAACCGACATAGCCAATATGGCTCCAGCTCCCCCACCTTCGCGGTATCACCAGGCACCGGCGATGATCCAGTCGCGTGAGCGCGGCAGAGGTCAGGCTATGGACCGCCGAGGTGACCAAAACCGCTCGTGTGGGTTCCAACGCCCTGCCAGAGGTGAACCAACACAAGCTCCGCAACGTGCCGCTGCTCAGAGACGCCCGGAGGCCCAGCAACGCGCCGCTGTTCAAAGACGCCCGGAGGCTTGGCAGCGCGCCGCAGCGCAAACATGCCCAAGGGCCTGTTGCCAATGTGTTGTTGCACAGAGACAGGGCATGGCCTGGCAACGACCCGGCAGAGGCGGACATGGACAGGGAATGGCATGGCAACGACCTGGCAGAGGGGGACGTGGACAGGGAATGGCATGGCAACAACCTGGCAGAGGCGGACGTGGACAGGGAATGGCATGGCAACGACCCGACAGAGGAGGACAGGAAAGAGCTTGGCAACGCCCCGGCAAAGAGAGACCGGGAAAGGCCTGGCAACAACCTGGCAGAGGGGGACAGGGAAGGGCCTGGCAACAACCTAGCAGAGGGGGACAGGGAAGGGCATGGCAACAACCTGGCAGAGGCGGACGTGAACAGGGAATGGCGTGGCAACAACCCGGCAGAGGGGGACAGGAAAGAGCTTGGCAACGCCCCGGCAAAGAGAGACCGGGAAAGGCTTGGCAACAGGCCGATGAAAAGAGACAGGCAAAGGCAAAAGCCAAACTCGCCGCCGCAAGAAAAGGCAAACAGGAAGTGAAACCAGCCGCTAAAAAGGGTGAGGCAAAAGCCAAACTCGCCGCCGCAAAGAAAGGCAAACAGGAAGTGAGACCCGCCGCTAAAAAGGGTGGGGCAAAGGCCAAAGCCAAACCCGCCGCCGCGAAAAAAGGCAAACAGGAAGTGAAACCCGCCGCTAAAAAGGGTGGGGTAAAACCGAAAGCTAAACGCGCCGCTGAAGATGAATCCGGCGAGAAAGCAGATGATTGATAAGTAAACATATCCGAAGGGAAAACGTAAGGGAGTCTCTGAGGCTTAGAAATGCGATCCTGTGCACTTTGGCAGCTTTCGCTGGTCCGGCTTAGGTTGAGCCAAGATGGGCGCTTCGTTTTCTGGAAAGGAATCGACGATGAAAACCATTTTGATATTTTCAGTTATGCTCGTTTTGGGATTATTGGTTTGCCAGGAAGCTTCGGGTCAGCAATCGGCAGCTTCTCAGGAGGATTGGGATCTTCTGTTGGCAGATAATGGTAAGGCAGCTCCGGATAGAGAGCCTCCTGGTCTGCCGCCCCGGTGGGACGGTCAGGAACGAGTGGCAGGGCAATGGCAGCAGCATGGCGAGGATCCCGGCAGAAAACCAGGCATGAGGCGTGGCCCTGGACCGGCAATGGGATACGACCGGGAATCAGTCAGGACAGATCCGAAAGAACTGTTGGAATTTATTAAGAAGTACGAGCCGGAACTAGCCGAAAAACTGGAAAAACTTCGCCAGGAAGAACCTCAACAACTGCGTCGGAAAATAGTCGCTCTCGGCCGACTCTACGGCCCGGTCATGCAGCAGATGGAACACAGCCCGGAAATGGGCAAACTTTCGCTCCAGAAAATTCGACTGCGTTTGAAGATCGAAGCAACGGTAAACAATCTCAAAGAGGCCGAGCAGGAAACCGAAAAGGCCACCATCAAGGAACAGCTAAGACAACACATAGAAGAGCTTTTTGACATCATCCTGGCCCAGGAGGAACTGCGGCTCAAACACTGGCGGGAGCGCATGGCCGAATTAGCTATCGAGGGAGCCCAGGTAAAAGCTCCTGACAAAGCCGAGGAAGCCAAGAGACCCCAACAACCAGGAACAGTTCAAAGCAGCGATGCCCAGCAGACCCCCGACAGTGAAAAAGCTCCCAGGTCCAGGAAAGGAAAAAAGCCTCACAAGCCGGGACCTCCCCAACAACAAGGTTTCGAAAACAGAGAAGCTCTCATCAAACAGTGGCGAGAGCAAAAGGAACAGATTATCAATGAGCGCCTCAAGGAACTGCTTGAGGATATCAAACCCTTTCCCTGGCAATGATCGCCAAGAGCCTGGGAACCCGCCAGAACAGAGGCCCGGTCATCGAACGATGGCCGGGCCTTCTTTGTTGCCGATAAATAGCGCCCTGGCACAAAGCCAAGTAATCGGCAGTTATCCGTTGGCCATATTAAATCAGATGCCAGTGACCAACGAGATAATTCAATACCAACGTAATCAGAATAAAGATCGGTATCAAAATGGTGATGCTATATGCCATGTAACCGAAGAAGCTGGGCATTTTGATACCACTTTGCTCAGCAATGCTCTTGACCATAAAGTTCGGTCCGTTACCTATGTAGGTATTGGCTCCCATAAACACCGCCCCCAGCGAGACCGCCACCAGCAGTTCCTGTGCTACATGCGCCACCTGATCGGCGCCGCCCAGCGTCTTGGCCGTCTCGAAGAACACCACATAGGTCGGCGCGTTATCCAGAAAACTGCTGAGCGAGCCAGCGGCCCAGAAGAATTGCCACGGTTTGGTCAGCCCCAGGTTGGGCCCCTTGGCGTTGAGAATTTCTACCGGTACCTGCATACAAATGAAGATACCAATGAACAAGGCGGCTACTTCGCCGATAGCGGCATAGTTGAATTTGTTTTCTTCACGAATACCTTTGGGGGTGGTCATTAACGAAATCGCTACAAACAATAATTGCAAAATCTCACGGAAGAAATCAGGTACTATCGGGCAGCCTTCCTTCCCCAGGAAAGGCTTATTGGGAATCAGCAGTCCCACCGACAGCACCACGCCCAGCAACCAAAGAAAATTGACTTTACCGCGTAATTGGAGTTTTCGTATTTCTCTTTCGTCGCGTCGGATATCGACGATAGTTTCTTTGCGGTAGGCAATGCTGTCCCAGATGTAATAGATGGCCAGCAGAATCAATACCGTCGCCAGCCATTGCGGCCACAAACTGAGGGTCCACAAAAACGGAACACCCTTTAGATAACCCAAAAACAACGGCGGATCTCCGATCGGCAGCAGGCATCCGCCCACATTGCAGACCAGAAAAATAAAGAAAATAACCGTATGTTTGACATGTTTGCGTTCTCTGTTGGTCTGCAGCAGCGGTCGAATCAGCAGCATTGCCGCCCCGGTAGTGCCGATGAAACTGGCGATCACCGCCCCTACTGCCAGGAATACGGTGTTTGTTATCGGGTGGGCAGGCAAATCACCTTTAAGCTGAATACCACCGCTTATTACATATAAGCTGAACAGCAAAACTATAAACGGTATGTACTCCGCCAGGACGGCGTGTGAGAGTACCCGGTTGACCGCCAGAACGCCGCAGAGCAACTGTTTTGTGTCGTGATCGATAACTCCCGGATGAATCAGCCAGTAATAGATAATAACAAAAACCGATAAACTCAAAGATATAAAGAGGCGGTTACGATTCATCTCCCACCAGTGTTCGGTTTTCTTTATCAGCGGCAGGATCGCGATGCACAACAGCAGCGCCGCAAAAGGGATAACCGCCCACAATGGCGGAATTTTGTAACCTTCCGGCGTATGACCTACATCATGCGATTCGCCGTGTCCTGTTTCGTCATGCCCCGCCTCACTAGCGACTATCGCTCCGCCGCCATGATCCTTCTCGAGAACCTGATCCTTTTCGGAAATCAGAAGGTTATGGGAATCTTCCCCGGCCCACAGTAGCGGGCTTGCCCAGACGGCTACTATCATGACCATGATTACCACTATGCCAATACTAACAAAACTGTTCTTCCTCTGTTCGTCGTAATCTTGCAGCATCGCGTAGGCCTTTCTCTTGTTTCGTCTAATCCCCTACCAATTCCACGGTCATAGCCGTGCAAAAATACTATATTTACTGCCGTATATATACAATTTACCCCCTAAACATCGACAAATTCGCCGATTATACTTAAAAATTATAGGACGAACAGGCTGTTTTATGTGTTTGGCAAGCCCAAAATTGGAGTGCTTTAGCTCTCTCACGGCCATGCCGGGGGGATTTTATCGGCCTATACTCTCGCCTCTTTATCCGGCCGGCCCTTTGCCGATTTATTCACTGCTCAAACTAATGTCGATGTGATATTTGAAGTTTTGATCGTCACGGTTGGGATAATCGTCGCGGTAGTGTACACCGCGGCTTTCTTTTCGGCGTTTGGCAACCTCGGCGATCAGGCGGCAGACAGTCAGCATATTCTGGCACTGCCAATCGACCGGATCATCGAAAACCTTATCCATCACATAACGGCGCCAGAAATCGATAATCTCCACCGTCTCCTCCAACCGTTCCCCGGATCGTTCGACTCCGACGTTGCGCCACATCACCGAACGCAACGAATTGGTAACGTCGGGCACGTCGAGTTGGGTACGATCGGAATCTTCGATCTCGTAAACTATAGAACGGTGTTGCATGATGGTTTGGTCGGAGGCGATCTGGCCGGCGGCGGCTTCACCGCAAATCTGCCCGAAAACCAGTCCTTCCAGCAGTGAGTTGCTCGCTAGTCGATTGCTCCCATGCAGACCGGTAGCCGCGGCTTCACCGCAGCAATAAAGGTTTTCGATATTGGTTCGGCCTGTAATATCGGTTTTTACTCCGCCGACCATGTAATGAGCGCTTGGCCGAACCGGGATAAGATCGACATCAACGTCTATGTCAAACGATTGGCACAAGGCGCTGATCGTGGGAAAATGCTCCGCCAACTGTTTGCCGCCTATATGCCGTACGTCCAGGAAGACATTTGTGGCGCCGGTTTTGGCCATGTGTTTATATATGGCACGGCTGACCACGTCGCGCGGCGCTAGCTCCGCCTGTTCGTGATAGTCCGACATAAAACGACGGCCTTTACCATCGACCAGATACGCTCCCTCGCCGCGGAGCGCTTCGGTTATCAGGGTGCGCGCGGCACCGGCAATATAAAGGGTCGTCGGATGAAACTGCATAAATTCCAGATCGCTCAGCACAGCGCCGGCGCGATAGGCCATGGCTAATCCATCGGCCGTGGCACCGGCGGGATTGGTGGTTTCCCGCCATAGCTGACCTGCTCCGCCGGAAGCCAGGATTGTCCGCCGGGCCCATATACATTGCAAACCGTGTCTGGGGTGATAAGACAGTACTCCAAGGCAGCGGTCGTTGTCGGTCAGAAGATCGATGCAAAAACACTGTTCAAACACCTTGACGGCACGATTTTTTTTAACCTGCTCCGTCAGGGTCAGGGCCACGGCTTTGCCGGTCGCATCGCCAAGAGCATGGGCGATGCGCCCCCGGCTGTGCCCGCCCTCTCTGCCGAGGGCGATCTTTCCGTCGGCCATATCAAAAGGCGTCGCCCACTGTCGTAACTGTTCGATCTGGGCGGGAGCTTTTTTGACCACCAACTCGACCACGTCCATATCGCACAAACCACAGCCTGTTTTTAAGGTGTCGTCTATGTGCAAACCGACACGGTCGTCATCGGATAAGACCGCGGCGATACCCCCCTGGGCATGATAGGTGTTACTGTCGGTGAGCGTATCTTTGACCAGCACCAGCACCTGGCCCGCCTGGGCTGCGCCCAGCGCCGCCCGCAAACCCGCTACGCCGCCGCCGATAACCAGGCAGTCCGTGTATAAATGCCCCATGGCACGGGTGTCCATGCGAGCCAAATATCGACGTGTTTCAACCGCTGTGCGTATCACTTGTTTGTAGATAGCTCTTATTTGTAGTTTGTTGCGAATTCCCGATTATTTCAGTTCCACCGACCAGTAGGCGTGATCAAGAAACTGTTTCCACGAATGGTAGCGTCCATCACCAAGATTAATACTGATCACCGGCGACCGCTTGGGCTTGGCCGGTTCTGTTATCAATCGCATGTGGGCCTGTTGGGGTGTCCTGCCGCCTTTTTTTATATTGCACTTGAGACAGGCGCAAACCAAATTTTCCCATGTCGGCTGTCCTCCCATATTCCGCGGTACTATGTGATCAAGGCTCAACTCGCTGGTTGGTAATCGTCGGCCACAGTACTGGCAGTGGTTGTTGTCCCGAGCGTAAATATTTCTCCGATTCAATGTTACTTCCCGCCGCGGCAGTCGATCATAAAACAATAACCGGATAATCCGTGGTACCACAACGCTCAGCCTTACAGTGTTAAGCCAATCGTGGTCATCCGGCTCAAATTTTTTCTTCAGTTCGGATATCTCCAGCCAGCCGGACAGGTCATAATTGCTGTACTGTCCATGATCGTGATCTATTACCTCAGCCAGGTCTCGGCATAACAGAGACATCGCCCGTTTCAACCCGACCACGCGGATGGCCATATAGTGCTTATTGAGCACCAGCACATGACAATCCAAAACCGATGGCGCCGCAATCATAACAAAAACCAGCCTTCTATCAACCGTCATCCTTATACTTTTTGCAACTGGCAACTGTCAAACCAACTCCGGCAGACAATAACCAGCAGCGATACGTCCTTTTAACATATCTGTTGTCATTAAACAAGTAAAATGCACAGCTATGGGCCTCCTATAAAGCCGGACCAAGCCCTGACGATCTGCCAAAATGGCATATTTTTGTTGGTGTTTCCGCCTATCGGACCAACAGCCGACAGATGCTCGGTTTTTATAACCACCGTAAATCAAGGGAGTTATGTTGTTTTTATGGGTTTGGCACGCAAATTGCCCATTAGAAAAGTGGCCATTGAAAAAATGGTGGCTAAAAGGTATTAAAAACGTTTCGTTGTGGCCACAACCGAAACACAGTTTTGAAAAAAGTTGAATTTAAGCCATACAAGAAGGAAAGGAGACGATAACAATGTTACCCGTAATAAGGGTTTGCAGAATAAATCGTAAGTTATTTATTGACAGGCGTTTAGTTTCCGCTTATACTGTGTCAAGTGAACGGGATTATCATAAAATGGATTAAAACCCTTGCACTTGGAGACACGGATGTATCG
>Ga0315290_10001255_pt1 | contig 17457 bp, 11 predicted proteins | sample YL17G12_0_MG_FD_203627 | JGI IMG/M metagenome (GOLD analysis project Ga0315290, IMG submission 203627) | Sediment microbial communities from Yellowstone Lake, YNP, Wyoming, USA - YL17G12_0 | ecosystem: Environmental > Aquatic > Freshwater > Lake > Sediment | place: USA: Wyoming | collected... | reverse complement strand
TCGCGATCGATCTGGGCTTTGCCGTCAACGGGGATGAGCCCGTCGACACGCAACTGACGATCGAAGGGCCGACCACGGTGTCGGGATATCGCTTCTCGAAGGGGTGGGCGAAGGATCAGCGCGTCTATTTTGTCGCACGGTTCTCCAAGCCCATCCTGACCTGGTTGGTGGGGGCGGAAGGTGACTTCTCCGGCGATCGGAAGCAGATCCAGGCGAAGAAGGCCCGAGGCCTGTTCCGGGTGTTGCTCAGGCCTGGGGAACCGCTGATCGTCAAGATCGCGATCTCGCCCGTCAGCATCGAAGGCGCGCGGAAGAACCTCGAGCGAGAGACACCGGGGTGGGAGTTCGACGGGTTCCGGCGGGACGCTGCCGCGGCGTGGGAGCGCAAGCTGCAGCGCGTCCGGATCGAGACGCCCGACAAGGCACGCAAGACTGTCTTCTACACCGCTCTCTATCACGCGCTGCTCGCGCCGACGACCTTCTGCGACGTCGATCTCGCGTATCGCGGCGCCGACGGGCAGGTGCAGACCGCGGCGACGTTCCAGAATCACACCGTCTTCTCGTTGTGGGATACGTTCCGCGCCCTCCACCCGCTGATGACCATCATCCAGCCGGAGCGCGTGGACGACCTCGTGCAGTCGATGATGGCCTTCTACCGCGAAGGCGGCCAGCTGCCCGTCTGGCCGCTCTGGGGCAACGAAACGAACACCATGATCGGTTATCACGCGGTGCCTGTTGTCGCCGACGCGATCCTGAAAGGCTTGACGACGGTGAATCGCGGAGAGGCGCTCGAGGCGATGAAGGCGAGCGCGATGCAGGACGTGCGCGGCCTCAAGTGGCTGAAGCCGCCGGAGACGCGCGGCTACATCCCCGCCAACGAAGAGGTCGAGTCGGTGTCGAAGACGCTGGAGTACGCCTTTGACGACTGGTGCATCGCGCGGCTGGCCGCCAAGCTGGAGCGCCAGGCGGACCGGCGGTTCTTCGAGACCCGCGCCGGGTTCTATAAGAACATGTTCGATCCTTCGACGGGATTCATGCGCGCGCGCATGGCGGACGGATCGTGGACGACGCCGTTCTCGCCACGGTTCTCGCAGCACCGGCAGGGCGAGTACACCGAGGGCAATGCGTGGCAGTACTCGTGGTCGGTGATGCACGACGTCCGGGGCCTCATGACGCTCATGGGCGGCCCCGACGCCTTCGTGCGGAAGCTGGACGAACTGTTCGACCAGCCCTCGCTGATCGAGGGCACGAATGCGTCGCCGGACATCTCGGGGCTGATCGGGCAGTACGCGCACGGCAACGAGCCCAGCCACCACATCGCCTATCTGTACGCGTATGCCGGTGCGCCGTGGAAGGCCGCGGGGCGCGTCAACCACATCGTGACGAACCTGTACGGCACGGGGCCCGAGGGGCTGTGCGGCAACGAAGACTGCGGACAGTTGTCCGCGTGGTACATGTTCAGCGCGGTGGGCTTCTACCCGGTCAATCCCGCCGAGGGCGTCTACGTGATCGGCACGCCCCACTTCGACAGGGTCAGCATCGACCTCGGAGGCCAGCGCACGTTTGTCGTCCAGGCCGTCGGCCTCTCGCCTGCGAATCGCTTCGTGACCGGCGCGACCCTCAACGGCAAGCCGCTCGATCGGTGCTGGATCACCCACGACGAGATCGCGGCCGGCGGCACGCTGCGCTTCTCCATGGGCGCCGAGCCGAACCGCGCGTGGGCGTCCTCGCCCGACGCTGCGCCGCCCTCCATGACTCCGCTGTAAAAGCACACAAAGGGACCAGGTCCCTTTTTCGAGGGACCTCATACGGAAAAGGGGACTGGCCCATTCTTGAAAAGGGGACTGGTCCCATTCTTCCCGTGTCGAGCAACCTCCGGGCAGGAAGCGCATCCCTGGTGCTCGTGGACAGGAAGAGCGGGAACGTTCTGGCGGCCTATCCTGAGGGCTCGGGTTCTCGGAGTGGGGCTACGAAGGAGGATGAGAACCTCGCGGAAACGCCGCGTCGGTTGTCGTCGGTTCGACGGCCCACGCGGTGACGGCCAACGCCGCGCTCACCGCGAGCAGCGTCGCCCCCACGACCTGGTGGTTCGCCAGCACCTGGGACGCCGACAACGCCACGATCAGCGCGACCATCACGTCGAGCCGAAGCAGCCAGTCTCGCGTGCGCGCCAGTTGAGCGGCGACGGCCGCCGGTGTATGGCGCTCGGCGAACAGCAGGTGCACGCGCATCGTCCCGTCCGCCACCGTCAGCGCAAGAACCGCGGCGAACAGCGTGTACCGCAGCCGCCCTCCGACCCAGGCGGCCACCCACCAACTGCTGATGGCCAGTCCGGACAGGATGAGCACGACAACGCCCTGGTGGATGCGCCACAGAACCCGCGCCGACGGGTCGGAAGGAGAACCCGCCGCGGTCTGCGGGCGCGGCAACGGCGACCCCATGTCGGACGCAAGCGACTGCGCAAGGGATTCCAACGCCTTCACCAGGTCGGCGGCACACACGTACCGTTCCTCCGGGTGTTTCTTGAGGCACGTCTCGACAATCGCGTCGAGGTCGGGCGGGGACAGCGGGTTCAGGCTGCTGAGGCGAGCCGGTTCGACCGTCAGGATGCGGGCAGCGGTCGATGAGGACGTGGCCCCCTGGAACGGGTTCCTCCCGGTCACGAGTTCGTAGAGCACCGTGCCGAATGCGAACAGGTCGCTTCGGAAGTCGCCTGCGCCTCCTTCGAGCTGCTCGGGAGACATGTACCCGGGCGTGCCAACCGCCGCGCCGGCCTCGGTGAGGCGCGGCCGGTCCGCCTGCGATGTCATGGAACGCGCGATGCCGAAGTCGAGAATGCGCACGATGCCATTGTCCCCGACCAGGATGTTCTCCGGCTTCAGGTCACGGTGGATGATGCCGTGGCGATGGGCGGCGTCCAGGCCCCGCGCCACCTGCACCGCCACGTCGATCGCTTCAGTTACCGGCAGGGGGCCGGCGGTGCCGAGCATGTCCCTGGCCGTACGCCCGGGCATGTACTCGCCGACGATGCAGAGCTGCCCGTCGAGATCTTCGAGGGCGTGAACCGCGCCGATGTTCGGGTGCACCAACGCGGCAGCCGCGCGGGCCTCGAAGCGCAGGCGCTCGCGGCGTGTCTCGTCGGCGGTGTCGTGGGCGTGCAGGACCTTCAGCGTGACGAGCCGGCCGAGGCGCGTGTCTTCGGCAAGATACACGACACCCATGCCGCCCTGTCCGAGCGGGCGCTGAATGCGATACGCGCCGACCATCGCGCCGGCCTGAAGCGCCGGCGACGTGTCGCCGAGAAGGAGCGCGCCCACGCCCGGGCCACTCGGCGCCATGAAGTCTCCCGCGCGGCTGCCTGCGTCCAGGAGCGCCATGACATCGGCCTTCAGCTCGTGGTCGCTCCCACAGGCTCCGTCGAGGAATGCCGCCTGTTCATGCCGCGGGCGCTCCTGTGCCTGGTCGAATAGTTCGGCAACCCGGGCCCAGCGATCGCTCGTGATGGTCATGACAGGACGGTGCTCATGTGGTGGCAGGCGGCAGCGACCCCGTCAGTTCCCGGAACAGCCACGCCCGCGCCAGCGTCCACGCACGCTTGACCGTTGCGGGAGACAGATCCAACGCGGCCGCCGTCTCCTCGACGGAGAGGCCGCCGAAGTAGCGGAGCTCGACGACCCGTGCATGGCGCTCGTCGAGCCGGGCGAGCCGCTGCAGGGCCTCGTCCAGGGCCAGGACGTCCACTGACGGACCCCGGATCGGGAACAGCACGTCCTCGAGCGTCACTCGCACCGCGTGGCCGCCCCGTTTCTGCGCGACTCGGGCTCGGGCGCGTTCGATCAGGATTTCGCGCATGGCATGCGCGGCGATACCGAGGAAGTGCGCGCGATGCTCGAACGAGAGCGACGCGTCCTTGAGCAGCCTGAGATACGCCTCGTGCACGAGCGCCGTTGTCTGGAGCGTGCGCCCGGGCCTTTCCCGCCTCATCTCGCGCGCCGCGATCCGGCGAAGTTCGGCGTAGACGAGCGGAAACAGGTCGTTGAACGCGGCCTGGTTCCCGCCCCTGGCGTTCTTCAACAGTTCGGTTACCGCGCCGGGAGTCGGGTTGGGCAAGGAGCGCTCCATCGACATGACCGTGGACAGCCGGACTCCCGCAGATTATCGCCTTCGGTCAGGCCATCCGCAAGCGGGCGTTGACGCTACTTGCCGTCGACGATCCGCAGCAGCAATTGCTGGGCGCGTTCGTAGGTGGGAGCGATCTCCAGGGCGGCGAGCACGGCCTGCTTGGCTTCCGAGCGCTGGCCGACCGCCAGCAGGGCCTCGCCGAGGTCGCACTGGACCGGCACCGGGTCGACGGGGCCAGCCGCGACTGCCGCCCTGAACTCGCGCAGGGCGAGGGGCAGGTCGCGGCGGTCGGCCGCCATGCGGCCGTACGCCGAGTGTGCGCCTGCGTCGAACGGATCGATCGTCACGATTCGCTCGTACGCCAGCATGAGGGCCTCGTGGTCCCCGAGCCTTCGGCCGAGCGGAACCAGCTTGCGTGCCGCATCGATGTTCGTGTGGTCGTCGGCGACGAGCGACGTCAATTCGCGCAGCGCACGCGCGAAGTCGCCGGCCCGCTCGGCCAGCGCGGCAATCTGGGCGCGCGGACTCGCCGGACCCGTTGCCGTGGGTACGAGCGCCGCGGCGCGTTCGAACGCCGCGATGGCATCTGCGGGCGCGCCTGCGGAGGCCAGGGCCTGCCCGGAGCCCAGCTGAATGGGATAGCTGTCCCTGTACTTGGCCGCCAGCCCCTTCAGCGTCGCCACCGGCGCGCCGCGCGGGACCTCCACGCCATCCGGAGCCTGCAGCGCTTTCCCGACCGCCGAGTACCGCTGAGTCAGCATCGCGTCGAACGCGCTCTGCAGCTCGGCGCTCCCCTTGCCAGTCGCCTTGCGCAGCGCCGCCTCCGTGTCGGCGCCATCGCCGTAGGACCGCAGCATGACATTGAGCGCCGCGTGCCCGTGCTGCTGCACGATCAGCGACACCACGAGCGATGCCTGGAAGTACGCCAACTCGATCGTGTCGGGGCGCGTGAACCCCGAGTTGAGCTCCGCGAGTGTCGGGACCTTGCCGCTCGCGTACGCCCGCGCGAACCCCAGGTCGGAGTCGCGGGCCCACTCGGGCCGCACCAGCCCCTCCTCGTATACCGAGATGCCCTCCGTCAGCCATCGCGGCACCCGGTACTTCGACAACTGCATCGTGAACACGTGGGCCATCTCGTGCCACAACGTGGCCTGCCAGTTGAAAGACCCCGGTGGGCGCGCCCGCGGCGAGTCCAGCGTTACGACGCGGCCGAAGCACGCGCCCAACGCCCCGAGCAGGCCGGGCAGTCCGAGCGTGCGAACGGCGAAATCATCGTGCTTCGGGAACACTTCAACCAGGATTGGGCCCTGCGGTTCGAAGCCGTACCGCTCGCGCATCTTCGCCATGGCGTCCCGCACCATCGGCAGGGCGTAGTAGCGCAACACGGGCGCATCGGTCGGATCCAGCCGCACCGTGACCCCGGCGGCGTCAAAGGACGCGAACCCGTTCAGCGTATCGAGCATCTGCAGGAGGTTGTACGTGACGACGTCATAGGGGTCGGCGCGAAACGCCGTTTCGAGGGCGCGTCGTGCCGCGCCTTCGTCACCGACGCGAAGCAGATGCAGTCCCAGATCCGCCTGGGCCCGCATGTTGTCGGGCTCGAGCGCGATCGCTTTCCTGGCGAGCACGACGGCGTCATCGTATCGGTAGTGGCGGGCCGCGTGCATCGCGACGATGCGGTAGGCGTCGCCGTACGCAGGATTGACGGCCAGGGGTTTCGCGATGGCGCTCTCGTAATCGGCCGTCCTGCCGTCGACGTAGGCGATCGCGGCGGAGAGGGCGTGCGCGTTCGGGCTGTGAGGATCGGCGGCCAGCGCGCGCGCGAGGGACTCGCGCGCATCTGCCGGCTTCTCCTCGTCGATGGCGGCCTCCGCGAGGAACAGGTGCGCATCGACCAGGGCGGGGTCGATCTCCACCGCGCGACGAGCCGCTGCCGCCGCGGCGGGCGGGTTCTCGTCGGCCAGCGCGCGCGCGAGCCCCGCGTGGGCAGGCGCCCACTCGGCGTCCAGCGCCAGCGCCGCGCGGAACGACGCGGTCGCGTTGGCGGGGTCGTGTGCGTCGAGGAACAAGAGACCCCACGCCGTGTTGACGGCCGGCGCGAGAACCGGGTCCTTCGGCGCCGCGGCCGCCGCCTCGCGGAACAGCGCATTCGCCGTGCGCGACTGCCCCAGGGCGCGGGCGGCCCGGGCGGCGCGAAGCAGCCCATCAGGTGTGCTCGCGCCGCGGGCGCTGCCCGCCACCGGCGAAAGGACACGCCGCGCCTCAGCCTTGCGGCCCTGTTGCCAGAGGACCAGGCCCCATTCGAGGGCCGCTTCGCCGGCCGGGTCGGCGGTGCCTGGCATCTGGACGAACGCCACCGCCTCGTCGAGGCGGCCACGGTCTGCCGCGAGACGCGCGTGGATGGCTGCGCCAGCCTGGTCGCGTTCACCGCGAGCGCTCGCGAGAGCGTCGGCCTGCTCGCGCTTCCCGTGGGCGATAGCGTGCGTCGCCGCGCGCACGAACGCCAGTTCGGCCTGGACGCGTGCGGCCTGGGCCTTCGCCTCCGCCGCCTGTTCGGCGGGTGTCTTCGCCTGGGCCTGCGCTGCTGGCGGCGCTGGCGGCGCCTGTGGCGCCGTGGCCTCGTGCACGCCCACCCCGGCGGCAGACACAGTCGCCGCCGGGACGGACGGAAGTTCTGCTGCCGCGATCAACGCGATGGCGCAGAGCGCGGTCATCGCCAGGCGTACACGCCTGGACGTCGCGCCGCCACGATCGGTCGTGAACACGGTCGTGAACACAGCCAGGTGCATGGAATCCCTGACTGCGATTGTATCCGCAGAAGTGGTTCCAGTACCTGTGGAACAGGTCTTGAGACCCGCTCTCCAGACCTGCTTGCATTCGGCGGGCATCAATCCTATGCTCCCGGCATCTCTTGACGGTGCGGGCGCTCCGCCTCGCTGGATGCGGCGCCTGGCCGACTCACAACGGAGGACGAAGCCATGAGGCGTATTGCCCTGCTCGCTGCGTGCGCGGTCGTGCTGCTAGTGCCGGGGTTCGCGGTGTCGGGAGGAGCCCAGTCGAAGAGCCGGTTCCTGGACAAGGACACCTTCATGGACATGGAGACGATCAGCAATCCGGCCATCGCACCCGACGGCGGCCAGATCGTGTTCAGCCGGGGCTGGATTGACAAGGTCAAGGACCAGGCGCGCAGCAACATCTGGATCGTCGACGTCGGCGGCACGAAACTGCGGGAGCTCACCCGGGGCAGCTGGCGGGACTCCGCGCCCGCGTGGTCGCCCGACTCGTCGAAGATCGCCTTCCTCTCGGACCGGGACGGCACGACGCAGATCCACGTGCTCTTCGTCGCCACCGGAGAGCTGGCGCAGTTGACACATGTCGAACGCACGCCAGCCAGCCTCGCCTGGTCGCCCGACGGGCGGCAGATCGCGTTCACGACCACCGTGCTCAACGAGGATCCCATCCTCCCGATCCAGCTGCCGAAGCGTCCCCGCGGCGCGGAGTGGGCCAAAGCCGCCACGATCGTCGATCGCCTGGCGTGGGCGCGGGACGGCGAAGGCCCGGTCGAAAAGGGCAATACACACGTCTTCATCATCGACGCCATTGCGGGCGGCACACCCCGCCAGATCACCGACGGCGCGTTCGACCACGTCAACCCCGAGTGGTCGGCCGACGGCCGGACGATCTACGCCTCTGGGATCCGGAAACCCGACGCGGAGTACCTGAACAACGACTCGGAGGTCTACGCGATCGATCTGGGGACGATGGCGGTCATGGCGCTGACGGACCGCAAGGGCCCGGACGGCAACCCGACCGTGTCGCCGAGGGGTGACTGGATCGCGTATACGGGGTACGACGACCAGAACTTCACGAGCCACCTGTCGAGCCTCTACCTGATGGACAAAGCCGGCGGACACAAGAAGAGCTGGGCCGGCGGGCTGCGGGACTCGCCGTCGAACCTGGCATGGGCGCCGGATAGTTCGGGTATCTACTTCCAGGTGCGGGAGCTCGGCTCGACGTCGATCTACTTCGCGCCCGTCTCCGGCCAGCCGCGTAAGCTGACCGAGGGCGCGCAGATCCTGAACGGGTTGTCCATCGCGGCCAACGGACAGGCCGCCACCGTGCGGTCGACGCCGCTGGAACCGGGCCAGCTCGTGACGTTCAACGTGAAGAGCCCGGCGCAGCGCCAGACGCTTGTCGACGTCAATTCGGACGTGCTCGGCGGCCTGGCGCTCGGGGACGTGGAAGAACTGTGGTTCGCCTCGAAGGACGGCCTCAAGATCCAGGGCTGGCTGGTCAAGCCGGTCGACTTCCAGCCGGGCAGGAAGTACCCACTGGTGCTCTGGATCCACGGCGGGCCGTGGTCGATGTACGACGTCGGCTTCAACTGGGGCTACCAGAATTTCGCCGGCCTGGGCTACGCCGTGCTCTACACCAACCCGCGCGGCAGCACGGGGTACGGCCAGGACTTCGTCAACGGCATCCAGTTCTCGGATCCCGGGAAGGACTACGACGACCTCATGGCGGGCGTGGACGCGGCTATCGCGAAAGGCTTCATCGACGAGAAGAACCTGTTCGTCTGCGGCGGCAGCGGCGGCGGCGTGTTGACGGCCTGGATCGTGGGGCACACCAACCGCTTTGCGGCAGCCGTCTCCATGCGGCCGGTGATCAACTGGCACTCCTTCGTCGGCACGACGGACGGCTCGTCCTGGTACCGCCAGTTCCGCAAGTTCCCGTGGGAGGACCCGATGGGATACGCGGTCCGCTCGCCGCTGCACTACGTCGCCAACGTCACCACACCAACCATGGTGATGACGGGCGAGGCCGACCTGCGGACGCCCATGCGGCAGAGCGAGGAGTACTACCGTGCGCTGAAGATGCTGAAGAAGGAGACGCTGCTCGTGCGGATGCCGGACGAGTTCCACGGCTGGCGGCGGCCGTCCCACCAGCTCTCCCAGCAACTCTACCTGCTGGCCTGGTTCGAGAAGTACCGCCGGCGCTGAGCGCTCGGCTGATCGACGAGCCCGGAGGCAACAATGTTCATCGGGCACATGGCGGTGGCGTTTGGTGCGAAGACGGCCGCGCCGGCAGTGTCGCTCGGCACGATGTTTCTCGCGTGCCAGTTGGCAGATCTCATCTGGCCCCCGCTCGTGCTCCTGGGTATTGAGCGGGTCGCGATCCAGGCCGGAGTGACGGTCGTGACGCCGCTCGACTTCATCTACTACCCGTATTCGCACAGCCTGGTCGCGAACCTCTTGTGGGCGGCCCTGTTCGGCGGGGCGTACGTGTTCATCCGGCGGGCGAGGACCAGGGCGGGCATCGTGCTGGGCGTAGTGGTGCTGAGCCACTGGCTGCTCGACGTCGCCTCGCACCGGCCCGACATGCCGATCACCCTCGGCGGGAGCACCCGTATCGGGCTGGGTCTGTGGAACTCGCTTGCCGCGACCATCACCGTCGAAGGACTGCTGTTCGCCGTTGGCGTCTCCCTCTATGCGCGGAGCACGAGAGCCCGGGACCGCGTCGGCAGATGGGCACTCTGGTCGCTCGTGGCATGCCTGGTCGCGATCTATGCGGCCAACCTGTTCGGGCCTCCGCCGCCGGAAGGCATGAGCGCGGCGTGGAGTGCGCTGGCTCTCTGGCTGCTCGTGATCTGGGGTTACTGGATCGACAGGCACCGTCAGCCGTTGGCGGCGAGGGCATAGTCCAATACTCGGGATTCGGGACTCGGGGCGGGAGGTATCTTTGCGTCAGGTGCGCTACAACGTCGCGATGAGCCTGGACGGTTACATCGCCGGTCCCGCTGGTGAGTACGACTGGATTCCCATGGACCCCGAGATCGACTTCGGCGCGATCTTCGCGCGTTTCGACACGGTGCTCATGGGCAGGCGCACCCTCGAGGTTTCGCTGCGGCAGGGCGGCGGCGGGATGCCAGGCATGCGGCCCTATGTGTTTTCCCGCACGCTTCGGGTCGCAGACCATCCGTCTGTGACCATCGTCGCCGAAGGCGCCGCGGCCGTCGTCGCGGACCTTCGGCGCCAGGACGGCAAGGACATCTGGCTCATGGGCGGCGGCGAGCTCTTCCGCAGCCTGCTCGAGGCCGGCCAGGTCGACGGCGTCGATGTTGCCCTCGTGCCCGTTCTCCTCGGTCGGGGAACACCAGCGCTGCCCCGGACCGACCTGCGCACTACCCTCACGCTCACCGGGTCTCGAACGTACGCGAAGACCGGCATCGTCAGCCTGCAGTACGAACGCGCCGTGCTATCCTGCTTGTAGTCAACGCAGATCGAATGGAACGCCCTGCGGGTGCATCGCCCGAACAGGTAAACGGGCGGGTCCCCGCGGCGGTATTGTCGTGGTGAGGACTCCGTCCATCCCCGGCGTGAGGTGTCGTTGTTCGACCGTCTCGTCGAACTCGTCTTCAAGTATCGCCCGGTGGTCTTCGCGCGGGGTGAACTGGGCTTCAGCCCGCCCTGGCCCGCAGCCATCGCGGTCGTCGCCGTGCTCGCGGCGATGGGCGTCGCGGTGTGGGCGCACCTGCGGCCCGGCCAGGCGCGGGGCTGGCCCCGCGCCGCGCTTCTGACACTGCGCCTAACTGCACTGCTCCTGTTCCTCTTTGCGCTGCTTCGGCCCGTCCTTGTCGTCCGCGCCGTCGAGCCGCAGCGCAACGTCATCGCGGTCGTCGTCGACGGCTCCCGCAGCATGGAAATCGCGGACCAGGATTCGAAGCCGCGCAGCGCGTTCGTCCGCGAGTCGCTGGGCGCCGCGGGTCCGCTGCGCAGGGCGCTGGCTCGCCGTTTCTCGCTTCGCCACTTCCAGTTCGGTTCGTCTGCCGAGCGAGTGGCGGACCCGGCCGCGATGACGTTTACAGGCACCCGCTCGTACGTCGGGCAGGCCCTGCAGCGGACGGTAGAGGAACTGACCGGCCTTCCCGTCTCGGGTATCGTGCTCGTCACCGACGGAGCCGACACGTCGCGCGCGCCGATGGCCGACACGCTTCGTGCCCTGAAGGCGGCCGGCCTGCCCGTGTTCACAGTGGGGCTCGGCCGCGAGACACTCGAACGGGACGTGCAGATCGGGCGGGTGGATCCGCCCAGGTCGGTGCTCAAGGGCGCCACCCTCGTGGTCGACGTGGTGATCAGCCAGACAGGCTACGCCGGCCGCGCTGTCCCGCTCATCGTCGAAGACGAAGGGCAGGTCATCGCCTCGCAGGACGTGACGCTGCCGGCGGACGGCGAGCCGTCGACGGCCCGCGTCCGCTTCACCCTGGCGGAGCCGGGTCCCCGCGTGCTGAGCTTTCGCATCCCGGCGCAGGACGGCGAGCAGGTGACGCAGAACAACGCGCGGCAGGCGCTGGTGGCCGTCGAAGACCGACGCGAGCGCGTGCTCTACATCGAAGGTGAACCGCGTTTCGAGATGAAGTTCCTGCGCCAGGCCACGGCTGACGACAAGAACCTGCAGATCGTCACACTGCAGCGCACCGCCCAGCGCAAGTTCCTGCGCCTGGACATCGACGCTCCGGACGATCTGGTCGGCGGGTTCCCGAAGACGCGGGACGAGTTGTTCACGTATCGGGGCCTGATCCTCGGCAGCATCGAGGCCACGGCGTTCACGCCGGACCAGCAGCGCATGATCGCGGACTTCGTCAACGTGCGCGGCGGCGGATTGCTGGCCCTCGGCGGGCGACGCGCGTTCGCCGAAGGCGGGTACGCCGGAACGCCAGTTGCCGATGTTCTGCCCGTGCAACTCGACGCGACGAAGGCGCCGGCCGACTTCATCGAGGAGATCAAGGTCCGGCCGACGCGGCTTGGCCAGACGCACATCGCCACGCAGATTGCCGACAGCGAGCAGCACTCGGCCGACCGATGGAACACCCTGCCCGCGTTGACCACCGTGAACCCGATCCGGCGTGTGAAACCGGGGGCGGCGGTGCTGCTGGAGGGTGTGAGTGCCGCGCCCGGCGCGCAGGTCGTGCTCGCGTACCAGCGATATGGTGCCGGCAAGGTGCTCGCGCTGCCGGTGCAGGACTCCTGGATGTGGCAGATGCACGCCACGGTTCCCGCGGAGGATCTCACCCACGAAACGCTGTGGCGTCGCCTGTTGCGCTGGCTAATCGATGCCGTGCCCGAACGTGTGACGGCCAGCGTGGACCGCGATCGCGTGGAGGCCGGCGACACAGTGGCGGTCACCGTGAACGCGCGGGACGGCGGCTTTCTGGGCATCAACGACGCGACAGCGGTCGCGACGATCACCGGGCCCAAGGGACGTCGCGTCGATCTGCCGATGACGTTCGTCGTCGACCGCGATGGAGAATATCGCGCCAGCTTCGTCGCGGAGCAGGACGGGCTCTACGAAGTCGGCGTGGGCGTCACGCATGCAGGCCAGGCCGTGGGGAACGACACCGTTTACGTGCGGGCGGCCCCGGATGACGGCGAGTACTTCGACGCGGCCATGCGGTCCTCGTTGCTCAAGCGCATCGCGGAGGACACCGGCGGGCGATTCTACACGGCGTCGACGGTCTCCTCGCTCGCAGACGACATCACCTACCTCGGGCGAGGCGTGACCGTGGTGCAGGAGAAAGACCTCTGGGACATGCCCATCGTCCTGTTCCTGCTGGTCGGCCTGACGAGCGGCGAGTGGTTCCTGCGCCGCCGGCGGGGGCTGCCATGAACCGTGCGGCGCGCGCGATCGTGCTGACGCTGGCCGCGATCTGCCTGGCCGCTGGCCATCAGGTCCAGGCTCAGGACCCGGCGTCCCCCCGACCTGAAGGTCGGGGGCTACGTACAGAGAACCCGTCCGCGCAGGGCAGTCACATCCTGGTCATCGTCGGCCTCTCCGGCGATTCCGAGAATGCCGAGCGGTTTCACCGGTGGGCCGTGGCCATCGTGGACGCGGCGAAGGATCGATACGGCCTGCCGGCGGACAGCATTATGTATCTCGGCGAGGATCCTGCCCGAGACCCGGCGCGCATCAAGGGCCGCGCCACGCGGGAGGCGATCGACGCGGCGGTGTCGCGCCTCGCGGCCCAGTCGCGTCCAGGTGATCGGGTGTTCATCGTCCTGATCGGCCACGGCGCCTCGGCGACGGGTGGAGCGCGCTTCAACCTGCCGGGCCCGGACATCGCCGCCGCCGATTACGCTCGTCTGCTGGACCGGTTCGCGGCGCAGCAGGTGACGTTCGTGAACACCGCGAGCGCGAGCGGCGGGTTCGTGGCGGCGCTGTCGGGCAAGGAGCGGACGATTATCACGGCGACGCGAACCGACGGCGAGCGCAACCAGACGCGCTTCGGCGAGTTCTTTGCCGAGGCGCTCGCGACCTCCGACGGCGACATGGACAAGGACGGCCGCGTGTCGATGCTCGAAGCGTTCACCTGGGCGCGGCGACGCGTAGGGGAGTCGTACGAGCGCGACGGGCAACTGCTGACAGAGCACGCGGTGCTGGACGATGACGGCGACGGGAAGGGGAGCGACGCCCCGGGGCAACCCGGCACCGACGGCGCCCTCGCCCGGACGCTCTTCATCTCCGCTGCCGGTAGCCAGGCGGCTCCGGGCACCGATGCGGATCCCGAACTGCGCGCGCTCATCGACGCGCGGCGCGTTCTCGAGGACCGCATTGCCGCCCTGAAGGCGTCCAAGGAGAAAGCCGACCCGGCCCAGTACGCGAGTGACCTGGAACAACTGCTGATCGACCTGGCACGGACGAACCGCGCCATCAGGGAGAAACAGAAGCAATGAGAATCGCGCTGTCACTCGTCGTTGGCGTGGCTGCCGTGGCGGTGGCGGGCGCGGTGGCGTTTCAGCCGCCCCCGCCGCCGCGACCCCTGCCGAACGTGTGGTTGCCGTCGGTGGAGTTCCCGCAGGGCCAGCCCGGGCGTCCGTCGACGTCCGGTGGGCAGTCAGACCGCCAGCAGTTGCCGCCATTCATGCAGCTCGAGCGCCAGCGCGGCGAGCCGTCGAATCTCGAGCCGGGTCAACTGGCGTACGACGGCCGGTTCACCTTCGCGCGGCTGCGCTACACGCAGGGCGTGTCGCCGGACGAGATGGGCAGTGGCCGTTTCGGCCGCCGCGGCGGGTTCGGCCGGGGTCAGGGCCCGCCGTGGTCGCACGACTACCCGCGCGCCGAGCGCAATTTCATGAAGATCCTCGACGAGATCACCACCATCGGGCCGTACACCGGACCGGTGGGCGGCGTGATCCTGGACATCGGGTCGCCTGATCTTCTCAAGTACCCGGTGTCGTACCTGGTCGAGGCTGGCTATTGGACACAAACTGACGAGGAGGCCGCGAACGTCCGCGCCTACCTGATGAAAGGCGGGTTCATCATCTTCGACGACTTCCGCGGTGGTGACTGGACCAACTTCGAGGCCCAGATGAAGCGCGTCCTGCCCGACGTGCGCATGGTCGAACTCGACATCACGCATCCGATCTTCCATGCGTTCTTCGATGTCGCGACTCTGGACTTCGTGCAGTACTACGGTCGCGACCAGAAGGCCCTGTTCATCGGTGCCTTCGAGAACAACGATCCGACGAAGCGGCTTCTCTTCATCGCCAACTACAACAACGACGTCGGTGAATACTGGGAGTGGTCGGATACGGGCTGGACGCCCATCGACCTGTCGAACGAGGCGTACAAGCTGGGCGTGAACTACATCGTGTATGGGCTGACGCACTAGCGGATGAGCGATTGTCAGTAGCCAGTAGTCAGTAGCCAGTAGGACAGAAGCAAGAAGCAAGAAGCAAGAAGCCAGCGGGTAGTGGCGAATCCCGAATCCCGGACAGACCCTTTGGAGATGTACGTGACCAACGACACGAAGCACCTTCTCGAATCCGAAGACGATGTCGCGCTGGCCGAGCGGATGAAGGCGAGCCGGGACCGCATGGTGGCGGAGCTCGGCAAAGTCATCATCGGACAGGCGGCGGTCATCGAGCAGGTGATGCTGACCCTGTTCGCCGGCGGCAACAGCCTCATCGTCGGCGTCCCGGGCCTGGCGAAGACCCTGCTGGTGCGCACCGTGGCCGACGTGCTCGACCTGAAATTCGCCCGCATCCAGTTCACACCGGACTTGATGCCGTCGGACATCACCGGCACGGACATCATCCAGGACGACCCCGAGACCGGCAAGCGCCACATGGTGTTCTCGGCCGGGCCGGTCTTCACGAACGTCCTGCTGGCGGACGAGATCAACCGCACGCCGCCGAAAACCCAGTCGGCCCTGCTCGAGGCGATGCAGGAGCACCGGGTGACGATCCAGGGCCGCACCTACACCCTGGACGAGCCGTTCCACGTCTTCGCGACGCAGAACCCCATCGAGCTCGAGGGCACGTATCCGCTGCCGGAAGCGCAGCTCGACCGGTTCATGTACCACATCGTCATCGATCACCCGCCAGAAGAAGAAGAGATCGAGGTCCTGCGGACGACGACCGCTATCCAGGATGCCAGGGTGAACCACGCGGTGACTGGCGCGGAACTGATGGCCTACCAGCGGCTGGTGCGGCGGGTTCCGGTGTCAGAGGCGGTGATGTCGTACACGCTGAAACTGGTGAGGGCGAGCCGCCGGCATCCGACGGGCACCCTGGACTTCGTGGAGAAGTGGGTGTCGTACGGCGCGAGCGTGCGCGCGGCGCAGTACCTCATCCTCGGCGCGAAAGCGCGGGCGGTCACCCGCGGCCGCTACCACGTGAGCCTGGAGGATGTGCGGGCGCTGGCGCACCCGGTGCTTCGTCACCGCATTCTGACGAACTTCCACGCGGAGTCCGAAGGCGTGAAGACGGACCAGATTATCGACCGCCTGCTCGACGCCGTGCCGACGCCGCGGTCGGGGATGTAGGCATGGACCGGCGAGACGCGCGGACCGCGATGCGTGGCGCCCAGTTCGTGGACCCGTCCGCCCTGGCGCGGATCGGGAACCTCGAACTGCTGGCGCGCACGGTCGTGGACGGCTTCATCAACGGCCTCCACCGCTCGCCGCACATGGGGTTCTCCCTCGACTTCGCCGAGCATCGGGGGTACGAGCCCGGCGACGACCTGCGGCGCGTGGACTGGCGCGTTTTCGCCCGCACGGACCGCTATTACGTGAAGCAGTTCGAGGCCGACACCAACGCGAACTGCGTGGTCGCGCTCGACGTGTCGACGTCGATGCGGTTCAGCACCGGTCCGCTGACGAAGCTGGACTACGGCCGCTACCTCGCGGCGTCGCTGCTGTACTTCTCGCACCGCCAACGCGATCGGGTCGGGCTGGCGACCTTCGACGATCGCATCATCGACTACGTGCCGCCTTCAGCCCGCCATCTCGAGTTCGCGCTGTACGCGCTGGACCGGGTGGGCGATGCGAAACCGGGATCGCTGGCCGGCCCCCTCCTGACGCTCACCGAGCGCCTGACGCGGCGAGGCATCGTGATCGTCATCTCGGATCTCTATGACGAGCCGGAAGCCATCGCGCGGGCCATCCGTCCGCTTCGTTTCCGCGGGCACGACGTGGCGGTGTTCCACGTTCTGGACCCCGCCGAGATCGACTTCACGTTCCAGGACGCAGCCAGCTTCGAGGATCTCGAGAGCGGCGACCGCATGCCCATCGTGCCGGAAGCCCTGCGCGATGAGTACCGTTCGCTCGTCCAGGCCCACATCGCCGCCCTCGGACGCCTGTTCACCGACAGCCGGATCGACTACGCGCTGTTCAACACCTCGGTCCCGCTCGATCACGCCCTCTTCCACTACCTCGCCACGCGCGAGCGCATGAGCAGGGTCCGGTAGATGTCGTTCCTGGCGCCGGCACTGCTCGCGAGCCTCCTGGCGATCGTCCTCCCGATCGTGGTGCACCTCGTGCAGCGCGAGCGCCGCCGTATCGTCGCGTTCCCGTCGCTGATGTTCCTCCGCAAGATCCCGAACCAGTCGGTGAAGCGCCGCGCGATCAGGCACTGGCCGTTGCTGCTGCTGCGGGTGCTGGCGTTTGTGCTGCTGGCGCTGGCGTTCGCGAGACCGTTCTGGCCGGGCCCGGTCGGGGCGGCGACGACGGGTGCGGGTGGCCGGGAGGTGGTGATCCTGCTAGACCGATCGCACAGCATGGGCTACGGCGGCGTCTGGACCCGTGCTCAAGACGCCGCAAGACGAGCTGTGCGGGAACTGGGACCGGCGGACCACGGCACGGTCGCCTTCTTTGCATCCGAGGTGGAGGTCGGGCCCCGCGCCGCGTCGGAACGGGCGGCGCTGGTCGCGGGCATCGACAGGGCGAAGCCCGGCGCTGGCAGCACCCGCTACGGTCCGGCGCTGCGCGCGGCCGTCGGTCTGCTCGACTCGTCGCGACTGCCACGCCGCGAGATCATTCTCATCTCGGATTTCCAGAAG
>Ga0315290_10001253_pt1 | contig 17473 bp, 15 predicted proteins | sample YL17G12_0_MG_FD_203627 | JGI IMG/M metagenome (GOLD analysis project Ga0315290, IMG submission 203627) | Sediment microbial communities from Yellowstone Lake, YNP, Wyoming, USA - YL17G12_0 | ecosystem: Environmental > Aquatic > Freshwater > Lake > Sediment | place: USA: Wyoming | collected... | reverse complement strand
CGTTAGCATCCTTGCTTTCTTGCTTATCTGGTCAATAACAGCCAATTCCCTTGCGAGATAACTTGACTCAGCCTTATCCTTGTAAAAATCATCCTTTCCAAATTTTTCAGCATGGTACTGAACCAGCTGTATAAATTCCTTGTCAGATTCTGTGAGCGCTCGCCTGCCAGCTTCGCCGGCAATTGCCTCAAGCCTATTCACCACATTATAATTAGTGATATCATAAAAGTTCGGGTTGCCGCGGGAAATTTCCTCAAAAACCTCACCATAGGCCCTCTGCCGAGGAACTTCTTTTCTCCTGCCTTTTTTCTCCTCTTCCTCAATTGCTTCCTCAAGGCTTATTGTTTCTGCTTCTCTTTTCCTGCGAATCTCCTCTAATTCCTCAAACCTTTTCTTTTCTTCAGTTGCCAGCTCTTCTATCTTATCCTCAATCTCTTTCCTCGCAGCCCCTATCTCTTTTTTTCTCTCGGTCTCAAGCTGGTCCAGCTCTTTCTTTTTCTCATCTAGCTCTTTCTTCTTTACTTCAAGCTCTTCTCTTTTATCTTTCTCAAACTCTATGAGCTGCTTAATCTTTTCTTCTGCACTCACGCCTTTTTCATTAGTTAGCATTATAAAAATGTAGGATAGGATTCTTTTTAATATTTTTCAATTAACATAACCATGATTTTTTTATTCTTTACAATTACCAGCTCAGCATGCCATGCCCTTTCTTATAATTCTTGTACATCAAATACATCTCTATGGCTACGGATTTCTCAGCTTCTTTCGGATCTCCTTTCCTTTTCTCTTTTTTCTCCTTTCCTCCGCCGCCAATAGGTACAAACAGGGTGAAGAATTCTCCAAAGCCCCTGAATACTGAGATGAAAGGGTCAAATGCGCTCATAGCCATGCTGCTTTGGAGCGCTTTCTTTTTCTTCTTATCAGCAAATTCCTGGGCCTTTCTTTTTTCATCAAACTCTTTTTCACCAGCCTCCCACAGATATTTCTCCATATCCTCGCCAAGAGCATCCATGGCAGCCTTTACGCTCTCATCCACCAAGCCAAGCAAGAGCATGTCCTCTTCTTTTTTGAACTTCTTATAAGCTTCTATCTGGTTCTCAGTCCAGGCATAGCCGCGCAAAGTAACTTCTACTGTACCGAAATGGATTGGCCCTTTATGGGCATACTGGTCCTGCTGATAGCTCATCTCAGGCCTAGTCCTGTGCTTAAAAGTGGCAACGATGCACGGATGATAGTCTGTCTGGCTTGCCTTATAGCAAAGAAGCTCTATCTCTGTCATGCTAGTCTCAAATGCGCTGATAATGTCAGGGCTTTCACTCATTTCAGGATTCATCTGCATTCTTGCAATATTACGAAGATAAGGCTTGACCCAGTTCATGTACATCTTGATAATGTTCCAGTGCTGGCGCAAATACTTGAGCTGGAAGAGCCTCCTGCTATCAAGCTCCTGGTCAGTCTTGAGCTTCCAGTTAACAAAAGCATAAAGCTTCCTCCTCAATACATGCTTGACATTCTTATTAAATTTTAGCTCATCGACTTTCCTGTCAATATCGTCAATGCTATACACGTGAGTGTTGAAGAATAGATCAGGAAGAATAGTGAAGCCAACGCTTTGGGCCAGGTGATAAACACTCCCAGGCTGAACCTGCCCTCCCCTGTTCTCAACCAGGTCTGTGTATTCTCCTTTCAGGGCAACATCAGCAGCCTTAATCTTGCCCCACTGCTTTCTGGGCTCTAATTTCTCGTCAATAATCCTTAGCTCTCTTACAAGCTGGAATAATTGCTTTACCATTTCGCCAATCCCTTTAAGGTACTGGCTTGCCCTGTCCTGCTGAATGCCAACTCTTGACTGGGCTGCTCCCCAAAAGGCACTCTGCTCACTGGCAGTGAAGATGTCTGTAAGCTTAACAATATTGTGAAATGCGCTGTCCTGCCGTATATAACTGAGGAGCCAGTAATAGGTCTCTTCTATATTCAGGGAAGAAGCCTCAACCACCAGCCTGTACCTCTTGCAGGGTATTGGGTAGCCTGTCTTATAGTAGGTTGCGAAAGAAGGCTCATTAGCAGCCTGTATATTGACTTCCTCTCCTACTTCCATGTCAGCATCAGAAGGGTCAATCATTTCCCCATCTCTTGCTGGCTCATAAGTGCCTTTAGAGTTCTTTCTATACTTAGTTTTAGCATCCTTCTTGAAAAACCCATGCTTTACCAGGAGCTTGCCCCACTCATCAGCCATCATTTTTATTTATCTCACTTGATTTCATAGTTTATAAATCTTATCTCAAAAAACCTTTCATATCAAAACTGGCGTTTTGAACTTGCTAAAGCAAGTATCAAAGGTTCATCACATTACTTGTGGTTCGGATGCCTTTTCTTTCTTTCCTCCAATGCTTTCATGTGATTCATCTTGATTTTAAGTGTCTTGTTAAGGCTGCTGGTGAAATCCTCAAGTAAAAGGCTCAGGTGCTCTCCTCCCAGGAAATGGGGCACTATGACATAATCTGCTCCTTGCTTGTAAAGCTCAAGAGCATCCTCTGCAGTATAGCTGGTAACAATTACTGTGGCGTCAGGATTAATCTCTCTGACTTTTTTAATAAGCAATAGGCTGTCCTGATGCTCTGGAATAGTGCTGATGATTAGCTCGACATTTTCAAGCTTCAGCCTCTTCATAATCTCCAAATCTCCTATATCGCCGTATATACAAGGAACTTTTTGAGCTATGAGCTGCTTAATAACATCAGGGTTCAGGTCAACTACAACCAGGCTCTTTTTCATGCTTTTGAGCTTTTGCAAAATGCTATACCCTGTCCTGTCATAACCAACAAGCACAACCCTGTGGCGGACACCTTCTTCAAGATTGCTTATGAGTTCCTTGTTCTGCCTGTTAAGCTTCTCAAACCAGGTAAGTTTCTTGCCGATTAAGCGATACAGCGTATCATCAAATTTTATCAGGTATGAAGTCAAGCTCAAGGTAATAATTGCCAGGAGAATGGTTAAGCTGAAAATATCAGAGCCAATATGGCCTTTATTAAATCCAAGGCTTGCTATTATAAGGCTGAATTCTGATATCTGGGCAAGGCTTATGCTTGTCAAGAAGGCTGTTCTCCTCTTGTAACCAAACAATGCAAGTACAAACATGGTGATGATGGGGAGTGCAATAACTGTGAGTACCAGCATCACAATCAGGGGAAGCAGGATTTTATTAATATTTACAGGGATTAATTCCAAGCCTATGCTGACAAAGAAGATGACTGCGAAGAAGTCCTTAATGCCTTTAACCTCGCCTATTATTTCTAACTTATAAGGAAGGTTTCCAAGCAACAAGCCCGCAATAAAAGCTCCTATGACTATATTGAATCCAATATAATTGTAAATAATGGCAAAGCCAAACATTACTACTATCGATAATATAAATAATAATTCATCATGCTTGGCAGCAAACCTGAAAATAGTGTTAAACAATATCTTGGCCAAGGCCAAGCCAACAAAAAAGACAGCAAAGCCTTTTACAAACATGAATAATACAGAGCCAAGGCCAGACTGCCCGAGGCTATTAAGCATGCTAAGAGCAACTATGGCAACAATGTCCTGCATCAACAGCATGCCGATGATAATCCTTCCGTGCAAAGTGTCAAGCTCGCTCTTGTCAGATAGCAGCTTAACCACAACCAAAGTGCTCGAGAACATAATTATAAGACCAATGTAAACGCTTGAAATGCTGTTAAACTGCATAATCCTGAAAGCAACATAGGTTATGCCGAACAGCAAGCCCATATGGATCAATCCGCCCACAGTGGCGACATTGCCCACCTCTTTGAGTTTTTTCAGGTTAAGCTCAAGCCCCACGCTAAAAAGCATGAAAGTTATTCCTATCTCTGACAGTGAAGCAATGGTTACTTTGTCAGTTATTACATGAAAAACAGGGCCGAGCAGTATTCCAGAGATAATATAGGCAGGAATGAGAGGCTGCTTAAGCAGGCGGGCAAAATAGGCGCCAATGCCAGCAACTATTATAATTAGACCTATGTCAAAGAAGATGTTCTCCACGTCTTAACCTCTTTTTATCAGTATAAGCAATTCTTCGCTTTGAAAGTATATAAATTTTTTGGCTAAAAGAAACTAATGACATGATAAAACAAATAGAAAAACCTGTCAATAAAAAGGATTCCTCATTTCAGCCTTAGAGCATCCAGGTTCCTTGGAGCTATGGTTTCTACCCTGGTTATCTGGTGCAGGCTCTTGGCCAGGTCAAGGCACTTGCTGCTCTCTCCGTGGACAACAATTATTTTCTTGGGCTTTGGGCTGCAGTGGTTGACAAATGCCATTAGCTCTCTCCTGTCGCTGTGCCCTGTTATTTCAAGCTTTTCTATTTCCATTTCTATTTTTATTGTCTCGAATTTGTTTCCTTTCTGGAAATTAATCTCTTTTTCTCCGCGCTGAATCCTTCTCCCAAGGCTTCCCTCTCCCTGGTAGCAGGTAAATATCAAAAGGTTCTTGGGGTTCTCTGCGAGTTGCTTGAGATACTCAACACTTGGCCCTCCTACTAGCATTCCGCTGGTTGCAAGAATCACGCAAGGGCCTTTATCCTCTATCAAGTCCTGCCTTTCTTTTTGGCTTCCAATCCTCTTAATATTCTCGCGCAGGAATGGATTGTTGTCTTTGTGAAATATTAGCTGCCTGAGATTTGAGTTAAGATATTCTGGATAGGCTGTGTGGATTGCAGTAATGTCCCATACCATTCCGTCAATATAGATTGGCAGGCTGTCACTTAACTTGCCTTCCCTTATCAGCTTGTCCAGCAGGACAATAACTTCCTGTGCTCTTCCGCTTCCAAGAACTGGCATGAGCACTTTTCCTTTTCTTTTAATAGTCTCGATTATGTGCTCGCTAAGCTGGTCATCAGCTTCTTTAGACGGAGGCATAACATTGTCCTTTCCACCATATGTAGCTTCTATCATTAATGTTTCAAGCCTTGGGAAATTAGTTGAAGCCGGACTTAGCATGTTAGTCTTACCATACTTTAAGTCTCCGGTGTAAACAAAATTATGGAGGCCGTTGCCAATGTGAATATGCACGAGTGAGCTTCCAAGAATGTGGCCTGCATTGTAAAGCGTAATCCTGACGTCAGGAGTTATATCAGTCACTTCCTCGTATTCAAGACAAATGGTTTGCTTTACCATCTCCTTGATATCATCTGTTGTGTAGAGCGGCTCTTTTGCCTCATGTCTCTGAATCTTGATAAAGTCCAGCTGCAAAAGGCTCATTACATCTCTTGTCGGAGCAGTGCAGTAAACAGGTTTCCTATAACCCATCTTGAATAAATAAGGAATAAGCCCTGAATGGTCCAGGTGGGAGTGGCTAACAATCACAGCATCAAGGTCATCTATTTTAAGCTCAGGAGCATCAAGATAAGGATATGCTGTTTCATTATCATTTGCTGCGACGTCCATGCCGCAGTCAAGCAATATCCTTGACTCTGGGGTTTGCAACAGGAAACAGCTTCTGCCTACTTGCCTAGCCCCGCCTAGAAAGCTAAGCCTTATCCATTCTTCTTTTTTTGCTCTCCTAAGCCATCCATTATATATTCTCTGGCCTGTTTTGTGAAGGAACTTTCTCCTGTAATCATTATTCTGGTAAAGAACCATTCTTATGCTCTCAATCAATTGGCTCCTGATAGCAGGCGTCCTCCTGATCTGGGGCACCCACAGGCATTGCTTTTTTATCTCCTGCAAGTTTTCTCCCTGCTTGCCAATAGCCAACCCTGGCTTTTGCACTTCAATATTCACAATGCTCCTCTGAGGATCAAAAAGGATCTGGTCAATGCCTGCTTCATCTGTAATTATTTTCTTGATAATAACCTCTGCATCTTCCTGCTTTAGGCAAATGCTAGTATCTGGCCTGAGCTCTATCCTCTTTTTTATCATATTAACAACTTCTTTCACACGCCCACCATCATCAAGGAAGAAATCCTTGTTCTTGGTGTAAAGCACTATGTTTGCTCCTTCGAACACGGCATCGCTTATCTTGTCCTTGGGCAGGTTGTTTAGTATTTCGTCTATAATCTCTGACATAGATATAACCCCTTAAGTAAGTTTTAATTAATCTTGTTTTAAAAACTTGTTAAACCGCTTTTTTTGTTAAGATTCGAATTCAAAAATAAAAATATTTTCTCTTTTTTTGTTTGTTTAGAATATTTATTCAGCTCGAGTATTGACTTTCTTGGATGCAGCTTTTCTAACTCCTGCTTTGTTGATTACATAAACATCAATGCCTTCTCCGCTTGCAGAATCCCTCTGCAGGGCTGCATTAACTGACTTGAAAGCCAGCTCAATTCCTTCTGCTTCGCTCAAGTCCTTCTTGTAACTTGCCTCTAAAACTCCATAGGCCATTACGCTTCCGCTTCCGCTTGAGACAAAATCATCAATCTCAGTTATGCTTCCATCAGCATATAGGTCATAAAGCTGGGTAGTATTATCAAATCCTCCTAGCAAGAAATGAGTGATGCCAGGGATAACGCTGAACTTTCTAACATTATTATACACTATATTAGTCAATAGATTGGCTGCTTCCTTGACACTAGGCTCCCTGTCAACCCTGATGCTCTTAAGCTTAAGCTCTGCTTTTAAGATCTTTATGAGAAGCTGTAAGTCACTCACCACTCCGCTCATAGTGAGGGCCGTCCTGTTATTGATTGGGATTACCTTGTTAACATTCTTGCTAGCAATAAAGTTGCCTGCTGTAGCTCTCTTATCAGCTGCCAGCACAACACAGTCCTTGCACATCAAGCCTACTGTTGTAGTTCCAGTGTTCAAAACTTCGCTTTCTTTCATAATAACATCACCACCTTTGCTTATTTATATCGTGAAAAAATGATTGTTAGTGAGCTTTCATAATCCTGTACTCTTATTAGAACAACCCCTTATTTGGAGTGGTAAAACCTCACCTGATTTAAAAAGTTTGCTGTTTTTATGCTGCTTTTTATCAGTATATCACATTATTTGCATATTCATTTATTGTACTGTAACAAATACTGTGCCTGTAAGGTTATGGGAATTAGTCGCACCTACCCTCTTAAAAGTAATCACCGGATTAACTTCTTTCTTTTCCCCTACCGGGACTTGCTGGCTAAGTGATATATTTAGCTCATTTTCATCACCAATGTCCAAGAATAAGGATTTTGGAGATGGTAAGATTTCATCACCCCCAACTCCCGTGATATTAATGGGCTTGCCAAAATCATTCCTTAAAATTAATGAAACTTGGCTATTGCCTGCAATCGTGGTAATCTTATAGTCAATGCATACAAGCTGCTTTCCAAAATCACACCTATTAGGCAGCAGGTTGCTGGGATTAAGAAAGCCAAAGTAAGCAAGCGCGCCCAAGGCAATGATAGCTGCCAAAAGAGCCCAGCCATAGGTTGTGAGGTATTCAAGGGCAGCCTGGGACTTGGTATGTTTCACCATCTTTTTTTTAGCCTGTTCTTTATACCCCTGTCATAGAATTAAATAAAAGCATTAAAAATAAAATATTAAAAAAATAAAAAGTTTAAATTGCTATACCTCTATGATTGTACTTGACCGTAAATACTTCCGCCAAATTTCTGGGTATAAGTTCCCTTTGCCATCTTGTACGTGACTTCAAAATTGAATTTGACTTTGTCGCCAATGGAAGTTTGCAATCCATTGAGTGGTATACTACCAGCTGCACCTGCAGCACAGGTAATAGCAATTTTTCCACTCTCTGTAACTGAAGTATTAGCTGCTGGGACTGTTATGGCATTAACCGTACAACGACTCTGAGTAACTGATACAGTATCTGAAGTTAAATTTACATTAGTTATTACCATTCCTTCTCCTTTGCCATTGGTAAGGGTCATACTTACACCAGCTGCGTTTGATATTATGAAGTCATCGCAAGTAATGCCTGCTTCAACAATGCATCTTGATGGTGTTACCTTGCTTGGGTTCAGCACTCCAAAGTAGGCTAGTGCTCCTATCATTACTAGGATTACTATAAATGCCCACCCGTATGTTGTTAAGAACTCCAATGCTGCCTGTGCTTTTCTCATTTTCTAATTCACCTCATGCTTTTTTGTTTTTTTAATTTTCCTTTTTTTATTTGTTGTTTGTCTGTTTTTAGTTATTACTACTCTTTCTTGTTATTAAATCTTGTGTTTATTGGACTTCAGCATAAACCTCTCCTTTTATGGGAGTGAAGTATGTGCCACCTGATTTCTTGTATGTAGCATTTACTTCGAATTTCATCTTTTCTCCCTTGAAAAAGGTGTTGCTGAATGTGCAGTTAACCTCTATTGTGCTTCCTGACCTTATGTTAGCCCCACCACCTTCTGCAATACAACTGGTTGCCTGCTGGCTTTTATCGATGTCAGTGGCTCCGAATGCAAATGATGCTGTGGACCCGATGTTATTGGTGATTCTGAATCTTAACATACCATTATTGCTTTGGTTGCCAACCACTTTTGATTCTACACACTGAATCTCTGGGCTGAATATGCATCTGTCGGGCAGCATTTTGGAAGGATTAAGCACGCCAAAATAAGCTAATGCTCCTATCATCACCAGGATTACGAGGAAAGCCCATCCGTATGTTGTTAAAAATTCCAGGGCGGCTTGTCCTTTTCTCATAAAATCATCTCTTCGCAAACTCTAGTAATACCCAAGCCACATATTTAATCATGCTGAATTAATACTCTTTTACTTGTTTTTGTGTTTTATTTATATAAATCTTTTGATTTTTTAGCCAGGCTTGCCTTTTTTTACTTATTAGCATGCTATTACAAGGGTATTCATCAAAAGACTATGCTTCCAATCATGGACCCCAGGACTGCTGATAATATGAAGTAAATTATAAGGGCCCCGAAAAAGAACATGGGTATATACTTTAATCCTCCTTTTATGTCTCCTTTTTCTATGGTGCTTATGATCATTGATGAGAAAATTGATATTATGGCTATGGCTACTATTGAGAATGTTGTAAAATCACTCGGGTTAATGTTTGCAGATGAGAAATTGAACATGGAGCTTGATGAAGCTGATTGAAAGCTGGTAGACACCCTCGCGGTGAATTTCATGATTATCCCAAGGAGCTGTTTTGAAAGAGCAAATAATGCAGGCATTATGAATATTACTATTGCTGCCATAAATATCATGTAAGTCAAGGTGGCTGCTGTCATCTCCTGCCTCAAAGCCTTGGTCTTTTTTAGGTTTAGCACTAGATTATCAATCACTCCTGTAATTTTACCTCCGCTTTGTATCTCGCCTTTTAGCAGGTCTATGCTTCTTCTTAGTACTGGCGAACTGTATTTCTCTGCAAATTCCCCCAAAGCCTCTGTCACATCATTTCCTGTTGCAACTCTCTTGCTTACAATGCCTATTTCTCTGGCTAGTATGCTGAATTCTGGCTTGATTGCGCTCCAGAGCGACTTCTCAAAATTCATGCCTCCTTTAAGGTTAGTTGAAACCAGGGTGAGATAGTCTGGCAGCATGTCTTCAAGTATCTTAGTCCTTTTGTAAATCCTTATGTTAAGGTAGAATGATAGTGAGACTACTACTAGCACTGCAATTAATGCCTGGACAATGAACCACAATACAAAGGTCAGAATAAAGAACACGATTATAGGTTTTTGTTTTATAACAGGATAAATTAAAGGTAGGTATATGAAATATGTCACCACAGCTGTTAGCCAGAATAGGATGCCAAAGAACCTGTAGGGAACCTCTTCAATCCCTGCTTTTCCCAAGTACTTTCCTAGCCCCGGCCTTATCTTTTTCGGGATAAATGCTTTTCCAAACTCGTCAAGGAATAACAAATTCATATTCATTTTATGCCTCGTGGTTTTCTTGCAGTCAATATTACCATATTATCATCTTTAATATTCTGTTCATATGTTTACATTGGGCCTTATGCTTTTGAACAAGCTTAAAAAAACTAGCTCTATTATGAAAAGGAAAAAGGCAAAGATGAAAAAAGTGGTAGATGTCAGGTTTAATGAGACAAGACTAGCCACTACTATGAACATGGTCATTCCGAGGCTTGGAGCAACTACTGCCATCAGCATGTAGAATAAGGTCAGGCTGTTTAGTTTTTTTCCATATCTCTGGATTTCTATCAATTGCTCATAGGCTATCTCTTCAAGCACTGCTTCAAGATTCTGGGTGACATCAATTCCTATCTTAAGGGCACTGCTTATTTGAAAGATTACTCTCTTCATCTTATTTGATGGGCATTCTTCGCTAGCCATATCAAGGGCTTTTTCTAGTGGAGTCCCTAGTTCTATGTTCTTGATTATTTGCTTGAAATATATATTGGCAACACCATAGCTCTGGCTAGCCTCCATTAGTGAGTTGATTAATGGCTTTCCAGAATTTAGCTTGATGAGCAGGAATCTTCCTGCGAACAGCACATCCTTGTCAATTTCCTTGGCTTTCTTGTGAATCTTTGAATCAAGGGTCTTTAACAGGGTAGTGTAGCTCAAGAAAAAGAATACTGCCCCCGCCACAGGAATGAATATTAAAGGCAGGTTTTGCTTTTTTACCAGAAGGAAAGCAAGTACTGCCATGGCAGACCCCACTATTATTGCAGAGCGCAAGGTCTGGCTCAGGAATTCCTTGGGAGTCTTGTTAACTCCCGCCACTCTTAGCTTTCTCCTAAGAATCAGATCACTTTTATTTCTTGGTTCAGGCATTGCCCCCTCACTTGTTTTACTTTTTAATAATTTATTAATAACCTGTTTTTAATAGTCTATATTAAGAGTTCCCATGTAGTATTTTGCAACCACTAGCCCTATGGAATTAACTTCATGTATCTCTTTTCTTACCATCCATTTCAGAATCTTAACTTTTTCCTTTATGTCATTAACTATTTCCTCATCGCTCATGCCCGTATAGAGTTTTAGTTTTTCAATTATTGTCTCGGACTTTGCAGTCTCCTCAAGCACATCCTTGGCAACATTTAATCTCATTAGGACTTTTGCATCCCCTGTAGGAGTTACTTCTGCCAGCTGGAGGGTTCTCCTCTTTCCTGTTCTCCTGTTCCTGTTCTGGATTACTATCATTGACAATGACGCAATCATTGGCTTTGGGATTTCTATTGGCGGATTGGTAAGCCTCATCACCACTTCTTCTGCTGTGTTGGCGTGCAGGGTTGCATATACTGAGTGGCCTGTGTGCATTGCCTCAAGCAGTACTTCTGCTTCTTTTTTTCTTCTTATCTCTCCGACAATAATCCTGTCAGGCCTCATTCTCAGGCTGTTAACCAGCAGGTCAAGCATGCCTACTGCTCCCTTTCCTTCTGGGTTAGCCAGCCTGGTCTCCATGGGCACCCAATGCAGGTTGTCAGGCAATGTAAGCTCTCTTGTGTCCTCTATGCTTATAATCCTCTGATTCGGCGGGAAGAAGTTGCTTATTACATTGAGCATACTGGTTTTTCCGCTTCCTGTTCCTCCGCTGATGATGATGCTGAGCTCGTTCTGCACAGCCAGCCATATCATTGCTGCTGCCTCATAGGTAAGCACATTGTCCTTGACAAACTTGGTTATTGTCCAAGGGTCTTGGGAGAATTTTCTGATAGTTATGGTGTTTCCTTTTGTGCTTATTGGCGTTAGGGTCGCATTCACTCTATCGCCCGTCATTAGGTGGGCGTCCATAAGCGGGTTGAGGTTGGTTATTTCCTTGCCAACATCCCTTCCTATCATTGTAGCAAAATGCCTGATCCTGTCCTCTGTGATTATCTTAATGTTGGTTATGAGCCAGCCATGCTTCCTATGATATACCCACACAGGCTCTGTATGATTATTTATTACAATCTCTTCAAGAGAAGGATCCTGTAGCAGGATTTCTATTTTTCCCAGGCCAAGGTTTTCCTCTATAAGGTAATTTATGAGCATGTTCATGGTCCTGTCATCTGCTTTCGGGAAGTACTTTTGTATGAGTTTCTTTATCTCTCCCTTGAACCTCTGCCTTATATTGATAAGCTCGTTCTGCTCAAGGTTCTCAATCTCTTCCAGGCTCATCTTTGAGATGAATTCCTGCCTTATTTTCTCAAGAATTATTTTTGTAGCATCGCTTATGTTGGTTATTGATACGGTGTACTCTGGCACTGACTTGTTCTCCTCTGCATATATGCTTATATCAACTACTATGTTGTTGACTGTGATTGTATAGCGGTCTATAAGCTCTCTTCTTGAAAGTTCTGCAGGAGTTCTTGCTATTAGTTCGGTCATTTTTTCATAATCCTTTTATTTTATATTTGTGATTATAAATAATTCCTTGTGGCTAATCAATTACAGGCATTGTGGGAGGAACAATCTTTTTTACGTTTTTCACAAAAGTAAGCTTATACTCCAGTTTCTCAATTTCTTTCACCAGGTTGTATTTCTCATCAAAAGCTTCCTTTGGCAACATTTGTGTTCTGTGCTTTGCTTCAAGGAGGTTGTGGGTTGCTTCCTCTACTTTTCCATTATCAAGCAAAGCATGCGTGGATTCTAAGATTCTTTTTATAGCTGCTGCGTTGTCTGAGTCATAATACGGGCTTTTTCTTTTTAAATTGTCTTCTAGCATCTTCATGTCCTTGTTAGTATGCATTATTTCCTCATAGAATTGCTTTTTTTCTTCTGCAGGCTGGTCAGGGTAAGTATTGAAAAGAGCTCTTAATTCATCATACTCGCTAATTGCGCCAGGAGTATTTTTTTGCATGAAAAGATTTTTTATTATTTCCAGCTTAGTATGGACATCATGTTTTATCCTTTCTCTTTCATCTTTTTCTTTTGTTTGTTCTTCAACAGCAGTTTGTTCCATAACCCCTTGCTGGGCAAGAACTGTTTTCAGCCTATTAATGCTCTCATACAGGGATAATGCATCTGAAAGAAGAGCGGTTTTCTCCTCTTCCATCTCCTGGGGGAATTGCTCGCAAAGCTGCTTAAGATGATTGTACTCCTCAATGCTGCTCTTCAAGTCCCTTTTCTTTATGCAATCTGCGATCTTCATGTGGCTTCTGACTATTTCTTCCTTGAGCTTCCTTACCTCATCAAGTATCTGCTCCACATTCTTCTTTTCTTCAGGCTTTCTTTCAGCTTGGATTGCTTGTGCTGTTTTGGCTTGCTCTTCAGCAATCAGCTTTTCCTTTAGCTTCTTGATGATATAGTACCAGCTAAGGGTAGCATCATAAATTCTTTCTTTTTCCCGCGGGGCAGATTCTGGTATTCTCTGGATAAGCTCTTTTAGCTCCCTATAAATCTTGACAGCAACTTGCAGGTCTTCATTCTTAAAAGGCTTCTTGGTTGAGATTCTCTCGAGCTCTTTCTCTTTTCCAGCAATCGCATTAAAAACTAGATTAACAGTGTCAGGCTCCTTGCCACTAAAAACTGTTGGATTGGTAAAAAGCCCTTTTTCCTCATAGTCCTTTATTGTTTCAAAAAGGCTCTTTTTTCCCTCATCCTTTTCCTCATAGTCCTTTATTCTCTCATATATTTCTTCCATGATAGAATAAAGCCTTTTTTTGCTAAGAGAAGCATCAGGAGCCTTTTGATACCTGGTTTTAACATCCTCAAATATCTGCTTGGCTTTTTTTAAGTCCTCGTTCTTGAGAGCTTCTGAGATTTCCTTTGCATAGTCCTTGGTTATCTCATAGAGGTCAAACTCCTCCTCTCTAATCCCAGCTGCTTTCTCAGCCACTAGCATGGCTTGCTTGTCAAGGAATTCCATGATGTCCCTTTCTACAAATTTGTCAAAGTCCATTTTTGTTCATGTTCTTTTTAATCTGATTAGGATTTTTTTTGAATTATTATGATGACATTATTTTTTCATTATAAATGCGCCACAAATTGTCAACATTAGCAAGATTCCTCTTTTTTGCTTCTCTGAAAAAGAAATCTTTTCTCCTGTTCAGGGCTTCTTTTGCATGGTCTCTCCACAGGAAGCTTATCTTTTCAACAGGAATGCTTTTCTCACTGGCCCTTAATTTAAAATCCTGCTTATAGCTCTCCAGACCAATTTCTGCCTCTTCCTTTATACGGGCTTTTTTCTCTTCTGCCGGCTTGTTAAGGTATATTATGGGCTTGGTGAACTTATACTCTATTCCTATGATTTCTTCTTCTACAAGGAAGTCTACCCAGGATTGAAGCAAGGATGAGTTTAGGCCGAGCTTTTTGGCAGCGTCTGACAGGGTTATCTTATCTATTTTCCTGAGAAGATCCAGAAGCTCATCTACCCCGGTCCTTACAGTTGAATCTGCCAAATATATCCACCCCTTTTTTTACTCTTAATTACTTAGTTATACTTCTATTTCCAGCCTTATTCCTACTTTTATACCTTTAACTATTTAAAGGTGATTGTCCTTTTGAAAATATATAAACTTTGTTAATTATCATTCAGTAGTGCTTGTGTTTAAGGGCATGGATAGACGGTGTAATTAAGTATGGAAAATTCTAAGCGATGCCAATCGTTTAATTGGAAGTATTGTGAGCCCTTTGCAGGGAAGCTTGCATTATCATTAATGGCAATCACCGGGTTAGTGCTAGAGCAATCAGTAATATTCTGCCAGAACAAATAATCGATCATGGAATAGCTCTCATTATAGTTTACGTCTGGATGCGTGTAATTCACAAAGCTCTCAATGCCATAGGAATCACCTGGTGTTAAATCGCCCTTAATCCTATTGATAAAGCTTACTCCCTCGCCGTAACGCCTGTAGGCATGAGTGTTATAGAGCTGCTGCAGATCTACATATGTCCAGTTCCCTTCTAGTTCATAGGCCTTGATTGTCTGGTTATAGGCCCCATTCAGTAAGTACATGGGGTCAAGAAGCCCATTTATAGAAATGCTGCTTACTAAAACCCTCGTGTCTGAAATGTTGGCATATGCATCATTGACTTTAACGCTTAGGTTGAGTATGACTTCAACTGAGAATGCATCTGTTGTTTGGTTAACAGATACGTGATTGATGGTGTAATTAGAGTTGATATTCAGTTCATCCTCTGCAATATTCCTAAGCTGGTCCAGGAAATGAGTAAGAGAGCTGTTAGTCATGTTAGGGCAGATGTTGGCAGAAGTAAGGTTGCCTGTCTTTACGCAATAAGCGAATTGGGTTTCAAAGTCAGGATTATATTCTCCTGAATTGCTGATGTTTATAATTATCCCTCTAAGCGCAGAATAGCCTGCTATTGAGGCTGTCCCCTCTGCATAATCAAAAAACGTGTTCATATAATCACTTAGCACGCTTATTCTGGTCTCAAGTATTTCTGTCTTGTAATCAAGAGGCTTCTCCACTCTGGCAGAGAATATCAGGGTGAAGAAAACTGCCAGCACTATAGCTATTATTGTGAACACAACCCCTCTCTTATCCTTTATCATATTCATATCATTACACCTTTGCCTTTATACCCACACTTTTACATTGAGTATTACAGGGCCATAAATGATGGTATTAGTCTCATTGGTGATTTTTTTAAAAATAACCCTCTTTGAACTTAACACAAGGCTTGATTTTTCCATTGGTGAAACGCTTCGGTTATATATGAGGCTATAGCGATTATTTATACTGTCATTTATGTACACTATCAGGCCTCTTTGGTCAGGTACTACTCCTTTGCTAATCTCTCGGGTGAAATTCCACATTATTTGTGAAGTGTCATTGCTACTGGTGTTGTAATAATAAAACTCTACAAGCTGTTCAAGAAGAGTATTGTCAGAACCTGTTATGTTAAGGCTTGTGACATAACCCCCTTGGAACTGGTTTACCTTTGTAGTCGTAAGGAAGTCCATATAATCCTCAATCATTCTCAAGGAAGGAGATGATTCAGGAACCATTCTGTGGGAAGTAAAAATGATAATCAGGCTTATGAAGATGACGCTGGCAGCTATGAGAGCATCAATTACAAAGAAATACGCACCTCTCTTGTTCATACCTAGTCATTATTCTGCTTATTATTTAAAATTTTCCTTATTATCATCATTATCAAAAATTTAAAGTTGACAAACCACAACCATTAAAAACTCTTTTTTGCCTTCTTTTTGCTATTATGGTTGAATATGAGTCTGAGATTAAGAGATTAGAGGATGAAATATCAAATACCAAGTACAATAAGAGGACTCAGAATGCTATTGGATTACTGAAGGCTAAGCTTGCCCGTCTCAGGGAGCGTCAGGAGACCAGGCGCAGATCTGGCAAGAAAGGCGAGGGCTATACTGTCAGGCGCTCTGGTGATGCTACAGTCATCCTGATTGGCTTCCCAAGCGTTGGAAAGAGCACGCTCCTGAATTCTGTGACTGATGCTCATTCTAAGACTGCCGATTATGAGTTCACCACTCTTGACGTGGTCCCTGGAATGCTTGAGTATGGCCATGCTAAGATTCAGATTCTTGATGTGCCTGGCGTTGTCAGAGGCGCTAGTGATGGGACTGGCAGGGGAAAGGAGGTTTTGTCTGTCATGCGTGGTGCAGACATGGCTTTGATATTAATTGATGTTAATCATCCTGAGCACTTGGATGTTCTGCTCAATGAGATTCGCAACACCAATATCCGGCTTAATCAGCACAAGCCTTATGTCAAGATCAGGAAGACTATGAAGAATGGCATTAGGGTTGGCAAGACAGTGAAGCTGAAAAACCTGGCTGATGATACTATCAAGGCAATATTGAAGGAATTCAGGATTAATAATGCTGATGTCCTGATCCGTGAAGAGATTACTGATGACCAGCTCATTGACATATTAGAGGATAACAAAGCCTACATGCCTGGGATAATAATCCTTAGCAAAGCAGATACCATGAGCAGGGAAAAGGCAGAGGAGGTAAAAAAAGAGATAGGCGCAGATGTCATTGTAAGCGCAGAGAAGAACATCGGGCTTGATGAGCTCAAGAAAATTATTTTTGATAGGCTCGAGCTTATCAGGATTTATCTTAAGCAGCCTGGGAAAGAAGCTGACTTGGAAGTTCCTCTGATAATGCACAAGAATGCCAGGATAAGGGATGTTTGCGATAAGCTGCACAAGGACTTTGTGAGCAAGTTCAAGTTCGCGAGGCTCTGGGGCAGAAGCTCCAAGTTCCCTGGCCAGAAACTGCTCTCTCTTGAGCATGTTTTTGCTGATGAGGATATTCTGGAGATACATTTAAGATAAGATTTATAAATAAAAGCCTGTTATTGTTGCTACTTACCAGTAGGTTTTATGAAAGATGGCTATTCAAAGTTTAGAACAAACTATAGGCACTGAGCCAAAAAAAATTGATTATAGTCGTGAGAGCTTTGATTTATATTCTAAAGTGCAAAACAAGCTACTTAAGGTAATATCCTATTTCAACACCTTCGAATTTTACGGAAGAGAAAATATTGAATCAATAATTCATGGACCAGCGATAATTGTATCCAACCATCCCGAAGCCACCAAGGACGTAATTCTTGTGGCAGAATTATTCAAAAGAGAAGGATGCCAATTGTTCTATGGCGCTAGGTCAGAACT
>Ga0315290_10001252_pt1 | contig 17473 bp, 15 predicted proteins | sample YL17G12_0_MG_FD_203627 | JGI IMG/M metagenome (GOLD analysis project Ga0315290, IMG submission 203627) | Sediment microbial communities from Yellowstone Lake, YNP, Wyoming, USA - YL17G12_0 | ecosystem: Environmental > Aquatic > Freshwater > Lake > Sediment | place: USA: Wyoming | collected... | reverse complement strand
AATTTTTTCTGTTTTACTTTGTCATCCTGCGCTTTGATAGCAATAACGGCTCTTACGGAATCAGCCTCATGTTGCGTAATCACATTTTTGCTGATCAACAGGTTGATCATTTCTTCGGAGGTTTGCTGTGCCTTAACGTTATGGCAAACCAATGCCAGAATCACTATTCCGAGTAATGACATGAGTAGTTTTACGTTCATTTTCATAAAATTTAAATTATATGTTTCGTTTTAGATATGTATTATTTTCCCCCATACTGGTATTAAAATAAATTTAAGGCAAGTGTATGCAATGCAATTCCAAAAAGTTATAAAGTCGCTTTTTATCATAGCATACTATTAGCCATAACGCACACTAAACATTAGGATCAGCTGTTGTTTGCAGGAAAATACTATTCCCACAAGCCTTCGATGGATAAATATCTTTCTCCTGTATCGTAATTAAATGTGAGAATGCGCGAGGAAACCGGAATATCGGGTAGTTTTTTATTAACCGCCGCCAATGAAGCCCCGGTGGAAACTCCCGCAAAAATACCCTCCTCCCGGGCCAGGCGACGTGTAAACGTAAATGCATCGTCTTTAGAAACGGCAATCACGCCATCCAAAAGTTGCGTATCCAGATTCTTTGGGATGAAACCTGCACCTATTCCCTGCAGCGGATGCGGCCCCGGGGCACCGCCAGCGATAACCGGCGACAATTCGGGTTCAACCGCATATACTTTTAATTTCGGCCATAATGCTTTGAGGTATTTGGCTACACCCGAAATATGCCCCCCTGTACCTACGCCGGTAATCAGGTAGTCAAGTCCTTCGGGGAAATCTGCCGCTATTTCGACGGCTGTTTTCTTGTAGTGAATCCCAGGATTTGAGGGATTATCAAACTGAGATGGCATCCAGGATCCGGGTGTTGTAGCAAGCAATTCTGCAGCTTTGGCAATAGCGCCTTTCATCCCCTGCTCGCGGGGTGTGAGAACAAACTCGGCTCCATAAAGCAACATTAATTTACGGCGTTCTACGCTCATGGATTCGGGCATAACCAGGATAAGTTTGTATCCTTTTACTGCTGCCACCATCGCCAGCCCAATGCCCGTGTTGCCGGAAGTTGGCTCGATGATAACCGAATCTTTTTTCAGAATGCCGCGCACTTCAGCATCTTCAACCATAGCGAGTGCGATGCGGTCCTTTATGCTCCCCCCGGGATTGTTTCTTTCCAGTTTTATCCAAACCTCAAACTGAGCAGGAAAAAGTGAATTTAAACGCACATGTGGTGTATTTCCGATTGTTTTAAGAATTGTATCTGCTTTCATGACTAAAATATTAATTGATATAAACCAGCAGGTTTCTCCTGCCAGCCGTAAAGCATATGTATGAACTATTTGTATCCATTGTTGTGATTATGAAGATCATGCTTACTTTGTCAAAATTAACCATTAATATGATAACTAAAATAGTTCATGCGGGGCATTACAAACAGGGCTGAGCGGTAAATCAGCAAATAAACCTGAGAGCCGAATGATATGGGTTTCTTTAAATTTACAAAATAAATGCCAACGGCTACCTCATAGAAGATGCGAAACATTGAGAAGATACTGCAAAAACTGTACTCCAGCAATCATGATTTTCTGTCAATAAAAAACGGCCTCCACAAGAAGCCGTTTCGCACTTTGACATTTCATTTAAAAAACTAAAATGAGTTCGATTCAAGAACTTTACGCATGACCGAAGGAAATGATCCAGACTGTTTATCAGGAATTCTCGTACACCTGTTTGAATACCGGAACAAATTCTTCTATCGCTGTTGGAGTTGTGCTTTCTGCATTTCGCTCAGCATCGCTCAGGATTCGGCCTTCATTCATCGCCCGCATAAATTCCACAAACATCTCAGCCACACTTTCCGACGCACCCCATTGGCTGACTATTGTATTTTTCATGTCGGAGTAACTAAATTCTACATAAGGCAATTCAGGTTTCCCAATGGCTTCGCCATAAAGCCCTGTTATTTCCTTGTAAGATACTTCCCTGCTGCCCAGCAGATACTGAACATTATGCCCGCTGAAATCTAGTGCCAATAAGCGTTTGGCAGCATAGGCCGCGATATCCCTGCTTGCTATGATCGGGAAAAGCAGATCACCTTTGATAGGAGAACCGGTAATTCCCATATGTTTGGCCATGGCCGCCATGCCCAGCGTATTTTCCATAAAGTAAGTTGGCCTCAGATGCAAGGTGTTGATCCCCGGAATAGCATTGAAAGTTTGTTCGGCATAATGCAATCCCAGGACCACCCCCGAATTCTGCCCAAGATGAGCGCCAACACTGCTAAGTGTAATTTCATAGCGTACACCGCTCTTCTGCAAAGCCTGAGCCATAACATCAACATTTTGCTTTTGATATACAGTGAAATTTTCGGCTTGCATACTAGGTGGTATCATAAGATATACTGCTGTGGCGCCAGCAAACGCAGAGGAGAGAAATTCCACATCCGATAGGTCTCCAATCCGGAGTTCAGCACCAAGCTCCACAAGTTCCTTAGCCTTCGACGCATCTCTGCAAATAATTCTGACTTTTTTGCCAGCTTTCAGCAATGCCAAAGCTATTGGCATTCCGGTATTCCCGGTTGCTCCTGTAATAACATACATAATTTCTGTTTTTTTAAGTTTAGTACTGTTTTCCTTAATAACCTCCGTGCTTTGTTGCCCGTTCAGTCATTTATGTACAAGATATTAACCCTGTCATTTCTCCTGTTACTTACTAACAATCCTCATCGAAAAATGTTTAATTCCTGACATATAGAATGCCGGTAGTATGGAAAATCGCAGTCGCTTTGTGCGGGATTGGAATTCGTTGCAACGCTGAATGCTCCCGACTATTCCATATTTAATTGTGCTGGCGAAAAAGGCTATATTGATACCCCCGTAATAAATTAAAGAGGCCTATTTTGATGTATTTAAATACAATAAACTATTTGTTTGAATGAATATCTGCTGTTCAAAATTATCCAGGTGCTCCGTCACGATGTCTAATTCCTCGTTACCTCAACAACTCAATAATCATAACTGATTTAGCTGGTACTGCAATGTTCCCAAGATTATTCACTGACGATCCATCAATAACATCTTTCCCTTTCTTAAATCCGGCAAGGTTTTCATTAAAACGTGTGGTTTCAACCTGCTTTATAACCTTACTTCTGTTCATCAATACCATCACCGATTCTTTCCCAAGTGTCCGGAAATAGACATAAATCCCATCTTCGGGTATGTAATGTGTCAGTTTCCCTTCCTGAACCACTTTGTTCATTTTACGCCAGTTAAGCAAGCGTGTGAGGTATTCAATCACATCCTTCTGGTCTTCCGAAAGATTCTGGCCGGTGAATAAATTAACGGTGTCGCCGTCCCAACCTCCCGGGAAATCTTTCCTTTTGCCGGGGTCACCTTGCAGATCGCCACGGTCGATAAGCGCTTCGGTTCCATAGTACACCAGTGGTATGCCGCGAACAGTTAAAAGGAATGCCAGTGCCATCTTCATATTCTGGACGTTTTTCAGTACAGGATACATCCGTTCAATGTCATGGTTATCGGCAAATACAACAAGTTTCCGGGGATCACTGTAAACGAAATCCTGGCTCAGAATATCATAAAGCCTTGAAGAACCAGTTTCCCAGCCTTCATCTTCGTTAAAAGTTTTTTGAATCGCGAACATAAGTGGAAAATCAAATACATTGGTAAGATGGGAACGGTATTCGTCCTTATTCAATGATTTGTCCATCCAATAGGCTACCTGTGGAGGAGTGTTAAGCCAGGCTTCGCCTACAACATTAAAATTGGGATATTCTTGCCTGAGACGCTTCATCCACTCAGCCATAAATTCCTTGTCGGGATAAGGATAAGTATCCTGGCGGATGCCATCCAGGCTGGCAAATTCAACCCACCAGATGCTGTTCTGGATCAGGTAATTGGCAACAAAAGGATTCCTTTGGTTGAAATCGGCCATCGTTTTATCGAACCAGCCCCTTTCCATCCTGTTTTTGTCAAATTCCGAAGCATGGGGATCGGTTATTACTGCCGCACGGTAGTTGGAACGGGTAAACTCAGGCCACTGGTTGACCCAGTCCTTCTGAGGAAGGTCATTCATCCACCAATGGTTCGTCCCAAAGTGATTGAAAACCATGTCCATAATAACTTTGATGCCTTTCTTATGCGCTGCTTCCACCATTTCGCGGTAGCTCTCGTTCGTCCCGAACCTGGGATCAATCTTGTAAAGATCAGTGATTGCATAACCGTGGTAGGTATGGGAAGTCATGTTATTCTCGAGCAGTGGAGTGGACCAAATAGCAGTAATCCCAAGCTTCTGCAGATAATCCAGGTGATCGTCTATTCCTTTGATATCGCCACCATGGCGTCCATTCGGATTCGAGCGGTCAGCCTTCTCGAGCATTCCGGGCATATTGTCATTTGACGGGTCGCCGTTGGCAAAACGATCGGGCATGATCAGGTATAAAGCATCAGTTGATGTGAAACTCTTGCGCTGAGCCGACCCCTTCTGACGTTCCTTTAATTCATATTCGAATGAGCTCACCGTATCTTTTCCCTGCCTGAAATAAATCTTTACCATTCCTGGAATTGCTCCGCCTCCCACCATAAGGTCAATAAACAGGTAATCTTTCCCGGCTCCGTAAACTTTCGAAACCGACACGCCTTTTGCTTTTGTCACGGCCTGGAAACCGGAAATATTGCTTCCATGGATCATCAGTTGAACTTTGTTTTCTTTCATGCCTGTCCACCAGAACGGAGGCTCGATATGACCGATGTTAACCTGGGCAAAATTGTATCCTGTTATGAAAAGTAATGTCAGGAGTGTTGTAATTTTTTTCATAATATTTGATATTGACTCGTTAATGGAATTTGCCAAACAAATATACTTTTTAATAAAAATTGAAAAACAGAGGCTAAAAGAGGTTTATCTGCCTCCGGGAATTACCATTATCGGGCATGGCGGGTCTTTGAGCAATCCTTCGCTTACACTGCCAATAAATGCCCGGTAAAGAAAACCATGACTATGCGCACCTACAACTACAAGATCTACTTTGAGCTGAATGGCCTTATCGTAAATTGTGCTTGCTATAGGCCCGGAAACCAGAACATTTGAAGCGTTAATGCCTTTCTTTTTCAGAAAATCCACGATGGAATCCAGGTCGTGCTGCTCGCGGTGCCATTCTTCTGCAGAATAATCCAATATTACCGGTGGACTGATTTCCGATCCCGAATATACAGGTGCAGGAGGAATAACATACATTACAAAAACTTCTGCTTTAAAAGCCTGAGCTATATCCGCAGCCTGCGCGATAACTTCTGTGGAAAGGTCTGAAAAATCAGTGGTAACAAGGAGTTTTTTTATCATATTCCGAAAAGGTGATAATCAAATCAGTGCACGAATATAGTTAAAATCCGTGTTCGAAGCAAGCGAAAAGTCGTCTTTTATAATTTAAACAGGATGCCGGTGCGTAATCCGGTAGAGAAAGACCTGGCATTGCTGCCATTGTATATGGGATTGAAATAGTATTTCAATATCGGTTCAATGGATAAGCTCCATCGCTTATGCAGGCGATAGTTGAAATCGAAGCCTGTGACCAGGTCGAAATGTGTTTGGTTAATATCTGGAATATTGGATTCTGTGTTGCTAAAAATTGTATTTGACTGGTTTTTGAGCGCATCATAAACAGGTCCGCTTGGATTATGCTGATTGGAAAGTAAGAATGAGACTCCTGCTCCAACCCGCAGCGAGGTGCTAATCCGCTTATTGGAATAAATGCGTTTCCCTGCGCCAATTGAGTAATAGAGGAAGGAGGAATGTTCTATCCCGGAAATGTTTACAGCTCCGGCATCCAGCAATGCCCCAAACAGGGTATCACCGTTGTTGATGATGGTGTCGTTAACATATCCGCTAGTAGTGCTAAAGGATATGTAGTCCGTCTTGTATTCCAACGGTACTGACTGGTAAGAAATTCCAAGTCCCGTGCGAAAGTCGGCCGATGGCATCTGGTATTGTGCCACCAATGCAAAAGTTTTATAAGCGGACGACCCATGATCCGACTTCGACATTGATTCCGGAAAATAACCGAAGCCGATGGAAACTCCTTTGGGTTGATTCGTAAAAGCGGGTGAAGGTGGTGGTGGGAAATTATCTTTTAAGCTTCGGGCAAGAAGCCATTCAGTTAAGGTATCATTCTTAGTAATATTTTTAGCAGCATCTGTTTTAGTAACATTAGGCGAAAGTGAGGCTACTTCTCTGGTGCTTTGTATAACAGATTCCATTTTCAAAGGTAGCATTGCGGATAATATGCCCTGCAGCTTCGAAAAATCAGCTGGAATGGAAATATCCTGAAGCTTATCACTGTATTGTACGGTATAAGTTGACTGTTCCGTGCCCGTTAAATTTGCGCTTGTCTGGGATATTTCCCGGGGAGTGTCACTTTTTTGCTTTTTCTGAACAGAAATAGCAAAAGTTCCGGTTTTATTTGTTGTGCCGATATTGATTCCCGGTGATGGATTTACTATTTGACCTTTGGCCTTTGCCTGGACAGGTTGATTATTCGTTGGTTCAGGAAGTATTAATACTTTGAGAACAAACGCTAAAAGCAGGCTGGCAGCGATGCCGGATGCAATAACCCCGAACTGCACAGCTCTCCTGCGTGCAAGGCCCTGCTCAATACGCGCCCATAGGCCAAATGGAGCCTCATGTTCCGGAAGCCCGGTCAGTTGCGCCCGTAAGCTTTCATTGGCGAGGTCATTATCCATGCGGGTCTCAATCCTCTCCCACATGCCCTCGGGTGGGGTATGGGCAGGAAGATTCTTCAACCACATATTTTCGCCGTTCTCTTTCATTTTTGATCTATTTTCAGCACAAGGCGCTGTTTCAATAACTGTCTGGCATGGAATAACTGCGATTTGGAAGTCCCGGTAGTAACATTCAGCATTTTGGCTGTTTCAGCATGCGAGTATCCTTCGACTTCCACCAGCAGGAAAACGGTACGACAGCCATCTGGCAGCGATAGAATGGCCTTTTCAAGATATTCGCTATTCAGATATTCAGGAATCTGAACCAACACCTCTTCATACGAACCATTCAGCATTTCCAGCTCCAGTCGTTTTTCCCTACGAAGTTTGTGCCATGCCGAGCGAACTACTATTGTTTTGATCCAGGCTCCTAGTGTAGACCTCCCACGGAATTGCCCGATATCCCGAAAAACCTGTATAAAGGCATCCTGCAAAGCGTCCCGGGCATTTTCATAGTCGTTCAGTATGCGGTAAGCCGTGGAAAACATAGCATTGCAATATTTATAATACAGTTCACGTTGGGCATTACGGTCGTTCCGGGTACAACCTTTCACAAGGTCCCGTTCAAGGATATTTGTCCGGTGATTCAATTGCACGGTTTCCTGCAAGCCGGTTTATTTGTTAAGCGTTCATTGCCTGTGCCACCAGAGCGGGCACTATGCTGTATTCAAATTTTCAGGACATGCCTGATTTTAGCTGCACTGAATATAGGATTACATCAATCATTTGGATTCATGACCTTACCGATAAATAGCAAGGTGCCGGTCGCCTTTTCCTGGATGAAATATACAAATGGCCTGTCTATTTTCATAAACAATGGTTGAGGATCAGGCCCTACCGATGTAACACCTACTTCTACAGAAGTTACTGCTGCTGCTTCGGTGCCTTCTTCATTGGCTTCAATAAATGTTTTATGCTTTACCTCCGAAATGTATAATCCGCCATCGGGATTTATACCGGTGAAATCAGCATTGTCAGGGTCAAAGGCAACTTCCATGCCCATGGCTGAGAGGATTGGTTTCATCTTCTTCTCATCATATTCATACTTGAATTTTGGCAATTGCAGTTGTATATCGGTACTTGAGAGTTGTGAACTCCACATGACCCAATTTTCCTGCGAAAGTTGGTTGATGACATCATTCACTGTTTTATCAGCATCTGGTAAAAATACGGTCATAGTAAAATTACCCTGGTTATAGGGTAGTTCTACAGCTTTGAATCCCATCCCCTGAAGGAACGGGTAAGTAGCATGTTGCAGCATGAATTGAGCCTGAATTTCCGCGTCATCAGAAAGATAGAAGAGCTTTGGCTGCGTATTGCTTTTCTCAAACTGATACTTCCACTGGCCTTTGAAATACACGGCATTAATAAGGTACATTACTGCATCACCTGGTATTGCGTCAATAATGTCAGGGATTAGCTGGTTGGTTTTCTCATTCACCCAGGCATTAATGATGTCCACTGATGCGGGATCAGCGAAGTCGAGCGGCGTAACACTGGCATCAAAGTATTGCTGATTGGTATTGATAAAAGGCTGTTCCACAGTAAAATTGTTCCTGTACCAGATACTGTTGGCGATAGTGAGTTTAACTTTAGGATCGAGCCCAGTGAATGTCCCGAGGATATACTTGTACGATTCGTTTATCTCCTGATCCGTAAGGCTGCCGAAACCAAGTGTTTGCGTCATGTCTTTCAGCGTCGTGCCACGGCTGCCATTGCGCGTCATGCCCAGGGCCATGCTCACGCTCAGTGGTGATACCATGAGATTGGTTTGTCCACCCGAGAATTCATTTACTTTCCTGAAAAACTCAAATCCAAATGCATTGTTGTTGTCGATTAACTGCTTTTGTTTTTCGGTGAGCTGCACTTGTTTCATTGTAGTCTTTCCGGGATCAGAGTCATTTTTATTGCAGGCTGCGCTTATACTTAAAATCAAAATGAATGTGATGATGAACTGAAGGGTTTTCATAGACTTATGGTTTAAATGTAATAAAGGGTAAAGTTAATCCCAAATGGTTGGAATATCGTGCAGAAATTATAAGAGAAGATTGGTTATAAGCAACTTATTTGGGATTTTGGTTTCCGGTATCCGGAGCAGTCTTCGGGCTGTAATATCGTTTAAGCCATCGGCTCAGTCCGTCGATTCCGGGGAAAAGAATGCGTCTGGTAATATTGGCCTCGTCGAGCTTATCGCGGATTTCCCATTTGAGGCCGGCGGGTATGATGATCCGGAAATACAGATTAATTTCCAATTTTCAATTACCCGAGCGCATAGCATCTACAGGGTTAAGCCGCGAAGCCGACAATGCCGGTACAATGCCTGAGATAAGACCGATGATGGCCGATACTATTACGCCAAGCATAATATTACCGGTTGTAAGTGTCAGCGTCATATCGAAACCATAGAATACGATAAGCGTACCGATGTAAACGATGAGTAACCCCATAATACCACCAAGTAAGGAAAGAAAAACGGCTTCGAACAGAAACTGGAACAGGATAAACGCGTTTTTGGCACCAAGCGATTTTTGAATACCGATGATGCCTGTGCGCTCTTTTACCGAAACAAACATAATATTGGCAATGCCAAAACCGCCCACCAGCAAAGAGAAACCACCGATGATCCAGCCAACAACTGCGATAACATTGAAAAGGCTGTCGAATCCTTTTGTGATAACGCTGGTTTCGTTTATGGCAAAATTATCTTCGGCCGATGGCTTGATTTTGCGTGCCGAGCGCATAATACCGGTGAGTTCATCGCGGAGTTCGTCATTACTCACTCCTTTTTTGGCCTTCACGATGATGGCTGAGCCGATATTATCGGCATTGAGGTCGATATAATTACGCCCGAAATTTACGGGTAGCAATACCAGGTTATCGTCAGAATCCCCGATGGTATTGCCCTCTTTTTTGAATACCCCGATGACTTCCACCTTTATTCCGAAAACAGAAATTCGCTTCCCGATGGGATCGATGTTTTCGCCGATCAGTTTGGTGGCAATATCACTACCTACCACTGCCACGCCCCGCCCACTCTGCGATTCAGTCTGGGTAAGATATCTTCCTTCCCCCAATTCGAAAGGCATCACTTTGTTGTAATCGTATGATACGCCTACGATGGTAGCATTTTCGAGCGTTTTACCCTCGAATTTTACATTTCTGTTTGTTCCTACGTAATATGCACTGTATTCGGACGCTATGCTTTTTTTCTGGATCAACTCCAGCTCGTTAAGGCGCGTTTCCGGCCTGTTCATGTACTTCCACCAGGGATAATCACCCCCAAAAGCCCAGGGCCATTTCTGCACAAAAAGGACATTGCTGCCAAGGGTTTCAATGCTCTTCTTGATAGAATTCTCAATAGAATCGAACACCGTAAAAACGGAGATAATAGAGAAAATTCCAATGGTTATACCAAGCAATGAAAGAGAAGTACGCACTTTGTTGCTTATGATAGCCCTCAGTGCAAACAGGTAACTCTCGCGGAAAAGTCGCAGAAATAATAGCATATAGGTTAAAGTTCTATTTGTAAACAGCCCGTTTATTGTTGCCATTAGATAAGCCGCGGAGCGAGCCTTTAAATGGAACTGTAAAGTTAGTTAAAACTTTCAAAAAATGCACCTGTCCTTTAGGTTGGTGCTGCTATTTTTAATAAACTTGCAAATTGATGACTTATTTCCCTGAATCCATGGAATCTTTAAAACAAATCCGTTCAGCACTCATATCGGTTTATTATAAGGACAGGCTTGAAAGTATTGTCCAAAAAATGCACAAGCTGGGCATTACGTTATATTCTACAGGCGGCACTTACGATTTTATTCAATCATTAGGTATTCCTGCCATCACGGTAGAATCGCTCACTTCTTATCCTTCAGTTTTCGGTGGAAGGGTAAAAACGCTGCATCCTTCCATTTTCGGTGGTATTCTTTATCGCCGCAACAACGCGCTGGATGAAAACCAACTTGCCGAATACAATATTCCATCCATCGACCTTGTGATTGTAGACCTTTACCCGTTCGAATCCACAGTGGATTCGGGTACCACCGGGGAAGCAATTATCGAAAAAATTGATATTGGCGGAATCTCGCTCATCAGGGCTGCTGCCAAAAATTTTGCCGATGTTGTTATTATCGCTTCATCCCGCCAGTATGACTACCTGAACCAGTTGCTTGAAGAAAAATCAGGTGCCACTTCACTTGCCGACCGGCGTTTTTTAGCCGCTATGGCATTCAATGTTTCCTCACATTACGATACGGCTATTTTTAACTATTTTAATGGAGACACTAAGATTAAAGCCTTCAAACAAAGTCTTCCTTACGGCGAAGTGCTGCGTTATGGCGAAAATCCACATCAGGAAGGTATCTTTTATGGTGATGTTTCGCGGGTTTTCGAACAGCTGCATGGCAAAGCAATTTCCTATAACAACCTGGTTGACCTTGATGCCGGAATCGCACTGATAAATGAATTCGACGAACCTACCTTCGCTATTCTTAAACATACCAATGCCTGTGGATTGGCCAGCCGCCCGGTACTACTCGAAGCCTGGAAGGATGCGCTTGCCGGCGACCCTGTTTCTGCTTTTGGTGGTGTGCTGATTACCAACACCTTGATAGATGAAGGCACGGCCATAGAGATCAATAAACTTTTCTTCGAGATCATCCTGGCACCGGGTTTCGAAAAAAATGCAATTGAACTGCTTCAGGCAAGGAAAAATAGAATAATTTTGCAGGAGAAATCCTTTGATTTTCAGGCTAAACAGTTTAAATCGTTACTTAACGGTATAATTGAACAGGATAGGGACTGTCGCACAGAAAGCGCTTCAGACCTTAAGCATGTTACCGTTAAAATGCCGGTTGAGAGCGAGATAGCCGACTTGCTTTTCGCGAATAAAGTTGTGAAGCATACAAAATCAAATGCAATTGTACTGGCAAAAAACAAGCAGTTGATCGGTAGCGGACTGGGACAAACATCGCGGGTAGACGCACTGAAACAAGCCATTGCTAAAGCCTTGGAATTTGGTTTCGACCTGCAAGGTGCCGTGATGGCTTCTGATGCATTTTTTCCTTTTGCCGACTCGGTGGAAATAGCCCACGATGCAGGAATATGTGCCATCATTCAGCCTGGAGGGTCGGTGAGGGACGAAGATTCTATCAGCTACTGCAATAAAAATGGCATAAGTATGGTTTTTACCGGAATAAGACATTTTAAGCATTAATTTTACCACCACAATAAATTGTAAATATCCGAATGGGACTCTTCTCCTTCCTTACAAAAGAAATTGCGATGGATCTTGGCACGGCCAATACCATCATTATATACAACGATAAAGTAGTGGTGGATGAACCTTCTATCATTGCTATAGAGCGTAGTACCGGCAAAGTAATTGCAGTTGGCAGAAAAGCCATGATGATGCACGGGAAAACGCACGAAAATATCAAGACTATCCGTCCGTTGCGCGACGGCGTAATCGCCGATTTTCAGTCAGCGGAATACATGATCCGTGAATTCATCAAGATGACTGTAACGGGCAGAAGCCTTTTCCCGCCTTCACTTAAAATGGTTATTTGCATTCCATCAGGAATTACCGAAGTGGAAGAACGCGCTGTGAAGGATTCGGCCGAACAGGCTGGTGCCAAAGAAGTACGACTCATCCATGAGCCTATGGCTGCAGCTATCGGAATCGGGATCGACGTACTCGAAGCCACAGGAAGCATGGTTATTGATATCGGTGGTGGCACCAGCGAAATTGCTGTAATTGCCCTTGGAGGTATTGTGAACAATAAATCGATACGCATCGCGGGTGACGACTTTAATGCCGACATTGAAGAATACATGCGCAAGCAGCATAACATTAATATTGGTGAGCGTACATCGGAGCTCATTAAGATCGAAGTTGGTGCTGCCATGACCGAGATCGACAATCCTCCACCAGATTTCCCGGTGCATGGCCGCGATATGCTCACCGGTATTCCTAAGGAAATTTATGTAAACTATTCAGAAATTGCACATTGCCTTGACAAATCCATCTCGAAGATTGAAGCAGCATTACTCAGCGCGCTCGAAAATACACCACCCGAATTATCTGCCGATATCTTCCGCACGGGTATTTATCTTGCCGGTGGTGGCTCAATGCTGCGTGGACTGGACAAACGCCTTCACCAGAAAACCAAACTTCCTGTGCATGTGGCCGAAGATCCACTGAGAGCCGTGGCCCGGGGAACTGGAATTGCACTCAAGAATTTCGATAAATTCACATTCCTTATCAAGTAAGCAGGCAAACATACAGGCATGCGCAACCTACTCGCTTTTGTAATCAGGTATCACTTTTTCCTGCTGTTCCTGTTGCTTGAAGCATTCGGGTTTGTGCTGATAGCAAACTCTTCTTACTACCAGCAGGCGTCTGTCCAGAACACGAGCAACCGCATCACTGGAACGGTGTATGGAGCTTTCGACGAGTTGTCGGATTATTTATCATTGCGCAAAACCAATTATATCCTGTCTGAAGAAAATGCGCGCCTGCACCGGGCCACAAGTTTATCTTTCCTGAAAGCAGATACAAATTCCTTCTTTGTAAATGATACCATCAATAAACTTCGGTACACATACATAGCCGCTAAAGTGATCAATAATTCGGTGAACAGGCGCAACAATTACATCATGCTGAATAAAGGTCGTAAACATGGAATTGAAAAGGATATGGCCGTGATCACTTCAAACGGTATTGTGGGCACTGTAGTGAGCATTTCAGATAATTTCAGCTGGGTAATGTCCGTGCTGAACAAGCGTACCAAGATTAGCGGACGGATAAAAAAGAACAACCAGATGGGTACCATCATTTGGGAAGGAAAGGATTTTTCCATCGGCACACTCAGCGATATACCTGCACACGTGAAGATAGCAAGGGGCGACACTATCGTTACCAGCGGCTTTTCCTATATCTTCCCGGCAGGGATTTTTGTAGGAACTATTAAGGATTTCAGGGTGGAGCAGGGTGATCATTTTTACGTTATACCGTTTAATTTCGGAGTAGATTACAACAGTCTCGATTATGTATATGTGATAAAAGATCTTTCGAAAAAAGAAGTGATGAACCTCGAAAATACTGTGAAGGATGAATAGAATGATCCTCAAAAATATCATGCGTTTCGTATTGTTTGTTTCGTTGCAGGTTTTTCTGCTGAACAAGATCAATTTCTTCGGCTATCTGAACCCTTACATCTATATTCTGTTCATCTTGCTGCTACCTTTTAGAATCCAGGGGTGGCTCCTGTTGCTGCTCGGATTTGCTACAGGCCTCGTCATCGATATGTTCGCCAATACTCCCGGGCTTAATGTTGCAGCCACAGTGCTATTGGCATTTATGCGACCTGTCGTAATCAACCTTGTGGGCAAGCGACCCGATTACGAACAAAGCGGTGAGCCTTCTATGCGCGAGATGGGCTTCAAATGGTTTTTTCCTTATGCACTGTTGTTGGTTTTGATTCACCACTTTGCACTCAACTTTATCGACGTTTTCAGCTTTCACGAAATTGGACAAACATTCCTACGTGTGATTGTAAGTTCATCATTTACACTAACTTTTATCTTACTTGCGCAATACATGCTCTCTGTTCAGAAAGAGCGCTGATACGTTTGATTCTGGGCTATTAGCTGTTGGCTGTTAGCTTGTTAGCATTTTGCCCTTGTCCCTTTTCCCTTTAAACTTTTCCCTTTCCATTCCCACATTTAGTTTTTATGTAAGTTTGACCAAACTCATTAAATACGCAGATGAAAAATACCAGCGGAACAATCAGCTCTAAATTACCACATTCGGGTACCTCTATTTTTGCGGTGATGTCAGGCCTGGCGAACGAAATGGGGGCAATTAACCTTTCGCAGGGATTTCCTGATTTTGCCATCTCCGAAAATTTGATACGCCTGGTGGACCAATACATGCGCAAGGGTTTCAACCAATATGCGCCGATGCCGGGAGTTCTTAAACTGCGTGAAGCTATAGCTGAAAAGGTTCAAGCTACCTTTGGGATGGCCTATAATCCTGACACGGAGATTAATATTACCGCCGGTGCCACACAAGCGATATTTACGGCCATCTCTGCCATAATACGCCCGGGAGATGAAGTGATCGTGCTCGAGCCGGCATATGACAGTTACGCTCCCGCGGTGGAACTTAATGGTGGCACAGTCCGCTATTCCTCGCTGAAAAGCCCCGACTACAAAGTTAACTGGGCCGAAGTAAAGTCGCTTGTGAATGCGCACACGCGGATGATTATCATCAATACACCCCATAACCCCACAGGCAGTGTGCTTTCGGCAACTGATATGCTTGAACTCAACCGCCTTACAAGTCAGACAAATATTATCGTACTGAGCGATGAAGTTTACGAGCACCTTATATTCGACGGGCTGCGGCACGAAAGCGTTTGCTATTATCCCGGGTTGGCTTCCCGCAGCTTCGTAATCGGATCGTTCGGTAAAACCTTTCATGCCACGGGCTGGAAAACGGGATTTGTACTGGCACCCGCCGAATTGATGGCCGAATTCCGTAAAGCACACCAGTTTGTGGTATTTGCCAGCAATACACCCGTGCAACATGCAATTGCTGATTTTCTGGCCGACAGTTCAAACTACAAAGGATTACCTGCATTCTACCAGCAGAAGCGCGACTATTTTGCCGGTCTGATTTCTGCATCGCGTTTCAACATCATTCCATGTCGGGGAACTTATTTTCAGTTGCTTGATTACAAAAAAATTTCTGACGAGAACGAACGCGACTTCGCTATACGCATCACACGTGAGTTTGGGGTAGCCTCGGTGCCGGTTTCTCCTTTCTATCACGATGGGCAGGATAATAAAGTTCTGCGATTCTGCTTTGCCAAAACAGATGAGACATTAGAAAAAGCCGCTCAAATTTTATGCAGGATCTGACAATAACACTTATGCAGGCTTCATTAGCCTGGAAGGACAAAGAACAAAACCTCCGGAAATTTGGAGAATGGATCGCCGGGTTGCCCACGAAGCCCGATCTTATCGTGCTACCCGAAATGTTCAGCACTGGCTTTGTGATAGAACCTGCTGGTTTAGCCGAACCAATGGATGGATCGGCTATGGAGTGGCTGTATTTACAAGTGAAAACTACAGGTTGTACCATCACGGGAAGCCTTGCTATCACTGAAAACGGGAGGTATTACAACCGTCTGATCTGGATGCGGCCTGATGGCAGCTATGAAACCTACGACAAACGCCACCTTTTCCGGATGGGAAATGAGCATGAGCGTTTTGCCCAGGGTAAAAACCAGTTTATTGTTGAACTTGGCGGATGGAAGATCATGCCACTGGTATGCTACGACCTGCGATTCCCTGTCTGGAGTAAAAACACACTGCAAGATGGGAGCTATGCCTATGATTGCCTTATTTATGTGGCTAACTGGCCAGCAAGCCGCAGCCTTGCTTTCCGTTCACTGCTGGTTGCACGTGCTATCGAGAACCAGGCTTACCTGGCAGGCGTAAATCGTGTAGGCCCTGATGGTAATGGTGTGGCACATCAAGGCGAATCAGCTATTATCGACTTTAAGGGTAATTACCTTGTACAATGTCCGTCGGACAAGGAACACATCGCTACATATACACTTTCGCGGCAAGGTCTTGAAGATCAGCGACGGCAGTTTGCCGTTGGGCTGGACTGGGATAGGTTTACCATTGAATGATTTGAAAGAGTTTTCAGTTTGAGCGTTTGACAGTTTGAGCGTTTGAGCGTTTGAGCAGTTGAGCGTTTGAGCAGTTGAATAACCTGTTCTGACTTTTGAGACAGCCTCAATTTCGAATAACGAATGTACCCAAAATCAACACCTTGAAATCACAAACAACCACTTACACTGGTATCTGGCAAATTTCCTATCCGATTATCCTGAGCCTTGTGGCCCAGAACGTGGTGAACGTCACCGATACGGCTTTCCTGGGCCGGGTAGGAGAGGTGGAACTCGGTGCATCGGCAATCGGCGGGTTATTCTACATTGTGATCTATATGTTGGGCTTCGGTTTCGGAACGGGTGCACAGATACTCATAGCAAGACGGAACGGTGAAAAGAACTTTGCCGATATCGGCCGAATTTTCAACAATAGCCTGTATTTTCTGTTTGCGCTGGCTTTGGCACTTTTCCTGTTTATCTATTATCTTTCTCCTGTGATGCTAAAGCCTTTCATCAATTCGGAAGGAGTATATAAAGCCAGCATTATTTTCCTGCATTATCGCATTTTTGGAATTTTTCTTGCATTTATAAATGTTGCCTTTCGCGCCTTCTTCGTGGGTATTGGCAAAACCCGCCACCTCAGTTATAGCTCGGTCGTGATGGCAGTGGTAAATGTAATTTTAGGTTATCTCCTGATCTTTGGAAATTTTGGATTCCCGAAAATGGGAATTGCAGGTGCCGGCCTTGCATCTGTGATTGCAGAAGGCTGTTCAACCGCGTATTTTATGATCGTTACCTTTCGCAGGAAAAAACTGAGCATTTACGGACTCTTTTCCAATAGCGGGTTTGATGCGGCGATCGTGATAAAAACATTGAATATTTCTGTATTTATGATGATGCAATACTTTTTCTCTCTGGGAGGATGGTTTGTATTTTTCATGATTATCGAAAAGATGGGTGA
>Ga0315290_10001247_pt1 | contig 17482 bp, 17 predicted proteins | sample YL17G12_0_MG_FD_203627 | JGI IMG/M metagenome (GOLD analysis project Ga0315290, IMG submission 203627) | Sediment microbial communities from Yellowstone Lake, YNP, Wyoming, USA - YL17G12_0 | ecosystem: Environmental > Aquatic > Freshwater > Lake > Sediment | place: USA: Wyoming | collected... | reverse complement strand
CTCCAGTGGCATGTGCTGAAGGGTGGCTCGCCGCTTACAGTTGCGGGGGCAGCCGGGGCTTTGGGCTCATAACCCTCACCCACGTTCCCGTCTTACGTCCCGCTTTCAGGGCGGGAACCGATGACAACGGAAACTATAATGCGGGTTCGGCGCGCCGCAAGCGCGATCCGCTCCTATGCCGGTCTTTTCGTTGACAAGCTTGGGACACGGTTCTTTAACTGGGCCGAAGACGGTCTCCTCCATCGAGGAGGAGTGAAAAGGGAATGCGGTGAGGAGCTTGATCGCTCCGATTCCGCAGCTGCCCCCGCAACTGTAAGCGGAGAGCGGCTCATCAAGGCACCACTGGGGCTTAAGCCCTGGGAAGGCGATGAGCGGCGAAGCATCCGCGAGCCAGGAGACCTGCCGTCGGTTTTGATGATCCGCGAAAGCCGGGCGGGGTGCCCTGGCTGCTAGCGGTGACCGGCAATTGGCCGGCGCGAGGCTAACGCCTCGTTTCTTCGCTAAACCGCACCCTTGGGACGCGTCGAGTGCCATCTGAGGGGAACAGCGTGCCGGTGAGTGCGGAACTCTATGTCTGCATGTCCTGCTGGCGCCACGGCATCAAGCGTGAGGCCGAAGGTGCAATCACCGACGGCAAGCGTCTTTTCGACGAAGTCGCCTCGCGGCTGGCCGAGCTAGGCCATGACGCCCCGGTCCGTCCCATCCCGGTCCTCTGCTTCGCCAATTGCGAGCGCGGGTGCAGCGTTGCCATCGCGAGCCCCGGCAAATGGTCCTATTTGCTCGGTGAATTGGGGCCCGAGCACGCCGCCGATCTCTTGACCTACGCGGAGACCTATAACAACACGCGCGCCGGCGTCGTGCTGCCTTCCAAGCGGCCGGCTTCGCTCGAGCATGCCGTGATCGCCCGTTTTCCCGCACATCTCGATCCAATCAAGGACGCCGCCGAATGACGACGACCGCCCGCATCCCGGCCACGATCATCACCGGCTTCCTCGGCGCCGGAAAGACGACGTTGCTCCGTCACGTACTGGAGAACGCGAAGGGGAAACGCCTTGCCATCATCGTCAACGAGTTCGGCAGCGTCGGCGTCGATGGCGAGACCTTGCGGAGTTGCGGCCTGACCAATTGTCCGGAAGAAAATATCGTCGAGCTGTCGAACGGCTGCCTCTGCTGCACTGTCGCCGAGGATTTCATCCCGACCATGCTGGCTTTGATCGATCGGCCGGAACCGCCCGAGCATATTCTCATCGAGACCTCAGGCCTGGCTCTGCCGAAGCCGCTGGTGAAAGCTTTCGACTGGCCTGACATCCGCTCGCGCCTCACCGTTGACGGCGTCATCGCCGTGGTCGATGCGCCGGCAGTGGCGGCAGGACGTTTCGCCGACGATCCCGAGGCCGTTGCGCGGCAACGCGAAGCTGACCCTAGCGTCGAGCACGATAATCCACTCGCCGAAGTCTACGAGGATCAGTTAATGGCCGCCGATCTGATCGTGCTCAACAAGACCGACCTGATCGATGCCGGCGTCAGTGAGAAACTGAAATCCGAAGTCCTAGCGATCGTGCCGCGCGCGGTGAAGGTGGTGACCGCGCGCGATGGCCGCGTCGATGTCGCCGTGCTTCTCGGCCTCCATGCGGCGGCCGAGGACGATCTCGCCGCGCGGCCGTCGCATCATGACGCCGAAGGCTTGGAGCACGAGCACGACGATTTCGAGAGCTTCGTGGTGATGCTGCCTGAGATCGACGATCCAGATGCGCTGATCGCCCGGCTGAAAACCGTTTCTGAAACCCACGACGTGCTGCGCATGAAAGGCTTCATCGCCATTGCCGGCAAACCCTTGCGGCTCGCGGTCCAAGGCGTCGGCACGCGCTTCAATTCGGTGTTCGACCGGCCCTGGCCAGCTTCAAGCGAACGGCGCGGCCATGTCGTGGTCATCGGCGAGACTGGGCTCGACCGCGCCGCCATCGAAGCCGGGATCCGAGGCTAGACATGCACATTCTGGTCCGCGAAACGAGAGGCTTGGACGAGGCGGACCCCGCCTACGATCTCGGCCACTCGCCCGCGGACCTTGTCTTTCTTTCGTTCTCCGACAGCGATCTGGGCAGCGCCGCGTCCGCCTGGGCGGCGAACAGGGGCACGCTTCCCTCGCTCCGTCTTGCCAATCTCGCCAGACTCAAACACCCGATGTCGGTCGATCTCTATGTCGAGCATGTCATCGAGAACGCGCGTTGTATCGTCGTCAGGCTACTTGGTGGCCTCGATTATTGGCGCTATGGCGCCGAGGAGCTGGCGCACGCCGCCCGCAAAGCTGGTATCGCTCTGGCGCTGCTACCGGGCGACGGGAGGGACGACCACCGGCTTGCCGAGCTTTCCACGGTGGATGAAGCGGGACTCGCGCGCCTCGACCAATATTTCGCGCAAGGCGGTCCGATCAACGTAACGCGCGGGCTGCAATTCGCCGCGCATCTCGCTGGTCTTGCGCCCGATCACGCGCTCGCGGCCGAACCGTTGCCGATGCACGGCATCCACGATCTCGGCATCGCCGACAAGCCTGGTTGCTCACTTGCGGTGATCGTGTTTTATCGCGCCTACCTCTTGGCCGGCGACCTCGCGCCGATCGATGCGCTCGCCGCTTCGCTCGATGCTAAGGGCTTGAATGTTCGCGCGCTCTATGCCGGTAGCTTGAAGGACGCTGACTCGGCTCTTTTCGTTGAGACGACGCTTCGCGAAATGAGGCCCTCTGTCGTGCTTAACGCCACGGCCTTCTCGGCGCGCCTCGGCGATGCGCCGTCCCCCCTCGAGGGCGCCTGCGTTCCCGTCTTGCAACTCGTCATTTCCGGTTCATCGCGGGAAGCTTGGCAGGCATCTTCACGCGGCCTGTCGCAAGCCGACCTCGCAATGCAAGTCGTGTTGCCGGAGCTCGACGGTCGGCTGCTCTTGTCGGCGATATCCTTCAAGGCTGAACAATGCGAAGTCGAAGGTCTCGAATTCGCCCGTGTCGCGCACGCGCCATCGCCCGACGGCATCGAGGCCGCTTCAAGCAGCGCGGCACATTGGGCGAGACTCGGCACGACGCCACGCTTTGAGCGCAAGCTTGCTCTCATCCTTTCCGATTATCCCGGCGCCGCCGGACAGGCCGCGCATGCTGTCGGCCTCGACGCCATCGCCAGCACGGCCGAGATTCTCGATCTCCTCGAGACCGAAGGCTTCGATGTCGGGCGCGAGCCCATGACAGGCGAGGGCATCGTCGCGGAGCTCTGCGACGCCGACCCAGTTCCCTTCCTGTCGATCGATGAGTATCGCCGCCTGCTTGCGGCGCTTGGCCAGGAGATCGCGAGCAAGATCGATTCAGCGTGGGGCTCGCCCGATGCCGATCCAACGATCCGTGCCGGCTATTTCAATCTGCGCATTGCCCGTTATGGCAAGCTGATCGCCGCCATCCAGCCTGACCGCGGCAACGCGCTCGACCGTAAAGCGAGCTATCACGATCCGGATTTGGCGCCCCGCCATGCCTATGTCGCCTTCTATCTTTGGCTACGCGAGATCGAGCGCATCCAGGCGCTGATCCATCTCGGCGCCCACGGCACGCTCGAATGGCTACCTGGCAAGTCTGTAGCTTTGTCGCCGAACTGCTTCCCGACTGCGCTCCTTCGTGGCCTGCCTGTGATCTACCCCTTCATCGTCAACAATCCCGGCGAAGCGGCTGCCGCTAAGCGCAGGCTGGGTGCCGTCACCATTGGCCATCTGACGCCGCCGCTGAAATCGGCCGGTCATGGCGAGGCCGCTATGGAACTGGAGCGGCTCATCGACGAATTCGCTGCCGCCGATGGTCTCGACCGCCGCCGCACGCAACTCTTGCGCCGCGAGATTCTGGATCGCGCTGAAAACGCCGGCGTCCTGGCCGAAAGCGGCGCCAAGCGCGACATGAGCGAGGACGACCAGCTCGCGCGCCTCGACGCCTATCTGTGTGATGTGAAGGATTTGCAGATCCGGGATGGGCTGCACATTTTCGGCCGCGCCCCGGAGCCCGCCCGTCGCGAAGAGTTCTTGAGCGCGTTGCAAGCTTCAAATCCTGGCACCCCAATTGAGACGCTCACTACGCGCCTCGATGCCGCTGCCGCCAGTGAGCGAACAGCGTTGATCGCCGCCCTCGATGCCAAATTCGTGGCGCCGGGTCCGTCCGGTGCGCCGACGCGCGGCCGGGCCGACGTGCTGCCTACCGGGCGCAATCTCTTCACCATCGACCCGCGCGCGGTGCCGACACGGTCCGCGCTGGTCCTCGCCGAGAAGGCGGCCGCAGAGCTGATGCGCCGGCATTTGCAGGACCATGGCGACTGGCCGCGCAGCCTCGTCATCGATCTTTGGGGCAGCGCCACCATGCGGACCGGCGGCGAAGATTTGGCGCTGGCGCTTTTGCTCATGGGCGCGCGGCCGGTCTGGGATTCCGGTTCTTCTCGCGTGACCGGCATCGAGATCTTGCCGATCGCCGAGCTCAAGCATCCCCGCGTCGACGTCACCTTGCGCATCTCCGGCCTGTTCCGCGACGCCTTCGAGATGCAGATCGCGCTGTTCGATGAAGCGGTCCGGGCCATTGCCGTGCGCGACGAGCCGGAGGAGTGGAACCGGCTGGCGGCCTCGGTAAAAGGGCTAGAGGGCGACCCGCTTCGCCACGCCACCGCGCGCATCTATGGCGCAGCTCTCGGCGATTACGGCGCCGGTGTCACGGCCCGGATCGAGCGCGCCGCCTGGGACAACGCCGCCGATCTTGGGCTCGACTATCTTGAAAGCTCGTCCACGACCTACGGCAAAGGCATTGACGGTCTTCGCGACGAAATCGGCTTCACCGCGCGGGTGTCGCAGGCCGACGCCTTTTTGCATGTTCAAGATCACGCCGAGATCGATCTGCTCGAAAGCCTCGACTATGCGGCTTTCGAAGGCGGTTTCGCCGCCGCCGCCGACAAGCTTGGCGTGAGCCCAGCGCTCTACCATGCTGACACCTCAAAGCCGGAAGCGCCCAAAATGCGCACCCTGGTCGAGGAGATCGCGCGCGTGGTCCGCGGCCGTGCCGCCAATCCCGTCTGGATCGACGGCATGATGCGGCACGGTTATCGTGGCGCATCCGAAGTGACGCGGAGCATCGAAGGGCTGTTTGCATTCGCCGCGACGTTGCCCGCGCGCCTCGATCGGCAATTCGATCTCTTGTTCGATGCCACGCTCGGCAATGAGACCGTCGATGCCTTCTTACGCAGCGCCAACCCCGCCGCGCGTGAGGCCATGGCCGCGCGCTTTGACGAGGCGATCCGCCGCGATCTGTGGCGCCCGCGCCGAAACAGCGTCGCAGGCACCTTGAGGCAGGCATCATGACGGCACTCCGCAAAGGCTGGTGCCCGACGCTGCTCTCGCCGATGCAGTCCGGCGATGGCTGGCTTGCGCGGGTGAAGCCGAGCGCCGGCATTCTCGCCGCCGGCGCTGCCCGAACGATTGCGGACGCTGCCCGGCGCTACGGCAACGGGCATGTCGATCTCACCTCCCGCGCCAATCTCCAGATCAGAGGACTGACCCCGCGTTCCGCGGAGCAGTTCGCCGATGTCATCATTTCCCATGGGCTTGCGAGCGAGCATGCTTCGGTCGAGGCCATTCGCAACGTCATGGCGAGCCCGCTCGGAGCCGACGATCCGCTCGCCGAATTCGACTCGCATGCGCTCGCAGTCGAAATAGAGGCGATGCTCGCCGCGGAACCTGCTCTTGTGGCTCTGCCGCCAAAATTCGGCATCCTCGTCGATGGCAGCGGTGTGCTGCCCCTCTCTGATGCATCGAGCGATATCATGGTTCGCGCCTATAAAGGCAGGCTCGCCATTCAACTCGATGGCGGGACCCATGCCGTATTTTGCTCGCCGGGTGCGGCCGCAAAAATCGTGATGAGTTTGGCGCTCGCCTTTTTGCATTTGTCGTGGGAGCAGCGCGAGCTGCCTCACCGCATGCGCGAGCTCGTTATGAGTTTGGGCGACGACGCCATCTTCGCCGCCGCAGGACTTGCAGGCGTTGCTGCACCCTTTGCCGATCGATCCAGTCCACGATCGCCGATCGGCTTCATTCCCGGCGGTGACAGAGGGTTCTTTGGTGTCGGTCTCGCCTTCGGCCGAATCGATGCCGAGACTTTGGCGAGCCTTGCCGATCTCTGTGAACGCCTTGGCGACGGCAGCCTGAGGACGACGCCCTGGCGCGCGTTGGTGTTGGTGGCTGTTGCGCCCTCGGAGGCCGAGGCACTGTCGCGGCAAGTTTGCGACCTTGGCCTGATCACCGATGATGCCGACCCCCGTCTCAGCATCCATGCCTGTGTCGGGCGCGGCGCCTGTCCAAACGCAAGCGTCGATACACGACGCGACGCGAGCCGGTTCGCCTCTGCAATGCCCGGACTGACCGTTCATGTCTCTGGCTGTGCCAAAGGCTGCGCGCATCGCGGGAGTGCCCCCGTCACGCTGGTCGGAAATAACGGCCGCTACGATCTCGTCCGCGACGGAAGCGCCGGCGACGCGCCGGCTCTCGCAGGACTAAGTTTTGATGAAACGCTCGCCGCGATCGAGCAGGAGGCAGTCGCGCCATGACCGCTTCTTACGATTATATTTCGGACGGCGCGGAGATTTACCGCCGCTCCTTCGCCATCATCCGCAACGAGGCAGAGCTGTCCCGCTTCACACCGGATGAAGCCCGCATCGCCGTACGCGTGATTCACGCCTGTGGCATGGTCGATGTCGCACGCGACCTCGTCTTCTCGCCCGAGCTCACCGGCGCTGCACGCGCGGCGCTGCTTGCAGGCAAGCCCATCTTCTGCGACTCCAAGATGGTGGCGAACGGCATCACCCGCGCGCGGCTTCCCGCCGCCAATGAGGTGGTCTGCACGCTCGATGCGCCCGGCATCGCCGACCTTGCCGCCACACTCGGCACCACGCGTTCCGCCGCCGCGCTCGATCTCTGGCGCGACCGTCTCGAGGGCGCGCTCGTTGCCATCGGCAACGCGCCAACGGCGCTGTTTCGGCTGCTTGAATTGATCGAAGTCGGTGCGCCGAAGCCTGCTGCCATCATCGGCATGCCGGTCGGCTTTGTCGGCGCGGCGGAGTCCAAGGGGGCGCTGGCGGCCTATGGACGCGTGCCGTTCCTGATCGTCAAGGGTCGCAAAGGCGGCAGCGCCATGGCCGCTGCGTCCGTCAACGCATTGGCGAGCGAGGCTGAATGATGGAGCGACGCGGAACCCTCTATGGCGTTGGCGTCGGCCCCGGCGATCCGGAGCTGATGTCGCTCAAGGCCGCGCGCATCCTGAAAGCTGCTCCCGTCATCGCCTATTTCGCCAAGAAGGGTGCTGTCGGCAACGCTCGCCGCGCCGTCGACGGTCAGATGAACCAGGCCGCGGAACTGCTTCGCTTCGACTATCCGTTCACGACGGAGCTCTCGGAACACGACCCCACCTACCGGACCGCGCTCGCGCAATTTTACGACGATGCTGCGGCGCAGCTGGCGGAGAGGCTGGATCATGGCCAAGACGTCGCCGTGCTCTGCGCTGGCGATCCGTTCTTCTATGGGTCTTACGCGCATCTGCATGAGCGCCTCGCCGCCACGCACGACTGCGAAGTCATCCCAGGCATCACTGCCATGAGCGGCTGCTGGACCCGCGCGGCCACGCCCATGACCTGCGGCGACGAAATGCTTTCCGTGCTCTCTGGCACCATGGACGAGGATGCGCTCGCTGCCCGCCTTGCCACCAGCGACGCCGTGGTCATCATGAAGGTCGGGCGCAATCTCGCCAAGATCAGGAGCGCGCTGACCCGCGCCGGCATGATCGACCGCGCCATCTATGTCGAGCGCGGCACCATGCCGGAGGAGCGCATCTTGCGTCTCGCCGACAAGCCGGACGATGCGGCCGCCTATTTCGGCATTGTGCTGGTTCCCGGCTTGAGGAAGCCGCTATGACCGGGCGCCTCGCCATTGTCGGCATCGGGCCTGGCGCGGCCGAGCTCGTCACCCCGCTCGCGGCCGAGACGCTCGCCGCGGCAACGGACCTTGTGGGCTACGGGCCTTACCTCGCACGCGTGCCGGAGCGTCCCGGCCAGGCGCGTCACGCCTCCGACAATCGCGAGGAGCTGACGCGCGCCCGCGAGGCCCTAGCGCTGGCCGCTGCGGGTAAGAACGTTGCGGTGGTCTCCTCGGGCGACCCAGGCGTGTTCGCCATGGCGAGCGCTATGTTCGAGGCGATCGAGACCGGGCTGGAGGCCTGGAAGACTATCGAAGTGACGGTCGTGCCGGGAATCTCCGCCATGTTCGCCGCCGCTGCCAAGGCCGGCGCGCCGCTGGGTCACGATTTTTGCGTGATCTCGCTCTCCGACAATCTGAAACCCTGGGATTTGGTCCTGAAGCGGCTGGAGGCAGCGGCCGCCGCCGACTTCGTCATCGTACTCTATAATCCGGCCTCCAAGGCGCGGCCCTGGCAGCTCGGCGAAGCTCTCGATCTGATTGGCCAATATCGATCTAGCGAGACTCCGGTGATCTTCGCCCGCGCCGTCACCCAAGCCGATGAAAACATCGAGCTGACGACGCTAGGCCACGCCGATCCCTCCCGCGCCGATATGCGGACGATCCTCATCGTGGGCTCGAGCGCAACGAAGCTCATCTCGCGGGGAGCAGCTGAGCCCTTCGTCTATACGCCGCGTCACGTGGAGCTGGCCGAGACATGATGCCGTTCGAGCCACTGCAGCGCTTCGCCGACGATCTCGACGCTCGGTGCGTCGGGAAGGCTTGGCCGGCGCACCATGATGACGGGAAGGCGAAGCGTGCGTGCGGCTTCGAGTTTGGCATAGGTCGCCTCGCCACCGGAATTTTTGGTCACGACGATGTCGATGGCATGCTGCTTCAGCAGCGCCAGTTCGTCTTCAAGCCGGAACGGACCGCGCGCAACGATCAACTCGACATGCACCGGAAGCGCGTCCGGCGCAGGCGCCTCGACGCTGCGCAACAGATAGAAATGCTGCGAGGCCTTCACAAAGGGACGCAGCTCATCCCGCCCCGTGGTCAGGAACACGCGCCTTGCAGTCTCGCCGAGAGCGACAGCCGTGCCTTCGATGCCATCGACCGCGATCCAATTGTCGCCCTCGACCGGCGTCCAAGCCGGGCGCCTGATCGCCAGCAGCGGAATGCCTGCCACGCGCGCGGCCTCGATCGCATTGGCTTTCATCTGATCGGCGAAAGGATGCGTGGCGTCGATCACAAGATCGAATTTCTCGTCCCGGAGCGTGCGCGCAAGCCCCTCGGCGCCGCCAAAGCCGCCTGTCCGGATCGTTCCCGGCAACTTAACGGGCTCGCTGGTTCTGCCCGCGAGCGACAGCGTCACATCGTAGCGGGCATCGCCGTGCAGCGCGCGCGCAAGCGCCGCAGCCTCGCCGCTGCCGCCAAGAATGAGGAGTTTGCTCTGTTTCACGCTGCTTGGGTCGCATCATGAGCGGCACCGGTCAACAGCGCTGGCTTGCCGTTTTAGGCATCGGCGAGGATGGCATAGAAGGCCTGTCTCCGGCGGCCCGTGCCCTCATCGAGAACGCGAAACTAATTATCGGCGGCAAGCGCCATTTGGCTCTGGCCGATGGCCTGCCGCGCGCTGAACGCAAATCCTGGGCGAGCCCCATCACCGAGTCGATCCCAGAAATTCTGAAACATCGCGGCCAGCCGGTCGCCGTACTCGCCTCAGGCGATCCCTATTGCTACGGCATCGGCGCGTTGCTCTCCGCCCACATTCCGTCTTCAGAGATCATCGCTATCCCGGCTCCGTCATCGCTTTCTTTGGCTTGTGCCAGACTCGGCTGGGCGCTCGACGAGACGGCAACCATCTCGCTATGCGGCCGTCCGATCGAGAGCTTGGCTCCTCTATTGCAGCCGAAGCGTCGCCTCCTGGTTCTTTCGGCCGATGCGACCACACCGGCTTCGGTCGCGCGCTACCTCACCCATCGTGGCTTCGGGCCATCCGTGCTGCACGTGCTCGAAGCGTTAGGTGGCGAGCGTGAGCGCATTCGCTTCACCAAAGCCGAGTCCTACGGCTTCAACGACGTCGATCCCTTGAACCTCGTCGCCATCGAGATCGAGGCTGGCGCCGACGCCAAAATCATCCCCCTTGCGGCCGGACTTCCCGACGAGATGTTCGAGCATGACGGCCAGATCACCAAGCGCGAGATCCGGGCGGTCACGCTCTCTTCGCTTGAGTCCCGCGCCGGTGAGCTGCTCTGGGACATTGGTTGCGGCTCCGGCTCGGTCTCGATCGAATGGCTGCTGCGCCATCCTTCAAATCGCGCCATCGGCATTGAACGCGACGGCGCCCGCGCTGCGCGTGCCGCACGCAATGCCGCCGAGCTTGGCGTGCCGCGTCTTGAGATCGTGATCGGCTTGGCACCTGAGGCACTCGCCTCGCTTCCTGAGCCCGACGCGGTGTTCATCGGTGGCGGCTGTGACGCGGCGGTGATCGAGAAAAGCTGGGTCGCGCTGAAGTCTGGCGGCCGCCTCGTTGTCAATGCCGTCACGCTGGAGACGGAGAAGCAGGTGCTCGCAGGCCAAGCCAAATTTGGCGGCTTGCTCACCCGCCTCTCTGTGGAGCGGCTCGACGCGGTCGGCAGCAAGGAGGCCTTCCGCCCCGCCATGACCGTCACCCAATGGAGTGCGGTAAAGCCATGATTGTGCATTTCATCGGCGCCGGTCCCGGCGCGCCCGATCTCATCACAATGAGAGGCCGCGAGATTCTCTCGCGCTGCCCGGTCTGTCTTTATGCCGGCTCGCTCGTGCATCCGGACCTTCTGCAATTCTGTCCGGAGGGCGCGCGCATCGTCGATACCGCGCCGATGAGCCTCGAGGAGATCGTCGCCGAGTTCGAAGCGGCGCACGCGGCACACAAAGACTTGGCGCGGCTTCACTCGGGCGACCTCTCGATCTATAGCGCCATCGGTGAGCAGCTTCGTGAGCTCGACCGGCGAAGTATTCCTTACACATTGACGCCTGGCGTGCCGGCCTTCGCCGCGGCTTCCGCCGCGCTTGGTCGCGAGCTCACTTTGCCGGAAGTTTCTCAGTCCGTCGTGCTCACCCGCACCAGTGGCCGGGCGTCGGCCATGCCGCCGCGTGAGACGCTTGCCGCTTTCGGCGCGAGCCGCGCCACGCTCGTGCTGCATCTGTCGATTCAAGCGCTCGATCGCATCGTCGCCGAGCTCACTCCCGCCTACGGCGCCGACTGCCCCATCGCCGTGGTGGTCCGCGCCACTTGGCCGGACGAGCGCATCGTCCGCGCGACGCTCGGCACCATACTGCAAGAGATCGCCAAGGAACCGCCGGAACGTGCCGCGCTCATCCTCGTCGGCGACGTGCTCGACGCCGAGGATTTCCGTGCCAGCGCGCTTTACGACGCGAATTATCGCCGCCGCTATCGTGCTGGAGGTCAGTCGTGAACGCGGGCTGGAAGCGTACGGCCCACGAGGCCGCCATCGCGGTCAAACACCGCGATTTCAATCTCGATTTGCGTATCGCGGAGCACACCCGCCGCGCTTCCCCAGGCCGCCTTGGCGACCGCGTCGCCGAGTGCGATGCCGTCCCCTTTAGCGTAACCGAAAGCCTCCGCCGTCGTATTGGATTTGACGATGCGTTCGGCAAGCGCCTCGGAACCGCCCGCCTCACGTGCCAGTATCGCCAGCGCGGACAGATCGACGCTGCCTCGCGCCGAGTGCAAATCGAGCAGCCCTTGCGCGAGCTTCGTCATCTTACCGGCGCCGCCCGCAATGGTCACGCGTTCTATCGGATGCGCGCGGAGATATTTCAGCATGCCGCCGACGAAATCGCCCATGTCGATCAGCGCCGTGTCGGGGAGGTTATACAGCTTGGCGATAGCGGCTTCGGAGGTACGTCCCGTGGCTCCGGCGACATGCGTCAGGCCGAGCGCGCATGCGACGTCGATGCCCTGATGGATAGTGGCGATCCAGGCCGCGCAGGAATAGGGCACCACAATGCCGGTCGTGCCGAGGATCGAAAGCCCGCCTCTAATCCCGAGCCGAGCGTTCAAGGTTTTCTCCGCGAGCTGTTCGCCGTTCGGGATCGAGATTTCGATCTCGACATCACCGGAGCCGCCATGCGCTGCCGCCGTCTCGGCGATGGCCGCGCGGATCATCTCTCGCGGTACTGGATTGATCGCAGGTTCGCCGGGAGGAATTGGCAGTCCTGGCAGCGTCACAGTGCCGACGCCCTTCCCCGCCTTGAAACTGACGCCGCTTCCCGGAGCGCCCGCCCGCGCTGTGGACAGCACCAGCGCGCCATGCGTGACGTCTGGATCGTCGCCCGCGTCTTTGACCACGCCTGCCGTGGAGGAGTCCGCCTCTCTCTTCCTGACGGCAAGCGAGAAAGCGACGCGTTGACGATTGGGCAGCGCGATCTCCACCGGGTCCGGAAACTCGCCGGTGAGCAGCGCCGCATAGGCCGCCTTGCTCGCTGCGGTCGCGCAAGCGCCTGTTGTCCAGCCGCGGCGAAGCGGGCGTTCAGGGCGATCCTCGTCCATGAATCAGCCAATAGCCCGTCCGGCCGCGACTGTCACCGCGCGAGGCGAAGTCCATGACGCAGGCTCTGCTTATCGCCGCCCCGCGCTCTGGTTCCGGCAAGACCACGCTCACGCTCGGCCTTCTTGCCGCCTTCAGGCGCCAAGGCGTGGCCGTCCGCGCCGCCAAATGCGGCCCCGACTATATCGACCCGGCCTTTCACCAGGCTGCCACCGGCGCCCCCAGCCTCAATCTCGATTCTTGGGCGATGCCGCCGGCCCTACTTCAATCCGTGGCTGGCGAAGCCGCGGCGAAGGCCGATTTACTGATCGTCGAGTCCGCCATGGGACTGTTCGACGGCACCGTCGGCGCGAAGACGGGATCGGCCGCGGAGCTTGCTACAACGCTCGGGCTTCCTGTCCTGCTTGTCATCGACGTTTCCGGCCAGGCGCAATCCGCAGGCGCCGTGTTGCACGGCTTCGCCAGTTTCGATCCGCGCCTGAACATCATAGGCGCCGTGCTCAATCGTGTCGGCAGTGACCGGCACCGTCGTCTGATCGAACGCGCCGCCGCCACCCTCGATATTCCGATATTAGGTGCAATTCCCCGCGATCAGACCATCCTCTTGCCGGAGCGTCATCTCGGGCTTGTGCAGGCGCTGGAGCATGACGATCTTTCGTCGCATCTCGAAAGATTGGCCAACTTAATCGAGGAAAGTTGCGACGTCGCCGGCATCCAACGCCTCGCACAAACTCTTTCAGCATCGCCGAGCGACGTCATTGCCCTGCCCCCGCCGGGTCAGCGGATCGCGCTCGCTGACGATGCCGCTTTCGCCTTCATCTATCCGCATCTCGTCGGCGGTTGGCGCCGGGCCGGCGCCGAGATCGTGCCCTTCTCGCCTCTGGGCGACGAGGCCCCTCCCTCCGATTGCGACGCCTGCTGGCTGCCTGGCGGCTATCCCGAGCTGCACGCCGAAAAGCTGGCCAAGGCCGAACGATTCAAATCGGGGCTGGGACGTTTCGCCGAGTCTCATCCCGTTCACGGCGAATGTGGAGGCCATATGGTGCTCGGCCAATGGCTGGAAGATGCAAGCGGCCAGCGCCACACCATGACCGGCCTCTTGTCCCACGCGACGAGTTTCGCCGAGCGCCGTCTTCATCTCGGCTACCGGACGGCGAAGCTGCTTGCGCCTTGCGTGCTCGGTGAGCGTGGCGAGAGCATCCGTGGACACGAGTTTCACTATGTCAGCCTGATTGAGCCGGGAAGCGACGCCGCCCTTGCCGAGCTCCTTGACGGCGAAGGCAATTCGCTCGGAGCGGCCGGCGGACGCCGGGGTCACGTCACCGGCACCTTCTTCCATGCCATTGCGGCATCGGAGCCCGTCCGGCTCGCGAGTTCCCCTTCCCACGCGATGGCCGTAACGGCATGAGCCGGCCAGTGGACTTCGCCGATCTCCGTGCGCTGATCGCCGACTTGCCGGAAGGCGACGACGCGGCAGCCGCCGCGATCGATCATCGCCAATCGCGTCTCACCAAGCCTCAAGGGAGCCTTGGGCGCCTGGAGGAACTCGTGGCTTGGCTTGGCCGCTGGCAAGGACGCCAGGCCCCGGCGCTTGACCGCGTTGATGTTCTCGTCTTCGCCGGCAATCACGGCGTGGTGGCTCAAGGCGTCTCCGCCTACCCCGCCACGGTCACCGCGCAGATGGTCGCAAATTTTGAAAGCGGCGGTGCCGCGATCAATCAGATTTGCAAGGCATCGGTCGCGCGGCTCAAAGTGATACCTCTGAAGCTTGATGAGGCGACCGTGGACTTCACCCTCGAACCGGCCATGAGCGAAGAGGGCTTTATCGAAGCCGTGTCGATAGGCTTTGCCGCCGTCTCGAACGATGCCGACCTAATTTGTCTCGGCGAAATGGGCATCGGCAACACCACTGTTGCCTCGGCGCTTGCCGCTGCCTTGTTCGGCGGTGGCGGCAAGCGCTGGGCAGGACGCGGCACCGGCGTCGACGAAAAAGGACTGGAGCGCAAATCCGAGGCGATCGACGCAGGCCTCAAGCGTCATCGCGACGCGCGCTCCGATCCGCTTCAAGTCGCTCGCTGCCTTGGAGGGCGCGAACTCGCGGCAATCCTCGGCGCTACGCTTGCCGCCCGCCTGAACCATGTGCCGGTCCTGCTCGACGGCTTTGCCGCGACCGCGGCCGCGGCGCCGCTTGCTCATCTGGCAAAGGGCGCTCTCGACCATGCCAAGGTCGCGCATTGTTCGGCGGAAGCAGGACATCGTGGGCTTTGTAAGGAGCTCGGCCAAAGACCGATTCTCGATCTCGATATGCGGCTCGGCGAGGCGACAGGCGCAGCTTTGGCTGTCTCTGTGCTAAGAGCGGCGCTTGCCTGCCATTTCGGCATGGCGACGTTCGAGGAGGCGAATGTCGATGAACGGAGTTGAATGGGCCAAGGCCAGGCTTGCCGAGACCGTCGCGGCCTTCGCACTGCTGACGCGGTTGCCCGTCGGCCTCATCCCTATTCCTTGGACGCGTGAGCTTCGCCACGCCACCTGGGCCTACCCGTTGGCGGGTGCCGCTGTCGGTCTCATCGGCGGCGTGACCTATTGGATCGTCCATGGTCTGGGCGTGCCCCCTACGCTAGCCGCCATCTTCGCAATCCTCGCCATGATCCTCGCCACCGGCGCCTTGCACGAGGATGGCCTCGTCGATGCAGCCGACGGCCTCGGCGGAAAATCGCCGGAGGATCGCCTTGCCATCATGCGCGATCATCGCATCGGGACTTACGGCGCGATCGCACTCGTGCTCTCGCTTGGAATTCGCATCAGCGCCATCGCGCTCTTGAGCCAATCGTTGCTTGTCATCGGCGCGCTCATTGCATCCGGCACCGCGAGCCGGGCTTCCGCCACGGCGCTGATGGCCGCCCTGCCGCATGCCCGCGACCACGGACTCTCCGTCGCCGCCGGCCGCGCCTCGACTGGCGATGCCGTTGCAGCGTTCGCTCTCGCCTTCGCCATCGGCTGGCTGTCGCTATCGTTCGGCGAATCCTTGGCCGTGTCGCTGGCTGCGCTACTTGCGTCGACCGTTGTTGGCTTCCTCGCAGCCTCGCGGCTGGGAGGTCAGACCGGCGACGTGCTCGGCGCCGCGTGTCAACTCGGCGAGTGCGCAGGCCTTACTTTGATCGTGGCGCTCGCGAGCTGATCGGCTCAGATGAAATCGTCTACGCTGGCGAGAAGCTGGGAATAGCCCGGAACGAAGAAAGATCCGACGACGATTCCAGCGCTCCATCCTTTGCGCCAAGATAAAGCGCGTCGAGGAATTTTGCTTCGCGGTCGTCTTGCATCGGCGCTCGGCTCGCTGTGGCGCGGCCGATCTTATCGCGTTACGATGATATGCAAGAGACTAAAACGCGGAAGCCCTAATGCGCCCAGCGGCGCGCTTGTTGGGTCGCCACTTGCATGCAGTCTTGCGCCTCTTCCGGCAGCAATCTGGTGATGACGCCCATCGCGAGCTCGACCGAAATATCGGTCGCGCCACATTCTTTCAGCTGATCGCGGAGCCAGCCGAAAATCTCCTCGTCGCCGGATTTCAACCCAGTCGCGATCTCTTCCAGCATTTCGCCTAAGGATTCCGTCGCCACCGCCCCCTCCATTCTGCCAAGGCCATAGGCTCGTGGCTTACGCTTACGCAACTCCTGCTGTGGCACTCCCCCCGACTCAGTATGATACCGGCTCTTGCTGCAGGTGCGAAAGTGCGCGGAAGCAACAGCTGTGGTCTTTCTTTCTCGGGCTAGTAAAGGTCCCCAGTAAAGGCGAGGGGTTTTGGGCGCGGCCTCGAAGGCTCCGCATCGCTCAAGAAGGCGGTGGGTGTGTCCTCGGGGTTACGAGTGGGCAACGGGCGGCAATAGTGACGGCTGCCTTTGGCGTTGGTCAGCAACAAATCGACATGGAAATGATTGGAATGGTAGCGGTCGCTGCCCGGTCCAAGCACTGTGTAGAACTCCGCGCAGGCTGAAATGAAGGCCTCCCGCAGGAAGGCTTTTTCTTGCGGGGTTCCGCGCCACCACCCCTGAAGCACGGTGATTTCGCGGCCGTCGGCGAGCCGGAAGGCGGCAATGTCCAAGGCATTGCCGAAAGCATGCTCCGAGAGCGGGCCGAAATGGCTCCCGTTCCGGCCCCGGCAGCCATAGGAAGCGATCTGCTTGATGCCGACCACGGGCTGGCCGAAATAACGCCGCCCCGCCTGCTGCACCGGGCCACCCATCCAGCGATCGAGCGCCGCTGTCATGGGGCAATTGATGGTCGCTGGCGGCGCCACGGCGACCGCGCCGTCGTGGAAGGCTGACACCTTGATCGGCCGCGACATGCCGCAGGACCCTTTGCCTGGAGGATCCTCGGTCGCTTGAACGTAGGGTGAGCTCTTCACCAGGCCGCTGGCGAGGCATTGCTCCTCGGCTGCAGCGCGCCAGCTCGCGCGCGGCTCCGAATATTGGCTCATCGAGCAGGCTGCGACCATCAATGCCACAGCCACGATCGCAGCCGCCGAAATCGCGACCCTCGTCCCCATCGGGCCAGCATGCGGGCGAGGTCGTCAACAATGACTAATCCGGTGACCGCGCCGCGCCAACATGGTTAACCGCCGGTTACCATAACAACAAGGGCCACCCCTTAACGCTAGGCCTAAAGAATGAAATCTGTGTCCCATGCGGGAGCCTCGGCGATAAGACCAAGCAGGCCTTGAGTTCTATTCTTGTCCCACCGCTTTCATGGCTTTCGCGGTGATGGCTTGCCGCAATTTGAAATAACCCTCCCACGGATCTTTGCTGAGCTTCTTCAGTCGCGTCGGCAAGGTTTTCACATTGTAAGGCGATGCCGATCTCAAGGCCTTCAGCTCATCCCAGCGTAAGGGGCAGGCGACTGGCGCGCCTTCTTTTGTCCGCGTGGAATAG
>Ga0315290_10001244_pt1 | contig 17494 bp, 17 predicted proteins | sample YL17G12_0_MG_FD_203627 | JGI IMG/M metagenome (GOLD analysis project Ga0315290, IMG submission 203627) | Sediment microbial communities from Yellowstone Lake, YNP, Wyoming, USA - YL17G12_0 | ecosystem: Environmental > Aquatic > Freshwater > Lake > Sediment | place: USA: Wyoming | collected... | reverse complement strand
CGTCCTCGGCGTCACCGCGTACCAGCGCTGACCCGCACAGAACCTGCTCGCCCAAGCGCGGGATGGACAAGGTCAGCACGGTTATCGCGACCTCCCGAAGACCGATCTCCACGAGCTGTGCAGATTCCACGTGGCTGTTGATGCCAAGCAGCTCCGTGAGCGAGTTCAGAGTGGCCTGGGCAACGATCCGTGGCCGGTGGATCGGAGCACCAGGGCCGGTCGCCACACCGGTGAACTCGGTCGCATCGATGGTCACCTTCACGGTCACTTCAGTTTCGCCGTCGGTCGTGCGCACGCTGATCGCGGTCAGCGCCGGGCGCGGAGTCACCTGCTCGACTTCGGTCTCTGACTCATCGTCCTCGTCGAAACCTAGGTCGGGTACGACGGAGATTGTCGGTCCTCCGGCCTCGGCAACGGCAGCGGTCACGCTGGCGGCAATCGCGGGATCGCCGATCTGAACGACACTGACGATGCGGTGGTCCAGGTCAAGATCGAACTGCGCCATCGCCACGGACTGCACATCACGCACGACCTGCTTCGCCGGCTTTCCCGGTGCTGCCAGGACATGAACCTCGGTCGGTTTGGCATCTGGTCCAGTGACGACGCTGGCCGCGCGAATTCCAGGCACCTGCCGTAGTGCTTCCTCAAATTCAGGGAACATACGAAGGGCGGTCATCGAGAGCTTCTCCAGGGGGTGTCGGTTGGGCGTCGAGTCAGACGACGGCGGTTCGTCCTAGGGCGGCGGCGGTTCCGGTGCGGTGTCGGGTGTTGCGGGCGTCCGTGGCGGATCGGGTACGGCTTTCACGGTAAGCCCGGCAATCAGTAGTCGCCGCGACACCACGCCGGACGCGGACACACTCGTTTGAGGTGGTTGGGCCGAACCTCGATCGCTCGGGATGCTCTCTCGGTCCGCCAGGGGGCTCGAATCGGAGTCCGGCGCAGGGATCGGAGGCTGGGCCAGCGGTCGCGCCGCCGGCGCCACGGCGGAGCCGCCGAGTCCGGCGGCTGAAGGCTCCGCGGTCTCCCAAGCCAGCCGAGCCTGCTCCAACCCCAGTTCGGTGACGTCGTCGGCCTTGGCCAGCGCGCTGAGAATCCGGGGCAAGACTTCGGCGAAGAAATCGGCTTGGCCCTGCAGGCTCTGGCGCTGCCACCATCGCAGTGTGCGAGCGAGGGGCGGGTCGATCTGCCCGCCCCGTTCGGCATCGGCGAGGACACGATCGAATTGGTTCGTGATCGGGTCGTCGCGCATGGACAGCAAGAGCGCGATCAGGTGGAGGAGGGATCCCTCGTTACGCCCTCGCCCGCCGCTCACCTATGGCTCCTCATCGCGGTTCAGCCCCCCGCCGAACGTCGCGAGGTCAGGGTAAGCGGGTGATCACGCGCGGACACCCGGCCGGGGTGAGGTTGATCCGATCGGGGGTCGTGTCGACTACGAAGCGTTACCGTCATGTCTCGAATCGGTAAGTTCTCGGACCCAGTCGGGTCTCACTTCCCGGGTCTTCGCGGCCTTCGCTGCAACATGGCTGGCCCAGACTTGACGTAACATGCGTCACTCGGGTCACATAGGTCCCGCACGCCACAGTCGATGCCGGGCCCTTTTTGCTCGGTGGAGGCTACGGTGAGTGCCGACGCCGGGGGGCGTCGAGCACCGGCCACGTCGGTATTGCACGGGGAACAGCCCAGGGGCGCCAGCGGCGCCCCTTGTTGCACACGCGCCAGGACAACTGCACAGCGGCAGGATCGGGATCGGCAACGCTCGACTCAGAGCACGGTTACGCACGAAATCCCGGCGTCGACCCCCGCGGCCCATGGGCGCGCGGGGTCCTACGACGCCACCCGCACGACCGTTTGACCCCAGCGAAGCGGATCACGCGCCGGCGTTAGCGGTGCCGGTGACGCGAACACAGGGGTTGATGCCCGTATGAAGAAGGTGATCTCGGTCATGGAGCGAATGCTCACCGTTGCGTCTTGGAAGGTCTGACAAAGACTTCCCGGGCATGACTGAAGTCTGACCGCGGCGTTGCCGATCCCGATCCTGCCGAAGTGTTTTTCCAGGTGTGGTCGAGGAGACGTGCATGCAGGCGCTGCCAATGCCGGCGCGGCTGTTCATTACTGCGGTCGTGAGCTCCGCGATCGCAGTCCTCGGCCTTGCCATTCCCAGGGTGACCGACTGGGGCGCGGTCGCCGTACTCCTCGCGGTCGTCGTTGCCTCTGAGTACCTCACGTTGTCCCTGGGCCGTTCGGTGAGCGGTGTGCAGGTCTCGATCTCGGTGACCGCACCCATGGTGATCGGCGCAGTGTTCTTGCTCGGCCCCTGGGGTGCCGCAGCGGTGGGCGCCGGATGCTGGCTTCAGTTCACCCGCGACACACCGTTGGTCAAGGTGCTCTTCAACGGAGCCCAAGTGACGTTGTCCGGGTGGCTCGCGGGCTGGATCTACCTCGCGTTCGGTGGTACTGCACCCATTGATTCGGGAGCGTTTCCCGGCGTGTTGATCCCGATCACGATGGTCCTCGTTTCCTACGAATTGATCAACGGCGCCTTCGTCGTCGGCTATATCTCGCTCGCGAATCGCGTGGCTCCGGCCCGGGTGTGGCGCGGCATGTTGGCCGAAAGTGCATTGGCCTACTTCGCGTACAACATCTTCGGGCTGCTGCTCGCCGTCGTCTGGGGTGCCGGGGTCGGACCATTCTCGGTCGTACTACTGCTCGTGCCGCTCGCTGTGGCGCGCTGGGTCTTTGCGCTCTTCGCTCGTGAACGCGAGGCGTACGAAGCAACGATTCGATCGTTCATCCAGGCGGTTGAAACCAAAGACGCCTACACGCGCGGTCATTCCGAACGCGTGGCCAAGGCCAGTTTGATGATCGGTCGCACGATGAATGTTCGCGACGATCGCCTCGAGACGCTGAGATTCGCGGGCATGTTGCACGACGTCGGCAAGTTGGGCGTACCCACCAAGGTGTTGCAGAAGGCGGGCAAGCTCACCGAAGAGGAGTTCGCCGCGATTCAGCTGCATCCCGTACGAGGACGGGAGATCACCCGCGAACTCGAGTTCCTCGGTGAAGCGATCATCGCGATCTATCACCATCACGAACGAATCGACGGTCGCGGTTATCCGCTCGGACTTGTCGGAGACGACATCCCCGAATTCGCCCGGATGATCGCCGTTGCCGACGCATTCGACTCGATGACAACTACCCGGTCCTATCGAGGAGCACGATCCGTCGACGAGGCCGTGGAAGAACTGATCAAGTGGAAGGGGACTCAGTTTGATGCCGAGATGGTGGAGGCGATGATCGAAGCGTTGGCCGCCGAGCCCTGGCAACCCACCGACACCTCAGCCCTGTTCGTCGGACCACAAAACAACGTCCCGAACTACGCGAGCGACGACGATGACCCGACGGCGGCAGAGGTGCTGGCCAGCCATCGTCCGAGCGCTGAGAATCCTCGACCCGCCGGCGAGAAAAGTGACAACTACTCGACCGGTCGCCGTGGGGAGAGCTCATGAGTGATCAGCGAGGTCAGTTCACCACGGGGCCGGCAAGCGGGACCGCACTGATCGCGGTGGCGGCGCTCGGAACCGTCGCCTCGGCGACAGTGGTGGCGAATGAGGGTGTTCAACAAGGCTGGTACGCGCTGTTCTTCGTCGTCTGCATTGCGCTGGGCGAGGTGTTTCGCATTCGCATGCCCGGTGGCCGTGACACTGCACCCATCGCCACCGCGATCTGTCTGGCCTACGCGATGTTGCCCTCCATCGGGGGAGTGCCGCTGACCTACACGATTCCGCTGGTTGTCTCGGTGACGGCGGTAGGCAGCCTGACCGGTGCCGTCTTCAGGCTCGCCGGACGCCGTCCGATTCCGCTGGACGACTTGGCTCGTCGGCTCATCATCGTTGCGTGCGTGGCTGGGACATTCCGTCCGTTCCTCGAGTCCGAATGGTTCGGCCGCCAGACGACGACGGTCATTGCCCTGTTCATGACCGTTGTTGTGCTGGTGGCGTTGGTTCTCGACTCGGTCATGGCTGCGCTCGTGCGTGCCGGCACGGACCGTGCGCCGTACAGTCAGGCGGTCATCGACGAGATCCGGGCCATGTCAGCTATCAATGCCGCGACCGGTGCCACCGCCGTCCTGACCGCGCTGGCAGCGCCGTCGATGGGGTGGATAGCCGTACCCATCTTCACCATCCCGTTGGCCTTGACGCAGTTCTCGTTCCGCAAGTACGCCCACATTTCGTCGACCTACTTGCAGACGATTCGAGCGCTGTCGCGAGTCACCGAGGTCGGTGGCTATACCGAGACGGGTCACGCGCGACGGGTCAGCCGTCTCGCCGTCTCGGTGGGAATCGAGATGGGCTTGTCCGAACGGGAGGTACGTGAACTCGAATACGCAGCCCTGATGCACGACATCGGCCAGTTGTCGCTGGAAGAACCGATCCCCGGTGGTTCCACCTTGATGACGTCATCGGCCGCCGCGAGGGAGATCGCTGGCTTGGGCTCAGCTGTCATCAAACAGACAGGTGTTCTCGACCACGTGGCCGAAGTCGTTGAGCGCCAAGCTGATGCTTACTACCCGGGTCACGGCCACCACGACGACACCATCCCGATTGAAAGTCGCATCATCCGAGCGTGCAATGACTACGACGATCTGGTCGGCGCCTCGCTGGAATCAGACCGCATGCTGCACGCGGTCGAGCGCCTGCACTTGGGGATCACCAGCGAGTACGACCCACGAGTCGTGGACACGCTGACCAGAATTGTGAAGAGGCGAACCGGCAATCTCTGACTTCGCTCGCGCCGAGTGAGCGGGAGCGCCACACTGCGGCTGTGATCACGTCACTGCTCATCGCCAATCGCGGCGAGATCGCGCGTCGTGTCATCCGTACGGCGAAGCGACTCGGGATTCGCACGGTGGCAATCGCGAGTGATCCGGACTTGGACCTGCCCTACGCACGTGAGGCCGACGAGGTGGTCGAACTCGGTGCTCCGGCACCCGCGACGAGCTATCTCGATGCGGGCCGCGTTCTTGCGATCGCTGCTGATCACGATGTCGAGGCGATCCATCCGGGATACGGATTCCTGGCAGAGAACGCAGACTTCGCCCAAGCCGTGGGGGACGCGGGAATCACCTGGGTCGGACCCAGCCCCGACGCGATGAGAGCGATGGGGGACAAGGCGACCGCGCGCGCACTCATGGCGAAGGCAGGTGTCGCGGTGGCGTCCGGTTCCACCGCACCGGTGCTCGACATCGACTCAGCTCTCGATGTCGCTCATGACATCGGCTACCCCGTGATGGTGAAGGCTACGGCTGGCGGCGGCGGGATCGGAATGTCCGCCGCGCACGACGACGCCGAACTTCGCGCGGCGTACACCACGGCTCGTGCTCGTGCCGAGAGGTTCTTCGCCCACCCAGGCCTCCTCATCGAGCGGTTCGTCGAACACGCCCGCCATCTGGAAGTGCAGATTCTCGGACTCGCGGACGGTCAGATCGTGGCCGTGGGAGTGCGCGACTGCTCCATGCAGCGGCGGCATCAGAAGATCATCGAAGAATCACCGCCGCCCAACGTCACCCAGGGGCTGCTCGAACGACTCGTCACGATGGCGGTCGAGGCGGGCGAGGCGGTGGCCTATCGCAATGCCGGCACGGTTGAGTCGCTGTACGACGTCGAGCGTGACGAGATCGTGTTCCTGGAGATGAACACCCGGCTGCAGGTCGAACATCCCGTGACCGAGATGGTGACCGGGTTGGATCTCGTCGAAGAGCAATTGCGGATTGCCGCCGGACTTGCGCCGACGTTCGATCCTCGCGTACCCGTGCGGACTCATGGGCATGCCATCGAGTTGCGGGTGTACGCCGAGGATCCCATCCGCTTCTTGCCTCGCCCGGGGACCATCACGGAGTGGGTAATGCCCGCGGGTCCGGACGTACGAGTTGATGCGGGGTACGCCGTCGGCAACACCGTGACGGCGTTCTACGACCCGCTGCTCGCCAAAGTGGTCGTCTGGGGTACCGACCGTGATGAGGCCCGACAACGAGCTCAGATCGCCGCCGATGGCATCGCCGTGACTGGGCCGCAGTGCAACGCGCCCTTCTTGGTACAGGCCCTGGCCGATCCGGAGTTTGCCGGCGGCACGTACGACACCGGGGTGGTCTCTCGGATCCTGGCCCGTGGCTGAGCCCGTCCGTGCCAGGATGACCGAGTCATGAGTTTGCGCGACGAACTGACGGGAGTCACCGTGGCCAGCGAGATCCACGCGGAGATGGTGGCCAACGTCTGGAAGGTCGTCGTCTCACCCGGAGACACGGTCGCCGAGGGCGACACCCTGGTGATCCTGGAGTCGATGAAGATGGAGATCCCGGTGCTCGCCGAAACAGCAGGCACCGTCGCCGAACTGAAGGTCGCCGAGGGCGACGTCGTCCAGGAGGGCGACGTCCTCGTCACCCTCGCCTGAACCCCACCCCCGCATGAATGTGGCACTGGTATGAACCTATGGAACTTTCGTCACACTCATGAGCGGTTGTGATGGTCCGGTGTGACGGCCGGGTGGTCGGCTGGGTGGTCGGCGGGTGAGGTCGATGTACGGGTTGTCCCCAGAGGTGTTGAGGGGCAGGGGTTTCCACAGATTTGGTGGCCGTCCCGGGGGACCGGTTTTGTGTCAGTGGTGGCGCCTAGTTTCGGAGCATGGTCGATCTGGGGGGTGAGTCAACCGCCGGTGCCGCCGGTGTCGCGGGTGTTGTGGATGTGGTTCACAGCGCAGTGTTGGACCGGGTTGAGCGCACCGGTCCAGGTCTGGAGTCGATGACGGCTTTGTGCGCGCTGGATCCGATGTCCCTGGACGGGTTCGACCGGGTGCGGTATCTGCAGGGCTGGGACGCGGCCCGGTGTTGGGTCGAGGCACAAGGTTTGCCCGCGATGGTCGCGGTCGCCGGTGAACACGGCGTAGACGGCGATGATTGGGTGCGTGAGGAAGTCGCGACCGCGTGCAACCTGTCCGGGGCCGCGGCCCAGACCCGGATCGAGATCGCCCGCGCATGTGTGAGCAGACTCGCGCCCGCCGCGCAGGCCCTTGAGCGCGGTGCGATGACGTGGCTGCATCTGCGCACTCTGGTGGTCGAAACCGCGGACTTGACCGATGAGCAGGCCCACATGGTGGCGGCCCGGTCCTGCCCCGTGCTGGCGACCAGACGATCGGGCGGTGGACCGGGTCGATCCGTCGGGCCGTGCACGCGATCGCCCCGGCCCAGATGGAAACCGCGCACGCCAGGGCGCGAGAGAACCGCAGGGTCCAATTCTGGGAGCTGCCCTACGGGATGGCCGGGCTCTATGCCGAACTACCCGCCCCCGACGCTGTGACGGTGTGGAACACACTCAACCTGATCGCCCGACGCCCGCCCAAAGTCCACACCAGCCCCGAGTCTTCAGATACCGAGTCTTCGGGCCCTGCCGACCTGGCCCGCCCCGGTATCGAGGCCCGCCGCGCCGACGCGCTGGTGGAGTTGGCCCAGCGGTTCCTGGCCGCCCCGAACGCACCCACTCCCCAAGGCCGGCCGGCGGAACTGCAGGTCAGCATCGATCTGCCCACCCTGCTGGGTGTGCGCCAGGACGGCATCGCCGAACTGATCGGATACGGACCGATCCCGATGTCGATCGCCCGCGAACTGGCCGGCGACGCCCACTGGCGCCGCCTGGTCACCGACCCCATCGACGGGCACCTGCTCGACTACGACACCACCACCTACACCCCACCACGGCGGCTACGGGACTACGTCATGGCCCGCGACCGCACCTGCCGCATGATCGGCTGCCGCACCCCAGCACACCGCACTGACCTCGAGCACACCATCGCCCACCGCACCGAACCCAACCCGGGCTCCGGCTCCGGCTCCGGCCCCGGCTCCGACCCCACCGAAACCGCCGCGACAACCGGCGGCTCGACCAGCGCAGCCAACCTCGGCGCCCTATGCCGACGCCACCACAGACTCAAAACCCTCGGCCACTGGCACCTCACCTCACACCCCGACGGCAGCGCCACCTGGACCACCCCCACAGGACACACCTACCAGGTAACTTCTGGATCGAGCCCCTAGGCCCATCCGCCGCGCTAGGCCGTTCGGGTGACGTGACTTGGTCTGTGCCCAGCGTTCAAGAGAGGCCTCGCGTCGGCCGATGTAATGCGCGTGAGTGACACCATCTTCACGCCTGCTCCGGTTGCCGTCGATGACCGTTCGGGCGAGCCCCCCGTGCCAGCCAGTTCCAGCAATGGAACTTCCCATCACACGAGCGACGAGTCTGAGGCCAGTCGCTATCAGTCAGTCCTGGCCGGTCTCACCCACATGCCGGTCGACACGCAGCCGCCGGTCGCCGATGCGGCCGGGGTCACACCGGACGTCAGCGTCGGGCCTCCGATGAGCACCGCTCCCAGCGGGGGCCGGGCCGATGAGACCGCCGAATCTGCGCCCAGCAGCGCGCAATTGGGTGACTACGACGTCGACGGCAAGGACGACGTCGCCGTACCTCCACTGACAAGCGGCCCCGTCTTCCAGTCCGTTGAGCCGTTCCTACGTGCTCTTGTGGAATCGGGTGGCTCGGACCTGCACTGCAAGGTCGGGTCGGCGCCGCGCGTACGTATCGACGGGCGACTGCGCAAGTTGCAGGCGAGCGAGTTGTCAGCAGAAGACACCGAGCACATGGTGCGCGAGGTGCTGCGAGCAGATCTCGTCGAGGAGTTCCACCGCCACAGCGAAGCTGACTTCGCGTACTCGATGCCTGGGGTCGGACGATTCCGGGTCAACGTATTCCGGCAGCGCGGCGCAGCCGGTCTGGTGTTCCGCCGCGTTTCGATCGGGGCCATTCCGCTCTCGGACCTCGGACTACCAGCAGTGCTGGCAGACCTCGCGCTCGAACCGCGCGGATTGGTGCTCGTGACGGGTCCGACCGGTTCAGGAAAGACCACGACCTTGGCCGGCATGGTCGACCACATCAATGCCAACCGCGAGGTCCACATCGTCACGATCGAGGATCCCATCGAGGTTCTTCATCACGACCGTCGCGGAATGATCAACCAGCGCGAGGTTCGAGTCGACACGAAGGACTTCTCGGTCGCCCTGCGCGCGGCAATGCGCCAGGACCCCGATGTGATCCTCGTCGGAGAGATGCGCGACGTGGAAACGGTCAAGGCGGCGATTTCAGCTGCGGAGACCGGGCACTTCGTCATGTCCACTCTGCACACCGCTGATGCCCAGGAGACGATCGCCCGCGTGATCGACTTCTTCCCGCCGCATGAGCAGAAGCAGGTCCGCCTCGCACTCGCCGGCTCGCTGCGCGGCATCCTGTGTCAGCGACTTGTCCCACGGGCCGATGGTCTGGGCCGATGTGTTGCTATCGAGATCTGTATCAACACCGGGCGCATTGCTGACGCGATCTCCGAACCAGACAAGACATCGTCGATCAACTCGCTCATCGCGGATGGTGGCTACTACGGGATGCAGACGTTCGATCAACACCTCTGCACGTTGTTCCGAGACGGTGTGATCACTCTTGATGCGGCGATGGCCTCCTCAACCAGCCCGCACGATCTCACGGTCGAACTTCGACGACTTGGCCTCGTCAGCTAGCGGCGTTCGCGGTACACGTTCCGTCCACTGAGCACGAGGCAGTCCATCCGGTTGGCGTCACTTGCACAACCAGGCGTCGTCGGCACTTCGCGCAGTAGCGCGGCGGTTCGAGGTGCAATGCCTCGTCGCAGTCCGGATGAGAGGCAGTTGCGACCAGTTCCTGGCCGCATCGAGGGCAGAAGGTCGACGTCATGACCTGACTCACAACACCAACTCGAAGACGTTCAGCGAGACATCGGGCACCGGATTCCAGTCACGTTCGAAGACCCGCGTGAATCCCATCGCCTCATAGAGCCGGTGCCCCGGGTCGTTCCAGTCGATGACGGAGAGCACCACGGCGTGGTGTCCGGCATCTCGCGCGTGGTCGATGCACGCGTTCACCAGTGTCCTGGCGATGCCGAGACGGACCGAGGTGGGAGCGACGGCAACGAAGCGGATCTCGGTCTCGTCGGCACGCGCGATCTCGGCGTACGGCGTGCCCGACGGGCAGATCGTCGCTGACCCGAGGATGGTGGTCTGGTCGTCGGCCGGCGTGGCAACGAGTACCGGTCCCCATCGAGCGCGTGCACGTACGTCGCGGAGCACGACGTCGTACCCGTGCTCCTTCTCCAGATGCCCGGCTTCCCGGTAGGCCCCCACTACCAATTCGCCCACTCGCTCGAACTCGTCGTCGGTCGCCGCGCGCACGACCAAGGCAACTGGCAACTCGTTGCTCACAACGTGGACGACAGGGCCTTGATCGGCATCGAGAGCTCCCGAAGGAGTTCAAGATCATCCGCCGCCGGTCGTCCCAACGTCGTGAGGTAGTTGCCGACAATCACTGCGTTCACCCCACCGAGAAGGCCTTCTCGAGTTCCCAGATCGCCCAAGGTGATCTCGCGACCGCCGGCGAATCGGAGAATCGTGCGTGGCAACGCGAGACGGAAGGCGGCAATGGTGCGGAGCGCGTCGGCAGCGGACAGCACGGGCAGGTCCCCGAACGGCGTACCTGGTCGGGGGTTGAGGAAGTTCAGCGGAACTTCGTGCGGTTCGAGGGAGGCCAGTTGGGTCGCGAACTCCGCACGTTGCGCGCGCGTCTCTCCCATGCCCACGATCCCGCCGCAACAGACCTCCATACCGCTGTCGCGCACGCGCGCGAGCGTGTCCATCCGTTCGTCCCACGTGTGGGTGGTGACGACGGCTGGGAAGTAGGACCGGGCAGTTTCGAGGTTGTGGTTGTAACGATGTACGCCCATCCCGACCAGGTCATCGACCTGCCCTTGGGTCAGAATCCCCAACGATGCAGCGACGTTGATGTCGACCGCAGCCTTGATCGCTGCGACGCCTTCGCGCATCTGTGCCATGAGCCGTTCGTCAGGTCCGCGCACCGCCGCCACGATGCAGAACTCCGACGCACCCGTTGCCGCCGTATCGAGTGCGGCCTGCACCAATGAGGGAATGTCCAACCAGGCCGAGCGTACGGGCGAGGAGAAGACACCCGATTGGGAACAGAAGTGGCAGTCCTCAGGACATCCACCGGTCTTGACCGAGACGATGCCTTCGACTTCGACTTCGGGACCGCACCAGCGCATTCGCACTTCATGGGCAAGCCCCAGCAATTCGGGGATGCGGTCGTCGGGGAGTTCGAGGACAGCGAGGATCTGCTCCTCGGTCAGTCCGAGACCCTGCTCGAGAACGCGGCCGCGTGCGACGTCGAGGATGTCGATCGCGGCCCCCGCCGTCGCGACGTCGCCTTCATGTGCCGTGGTGGTCACGCGGTGCTCCGTTCGTGGGGGCCCAAGTTCGTCGGAAGTCTGCCGCATCGAAGGCCCCGCCGAGGCCGGGACCCAAACCGGCTCGGGCGATGGCCAGGAATTGCGACGGGCTCTGGTCGCCGGCATCGGCCGCCAGCGCGCCGACGAGCGGACGTGCGGCGAGGGTTTCAAGATCGCGGATATTGCTACGGGCGGTGAGATCGGGCACCTGCGGCCACGCTCCGATGACCACACCCTCGCACCGCAATCCTCGATGGGCCAGGGCTTCGAGTGTGAGCGCCGTGTGATTCAGGGTACCCAGGCGCGGGTCGCAGACAACCAGGACGGGTGCGTCCAGAGCCGCTGCTAGGTGGGCGATGGTGGTCCCGTCTTCGTCGTAGCGAACGAGCAGACCACCGGCCCCCTCCACGAGCACCAGCCGATGCTCGTCGGTCAATGCCTTGATTCGCTCGGCCATCGCGTCGAGGTCAGGTGGTGGCATCCCGCTGTGCCGAGCGGCCGCGGCCGGCGCCAACGGCAGTGGATAGCGCGACCACTCGTGGACGTCGGTGAGTCCAGTGAGGTGGCGTACGACATCGACGTCGCCCGACTGGTTGATCTCGGCGCCTGTTTGGGCCGGCTTGACGACTGCGACACGAGCACCTCGGTCCGCAGCGAGGGCGGCAATCGCCGCTGTCACGACGGTTTTGCCGACCCCAGTGCCGGTGCCACTGACGACGAGGATGCTCATGTCTTTGGTCGCGGATTCGAAGACACGCTGCCTGCGAGGATCGTCTCGCTCGCGGCGGCGAGGGCCGTAGCTGCCAGATCGAGGTCGTCAGAGCTCAGGTCGGCGCGGGCAGTCAGACGCAGCCGGGCACTGGCGTCCGGTGTCGAGGGGGGTCGAAAACAGCCGACCCGTACACCGTGGTTGGCACAGACGCGAGCAGCCTCGACGGCGAGGAGGGGATCACCCACCCGGATCGAGACGACAGCGGCAGCCGGCTCGCTCGAGTCGAATCCCAGTTCGGTGGCGATGGCGTGCAGGTCACGCGCTCGTGCGCGAACAGCCGCTGCCAACTGAGGTCGTCGCCGAAGAATCTGCAATGCGGCGGAAGCCGCACCTACTGAGGTCGGTGCGAGGCCGGTATCGAAGATGAAGGGTCGGGCCGCGTCGATGAGATGGTCGATGACCCGAGCCGACCCAATGACCGCTCCGCCCTGGGCCCCAAGGGATTTCGAGAGCGTAACGGTGCTGACGACGTGATCGCGGCCCGCGAGTCCAGCAGCCGCGAGCACTCCTCGCCCGCCCGCGCCGACAGTGCCGAGCGAGTGGGCTTCGTCGACCAGGAGGACGGCGCTGTGACGGGACGTCAGGTCGACGAGTTCGGCGACCGGGGCAAGATCCCCGTCCACACTGAAGACGGCGTCGGTCAGAACCATGGCGCGTTCTTCGGACCGCTGCGCCAACGTGCGGTCGACGGCGTCACTATCGCGATGCGGAGTGACCACGACCCGGGCGCGGCTGAGTCGACACGCGTCCACCAACGAGGCGTGGACGAGTTGATCACTCACGATCAATGCATCGGAACCTGTGAGTGCTGCGACCGCGCCGAGATTGGCGAGGTATCCCGACGAGAACACCAAACCTCGCTCATGCCCGACGAAGTCACTGAGCGATTCTTCGAGTTCGTGGTGGAGTTCGGTGGAGCCGGTGACCAATCGTGACCCGGTTGACCCCGTGCCCCAGGCCCGAGCGGCATCGATAGCGGCGTCGATGACCTCTGGATCGTGTGAGAGGCCGAGATAGTCGTTGCCCGCCAGGTCCAAGAGCGTCTCGCCAGATGTACGCGGCGACACCGATCGGCGCAAGCCCGCATCGCGCCGCGCTTCGGCGGTCGCGTCGAGCCACAGATTCATCGGCATCGGCGTACTACCTGACCACGGTCTGGATGGCGTGACTGGTGACGTCGACGAGCAGGCGCAGATCAGCGTCGGAAATGGCGAGTATCGGCATCAGTACGACGACATCGCCCAGCGGTCGAATCCACACGCCGTGTCGACGCGCCTCCTGACAGATCTCGAACCCGGTGCGTTCGCCGCGTGGCTCCACTTCAATACCCGTCATCGTTCCGATCCGACGGATCTCGCGTACGCCGTCAAGCGCCAGCAATGGCTCCAACCATTCACCCATCAACTCGCCGACCCGATTCGCGTGGGCGACCGTGCTGTTCGCGGCCATCAGATCGAGGTTGGCGATTGCGGCCGCGGCGCACAGCGGGTTCGCGGTGTAAGAGTGGCCGTGGAAGAACGTGCGTCCACTTCCAGGAGCGCCAAGGAAGGCGTCGTAGACGTCGTCGGTGGCCAGCACCGCGGACAGCGGGAGATAGCCGGCGGTGAGGCCCTTCCCACACGTCATCAGGTCCGGCGACACGCCTGCGTGCTCGACGGCCCACATTCGTCCGGTACGTCCGAGGCCGGTCGCTACCTCGTCGCAGATGAGGTACGCGCCGGACTGGTCACACAACGCGCGTACGCCGGTCAGGAACGACTCATGGTGGGTGAGGATCCCTCCCGCCGCTTGCACCATCGGCTCGATGACGATGGCGCACACCCGGTCACCTTCGCGGGCGAGAAGCGCGGCGAGTTCGTCGAGTACCTCTCGGGCTCGGTGCGCACGCGTTTGTCCAGGTCCGAGCACTCCAGGCGAGGACACCATCTGCGTGTCCAGCAGGATCGGTCGGTAGGTGTGATGGAAGAGGTCAATGCCACCGACACTGACCGCGCCGAGGGTGTCACCGTGGTAGCCCTCGGCAACGTGAACGTAGAGCGGTCTGTCCTGACCACGTTGCGCGCACGCCTGAAAGGCCATCTTGATCGCTGCTTCGACCGACGATGCTCCATCGCCTCCGAAGAACGCCTTGGTCAACCCGGTGGGGGCGGTGGCGAGCAGTTTCTCGGCCAACTCGATGCCCGGCTCGTGCGTGAGTCCCAAGAAGGTTGTGTGATCGAGTTGCCCGAGTTGCCGTCGGATCGCGTCATCGATCTCTTGGGTTCGGTGGCCGTGGACGTTGACCCACAGACTCGAGACGCCATCGAGGTAGCGGCGACCATCGGTGTCCCAGAACCACACCCCCTCGGCACGGTCGACAACGATCGGGACATCGTCGACCCACAACTGATGTTGGGTGAAGGGATGCCATACCGACTTCGCGTCTCGGTCGATCAAATCGCGGGTGCGCAGCGTCTGCGGGGCGAGGTCGTACGGCGATTCAGTCGACGTCTCCGTGCCAGTTGTCGCGGCCGGTCCCGAAGTCACGGACGCATCCTGCCAACGCGCCGGGATGCGCGGACAGGCAGCCTCCGCCGCGTACGCTCGCAGCCGTGGTCAGCCTCACCAGCCTTGCGTCCGAACGGACGGATCTCAGTCCCGAGGCGCGCAACCACATCCAGATGCTGGTGGGGGAGTGGACGCTCCTCGCCGACCTGGCCTTCGCCGACCTGGTGTTGTGGTTGCCGACGTGGAACGACGGCGGGTTCATCGCGGCGGCTCAGATCCGCCCGACGACGGGTCGTACGACGCTGCCGCAGGACATGGTCGGGACGTACGCGCCGCGTGGCCGCGAACCGCTGCTGGATCGAGCGCTCGCCGGTCGTGCCGTGGTGGCCGGCCGCGATCCAGCCATCGATGGCCTTCCGGCCACCCGCGAAGCGATCCCGGTGTGGCACGGCGAGCGCGTTGTCGCCGTGATTGCCCGCCACAGTGATTTGTCCAGGGCATCGATCGGACGGCTCGAAGAGGTGTATCTCGAAGCTGCCGATGACCTCGCCGCCATGATCGCTGAGGGTTCCTTCCCGGACTCCGGGAGTGTGTCCATTGCCGGCTCACCGCCGCGAGCAGGGGACGGGCTCGTGCGGTTGGACGATCGGGGGCTCGTGACTTTCGCCAGCCCCAACGCACTCTCGGCACTGCACCGGATCGGCGTCACGACAGAGATCATCGGTGCATCTATGCGGTCGCTAGTCGCACGTTTCGTACGTCGGCCCGGACCCGTCGACGAGGGCCTGGCTCTCGTCACGAGCGGACGTGCCGCCGGATACGCCGAGGTCGAGAGTGCGAATGCGAGCGCGACCATTAGGGGGATTCCGCTGCGGCACGACGGCCGTCACGTCGGGGCGCTGATCTTGCTGCGCGACGTGACGGACTTGCGGAGCCGAGAACGCGATCTGCTCACGAAGGACGCGACAATCCGGGAGATCCACCACCGGGTGAAGAACAACCTGCAGACCGTCGCTGCGCTGCTGCGTCTGCAAGCTCGACGAGTGGATGTTCCGGAAGCTCGAGAAGCCCTGGAAGAGGCACAGCGACGCGTTGCGGCGATCGCGGTCGTGCACGAGTCCATGTCGTACTCACTGGATCAAGATGTCGACTTCGATCAGATCGCGGATCGTGTGGTCCTCTTGGTGCGGGAGATGTCAGCGGGGGTTGTCGGACAGGTCGATGTACGTCGCACCTCCTCATTCGGTGTGTTGCCCGCGCAAGTTGCCACCCCGTTGGCGATGGCGTTGACCGAATTGCTTCAGAACGCCGTCGAGCACGGGCTGACGCCCGCCGGTGGAGGAGTGGTCACCCTCACTGCGCGGCGGGGCGATGGGCGCCTGGTCGTCGATGTCGAGGACGACGGGGTGGGGCTCGATCTGAACAGCCACCCAGAGCGGGCGGGCCGGCTGGGCCTTCAGATCGTCCGCACGCTCGTGGTGGATGACCTGGGCGGGAGCTTCGAGATCGACGTTCGAGAGCCGGGTGAACCCGGCGAGGGTGCAGTTCGCGGCACGAGGGCGCGGCTGGACATCCCCGTTGCGGGGTGAGAATCAGTCGGTCGGACTAGAGGGCGCGGGCTCGGGCCCGGGCGTTGCGTCGCTTCAGAGCTCGCCGCTCGTCCTCGCTCAGACCGCCCCAGACCCCGGCGTCCTGACCGGACTCGAGGGCCCACTGCAGGCATTCGTCGATGACTTCGCAGCCCTTGCACACGGCGCGCGCTTCCTCGATCTGCAGCAGGGCAGGACCGGTGTTGCCGATCGGGAAGAACAACTCCGGGTCTTCGTCACGGCACGCGGCCCGGTGACGCCAATCCATCAAGTCCTCCTCGAGCGCCGCTGCGTGCAGCGACGATGCTGACCCCCTGGGGCGGAGCGGCGACGGGGTGTCGTGTCGCCGGGCCGGACCTCCTGGGCTTGTGAACACGGTCACGATCCCGGGCGTACGGCGTCTGGGCCGAGTAACCGGCCCGGATCCGGGTCATTGGGGCGCCGGGCGCCCGATCGGGGCGCACGACTTGCAGAGACTTACACGCGCCGTGCCGGGACACAAGGCTTTTGACCGGTTCTGAGTCCGTCCAGGGCTGTCGCATTCGTCACACGCAGTTACGGAATAGGCCCGCGTCGGGGGACAGGCGCTAGACAAGAACCCGCAAAGCTCTTGGGACAGAACGAAATGTGACTTCCCGCACCCGACCGCAACTGTCACCGTCAAGCTGAAGTGGCATGGGTCGGGTCGCCAGCAGAGTGAGCGCCGCAGCGTCATGCAGGGTCACGAGGCCGTCGCTGTTGGAGGGACCGCGGCTGGGTAGGACCATGCGCCGGGAGTAGCGCAGGGTGGAGAAGACCCCGAGACGGCGGACGGCGAAGAGGTCCAGCCCGGTGTCGAAGGAGGCGTGTGGACTCGGGTCGAGCGAAAAGGGGCCCATGAAAGTCCACGGCGAGGTGTTCTGGACCAGGGCCACGAAGATTCCTTCGATCGGCGGTTGCCCGGGTCGGGTCAGGGTCAGTGCCGGCGTACGGCGGTCCGTGGACCTGAAGTAGTGCCGTAGGGCCGTCGAGACATAGCGACTGGTCGTGGCCCGGTGGCCCTGCGCACGGCGTGACTCCATCGCTTCGATGATCTCGGCATCGAGGCCGACCCCGGCGTTGAAACAGAACCATCGTTGGTCCGCGTGTCCGACGCTGCGATGGTCCGCGTGGCCGAGGCCGATGGTGCGGACACGCTTGTGGCGGATGGCGTCGAGCAATTCACCGGTCGCCTCGATGGTGTCGGCCGGCAGGCCGAGGGCGCGGGCGAAGACATTCGCGCTGCCACCGGGCACCGTGGCCA
>Ga0315290_10001242_pt1 | contig 17500 bp, 13 predicted proteins | sample YL17G12_0_MG_FD_203627 | JGI IMG/M metagenome (GOLD analysis project Ga0315290, IMG submission 203627) | Sediment microbial communities from Yellowstone Lake, YNP, Wyoming, USA - YL17G12_0 | ecosystem: Environmental > Aquatic > Freshwater > Lake > Sediment | place: USA: Wyoming | collected... | reverse complement strand
TAAGGAGCTCCAGATGCCAGGCGCGCATAATCTAACGAGTAGGGGCGGTTCGCGAACCGCCCCTACAGGTACGCCGCAATGACGAAGGATGCAGCGCAACGCCGCAGATGGACTTTTTACGAAGCCATCAAGGTTGAGACCTTTTGGTTTGTAGGGAGGATTGAAGCAACTGCAAACTGAGCGGGTGGGGATTCTTTTTTGGCTGGCGGTCGGTCTGGTCAGTATTTATGGGTCCACCCGGCTGGGTTTAGGGGCGTTGCGGGAGCCAGGCTCGGGTTTTCTCCCCTTCGTCGCCGGATGCTTCATCAGCCTCATGGCCGTATTCCTATTTCTCCACTCCCTCCTCCGAAGACGAGAGGCTCAAGATAAACCTTCCTCCTTCTGGGCTGGGGTGCATTGGCATCGCCCGGTCATCATCAGTCTCGTGACCTTTGGTTTTGTTCTGGTCTTAGAGCGACTGGGGTTTATTCTGGCCGGTTTTTTCCTCCTGGTCATTTTATTTAAAGGGGTAGAGAAGTTTTCCTGGAAGAAGGCCATGATTATTCCAACTTTAACTTTGGGTTTGACTTATCTGCTATTTAACGTTTTTCTGAAGGCAAGCCTGCCCAAAGGGATTTTTGGGTTTTAATCCGAGAGGATATTTCTTTATGGATTTTTTTGGCAATCTCATTGCGGGCTTCCAAGTGGCCCTGCAACCCACCAATCTGATGTTCTGTTTCCTGGGGGTTTTTATCGGAACCCTGATCGGAGTTCTTCCTGGGATCGGTCCGGTGGGGACCATGGCCATCCTCCTTCCGGTGACCTACGGAATTCAGCCCACGACGGCCATCATCATGCTCGCCGGCATTTATTACGGCGCCCAATATGGGGGCTCCACCACCTCTATCCTGGTGAATATTCCCGGCGAAGCGGCCTCGGTGGTTACCACGCTGGACGGTTACCAGATGGCTTTGCAGGGGCGGGCCGGCCCGGCCCTGGGGATCGCGGCCTTCGGCTCCTTCATCGCCGGGACCATCGGGGTCATCGGCTTACAGCTTCTGGCTCCCCCCTTGGTGGCTGTGGCTTTACGCTTCGGCCCCCCCGAATACTTTTCCTTGATGATCCTGGGCTTCGTGGTCCTTACTTATTTAGCCCAGAAGTCGATGGGCAAAGCCCTGATGATGGCCGGCGTCGGGGTCCTCCTGGGAACCATAGGCCTGGACACGATGACGGGCATGCCCCGTTTCACCTTCAGCATTCCCGAACTGCTAGACGGCGTGGGACTCGCGCCGCTGGCCATGGGCCTCTTCGGCATCTCGGAAATCCTGCTGAACGTGGAGAAGAAAATCAAACAAGAGCTGGTCACCACGAAGGTCAGAGGACTCTTCCCGACATTAGAAGACTGGAGACGGTCCCTGGGGGCCATTTTCCGGGGAACCGGGCTCGGCTTTTTTTTGGGCATCCTGCCGGGCGGGGGGGCGGTTCTCTCCTCCTTCGTTTCCTACGCCGTGGAGAAGCGGTTTGCTAAGCACCCGGAGGAATTCGGCAAAGGTGCGATCGAGGGAGTGGCCGCCCCCGAGGCAGCCAACAATTCCGCTGCTCAAGGCGCTTTCATCCCCCTTCTGACCCTGGGAATCCCGGCCAACGTGGTCATGGCCATTTTGTTAGGGGCCTTGATGATCCACAACATCACGCCTGGCCCTATGTTGGTGAAGGAACACCCGCAGCTTTTTTGGGGGGTGATCAGCAGCATGTACATGGGCAATGTTATGCTCCTGGTCCTCAACTTGCCCCTGATCGGCCTCTGGGTTCAACTGCTGCGGGTTCCTTATGCCATCCTTTTTCCCCTGATTCTGTTCATCTGTCTTATTGGCGCCTATGTGATCAACAACAGTACGATTGATGTGTACATCATGCTCCTCTGCGGAGTGGTGGGTTATCTGATGCGCAAACTGGAGTATGAGCCTGCACCATTGGTGTTGGCTTATGTTTTAACACCCCTGCTTGAAAACGCCTTGAGACAGTCTCTCATTCTTTCCGGGGGGGGGTTTGGGATTTTTATGGTTCGCCCCATCTCGGCCGGCTGTCTGTTAATCGCTGCGGTCCTTCTTTTCTCCTCGCTTCTTCCCATGATCCGACAAAAGCGCGAGAAGATTGTCGCTGAAGCGGAAGAAGATGAATAAACCCAGGCCTTTCTTTCGTTGGAATCGGCCGGGATCAAGGAGGAATCGAGCCATCCTCCTGAGCCTTGATTCCGGATCTTAAGATCGTATACAATAACCTGGAACCCTTCAGATAGGAGATCCCTGATAAATTTTTAAACTATGAAAATAGTGAGCTTCTTGCAAAAGTCATCTCCTCCGTCATTCCGGCGAAAGCCGGAATCTAGAATTGCTTGAAAATCCTGGATTCCGGGTCGCGCTTCGCTTGCCCGGAATGACGACCTCCTCTCACTTTCAAGAGTTTTGCAAGAGGCTCTAATGTTTGTTTTTTTAGTTACGCTATGCGCCATGTTCTATGCGCTATGCTATTATCCAAGGAGGAGGTTGCCACTATGAAGACTCGGAGAAATTTTTCACCCCCATTTTTTCTTCCCCTGCTCGTTGCTCTTTTATCCTTCCTTCTGTTCCCCATCCCCGGATTCAGCCAGGAGTATCCCACCAAACCCATCACCATTTATTGCGGTTTTGCCGCCGGCGCCACAACGGACCTGACTGCCCGCGGTCTGGCCAGCGGCCTCGAGAAAGTGCTGGGGAGTGCGGTGGTGGTAGAAAATAAGGCAGGTGGCGGAGCCACCGTGGCCGCCGGCCTGGTGGCCAGCAAAAAGCCGGATGGTTACACCTTAGGGGTCGTATCCACCGGAGTGATCACGGTGCGTCCCCATCTTCTAAAACTGGCCTACGATCCCCTGAAGGATTTCACTTTGATAAGCCAATATTCCCTTTATATTGGGGCGGTGACCGTCCTTAAAGATTCCCCCTATAAAGATATCGCCGAATTTATTGCCTACGCCAAAGCGAACCCCGGCCTTTCGTATGCCTCTCCCGGCATGTATACGCAGCAGCATTTGGCTACGGAGCTCTTTCGCCAATGCAAAGGTCTGGATTTCAAGCATGTCCCCACCAAAGGAGGAGCGGAAGCCAACACCCAACTTTTAGGCAAACACGTGAATTTCGTGGCCGGGGCCGGGCAGCATATTCAGTATGTAAAACAAGGCGTATTCCGCATGCTCGCCGTTTTCAACACGGATAAACGGGACCCGAATTACCCGGATGTGCCCACGATAAAGGAGATGGGCTGCCAGGATGCTCCGGCTCTGGGATATATCGTGGTGGGCCCGAAAGGGATGCCGGACGCCATTTATAAAAAACTGAGCGGGGCGATCAAGAAAGTGGTCGAGGGACCTGATTTTCAGAAGCTCTTAAGTCACCTGGAAATTCCCTATGCCTATAAAGACCGGGCCCAGATGGAGAAAGAAGTTCTGGTTGAGTACGAGTTCTATAAAACTTTCCTCCAAAAAATGGGGGCGAAGAAAGAAGGGTAAAAGGGGGAGAAAGCTGAAAAACACGACGAGAGGCGGGTTGGTCATGTGGCGCGAAAGGAAAAATTCCGAAATTTTCGCTATAACCGTGGTCCTGTTGTCTTTCCTGTTTTCCTGGCCGTCTTTGGCCTCAGGGCAAACTTACCCGGATAAACCCATCACCATTTACTGCGGGTACGAGGCCGGCGCTACCACCGACTTGACAACCCGGGCTCTGGCCAAAGGCGCCGAAAAACTGCTCGGGGTTTCGGTCGTCGTCGAGAACAAGCCCGGTGGTTCCTCATCGGTTTGTGCCGCCTTAGTGGCTTCCAAGAAACCCGACGGATATACCTTAGGCGTTATTGATAGTTTTGGCTCTTTGACGGCCCGCTCCCACCTCATGCCGCCTCCCTATAAGCCGTTGGAGGATTTCACCTTTGTTGTGCAGTACGGACTGTATGTTGGCGGCATTTGTGTGCTGGCCGAATCTCCCGTCAAGACGATCGAAGAGTTCATTGTTTATGCCAAGGCCCATCCCGGCCTCTCTTATGGCTCGGCAGGCATGTTAAGCCGGGGGCACATTGCCGTGGAGCTCTTTGCCAAGTGCCAAGGCCTGACTTTGAAACATGTGCCCTTCAAGGGGGGAGCCCCGGCCAATACCGCTCTCCTGGGCAAGCATACCGATTTTGTCGCCGGAGTGGGGCAACATATCCAGTACGTAAAGCAAGGGGTATTCCGGATGCTCATGGTCTTCAGCGCGGAAAAAAGGGATCCCTATTTCCCTCATATCCCGATGGCCAAAGATCTGGGTTGCGAGGACGTGCCGCCCAACCAATATATCATGGTCGGGCCCAAGGGGATTCCCGAGCCCGTTTACCAAAAGCTCAACGAGGCTTTCAAAAAGGTCATCAATGGTCCTGATTTCCAAAAGGTCATGGAAAGTTTCAACCTCCCCTTGGAATATAAAGACAAACTCCAACTGGACAAAGAAATGGCTGCCCAATATGAATGGTATGGATCATTCCTGAAGAAAATGGGGGTGAAGAAATAGGACGGAAAATTTGATGAAGTCGTAAAAAGTCAGCAGAACGATGGTTTCGTAAAAAGCTCCAGCTGCAAGGCGCGCAAAAACTGAGGAGTGAAGCGTACTTACACGTACGCTGCAACGACGAAGTTGAAGCGCAACGCAGCAGATGGACTTTTTACGAGACCATCACGTATGAATGCTTTGCCTCCTGAGGAGGGTTGAGAAGATGGCCAAATTATCCATCGAAGACCTGAAGAGAATAAAAGAATCTGTCGAAGCCAGCGTCACCCTGCGGGAAGGGGGCTACCGGGCCAAGGTCAACGTTCACATGGGAACCTGCGGGATCGCTTCCGGAGCCCGGCAGATCATGACCACGGTCATGGATGAGATCGGCAAGCGGGACGTCAAGGATGTGATCGTGACCACCTCGGGATGTGCCGGGCTCTGCAGCCGGGAACCCATGATCACTGTGGAGCTCCTGGGGGCTGCCCCTGTAAAATACGTGGCCCTGAACCCCGAGAAAATGCGGGAGATCTTCGCCGAACACGTCCTGGGGGGGAACCCTGTGGAGAGATATGCCCTGGCCGTGGGAAGTGAAACGAGTTATTAGGAGTGCCTAAAGTTGATGGAATCGCAAAAAGTCGTCATTCCCGCGTAGGCGGGAATCCAGGCCCCACGAAACCTATTGAAAAGACTGGATTCCCGTTTCCACGGGAATGACAGAAAAGCCAATTTACAGACTTTTTACGAAGCCATCAAAGTTGATGAACTCGTAAAAAGTAGAATATCCCCTCCCCTGGCGGGAGGGGATGAAGGGGAGGGGGATAAATAACTTGCCGGAATTTCTCGATTCTTCACCCTCACCCCAACCCTCTCCCATCAAGGGAGAGGGGGTATTTTTGACTTTTTACGATTTCATCAAAGTTAGAAGTGCCTAAAATGCCTAAAATGAAAATCTGAATTTGGTCAACAAAACAACTTTAGGCACTTAAGGCATTCTAGGCACTTACTTTGGGGAGGTTTTAGAATGGCCGCGAAAGTTTTCCGTTCCCATATGCTCATGTGCGCAGGAACCGCCTGCGTCTCCCAGGGATGCTTGAAAATAATGGAGCGTTTACGGCAGGAGCTTAAGAATCGGGGACTCGATGAAGAAGTGAAGGTGGTGATCACAGGATGCAACGGGTTTTGTGCCGAAGGGCCCATCATGGTCGTCTATCCGGAAGGCATTTTTTACGGCAAGCTAAAGCCCGAGGACGTGTCCTTGATTGTGGAAGAGCATATTCTCAAAGGTCGACCGGTTCCCAAACTCTTTTACAAAGAGCCGGTCAAGAAAGAAGCGATTCCTCTGTTGAAAGACATTCCCTTCTTCGGCCCGCAGGTCCTCAGGGTTCTGCGCAACCGGGGCTTGATCGACCCGGAAGACATCACCGAATACATCGCCAAGGATGGGTACGTGGCCCTGCACAAAGCCCTTACCCAGATGACCCCCGAACAGGTCGTCGCCGAGGTCAAAGAATCGGGTCTCCGGGGCCGGGGGGGCGCAGGGTTCCCCACCGGGGAAAAGTGGGAAGAAGCCCGAAAATACAACCGCTTCCCCAAGTACGTGATTTGCAACGGCGATGAAGGCGACCCGGGGGCCTTCATGGATCGATCTGTCCTGGAAGCCGACCCTCACGCGGTCCTGGAGGGGATGGCCATATGCGCCAGGTCCATCGATTCCCATGAGGGATACCTTTACGTCCGTGCGGAATATCCCTTGGCCATCAAGAGATTAAACATGGCCATCGAACAGGCCAGAAACTATGGGCTCCTGGGAAAAGACATTTTCGGGACGGGGTTCGACTTTGACGCCTGGGTCTACCCGGGGGCGGGAGCTTTCGTCTGCGGTGAATCTACCGCCCTGATGTTCTCCCTCGAAGGAAAGAGGGGAATGCCCCGGGCCAAACCCCCGCGGTCGGCCGAAGCCGGCCTCTGGGGCCAGCCTACGGTTTTGAATAACGTGGAGACCTTTGCCAACGTGCCCCAGATCATCATCAAAGGAGCCAAGTGGTTCAACAGCCTGGGAACGGAGAAGAGTAAGGGCACCAAGGTTTTTTCCCTGGCCGGGGCTGTGAACAACATCGGCCTGGTCGAGGTTCCGATGGGCATTACCCTGCGCTCGATCATTTTCGACATCGGGGAAGGGATCAAAGGGAATAAGAAGTTCAAAGCCGCCCAGCTCGGAGGACCCTCGGGAGGGTTCGTCCCCGAAAACCTTCTCGACACCCCGGTGGATTACGAATCCTTGGAGGCCACGGGAGCAATCATGGGTTCGGGCGGGATCGTCATCTGCGACGATTCCACCTGCATGGTGGACTCGGCCCGCTTCTTCACCAACTTTTGCGTGGAGGAATCCTGCGGCAAGTGCGTTCCCTGCCGCATCGGCCTGACGGTCATGCTCCGCAGGCTTGAGGCTATTGTGGGTGGGAAGGGCGAAGAGGGGGATGTGGAGTTCCTGGAAGATTTGGGCGACCATATCAAGAAGCTCTCTCATTGCGGATTGGGGCAATCGGCCCCCAACCCGGTGCTTTCGACCCTCCGCCATTTCCGGCAAGACTACGAGGAACATATCAAGAATAAGCATTGTTCGGCGCTGGTCTGTACGCCCTTGATTCGCTTCCGAGTGATCGAAGAAAAATGCAAAATGTGCGGGCTCTGCCTCAAGGCCTGCCCGAGCGACGCCATAACGTGGGAAAAGAAGCAGCCGGCCAAGATCAACCAAGACCTTTGTACCAAGTGCAAATCCTGCATCCGGGCCTGCAGGTTCTGGGCGATTGAATAATCTTAGCCACAGAGCGCACAGAGAACACAGAGAGATTATAAAAAATTCATTGGGCATTTCGTTTTTGACTTATTGATCTCTGTGACCTCTGTGTTCTCTGTGGCGAATAATTAAAATTAAAGAGTAGGTCACTGATGGCTAAAGAAGAAAGAATGGTAAATCTGACAATCGATGGAGTCCCGGTTTCCGTCCCCCCGGGGACGATGATCCTGGGGGCCGCCGAAAAAGCTGGAATCAAGATTCCCACTCTCTGCCAAAACAAGCGCCTCATGCCCTTCGGGGCCTGCCGCATATGTGTCGTGCAACAGAAGGGCCGCAGGGGCCTGATTCCGGCCTGCTTCAACCCGGTTCGCAACGGGATGGAAATCCTGACCCATACCCCCGATGTGATCAAGGCCCGCAGAATTCAGCTGCAACTGCTCCTCATCTCCCATCCCCTGGAATGTCCGGTGTGCGACGCCGGGGGACAATGCCAGCTGCAAAACCTGGTCTACGAATACGGGGTGGCCGAAAATCGTTTCCAGGGACCCAAGGCTGATCTGGCCACGGACCATGTCTCTCCCTTTATCGAGCGGAACTTGAACCGCTGTATCCTGTGCGGCATGTGTGTCCGGATCGACGACGAAGTGGTGGGCGCCAACGAGCTATCCTTCATGAACCGCGGCTTTAAGACGAAGATCGGCACGGACTTCGACCGGCCGATGAACTGTGAGTTTTGCGGCCAATGCGTATCGGTCTGCCCGGTCGGAGCCCTCAATGACCGCATCTTCCTGCACAAGGCCCGGCCCTGGGACCTGAAAGAAACCAATACCACCTGCGCCTACTGCGGGGTGGGCTGTACCCTAACGGTGGGGGCGAGGGACAACCGGATTCTGCGCATCCGGGCCGATGAGGACCTGGGCATCAACCAGGGGAACCTTTGCGTGAAAGGTCGCTATGGTTGGGAATACGTGCACAGCCGGGAGCGGCTGACCTCTCCCCTGATCAAGAAGAACGGTTCCTTTGTCAAAGCCTCGTGGGAAGAAGCCCTCGGGCTGGTGGCCCGGCGTTTCCGGGAGATAAAGGCCGAAAAGGGCGGAGCAGCGCTTGCCGGGCTGTGCTCATCGCGCCTGACCAACGAAGAGCTTTACCTGTTCCAGAAATCCATGCGCGGCCTCCTGGGGACAAACCACATCGACCATGCCGGCGGGTACAGCTATGCGGGCCTCCTGGCCCTGCGGGATTCTTTGGGGTATGCGGGCTCGACCAACTCCATCAACGAGATCCGTAAAGCCGAGGTGATCATCGCGCTGCGCTCTGACCTCTCCGAAACCCATCCGGTGATCAAGTCCGAAGTGGTGCTGGCCGTGAAGCGCCGGAAAGCCAAGCTGATCGTGGTGAACAGCCGCAACATTTATTTGAATAAATTCTCTGCCTTCAACCTCCTGGTGAAACCCGGAAGCGAAGTTGCCCTGGTCAACGGCCTGATGCAGGCGATCCTCCGCGAGGGGCTGGCCAAAGAGGAGTTCATTCAATCCCGGACCGAGGGGATCGAAGGTCTAAAGCGCTCCCTGGAAGAGTACTCTCCGGAGAAAGTGGAAGCTGCCACCGGCGTCGGGGCGAACTCGCTGCTGGAGGCCGCGCGCCTGTTTGCCAAGGCTGCCAGAGGGGTGATCCTGATCTCTGCCGGCCAGGCTTCCGGAAAGCAGGACGCCACGCTGGCGGTGGCGGCATCGAACCTGGCGCTCCTGACCGGGCAGGTCGGCCAGGAGAGTTGCGGGATCTACATCCTGGGGGAAAAGAACAATGCCCAGGGTGCGTTGGACATGGGCGTAACGCCCGGCCTGCTTCCCGGATATGCGGACCTGCGGGACGCGGCCGAGCGCGGCCGGTTTGAGAAGGCCTGGAAGATGAGCATCCCGGAAAACCCGGGAATGGGGGCCCTGGGTATTCTCCAGGCCGCTGAGGAAGGGAAGATCAAGGGCCTGTACATCGCCGGGGAAAATCCAGCGGTCTCCTACCCGGATGCGGGCCGAACCAAGAAAGCCCTGGCCGCTGTGGATTTCCTGGTGGTGCAGGATTGTTTCCTCACGGAGACCGCTGCCTTGGCCCACGTGGTCCTGCCGGCCGTTACTTTTGCGGAGAAGGAAGGAACGTTTACGAATGTGGAGCGGAGGGTCCAGAGGGTGCGGCCGGCTTTGCAGCCTCTCGGAGAAGCCCGGCCCGATCTGTGGATTTTGCAGGAGCTGTCCAAGGCCATGGGAACCCCCTTCGGCCGGACCGCGGCCAAATCCGTAATGGATGAAGTCCGCAGCCTCGTTTCGCTTTACGGAGGAATGGAATATACCCGGCTGGATAAATCTTTGGGGCTGCAGTGGCCCTGCCCCTCGGCGGACCACCCCGGGACCCCGATCCTTTATGAGAAAGACTTCCCCCGGGGAAAGGCCCGATTGATCCCGGCGGCCTTCGAGCCAGAGGGGGCCGAGGCGGAATTTCCCTATTTCCTGATCACTGGGCCCACATTGTTTCATTCGGGGTCGTTATCGACCATGAGCCCGGGACTCTTGCGACTTCGGGGCCAAAGCTATGTGGAAGTCCACCCGACCGATGCCGCCAAGCTCGGCTTGACCAACTACCAGGAGGTCACCCTGGAGTCCCGAAACGGGAAGGTTACCGTCAAGGCGGCGATCTCCGAAAAGGCCGCCCCGGGCGTTCTGTTCGTTCCCTATCATTTCGGCCCCCAGGGAGGGAATCAGCTGACCGGGAGGGATCTAAAAACTGTCCGGGTGAAAATAGAAAAGATGTAGTCCCCAACCGGATCAGAAGGAAGGAAAGGTATGCTCGCTTACGTTCTCATCGCCTTTGTGAAAGTGCTGGTGGTGTTCACGGGCATGATGCTCATCGTGGCCTACATGACCCTGATGGAAAGAAAAGTCCTCGGCCATATGCAGGCCCGCTTTGGCCCGAACCGTGTCGGCCCCTTCGGGCTACTCCAGCCCATTGCCGACGGCATCAAGCTCTTTTTTAAGGAAGATATCATCGTTCCCCATGCCAACCGGCTCATATACATCTTTGCCCCCACAGTCATCGTAATCACGGCCCTCGTAAGTTATGCCGTAATACCCTTCGGGGACAGCTTCACCATCCTGGGCCAAAAGGTGGACCTCGTGGTGGCCGACGTGAACGTCGGGTTGCTCTACCTCTTCGCCATCTCTTCTTTGGGGGTTTATGGCGTGGTCATGGGAGGGTGGGCCTCCAACAACAAGTACTCCTTGCTGGGGGCCATCCGCTCTTCCGCCCAGATGATCAGTTATGAACTCCCTCTGGGCCTCTCGGTGATCGGGGTGTTGATGATTACGGAGTCCTTGTCTACGGTCCAGATCGTCGAGGCTCAATCCAAAGTATGGTTCATCGTTTACCAGCCCCTGGGGTTCATCATCTACCTGATCTCCGCCGTGGCGGAGTGCAGCCGCACCCCCTTCGACCTGACCGAATGCGAGAACGAGCTGGTGGCCGGGTACCAGACCGAGTACAGTTCCATGAAGTTCGCCTTGTATTATCTGGCGGAGTATGCCCATATCCTGGTGGTTAGCTCCTTGGCCGTGACGCTTTTCTTCGGCGGCTGGCATGGATGGATCTTGCCGCCGGTGATCTGCTTCCTGATCAAAATCTTCGTCTTCATCTTCTTTTTCATCTGGGTCCGGGCGACCTTCCCCCGGTTCCGGTACGACCAGTTGATGAAGTTCGGCTGGAAAGTCCTTTTCCCCTTGGCTCTTTTGAATATCATGATCACCGCCGTGGTCATCGTGCTTGGGTCCTGATCGGGCGCAGGGAGAATTTCGCGAGGAGAAAAATGATTATACCGTTGCTCAAAGGACTGTGGTTAACCTTTCGCACCTTCTTCACCCGTCCGGTCACCATTCAATACCCGGAGCAGAAGATGGTGATGTATCCCCGTTTCCGCGGCCTACATGAACTGACGCGGGATGAGGAGGGAAAAATCAAGTGCGTGGCCTGTGAGCTTTGCGCCGCGGTCTGCCCGGCAAAGTGCATCCGGGTGGAGCCGGCGGAAGGTCCCACCCACAAGCGCTTCCCGCTGGTTTACGAGATCGACCTGCTGCGCTGCATCTTCTGCGGGTTTTGCCAGGAAGCCTGCCCGTACGGGGCGATTATCCTGCGGGAGAACTTCGAGACCGCCAGTTATACGCGCAAGGACCTGATTTACAACCGGGATAAACTTTTCCATGCCTACCAGAAATAAGGAGAAAGACGCCCATGGTTGAAACCGCTCTCTTCACTATCCTGGCCGTGGTGACCGTGATCACGGCCATTCTGGTCATCGTGCAGCGCAATCCGGTGGCCAGCGCCATCTACCTGATCATAACCCTTTTCTCCCTGGCGGGGATCTACCTCCTGCTCAATGCCCAGTTCATCGCGGTCATCCAGGTCCTGGTCTATGCCGGCGCCATCATGGTCCTCTTTCTCTTTGTCATCATGCTCTTAAACTTGGAAAGAGAGAAAAAGATCATCACCCGGCACAGGATGCAGAAGGTCTTCGGAGTCTTCCTGGGAATTATTCTGCTGGCTCAAATCGGCATGGTCTTCAATTCTGTCCTTTTGGAAGGCAGCAAAGGGACGTTTCCCCCGGAAAAGGTCGCAGCTCTGGGTAACACCCAGGTGGTCGCCCGGCTGCTGTTTACGGACTACCTTCTGCCCTTTGAGATTACTTCGGTCCTGCTGCTCGTGGCCATCATCGGGGCCATCGTCCTGGCCAAGCGCCAGATCTGAATAAGGAGCAAACATGATCTCCCTTTCCAGTTGCCTGATTTTAAGCTCGGTCCTTTTCACCGTCGGCGTCCTGGGATTCCTGCTGCGGCGCAACATCATTGTCATATTCATGTCCATCGAACTCATGCTTAACGCGGCCAACCTGGCCTTCGTGGCCTTCTCCCGGTTCTTGAACTCCATGGACGGTCAGATCTTTGTCTTCTTCGTCATGTCTGTGGCTGCGGCCGAGGCCGCCGTAGGGCTGGCCATCATCATCGCCCTATATCGCACCCGAGAGACGGTGAATGCGGACGAAGTGAATTTGATGAAATGGTGATTCCTGTAGGGGCGACCGGCCGGTCCCCCTACAAAGGAAATTGAAGGAGATCGTAAATGACCGACTATGTGGGTTTGATTCCGTTGTTTCCGGCCATCGGGTTTGCCTTGAACCTTTTTTTCGGAAGGCGCATGGGCAAAGGGGCGGTGGGCTTCATCGCCTGCGCGGCCATCGGGCTTTCCTTCCTGGTCTCGTTCCTGGTCTTCCTGGACCTGCTCAAGATGGCGCCGGCCAGTCGTTCGGTAGAAAAGATCCTGTACCAATGGATCATTTCCGGTGAGTTTCAGGCGAACGTCGGCTTCCTGGTAGACCCGCTCTCCATCGTCATGATGATGGTCGTCTCCGGGGTCTCTTTCATCATCCACGTATATTCCCACGGCTACATGCATGACGACCGGGATTTCCCCCGGTACTTTACCTACCTCAATCTTTTCGTCTTCTTCATGCTCATCCTGGTTTCCGCGAACAATTTCCTCCTGATGTTCGTAGGCTGGGAGGGAGTGGGCCTCTGTTCTTACTTTTTGATCGGGTTCTGGTACGAGAAGAAATCCGCCTCGGACGCCGGCAAGAAGGCTTTCATCGTCAACCGGATCGGCGATTACGGGTTTTTGCTGGCCATCTTCCTGATCTTTGTGACTTTCGGCACGATCGAATTTAAGGCGGTCTTTGCCGCGGCGCCGGGGAAATTGGCCATCGGCAGCGGAATCGTCACCCTGATCACTCTCCTGCTTTTCATGGGGGCGACGGGCAAATCCGCCCAGATTCCCCTCTACACCTGGCTTCCCGATGCGATGGAGGGCCCTACGCCGGTCAGTGCCTTGATCCATGCGGCTACGATGGTAACCGCCGGCGTATATATGGTCGCCCGGTGTAACGTACTTTTCCTCATGGCCCCTACCTCGATCTTTGTGGTGGCGGTAATCGGCGCCGCCACGGCCATCTACGCGGCTTCCATCGGCCTGGCCCAGAACGACATCAAACGCGTGCTGGCCTACTCCACCATCAGCCAACTGGGGTATATGTTCCTGGCCTGCGGCGTGACGGCTTTCACGGCCGGAATTTTCCATTTGATGACCCACGCCTTTTTCAAAGCACTGCTCTTTTTAGGGGCCGGATCGGTCATGCACGCGCTCTCCGGGGAACTGGACATGCGCAAGATGGGCGCGCTCAAGCCCCATATGCCCCGCACCTACTGGACCTTTCTGATCGGCACCCTGGCCCTCTCGGGAATATTCCCCTTTGCCGGATTTTTCTCCAAGGACGAAATCCTCTGGAAGGCCCTGACCCAGGGGGGTTTCATCTTCTGGCTGGTGGGAGCGGTCGCCGCCTTTATGACCGCCACCTACATGTTCCGGGCCGTCTTCATGACCTTCCACGGGAAATCCCGGGTGGATCATGAGGTGGCCCACCATCTCCATGAGTCCCCGTCCATGATGACCGTGCCCTTGATCGTCCTGGCCGTCCTCTCGACCATCGGCGGATTGATCGGGTTCCCCATCTTCGAGGGGTGGAATAAGTTCCACGAGTTCCTCTCTCCGGTCTTCGCCGTGCCCCCGAAGGTGGCGGAGGCCGGGCACCATTCCGCGGGATTTGAGATCGCCATGATGGTCGTCTCTATCATCATCGCGGTGTTGGGCATCCTCTCGGCGTACAGGATGTACATCAAGAAACCGGACTTGCCCGGTCAGCTGGCCGAGCGTTACAAGGCTCCCTATCAAATGATCGCCAATAAATATTGGATGGATGAAATCTACGATTTCGTCTTCGTCGGCCCGCTCATCCGTTTTTCGGTCTTCCTGTGGAAGATTTTTGACGAGATCCTGGTGGACGGCACGGTAAACGGCGTGGCGGCGGTAGTCCGGGGCGGAAGCCAGGTCTTCAAGCGTCTGCAGACCGGAAACGTGCAGAGTTATGCCCTCTCGATTCTCGTGGGCGTGGTTTTGATCCTCGGGTATGTTGTCTTTAATATTAAATAAGCGATCAGCAAGGAGTTTTTCTATATTTGGAATGGCTGATCGCTGACCGCTAAATTAAAAGGAGCCTGGGTAATGAGCCAGACGGAATTTCCCCTGTTGACCTTGATTATTTTCTTTCCCCTGCTGGGGGCGGCCATTCTTCTCTTCGCGGATAAGGAGAAAAAGGAAACCCTTCGCTGGATCACCCTGGGCGTCACTCTCCTCGAGTTCATCTTCTCCCTTCCCCTGTTCTTTCAGTTCCGGTTGGATACCCCGGCCATGCAGTTTGTGGAGAAAACCCCTTGGATTCCGGAATACGGGATGAATTATTTCCTGGGAATTGACGGGATCAGTCTCTTCCTGGTTTTACTGACCACTTTTTTAACCCTGGTCTCCGTGATCGCTTGCTGGAAAGACATCCAGGATAAGGTCAAGGAGTTCATGATCTGCATCCTTTTCCTGGAAACCGGGATGATCGGGGTCTTCGTCGCCCTGGATCTTTTCCTGTTCTATGTTTTCTGGGAAGTGATGCTCATCCCCATGTACCTGCTGATCGGGGTCTGGGGAAACCCCCAGCGCCGCATCTACGCCGCCGTCAAGTTCTTCATCTACACCATGGTGGGAAGCGTGCTGATGCTCGTGGCCATCCTGGTTCTTTACTTTCAAAACGGGGCGGCCACCGGAAAGTATACGTTCGATCTCCTGGAGCTTTACAAGCTGCAGGTCCCGATGAGCGCCCAGTTCTGGCTCTTTTTGGCTTTCGGCGTGGCCTTCGCCATCAAGGTCCCGATGTTCCCCTTCCATACCTGGCTGCCCGATGCCCACACCGAAGCCCCGACGGTGGGATCCGTCCTGCTGGCCGCAGTCTTACTCAAGATGGGGACCTATGGATTCCTGCGGTTCAGCATTCCCCTCTTCCCCAACGCGTCGCACCAGCTGATTCCCCTGGTCTCCATCCTGGCCATCATTGGCATTATTTATGGGGCCCTCGTATGCATGGTGCAAAAGGACCTCAAGCGTCTGATCGCTTTTTCTTCCGTGTCCCACTTGGGGTTCGTGATGCTGGGGCTGTTTGCCCTGAACATGCAGGGAGTTCAGGGCGGGATTCTGCAGATGCTCAACCACGGCTTCTCCACGGGGGCCTTGTTCCTTCTGGTGGGCATGATCTACGAGCGGCGGCACACCCGGATGATTGAGGACTTCGGGGGGCTCTGGAAGCAGATGCCCATCTTTGCCGCCTTCTTCATGGTCGTCACCCTTTCCTCGATCGGGCTCCCGGGGCTTAACGGGTTTGTCGGAGAGTTTTTAATCTTGGTCGGAACCTTCAAGGCGACCGCCACCTATGCCGTGGTGGCCGCCACCGGAGTCATTCTGGCCGCGGCGTACATGCTCTGGATGTACCAGCGAGTGATGTTCGGAGAGCTGACCAAGCCGGAAAACAAGGTCCTCAAGGATCTTTCGGCCCGGGAAATTCTGGTTCTTGGCTGTGTGACCGTGTTTATTTTCTGGATCGGCATCTACCCCCAGACCTTCCTGAGCCGCATGGAGCCGACGGTGAAAAATTATCTCGCCCAGGTCCAGAACAAATACCAGGCCGGGCTGCAGATTCAGGAAAAGGAAATACGCCTGGCGCAGGCAGAGTCAGCGGAAATTCGAAAATGAACCAAACGGCAAAAGGTCTATCTTCTGCCATTTTCGTCATTCCCGCGAACCCCGGATCGAGTCCGGGGCAGGCGCGGGAATCCAGTTCATGCAAGAAGACCTGGACTCCTGCTTGCGCAGGAGTGACGGCTTTTCTGAGTTTTTGGGAGTTTATCCAGTTTGACTTGTGATTTTTCTTTGGAGGCCTTTTTATGAATATCGTCACCCCCGCAGTTAACTGGAGCGCCATCGGGCCGGAGCTGATTTTGAGCCTTACCGCCATGGCGCTTCTGCTCATCAACGTGCTGGTAAAAAAAGGAGCCAAGGGAGCGATCCCGTATCTGTCCCTGGCCGGAATCGTCCTCGCCCTGCTCTTGTGCGTCAGCCTTTGGGGAAAAGCGGAATATGCTTTCAACCGCATGGTGGTGGTGGATAATTATTCCCTCTTCTTCAAGATCATCTTCCTGATTACCACCGGCCTTACCGTGCTGATGTCCATCCGCTTTCTCCAGACGGAAGAGTTCGACAACGGGGAATACTATGTCTTAGTGCTGTTTGCGGCGGTAGGCATGATGCTCATGGCTTCGGCGGCCGACCTGATTATCATCTTTTTGGGACTGGAGACTTTCTCCCTGGCCGTTTACGTCCTGGCCGGATTCTTCCGCACCCAGCCCAAATCCAACGAGGCCTCCCTGAAATATTTTCTCCTCGGGGCTTTTTCCACAGGGTTCCTCCTTTACGGTATCGCTCTGATCTATGGGGCCACGGGGACGACCAACTTGAAGGGCATCTATGAATTTGTCCGCAACATTCATTTACTCACCGATCCCCTGCTGCTCATCGGTATGGGTTTGCTAATCGTGGGGTTCGGGTTCAAGGTGGCCTCGGTGCCCTTTCACATGTGGACCCCCGATGTGTACGAAGGGGCTCCGACCTCGATCACCGCTTTCATGTCGGTCGGGCCGAAAGCGGCGGGGTTTGCCGCCTTCCTGCGGGTATTTCTTTATGCCCTATCCTCCCTGCAAACCGACTGGGTTTGGATCCTCTGGGTTTTAGCCGTCCTGACCATGACCTTAGGAAACGTGGTGGCCATCGCCCAGAAGAATATCAAACGCATGCTGGCTTATTCCAGCATCGCCCACGCCGGCTACATTCTGGTCGCCATGGTGGCCGCCAGTGAATGGGGCACGGCCAGCGTCCTTTATTACATCTTAGCCTATACCTTCATGAACCTGGGAGCCTTTGGAGTGGTCATCCTCTATGGCCGGAAGGGGGAAGAAAATATCAACATCGGCGACTACAGCGGGATGGCCTCCAAATACCCGCTTCTGGCGGCGGCCATGGCCGTCTTCATGTTCTCCCTGGCGGGAATTCCTCCGACGGCTGGCTTCGTGGGGAAATTCTATATCTTCAGCTCCGCCATAAAGGCGGGGTATATCGGCCTGGCCATCATCGGCGTCCTGAATAGTGCCCT
>Ga0315290_10001241_pt1 | contig 17506 bp, 5 predicted proteins | sample YL17G12_0_MG_FD_203627 | JGI IMG/M metagenome (GOLD analysis project Ga0315290, IMG submission 203627) | Sediment microbial communities from Yellowstone Lake, YNP, Wyoming, USA - YL17G12_0 | ecosystem: Environmental > Aquatic > Freshwater > Lake > Sediment | place: USA: Wyoming | collected... | reverse complement strand
TCTTGCTATTCCGGCCAAAGGCTTTTTGTTGGTATTTGCTTCGGGCAAAGACCGGAAGACACTACCTCTGCATGCTAATTTTAAAGTCAGTGCATCAGGAGAATTTCTTTCGGTTTCTGATCAATCAGGTTTAATCATTGACAGTATTCATACCCCTCCAATGATCACTGATCTATCATATGGACGCATTCCTGATGGCAGCATCGATTTTGCAATTCTTTCCAAACCAACCCCAGGCTCGGGCAATAACGACTCATTGTTTTTGCCACGATGCCAGACCCCGGTCATTTCACTGGCTGGTGGATTTTATTCCGAAACAGTTACTTTAAATATTACTTCCAATGATCCCACAGCCAAAATATATTATTCAAAGGATGGAAGCGAACCAACCCCAGGTTCGGGCCAGTACAGTGTACCGATAAACATATCAGGAACTGCTGTTGTACGAGCCCGGTGTTTTGTTGATGGTACATCACCCAGCTTAATTGCTACAGAAACCTATTTCATTAACGAAAAATTTTCCTTACCTGTAGCTTCTGTAACAACCGATCCATATAATTTATGGGATAAAAATTACGGCATTTATGTCGACGACGGGGGATATCCTAATTGTAATTCATTTCAGGATTGGGAGCGCCCGGTCAATATTGAATATTTTGAAAAATCAGGGGAGATTGGTTTTAAACTGGATGGCGGAGTGAAAATACATGGCGGACTAACCCGCATTGTGAACCAAAAAGCGTTGAACATTTATGCCAAAAAGGCTTATGGTCCTGATAAAATAGAATACAAGCTATTCGCGGAAAAAGACATCAATAAATTTGAATCGCTTGTCTTGCGGAACGGCGGAAATGATTATAAATTCGGACTCTTTCGCGATCCCATGATGCAGACTATGGTAAAAGGTCAAATGGATCTTGAAACTCCCGCCTTCAATTATGTAATTCATTATCTGAATGGGAAATATTGGGGGATAGAATGCCTTCAGGAGAAATTTGATGTGCATTATGTGGCAGCTAATAATCACCTGGATTCTGATAGCATTAATTTACTTGAATATCAGGCGTATAAAAGTCAGCCTGTTGCCTCTGCCGGTTCCGAAAATGGATACAACGCCTTGCTGAAATTTGTTGAAACCAATGATCTTTCAATAAAAGAAAACTACGAATATGTTGCTTCACAAATTGATATCGAAAACTATATCAATTACAACATCACTGAAATTTATATCGACAATGGCGACTGGCCTGGAAACAATATCAGGCTATGGAATTCGACAAAGCAGGGGAGTAAATGGCGCTGGCTTTTGTGCGATCTCGATTTTGGATTTGGATTAAGTCCGTTCGGCTATGTGGAAGATCATACCAATCACAATACCCTGGCAGTTGCAACACAACCCGATTTTTCGGGTACCTGGCCCAATCCACCATATTCAACATTACTGCTCAGGAGCCTTTGTACCAATCCCGACTTCAGCCAGAAATTTATCAACAATTGCTGCGATCAATTGAACAGCACCTTTCAGCCCGACAGGGTAAAAGGAATAATCAACAGTTTTAAAACATTGCTTAGTCCTGAAATGGCCCGGCATAAGACACGGTTCCCCGAATCAGCACCTGATTGGAACAATGAAATAAATGTAATGCTGACTTTTGCTGATAAAAGAGCAAACAATGTGTTTTCTCACATAATGACGAAGTTCCAATTACAGCGGAATAATACGCTGACTTTCAATGCAGATACTACCAAAGGCCAGATACAACTAAATACCTTGCTGCTGAAAACATATCCCTGGAGCGGAAAGTATTTTCCACACGTTCCGTCAACAATTACTGCTATCCCGAAACCAGGCCATACATTTAATAGCTGGTCGGATGGTGATACCGCCCGTGTAAAAATTATTGACCCGGCTAATCTGAGGCAATATGCCGCCTACTTTGATTCAGATGGCATTACAGCTGTCGGGTCTTTTAATCCTGCAGGTATCGATGAACTTACACAAAATTTTCCGAATCCGTTTTCTGAATCTACCACCATTGAATTTCAAATACAACATTCCGCAAAAGTAAGTTTGCAGGTTTTAAATAGCTTCGGCGAAGTGGTTAAAACTCTGGAAAACACGTCATTGCCTGCAGGAGACTATTCCTATATATGGGATGGTACCAACCAGAATGGATCACGGGTTACGGCTGGCATGTATCTATATCAATTGGGCACCGGAAACAGTCAGCAAACACGGAAACTTTTCTATATAAATCCGGAATGAAAGATTTGAATTGCAATAATCTGTTTATAAACTCATTTAAAGCATCATTTTATGGAGATCATTCACACGCATTTTAAAATCGGTTTTACATGCTTAAAACCAGATAGTATAAACCGGTTTGCAATCTGTTTAATCTGGATGGCAATGCTCTTCATTCGCGGGATTGCTTATAGCCAGAACACTGATACAGATGCACCACAATCCTTTAATCTGGTTAACGAAAATATACACGATGCCACTTTAGATATTGATGGAATTTCCTACCGGATAAAAACTACCGGAAATGATCCTTATATTTATACGGATGCGCTTCAAAACAGTCTTTCACCGGGAAATACAGTCCTTTCATTTGAGTATTTCTGTCCGCGTGGGCTCGATCACCTGGAAATCTACTTTTGCCCGCCAGTGGATGTAAAACATTCAAAGCTGGTCAGTAGTATCGGGCTCACGGAAGGCTGGGTCGAATTTTCCGTTGATCTGACCAATGATATCGGGGAATGGGGAAAAGCGGGAGAAAATCTCCGGCTTGACTTTGGTAGTATTTCGGGTGTCGATATCCAGATCAGAAACCTGAGATTACGTGCTAAAACAGCCCGCGAAATCCAACTGGCTGGTGAATACAAGGAAAAGAAACGAAAAGAAACCATTCTCGAAAACAACCTGAATTCATATCTTACAACTGCATATCCGGCTCAGATAACACGGGTTGACGTAGGCAGCGACAAGATTACAATAAGTGGAAACGCGGAAAAATCATCTTCAATTTTCCTTTGCGAGGTTCCACCTTATCAGGATGTTACCGAAGAACAAACTTTTGCCACAGCAATTCCTGTTTCAGGAAAAACATTTAAAACTACGACTCCCCGGTTCATCAAACGTGAGGGGCAAACTTACGACCGGCTGCTTTCTAAATGGGTTCTGGCAAAAAAAACGGCATCGGGCTATTCACTGATTTCACATGCCCGTTATCCCGATCAGATCAAGGCCAAATATGATCTTCCATACGAAAAAGCCACCAGCCGGAAAGGGTTAGGAGGGTTCAGCACAAACAGGGGACATACTGAAGACCTGAAAGATCTCGATATTACAAGCGCTACGGTGAATATCTGGATAACTCATTTTATGTATAGCAAAGCCGCACCAGACCGGATAGAACACCAATACAACGGAAAATCATACTATTTCGGCCAAAAGGCTGTAGCTGAGTTTGATTCAACATTCAGCTTAACGGCACGTAAAAATATCATTACAGCAGCCATTCTACTGATCGACAAAACAGAAAATTGTGCAGATCCCGAAATCGGGAAACTCCTGCAACACCCCGATTGCGATCCGGCAGGTATTTATGCTATGCCGAATATGACTAATCCGGAAAGCGTGGAATGTTATGCGGCAGCGCTCGATTTCCTGGCGAGCCGCTACAGCCGAGCCGATAAAAAATATGGCCGGTGCAACCACTGGATCATGCATAACGAGGTGGATGCCGGATGGGTCTGGACCAATGCCGGAGATAAAACAGCCCTGGTCTTCATGGATACCTACATCAAATCCATGCGCATGTGTTACAACATTGCCCGCAGCTACAATCCACATTCCGAAGTCTTTGTAACGCTTACCCATTACTGGGCATGGACTTCACACCCCAAATTTTATCCTTCAAAAGATCTGATGGAATACCTCCTCAAATATTGCCGGGCAGAAGGAGATTTCCAGTGGGCAATGGCTCAGCATCCGTATCCTGAAGATTTGTTCGAGCCCAAAACATGGCTTGATCCGAAAGTCACCTTCGATTTTAATACACCGCTGATCACATTTAAAAACCTGGAAGTCCTGAATGCCTGGATCAAACAACCCGAAGCACTTTACCAGGGAAAGAGAAAACGAACCCTTTGGCTTTCCGAAAACGGAACCAATTCAAAAACCTATTCCGATCAGGATTTAAAGGAACAGGCTTCAGGCTTCGCCTATACCTGGAAGAAAATGAAGAATCTGGACGGCATTGATGGTTTTCAGTGGCATAACTGGTTCGATAGCCGTGGCGAAGGCGGCCTCCGCATCGGGCTCAGGCGTTTTCCTGATGATGAAACTGATCCCGGCGGAGCGAAACCGGTTTGGTATGTTTACCAGGCTGCCGGAAGAGCCAATGAAGATGCGGTATTTGATCAGTACAAAAAGGTTATCGGCATCAACGACTGGAATGAAGTCAACTACATCGGTGAAATTGATCCGGCAAAAAAACAACAGTTTTTCCGCGATCTGAAAACTGACTCCTGGGTAGCAACAGATGCCCTGGGCAGAAAGCTTCCAACTTATGAAGATTGTGGTCCTGTTAAAAAAGACCGGTTTGTCGGGATGTTTTACTTCATGACCCACATCACGCCGGGAGGCCCTGGTCCGTTTGATGTGACTAAAACGTTAAAAGCCAACCCTGAAAATCCTCAATGGGTCGACGGGGATTATTTCTGGGGCGAACCCGAAAGCGGGTACTATCTTTCCAACGAAAAATGGATGATCAGGAGGCATGCTCAGCTATTGTCGGATGCCGGAGTGGATGTGATCATTTTTGATGTAACCAACGACAATACTTTCCCTGAAGTTTATCTACCGGTTTGTGAGGTCTTCAGGGAAATGCGGTCAAAGGGCGAAAAAACTCCTGACATCGCATTTCTGGGAAGCGAAATATCAGTGAATACATTGTGGCACGAGTTTTATAAAAAAGCCATGTATCCCGACCTTTGGTTTCAATGGAAAGGAAAGCCATTGCTGCTGTTTGGCCAGCATGAAATCCCGTCGAGAAAGAAAAATAACGATGTTGTTTTCTCAGAAGAGATCCGCAATTTCTTTTCGATCCGCCAGAGCTGGGCCTGGACTTCCCTTCCCTGGTATCAAAGCTGCCCTTATGGAAAAGACAAATGGCCATGGGTCGATCATTATCCTCAGGCTATCAACTGGCACGAATCTCCCGATAAAGCCGAGATGATCCCGGTGGCAGTCGGGCAGCATCCGCTTTCAAACATCGGCAGGAGTTTTCATAACTACAATCAACCGCAGGCTGACAAATATGACCTGACACTTTATACTGATCAGGGACTTTGTTTCGAAGAACAATGGAGCCGGGCGCTCGAAGTTGATCCGGAATTTGTTTTCGTTACCGGCTGGAACGAGTGGAGCGCCGGGGCGCAGGTAATGGGCAAGGACATCAATAAATCACTGCTGCAATGGTGTTTTTATCCCGGGGCTCAACTGGGAAAAGCGGGCAAGAAATTAAAAGAAGGCGATTATTATTTTATCGACCAGTACAACCAGGAATTTAGCCGCGATATTGAACCCATGACCGGCGGACATACCGACAATTATTATTACCAGTTGATGGCCAATATCCGCAAGTACAAAGGAATGGAAATACCTGTTCAGGCCGGACCTTCAGTTACCATTGACATTCGTGGCGATTTTAAACAATGGAATAAAGTTGAAGCAGTTTATTACGACCATATCGGTGACACGGAACATCGAAACAGTGCGGGACTAGGACAGGCCGGGCCTTATGTAAATAATACAGGCCGAAACGACATAGTCACCTTGAAAGTCGCTTATGATGCTAACGCTGTGTACTTCTATGCCGAAACTGCTGAAAATATCAGCCCTTCCTCGGATAAAAACTGGATGTTGCTGTTTATTGATGCTGACCAGCAAAAGGAAACCGGCTGGGAAGGATATGACCTGGTAATCAACTCCGTTGTAACCAATCCTAAAATGACAACCCTTTCGTGGTTAAACAAGGATGGAACGATTGTGAAATCAGTCGCCGTGCCATACCAGGTTAAGCAAAACAAACTCATGATCAAGGTAAAACGATCGGATCTGAGTACAAACGGAAGACTGGCTTTTGATTTTCACTGGGCTGATAATATTCAGAAGACCGGCGACATAACGGAATTTTTCCTGAACGGAGATAATGCACCGGAGCGCCGCACCAACTATCGGTTTCAGGCCGGAAATACTGAATATCATGTTTCAGTAAAAGGAAAGGATACAAACGATGGTTCAGCATTAAATCCTTTTCTAACCATCACCAGGGCAGCGCAAAAAGCACAGCCTGGCGATGTTATCATGGTTCATGCCGGAACATACCGCGAGCGTGTCAACCCACCGCGCGGCGGCACGTCCGATTCCAGGCGCATCACCTATCAGGCAGCCCCGGGCGAGAAGGTTGAGATCAAAGGCTCGGAGGTCGTCACGAACTGGGTGAAGATCCAGGCGGATGTCTGGCAGGCGATAGTGCCAAATTTGTTTTTCGGCAGGTTCAATCCGTTCAACGATCTTATCCAGGGCGACTGGTTCAATGACAAGGGCCGGAAACATCACACCGGCGCGGTCTATCTCAATGGCGAATGGCTAACCGAGGCGGCCAGGTTGGAAGACGTGATGAAACCTACCGACGCTAATCCCCTTTGGTTCGGCCAGGTGGACGAGCAGAACACAACTATCATGGCGCAGTTCAAGGACAAGGATCCCAACCGGGTACTCGTAGAGATCAACGTGCGCCAGACGGTGTTCTATCCCGATAAACCGGGCCGCAACTATATCACTGTGCGCGGATTCATCATGAAAGATGCAGCCACTCCCTGGGCTCCGCCCACCGCCGAACAGGTCGGCCTGATCGGCACCCATTGGAGCAAGGGCTGGATCATCGAGAGCAATATCATCAGCCACTCCGTTTGCTCCGGCATCACACTGGGAAAACATGGCGACGAGTTTGATAACACCTCCGCCAACAGCGCCGAGGGATATGTCAAAACCATCGACCGCGCCCATGCTTTCACTATCCCCTGGACCCTGGAAAACATCGGCCACCACATCGTCCGCAACAACACCATTTCCCATTGTGAGCAAGCCGGCATCGTGGGCAGCCTGGGTTGCGCGTTCAGCACCGTCACCGGCAACACCATTCATGACATCCATGTGCGGCAGCTGTTCACCGGAGCGGAGATGGCAGGCATCAAGTTCCATGGAGCCATTGATGTCAATATCAGCCATAACCATATCTACAGGACAAACCGCGGGCTATGGCTCGACTGGATGGCGCAAGGAACGCGTGTCACCGGCAACCTTCTCCACGACAATAGTCAGGAAGACATCTATGTGGAGGTCAATCACGGTCCGTTTCTTGTGGAGAACAACCTCTTGCTGTCATCCCGAAGCCTGTGGGACATGTCCGAAGGTGGAGCCTATGTGCATAACCTGATGACCGGAAAAATTGACAATTGGTATGATATGGGACGTCTTACCCCTCACTTGCAGCCGCACTCGACGGATATCGCCGGGTTGACTGTCACGCAGGGCGGAGACAACCGTTTCTTCAACAATATCTTCATCGGACAAGGGCTCTCCGGCGACGCGCCCATACGGACTGCCGATCCCAGGACGAGCATTGCCGGTTTCGGTCTCTGGGCGTATGATGCCAGGGATTTCCAGCTGCAAACGGGCGGCAACGTCTATTTCAACGGTGCCCGCCCACATGCCAGGGAAGTCACTCCGCTGACTCTGGCGGAGGTTGATCCGGCCGTCAAACTCCTTGAGAAGTCCGACGGCTGGTTCCTCGAAATGAAATGTGACAAGGCATGGTTTGCCGGACCTAACCGCAAACTCATCACCACCGAATTGCTCGGCAAGGCCGCTATCACAAAGCTACCCTTTGAGAATCCCGACGGCTCATCTCTTGTGATCGACCGGGACTATTTCGGCAACAAACGCGATCCCCAACATCCAACCCCCGGCCCATTTGAGAATCCAGGTCAAGGTCGTGTTAAAATGAAAGTATGGCCCCAATAAACACCAAAGACGCAGTATTGAAATTCATTGAAGAAATAATTATAATTTAAAAGACAATTTATGAAATACAAAAAGTCCATATTGCTTCTCATTACAGCTTTCCTATTGTCATTTGTCCGACCGGATAAGGAATTTCGCGTATTCCAGTTTCCACAAAATCAGATTCCTCGCATCGACGGTGATTTTTCAGATTGGAGCATGGTGCCTGAATCGTATGCCATTGGTATTGATGAATTGAAGAATACCAAGATTGGTGAAGGGAAAGATCAGGATCCCAAAGACTTCGATTTGAAAGTAAAAGTGGCCTGGGTGAAAGATTTGAACCGGCTCTATTTTTACGTCGATGCGTACGACGACTTCTGGGATTTCAATGATAGTGCACTTCGCCAGGATATCTTCGAGATAGTTGTTGACGGAGACAATTCCGGAGGGCCATTTATAAACCAGGAAAACTGGAATTTTACAAATAGAGCTAAGAACCAACCCTTTTTCAACGGTACAGGGACTCAGGCACAAAATTATCATATTTTTATGCCTGTTGCGAATAAAGACTGGGCATTAGCATGGGGAAACTTCCCGTGGATCAAGGAATTTCCATATGCCAATTCGGCTTGTAAGTATAATTTCAAACAGGGCGAAAGTGGCAGGCTTCAAATGGAATTCTATATTACACCATTTGATTTTACATCATTCGATGGACCTGAAAAATCCACCGAGTCAGTTCTGAAAGAGAATGAACTGATTGGCATTTCATGGGCCATGCTCGATTATGATGGCAAAAAATGTGAGGCATTTATGAATCTTTCACACGATTTACGGATGATCAACAATGCTTCGTACCTGTGTGCATTTCGTCTGATGCCCCTTGAAAATCCATTCAAAAAACCGCTTGAAGCCAACTGGAAGTGTATTATTGATAACAAGGATAAAAGAATAATCAGGTTCTACGACAATTCGGTGGGTGAAATCACCAAATGGCACTGGGAATTTGGCGACGGGAAAACATCGGAGGAGCAAAATCCGGTGCACCAATACAAGAGCAGTAACGCATGGACAGTGGTTCTGACAGTAGAAGGGCCTGCCGGCAAATCGATCCGGTCGAAAGTTTGGGAAGTGGTAACAGAATAACAAGTTAAACAAATTAAAACATACCTATTATGAAAAACAAACTATTATGCCTGATTGGAATCTTAATTCTTAGTTTTCTGTCAAACAATACAATAGCGCAAACCGGAAATCAGTCAATAGTACAAACCGGCCTGAAACACCAGTATAAGCGAACTAACTATGCCAATCAATCGATTGAAATCAGGAACAAACAGTTACGGCTTCAAATGTTCAGACGCATTGGAGGCTGGGGCTGGGGCGAAATTTCGACAGGATCCGGAAAATTTATGGCTGTCCTGGATCATCTGGGAGAGGTTATGCTTCGTGACCAGGACATTCCAATGCGACTGGAAGCCGAGGATGTAATTCCCGGAACGGATGGTCTGAGCCTGACATTTAAAGTGAAATCGGTGGTTGTTAAAGACAAACTGAAAGGAACTTCCTTCGAAGAATGGATGAGTTATCCACTCGACAAGCCATGTATAACCGGCGAAGTTACCTTAGCGCTCGATCCCGAAAAGCCATTGATCTACCTGAAATACAGGCTGGTTTCAACAGGAAATTATTTCGCTCAATACATTCGTGGCCCCTGGCTTAAAGTTGGCGAATCAGCTTTCGGCACAAAAAAGGAAGATGCCATTTTCCCGGGAGTTGAATGGGTATTCAACGATGAATGGTCGAGTGGCACGGATTGGTTTAAAGATCCCTGGGCTCTAAGGTCTGTTCCTCATCCTTACAAAGTGGCGATACCCATGATGTCTGTCAGCTACCAGGGAACCGGAATCGGGCTTTCATGGGAGCCAAATCAAGTGGCGGCACGTTGGTTCAATAACCGCTCGTATCGTCCGCAACCGGTATTTGCAATGCCCAATTTTATCGACCGTATGAACAACAGCCTGATGGGAATTATGATTCCGGATGCAACAGGTGATGGCAACGAAAATCAGGTTTGCGCTACACATCCGGTTGAACTGCGAATTGGCGAAATGATCAATTTCGATGCTGAAATATGGCTGTCGGAAGGAAATAGTATGGCCGTTGTTACGGATTGGGTGAAACGTCATGGATTGCCTGATCCTGGCAAACCCCGCTGGTCGTTTCAGGAAACCCTCGACCGGATTGCCAATGCATACAATACCAATTTCTGGCACGAAGGTGAAGGTTTTGGAATTAAACAGCGTGCTCAGGATCGTATTGATCCTTCAGTTCCTGAATTCCTGGTTCGTTACATCAATGAAAATAAGAATACAACTTTAGCCAAAGAACTTCAGAAAAAAGTGGAATGGTGCAATTCAAAATCAGGTACTTCAAACAAGAAAGAAAAGCCTGATGCCAATGCACTTGAAGCAAGGGGAAACCAGATTTTAAAATTGCAGAAAGAAGATGGATCGTTTCGTTTCGATCCGGATGGCCGCCACTACATGAAAGACGATTTCAGGGTGGCTACCTCATTTATTGAACCAATGGGCCTTGCAGGTGACTCGGCTCTTGATATATGCCTCTTGCCAACCATGGAATTGTTGCAGATTGCCGAAAAAACAAAGAATAAAATATTTAAAGATGCGGCTAAAAAAGGTATCGATTATTGCATGCACATGACACGTCCTGAAGCTGGCGATTTTTGGGAAACCCCGCTTCATGCACCCAATTTATTTGCCGCCGGGCATGCTGCCATTGCCTGTTATCAGGCTTACAAAGCCTTTGGCGACGAACGATACAAAGAGAAAGCCATTTACTGGATCCGTTCAATTCTTCCCTTCACCCAGCTTTGGGAACCTGCTGATTCGCCCATGCTGTATTGCACCAAACCTTGTCTTTGTTCCAGCGACTGGTATTTTGCCAACTGGGTCCGCGATCATGTACAGTGGGAAGTTTTATCCGTTTTTGCGGCATCTGCAAAACAAGGAATCAACTGGAGTGAAGTGGACAAAGAAATCGACTGGAAACGATTTCATCAGGGTGTGACAACAGCGGCTTTACGGTGGATGGTTGTTCATACCGACGATACCTGGCGACCGCACAACCTGCCTTCAAGCTACGAAGCATACCACCGCGGCGACTATGATTATTGCTTTGCTGATACTCACAATTCAACAACCGGTTATTATGCCGGGATGTTCATTATGCCTTCAGCCATTGCTGACAATATTTATGCATTGATCGATTCAGAGAAAAAGTAAATTGTTGATTTTTCAAGATATATCATAAAAAATGGAAAGTAAATTTCTTCAAAAAACAGCGATCACTTTTTCAGCAATCAGCATTTTTATAGCAGGAGCTACTTCTTGTTTAAATCCAAGCTCTTCAGCCCGACTGACTGTTGATGGCAAAACCGAGATAGCCTTTAACCGCAAATGGGCCGAAAGTGCATTTTCTGCCAGAATAGCAGGTAAACCGTCCGATCCCATTAAACCTGGAATACCCTTTTCCTTTGTTTATGGAGGAAGAAACTCATCGGAGTTCCTGGATGGATGGAAAAAGGAAGTAATGAACGAGAAAATTGATGCCACAATGCGAAGGCGGACCCTTACCCTTACTGATCCGGAGACCAACCTTGAGGTCCGTGCAGTTGCGACGATTTACACGAATACTGCAGGAGTCGATTGGACTCTTTTCTTCACCAATAAAGGCAATAAGGACACTCCGGTCTTAGAACAGGTAAAGGCAGTGGATGTGAGTATCGTCCTGGGAGAGAATCAGAATACACCTGTTTTGCACCGGATCAATGGAGGAGGTGGGGGCGTTGACGACTGGATGCCTTTTGATGATACAATTCCTGCGGGACAAAAGAAAGAGTTTGCTCCGACTGCCGGTCGCTCGTCGTTTGGCAATACTCCCTGGTTTAATTTACAGTGGGATGGCGGAGGGGTTATTACGGCAATCGGCTGGACCGGGCAATGGAAAGCTTCAGTAGAAAACAGCAGCGGCACTGGCCGGATTCAGGCCGGGATGCAGAACCTGCATATAAAACTCCTGCCCGGAGAGACCATACGCAGCCCGCGGATTATGCAGCTGTACTGGTTCGGAAACGATGAAATGCGGGCCTGTAACCTGTTTCGTCATACGATGTTTGCTCATATTCTGCCCAGGGTCGACGGGAAAACATTTACTCCGCCAATTGCAAACACCAGCACAGCCACTTTTCTGGGAGACAAGGGAACCGAAGCGGATGCTTTATCCCACATCGCATCCATAAAAGGACTTGGATTTGAAGTAGTGTGGATGGATGCTTTTTATGGAAAGGACGATTTCCCGACCGTCGGCAACCTGGTTTTTCCGTTAATCAGATCATTTAATCTTCAGCGTTTTCCAAACGGGATGAAACCTGTTGGCGATGCTGTAAAGGAAGCAGGCATGAAATTCCTGATGTGGTTTGAGTATGAACGCGTTTGCTCCGGTACTTTGATGGCAAAGGAACATCCGGAGTGGGTAGTTCTGCCTCCGGAGGGAGGGTGGGGGATGTTCAACCTGGCTATCCCCGAAGCACGTGAACATATATACAAGTACCTGTCGGAGTCAATAAAGGAATACAGGATCAGCTGGCTACGCATCGATAATGCTGTGTTTTTTGAAGGTGTGTGGGCACAACTCGACAAGGAAAGTCCTGACCGGGTCGGCATCTCCGAAATCAGGTATGTTGAAGGGCATTATCGTCTATGGGATGATTTGCTTAAAGAGTTTCCTTACCTGGCTATCGACAATTGTGCCGCCGGTGGACACCGGATCGATTTGGAGACCTGTTCCCGCTCTATTCCCCTCTGGCGCACGGATGCCACCATAATACCGTGCGGGGCAAAAAACTACAACCAGGCTGCGCTGCAGAACCAGGTCATGACAGCCGGCCTCAGCCGCTATGTTCCATTCAATACCAGTGGCCAGGTGGGAGCAGATCCCTATCAATTCAGAAGTGGTTTCAACGGCGGGATAATTTTTTTGGATGAAATAACCCATAGTGAATTTTCACGGGATCTGTTTAAATCGGCAATCATGGAAGGGAAGCGTATACGGAAATACTACTTTGGTAACTTCTACCCCCTTACAAAAGTATCACTGGACTCAGCGGCATGGTGCGTGACCCAGTATCACCTGACAAGTGAAAATGAGGGTATGGTCATGGCATTCCGTCGTCCCAGGTCACAGCAGGCAGAGTTTGCCCTGAGCGGATTGCGCGAGATTGATCTGAAAGCAAAATACAAAGTTACCTGCTACCAAAGTTATGAGCCATTGCCGGCGAAGACTATGACCGGTGAGGAACTCATGCAGTCAAAAGCGGAGATCAATGACAGCCCTGGATCGGTTGTAATTGAGTATAGCAAAACAGGCAGGCAATAAAGGATGTATATCCCTGATATTGAATTTGGTTAAGGACATTTGTAAAACCGGAGAGGAACTTATTGCTGGTTTTACACTAACCATAAATGAAAAGAAAGGATCTCCATTAATCTGTTATAAAAAAACGCCTTTGTTAATTGAAATGATAAAAAAATGCAAAATGTGAGAAATTTTTTTTTCGTTATCGTTTGGCTGTTTTCCATTTCTACTTACTCACAGGATATTAAAGAAAACTTTAAAAACCTGCCGTCTGAATACAGACCTCAAATTTTTTGGGACTGGATGCACGATATGGTTACAAAGGAAGGTATAACTTCCGATTTAGAAAGTTTCAAAAAATTTGGTTTATCAGGAACCTTAATTATGATTATTGGTGAGGCTGATGCACAGTTTAATCCCGGTCATGGAATAAAGAATCCAATAAAACCCATGAGTCCTGAATTCTTTGACGCCTGGAAGTTTGTTGAAGAATATACACCGCTCGTTGAATCCGGTTTAATAGGTCCTGTTACAATAAAGTTTATTACTAATTGAAAATAAAATGAAATCCCTGTTAATTCCAATACTATGCCTGTCAACTATATTATTACTGTCATCGATAGATGGAATGGAAGCGTTCCCTCAGATGCAGGAATCAAATATTCCGGCAGGAAGTGCCAGCGAAAACTGTCTCACCAATTTAAACCTTGGCGGCTATCCAGGAAAACTCCTTGCCTCCAATGAGCGGTCATGGCTGCAAAAGGCACTCACTGATAATCCAAACATGTTTGAAGCTTTCGCCAACCCGGAGGGAAATTCATTAGCTAAGTGCATGTGGCACGGTGAATTCCCAGGTAAGATACTCACCGGTATGGCTCAGACATATCGTGCATCCCGCAATCCAAAAACGCTGGCAGCCGGAAACAAGATGGTCCAAATGTTTAAATCGGTTCAGGACCCCGACGGGTATCTTGGTCCCTGGTCAAAGCTTGTTCGCTTTAACGGAGATAAGAACAAGTGGGATACCTGGGGGCAATACCATTGCATTTACGGACTTTATGAATGGTATAAGATAGCCGGTAACCAGGAAGCTCTTGATATTGCAATTAAAGCGGCAGACTGTATCTATAACTACTTTATTACAGGAAAGCAGACGTTTGCTTCTCAGAACTGGGCAGAGTGCAATTTTGCAATCAGTCATGCTTTCGCTATTTTATACCAGGAAACGGGTAATAAGAAGTATCTTGAAGCAGCTGAATACATTGTTCTTAAGGAGTGGAAACTTGAGTACGATGACTTTTACACCCGGCGTGTTCTTGCATGCGACTGGCTCACTGCCGCCACTGATGGAAAAGCATTTTATCAATCAAACCAGACAAGATGGGAAAGCCTTCACACGCTTATGACTCTCGCACCCCTGTATCAGGTTACCAGGAAACAAGAATATTATAATGCTTTGGAGCATTACTGGTGGAGCATCATCCATTATGACCGGCATAACTTCGGAGGCTTCGGTACGGGAGAAGGGGCAACCGGTGATCCTTATGGAATGGGAAGTGAAACATGCAGTACAGTCGCCTGGATGGCCTTTTCAACTGAATATCTGAAGCTTAGCAGGAATTCATATGTGGCTGATGAACTTGAAATTTCCTATTATAACGCGGCGCTGGGCAGCCTTCTTGGTGACCATGATTTCATTTATATGAACAATTCTGATGGTGCCAGGGAATCATCCTTAATTACTCTTGCCGGTCATGGATTTGAGGGAGGCAGGGAACTTAACTGCTGCCAGGCCAACGGGAACAGGGGCATCAGCCAGGTAACAGAATGGGCGGTATTGACCGATAAGGAAAATCTTTACCTTAACTATTATGGTTCATCAAAAGCGGAGACAAAAACACCTAAGGGTAACAATATAAAGATTTTACAAGAGACAGAATATCCCAAAAACGGTGCTGTTAAAATTACACTCGAATTGAAAAAAAGTGAGCAATTTAATCTCAATCTGCGCATTCCAGGCTGGTCGGTAAATAATAAAGTCAAAGTCGACGGTGAAACAAAGGCAAATGTTATACCCGGAGATTATTATGTGATAAACCGATTATGGCACGCCGGTGACGTTATAGAGATTGAATTTGATATGTCTGTTCATTTTTGGATTGGTGAGGATGATTTTTCAGATAAAACGTCCATTTATTATGGTCCGGTTCTGTTAGCAATGGATTCAGTTTTCTCAACTGCCTCAGGTTATAAACTGGAAGCCTCAGCGATAAAGAAAATTGTTTTTAAGGAAAATAAGGATTTTTGGTTTTATGGTCTGGCAGAAACTACCGGCGGAAAGAAAGTGGCATTAGTTGATTTTGCAAGTGCGGGTGATAAGGGAGAGAGCTACACTACATGGCTGAATGTAGCCCATGATTTAAATTTGCCTGGAACCGATTATGCATTGCTTTCACAAAAAGAAGCCTGGATGAGACACCCGGTGTTGGGCGACCCTTCATTTGATAATTTTAAAAGATATGAGAAGAATCCGGTTCAGCGGGGAGCTCCCCCATTCAACTGGCCTGTGAATGGTTTTTATTTTGAAGACCCGGTTTCAGGAAATGAATATATTTTTGCCGGGCAATACCGCACCGGGTATTCTATGGGCACTGATAAAAATAGTCTGGATCTCAATAAAGGTTGTATTATATACTGTTCTGACGACAAAGGAAAAACATGGAAATATAAAGGTCCTGCTTTTAAGGAAGAAGCTGTCATACTTGATGACCAGGCAGGTACTATAATGATAGCACCCGATGTTTCTGTTGTATATTCAGAAGGGAAATATTACATGGGACTAGATTATGTAACTACAGGATTCACCTGGGATAGTAAAAATATCATAAACGGCGGGCTGGCTGTAGCAGTTTCAGACAAACCAGAAGGACCCTATAAAATTTTCAGTAAGCCTGCTGTCACCAACGGATTCTTCTATAACAACCCCTGGCTTGGAAAATACAACAGGTGTTATGCAGGAACGCTCATTAAAACAAAGGATCAATGGTTATTTCTGTTCGATCTGGATTCGGGACCATACTTCAGCTGGGGACTTACTGCCATGTCGGCCCCGGCACCCGAAGGTCCCTGGTCGGAACCTGTTATCGTTGTCAGTTGTGAATCAGATAAATACCATCCTTCTCTTTTGGAATACTTTCCTGTTTTTCTGCATAATGACACATTATATGCGCCTGCTACATCCGTTGCAAAAAACAGAAATTTTCAATGCATTTTCAAGGCACCGGCAAATGAAGCAATGAATCCGAAAAAATGGGAATTATGGATGGAGGGTTCAATTTGGCATAGCATCAATGAGGAGAATGAATATGAGGGTATATGGGGACAAACATTTTCAGGTTTTATTAATAAAGAAGAAGTATTTAAGGTTATGTATCCCAGCCGTGATAAAGAAAACCGTGGAACCATCAATTTAGCTTCTGCAGACTGGAATAAACTACAACGGGATACAGGTTTTGTACTTTCCGGGCACGGCGCTCCTTCGTTTACAGCTATCCCTGAATTTTATAGCGAGCCAAATATTGAATCGACATTTTCTTATTATGGCACCATAGCTTTTGTATGGAATTACAAGGCTCCATTGGGACCGGACCTTCCCCGGTCAGACGCAGAATTGCATCCGCTTATGTTCACCTCGAACACAAGGATTCAGTTAACTGAAAACGAATGGTTCATGCTAATTGCTTCTTCAGACGGACGAACGGATACTCTCGGCCGTGGAATGCTTGAAAAAAGGGAGGTTTATTCTCTTAAAATTGAACATCGCAATCATAAAACTATAATATCGATTGATAATAAAATATTGTGGCAGGACTCACTAAAAAACATTGATTTTGGGAATTGCGGATTGTTAGCAATGAAGTATTCCGGCATTGATGTACAGTCGTTTATTGTAAGCGGGAGAATCAATCCGGGGTTCATGAACTGGTTGTA